>Ga0214919_10005359_pt1 | contig 18268 bp, 18 predicted proteins | sample LL1503_MetaG_FD_177994 | JGI IMG/M metagenome (GOLD analysis project Ga0214919, IMG submission 177994) | Freshwater microbial communities from Lake Lanier, Atlanta, Georgia, United States - LL-1503 | ecosystem: Environmental > Aquatic > Freshwater > Lake | place: USA: Georgia | collected...
GTTGGAGGTTTTGTATTCGGTTAATTTAAGGCGGTAGGGGGTATTTGCCAACCAATTTAGTCTGCAAATTTTTACAGCTTGAGGGGCTCAGGTAATTATTAGGATTGTGTCTTTGCGCCTGATAAAAATAAGCGCAGAAAAAATACGCCCATGCCAAGCATGAACAAAAGTCCGATGAAGCTCATGAGTCCGTGGTCTGTAAAGAATAAGTCGTGTAACAGTTTCATTTATTTCTCCAGAAGTGATGTTCCAAAGCCATCATCGCCGGCTTCATTTTTATTGAGTTGATTTAAGTTAAGCCAAGGTAAGTTTTGTCGGCAGAAACGCAGAATGCAGGATGCGCGTAGTTCACATTAATGCCAAATACATTTGGGTGTAGAAGCTATCCTACTTGAACACCTAGATCGTGCCCTAGAACAGTTACAGGAGTTTTGTACTGTGACGCAAAGTGTAGGGCAGGGAATTCCAATCCACATTCCAGTCATGGATGTCACTGGCCTTGTCTTGGAAGACTAGGTGTTTTAGAGGGAAGTGGCTCAAGCAGTGGTGCTGCAGGGCGCTACATCTGGCACGCCCAACTTGCGCAAGATCCTGTCGATTTTTTTAGTCTGAACATTGCATTGATGATGCAGTTACCGGATGTTCTATGGACTTCCCACGGAACTGCAGACAAGCTCAAGCCTCAATTTGTGGCACGTTCAAAAGCCTACTGACTAAAGATACCCAAATGGCTGTGGCGTCTAGTTCGATTCTTAAAGCCGACCTTCGTTTCTCAGAATCTCTTCAGCTATGCGCGTCGCCTCTATTGCTGTTGGTAATCCACAATACACTGCCGTCTGCAGCATAGTCTCCTGAATCTCCTCTACGGTGACACCGTTATTCAAGGCGCCTAAAAGATGCATGCGAAGTTCATTGGGGCGATTCATTGCCGCCATCATTACAATGCACAAAAGGCTGCGTGTACGGCGATCAAGCCCGGGTCGACCCCAGATGAAGCTGTAGGCGGACTCTTCAGAGAGTTGCCGCAAGGGTGCATTAAAAGATGTGGTGGTTGTGTCACGCTTGTCGCAATAAGCGTCGCCCAACACTTCGCGCATTCTTGCGCGGCCGTCGATTTGTCGTTCTTTCATCTGGTCTCCTTTTTACCAAGAACTAGGCCGAGTGCCATGCATGCATGCGCCACCATTGCGCTTGTAATGCCAAGATAAGTGACTAGCCTAAATGTTCCGTCAACGGCGACCTGCAGCAGAACGCCATTGTCAGCCATGGCTTGTTGAAACGCAGCGGGTGTTAAGCTTTCCGACTGAAGGCGGCCGCGAACAATATTCGTTTGAACAGAGGCCAAGTCAATCTCAATGCCTTTGCATGTGGCAAGCGCCTCGGCTAGCAGTCGTGCATGCGCGTGGTCCTCGGTCATTCGCGGCACTAGTGTTTTAAGTCCTACGAGAGCAGCAGCGGCTAGCATGCCGACGGAGCGCCAACCCCCACCCAGTTGTTGGCGTATCCGCGTAGCTTCGCCAATAAAATTTGCTGGTCCTACAAGCATTGCACCCGCTGGTGCAGCCAATCCCTTGTTTAGGCTGAATGAAACGCTGTCTGCTTGTGCTACAAGAATTTTTGCAGACATGCCTAGCGCAACTGCGGCGTTGAAAATACGCGAACCATCAACGTGAATCCAAACATGAGGCCCAATTGTTGCTCGTACGCCTTCAAAGTACTCACATGGCAAGGCGATTCCGCCTCCCTTGTTATGGGTGTTTTCCAACAGTACGCACCGGACGCGCGGTTGCTGTATGGAACCTGAATCAATCTCGGCAGCAAGAAGTGACAGCGAAATGCGGCCCTGCTTGGAAGGGATTGGCTTTGTAACGGCTCCTGCTACTGCAGCAATTGCTCCTGATTCGGATGTAAGTGCATGGCTCTGGGCATCAAGTACAACAGCGTCACCACGCTTAGTTACTGACATCACCGCAAGCAGGTTGGCCATCATGCAGGTAGGCACGAAGAGTGCTTCTTCCTTGCCCAGCTCTTTGGCTGCTTCTTTTTCCAATGCCTGCAGGTTAGGGTCTTCTCGAGGACCGTATCCTTGATCTTCGCTGGTGGCGACGGCCATAGCTTCTAGCATGGCTGGAGTTGGCCTAGATAAAAAATCGCTCCGTAAATCAATCATCGGCATGTCAACGGTACGGCTATCAAATTGTTATGAGCATCCGCAAGCACTTGCCAATCCGGTGGTACGACCAGCGTTGATTCGCGTTCTTCAATCACTGCGGGGCCTAAGCAGACGGATCCGGCAGGGAGTAGGTAACGATCGTACACAAGTGTCTCAACATACTGTCGCTTTTCGCGGAAGTACACAAGTCGACTTCCGTTCAAAGCCGACTCTGCAGTTTTACCAGTATCTGAGTCTCGCGGTAAATTAAATTGCGGGTCTGGTCCTAAAACCTTAACCATCCAAGTTACGATTTCCACTTCAGCCGACTTCTCTATTCTTCCAAAAGATGCAAGGTAGTCTCGTTCGAAGGCATGGCGCAAGTCTTCATGATTCCCGGTCTCCATGGCGCCAGCAGGCAAAGTGAATTCGACCTGAAATCCTTGTCCGACATAACGTGCTGCACAACGAAATTCAACCTGAATGTTGGTCTCCAAAACGCCGGCGCTCTCTAGTAGAGCGCGGCCTTGCTGAACCATGCTTGCTAGCCACTGATTAACAAGCGCGAAAGGCATCTCCCGAAGGTTGTTGAGGTTGGTATGCACAAATTCAAAAGTAATAGGCGCAGTAAGGAAACCATAAGCCGACGCCACGCCTGCACCGCTTGGGCAAATCACTCGGTTGATGCCTAATCTACGGGCAATCGAAATCGCGTGCACTGGCCCAGCCCCCCCAATAGCAATCATTGTGTAGTCGGATAGACGCTTACCCATTTCAAGAGCATGAATCATTGCTGCTTGTGCCATATTTTCGGTTACGGTTTCAAAGATGCTCCACGCTGCATCGATACAAGAGAGACCTGTAAACTTACCCACGTGCGCCGCAATTGCTTCCTTAGCACCCAAAGTGTCAAGCTGCATGTCACCACCTAGAAATCGGTCGGCGGCCAGGTAGCCTAGTACTAGGTCAGCATCGGTCACAGTGGGTCGTTTCCCACCAAGACCATAGCAAACTGGCCCAGGATTGGAGCTTGCACTTTCCGGTCCCACTTGTGTGAAGCCAAGCCTATCGACAGAAGCAATACTGCCGCCGCCTGCGCCAATTTCAATCATGTTAACAACGGGCACTCGAAGCGGTAGTCCGCTGCCTTTCTTGAAACGGCGAACCCGCGCTACTTCGAATTCTGTCGTTCTCACAGGCCGTGCATTTTCAACAAGGCAGGCCTTTGCAGTGGTACCGCCCATGTCAAAACACAATACACGTTTCTCATCAAGCAAGCGGCTCAGCATTGCGGCCGCCTGGACCCCACCCGCTGGGCCCGATTGCACTAGTCGAATTGGAAAGCGCCTCGCAGCTTCAGGGCTCATGGTGCCACCATCGGATTGCATCAGGTAAAGATTAGACGTAAGTCCGCGTTGAGTCATGCCTTTCATGAGTTCGGTGATGTAGCGAGCGAACAGCGGCTGAACGTAGGCGTTGCAAACTGTTGTGCTGGTGCGTTCATACTCACCAAGTTCGGGTATTACCTCTGAAGATATAGACACTGATACACTCGGCAGGGCATCCATTAAGTACTCACGTACCGCTTGTTCGTGCGCCGCTTGGCGGTATGAATGCAAGAAGCAGACAGCTACCGCACGTACGTCTCGAATACGCATCTCTTCTATGGCGGCGTCAAGCGATGCTAGTTCAAGTTTCGTCACTACCTCACCATTGGGACCTATGCGTTCATTCACCTCAAACCGTAGGTCGCGTTCAACCAGCGGTGAAGGCATTTCGATGGCCAGGTCGTAAGTCTCATAGCGCATTTCACGACCAATTTCGAGCACATCACGAAAACCCTTGGTAGTTACCAACGCTGTCACCGGACCCTTACGTTCAATCAGTGCATTAGCAACAAGCGTGGTGCCGTGAATCACTAACTCGACGGCATTCGCCGCAATGCCGGCCTTGGCCAGTAGTAACTCGATGCCGCTAAGTACGCCCTCCGATGGATCGTTGGGAGTCGTTAAGACCTTCTCTTTGACCAATCGACCACTAGCGGGTTCGTACAATGCGAGATCGGTGAAAGTGCCACCGATGTCAACACCAATACGAGCAACTTTATCAGCCATGCTTGGAATCTTTTATAAAGCCAAGCCTGCGATCTGTCTCGCGTTTTGCTGAGTTTCTATCTTTAGGATAGAACAGCCCCCCGCCACCCGGAGTCTCAAAACAGACCTCATCGTTAAGCGCCAATGCCTGAATGGTCTTTGACGGAATGACTTTACCGTTGAGCAAGTCGCGACCCGGCGCCCCCGGCAAGCCGCCGAGCAGCCCACGCGGCGCGTATTTAACTCGCTCATGACGTATGGTCATGATTAAAGGTTCTTCTGATCGAGATAAGAAAGTAATACGCTGTCCAAGTCCTCCACGGTGCTTGCCGTCACCAGCCGAGCCTGGAATCAGTTCTTTGCGTGTAATGAGCATAGGCGTGGAGGCCTCGAAAGCTTCTACTGGCGTGTTCGACACATTGGTCGGAAAAGCTAGGCAAGAAGGTCCATCGCTACCGGGGCGAGCTCCATAGCCGCCCGTCATAAAGTACATTCGAACAAAACGGCGACGCGTTGCTGGGTCGGTGCCTTTAAAGTAAACGCTCCAACCCGGTGCGCCACTGTCGGCAATAATCTTGCTGGGTAACACTTTTGCCAATGCGCCAAACACTACGAAAGGAAGATAGTGGCCAGTAAGGTGGCGTGCCCACACAGGCGCAGGTCGCGTGGCGTTAACAATAGTGCCTTCGGGTGCCGTAACCGTGATTGGGCGTAATGACCCAGAGTTGTTAGGTGTCGTCGAGTCCAACAGACATTTAAGCGCGTATGCTGTGTATGCGTATGTGAAGTTCATTACGGAATTAATAGCTTTATCAATTTGTTGAGAACTACCTGTATAGTCAACTTTGATGTCCGATCCGTGAATTTCTATGGCCACCCGAATTGTCAGCGGTGCATCGAACCCATCTGTCTGCAACTCGTCAGTGTAGATACCATCGGGCAAAGCCGCAATCGTGGTGCGCATTGAGCGTTCAGATCGGTCAAGTATTTCTGATGTGATGTCGTCGAGCGTCTCTAAGCCTTCCTCGTTTAGAAGTTGTTCCACTCTTTCTACCGTGGCATCGTAGGCGGAGAACTGTGCACGCAGGTCGCCTATTGTCTCAGCCGGTTCACGCAGGTTGTCGGCCAGCAGGTCGAATAAGAAGGTGTTTTCTTCGCCCGCTATCATGGCTTTAGCGACGGGGATGCATAGGCCCTCTTCATATCGGTCGCGTGCATGCGGCGATGGTGCTCCCCCTATATCAACGGTATGAAAAACGCTGCCAACGTAACCAATAATTCGGTTTTTTCGGAATAGAGGGCGAATCATGGTGATGTCGTTCAAGTGCCCCGAACCCAACCATGGGTCATTGGTAATCATCACATCGCCGGGGACCAGTGTGTTGGCTGGAAATCGTGTGAGCATTGCCGCGAGCGTAATCGGCAGAGTGCCAATGAAAGATGGCACGCTGCGAGTTGACTGCACGAACTGCCTGCCTCTGCTATCAAGCAAAGCCATGGCCATATCCCCATTTTCTCGAACCACTGATGAGAAAGAAGTACGTATGAAGGTCTCTGCTACCTCATCCATCAGGCCCGCCATACGGCGCCAAAGAATACCGAGTTGGATTGGGTCGAACTCGGATTGGCTCATGTTGCGAGCCCAAAGTCTTTAGGTTGCTTGCAGTAGACTGGAGTGAACCAGTCAGGGCGGTCTGCGTCGCCACGCACAGTAGTTTCGTATAGCGACGCCAGTTGTTTAGTTATTGCACCAACCTCGCCGCGGCCCACTGGCAGGCCATCCATGCTCGTGATAGGCACAATCTCACTGGCTGTTCCACAGACGAAAATTTCGTCGGCTAGGTACAACTCAGTACGGTCAATGTCACGCTCGTCAACAACAAGTCCCATCCGGCGGTTGGCGATGTCGATAACAGTGTCGCGAGTAATTCCCTCGAGGATATCGGAGCTCACCGAAGGTGTGCACAGTCGCCCCTTACGGACCATGAATATGCAGGAGCCCGGCGCTTCGGCTACATGGCCGGATTTCGATAGAAGAATTGGAATGTCGTATTTATCCGCTTGTGCCTGCAAAGATGCAAGCCGGCCATTCTGATAATTTGAAGCGCACTTAACACGCGGAGGCATGGCGTCGTCAGAGATGCGGCGCCAATTACTCACGCATCCACGAATGCCAACAAGTGACTTTTTACTTGGGCGCGATAAAGAAGCGATAGCCAGGCTGATGGGACTTTGCGTCATCATATTGGGGCCTTCGCTTACATAAACAAGTAACCGCAGGTGAAGATTGTCTTTCTGCTCGTTCGCCTGAATTAGTTCCAGCATCCATCGAGTGACTTCAACTGGGTCGAGATCAAAGTGAAAACGCATGACCTTTATGGAAAACGCGAGGCGTTCTAAGTGGTCTTCTACTCTAAACATTAGGCAGTCATCCCTTGCGTCACTCCAGTAACCGCGAATGCCTTCAAAAACAGTGGCGCCATAAGTAATAGCGGGCGCTAGGACATGAACTTTGGCGTCAGAATATGGAACAAGTTGCCCATTCATTGATAGGTATTTTGGTTGAGACATATGGGATTTCTATTTCTTCGCCATACCGAGGTCGGCAAGTACCTTGCCCATTGCCGTGTAGTCACCTCGTACCTGCAGAGTAAAGTCAGCAGAGTTAGCAAGGTATGGCGTAGCATTAATGCGCTGGGCCATCTCTTTAAACTTGTCGCTCTCCACAATCTTTTTTAGCACATTCTCCCAAGCCTTGATCACTTCAGGAGGCAGTTTTGCCGGTCCGACAATACCGTAGAAAATTGTCGGACTTATTGGATAGCCGAGTTCCTTATAAGTTGGCACAGATGGCTGACCAACGACCTTCACCGGCCCTGACTCTGCAAGCAGTCGAATTTCACCATCCTTAAGCGGACGAGCATAGTCGTCAACTACCACGGCTTCTAGTGAGCCGCCCATCAAAGCCAGCAGAGCCTCACCGCCGCCGTTTACAGGTATTAGTGTTGTCTTTGCTTCTCTGGCACGGAACATAGCTTCGGTAGCCAAATGCGGGCCACCCTGTGGAGCACCGACAGCCCAGCGCAACTTTCCTGGATTGGTCTTTGCAAAGACTAAAACGTCTTGGATCGTCTTGAACTGGCTATTGGCCTTTACTGCGAAAGGCGCATTAGTGACCATGTAGCGGCCCAAATAAGTTAGATCCTTGAGCGGGTCGTAAGCAGTGTTAGCCACATGAGGCCGCACAACTATTGGACTGGCCGTAATTTGAACTAATGTATATCCGTCCGGCGCAGAGGTCGAAACGCTACCTATACCAATGGTGCCTCCCGCGCCAGGCTTGTTCTCAACTACAACGGGTTGACCAAGTATATCCTTTGCCATTTCGGCAATGAAGCGGGCGGTAAGGTCGCTACTGCCACCCGGGTTGTAAGGCACTATTAATCGGATCGGCTTATTTGGATAGGCCGATTGGGCAAATGTAGTGGCCGGGACTGCATAAAGTACTAGGCAAGTGGTTGCAATACCGTAGAGAAGACGAATGGGGGACATGGTGGTTACCTCTATAAAATATCAGGGTGAAATTGAAAGGCGCCTGTTGATGGCCTTCCGTACGAGGGGGAAACAAAGCATGGCCCCAGCCGCAAGCAGAAGTCCAAGCGCAATCGGTCGGTTTAGATAGATCGACGGGCTACCGTATCCAATAAGCAAAGCCTGTCGCACGGTTTTCTCAAGGATGCCACCCAGTACAAAGGCAATTAGCAGCGGAACAGGATCAAAACCGTTGCGTCGAAGGCCGTAACCGATTACACCGCAGCCCATCGCTATAGCGACATCCACCATGCTGTTGTTGGCGCTGTAAGCTCCTATGGTGCAAAACAAAAGAATGATAGGCGCGAGCAATGAGGTAGGCATCCGCAACAACGAGACGAAGACGCGTACCAGTGGAACGTTAAGGATAATAAGAATTAGGTTGCCGAACAACATACTGGCAATCACGCCCCAGAAAATGTCGGGTCTGTCTGTCACCAGTTTAGGGCCAGGAGCAACGCCCTGAATCATTAGAGCGCCGAGCACTACGCCCATCACCGCATTGGGTGGTATACCCAAACTGAGCAACGGGATGAAAGCGCTTTGCGCTGCAGCATTGTTAGCCGCTTCGGGACCTGCAACGCCCTCGATTGCGCCCTTACCAAAACGACTCGGGTCTATCGCAACCTTTTTTTCTAATACATAGGAGGCGAATGAGGCAACTAGCGCGCCCGCGCCAGGAAGCAAACCGAGGAAAAATCCAAGGATCGAACCACGTAGAATCGGGCCTGTTGCCGCGCGCCAGTCGTTGCGGTCGGGCAGCAATTCACGCATGTTGGTTGGTGATGCAATGATAGTGCGCTGTTCTTTGCGCTCCGCAGCGAGCACCAGGATTTCGGATATACCGAACAACCCGATTGCCAGCACCGCGACGCCTAGCCCATCGATTAGCGTGTCAATTCCAAAGGTGAAGCGTTCTCCACCTGTGACAAAATCCTGCCCGACCGTTGACAGAAGCAAGCCTAGCGCCACCATTGCCAGCGCTCGAAGTGATGACTGGCTAGAAATCATGACCACCATAATGAGCCCCAGCACCACAAGCGCAGATATTTCTACCGGCCCGAAATGGTAGGAGGCACTCGCTAGCAATGGTCCTACTAGTGCCATTCCGAAGACAGAAATGATGCCTGCAATGAAAGAAGCAAAGGCTGAAATGCCCAGCGCCTTTCCTGCGCGACCCTGTCGCGCCATCTCATAGCCATCAATGCAGGTGATTACGCTGGCCGCCTCGCCGGGAACACGAATCAGGATTGACGTAATTGACCCACCATACATTGCGCCGTAATAAATGCCAGCTAGCATTATTACGGCGGTTGCCGGCTCCATTTTGAAGGTAATTGGCAACAGTAGCGAAATAGTTGCTGTAGGTCCTAAGCCGGGCAAAACCCCAACTGCGGTGCCAAGCGCAACGCCAATGAAACAAAATAAAAGGTTGGTTGGGCTGGCAGCGCTTGATAGGCCGATTAAGATGCCCTGCATTGATTCCATGAGGTCCCTTCAGAGTCCAAGCAACCGGTCTATAAAAGGATCGGGCAGCGGCACCCCTAAAAGTAGCCGGAAAATAAGCACGCTGCCCACCGACATGCACATGCTCCAAAGTAGTGCAGTTCTGAGCGATAGATTCTCGCTAACGGACATGGCTATGAACAATGCAGCCGCAAATCCAGTTAGGCAACCTACTAGCAGCGGGCCAATACAAAACAGCAGCATGGCCACTGCATAGCCTGTAAGGCGCCTCCATGCGTTGAAATCGACTGAGACCGTTTCAGGCGGGGATAGAAAAATTGCCGATCCCGCTAGTCCGGTCAGTAGTAATGAGGCTACAAAGGGTAGAAGCCCAGCGTCAGGACTGCCACTATTCCATAGCCCCATGCGCCAGGAAGCTAGCGCTCCCGCGAAGCCAATAACACACAAAATAAGTGAGGTAACCTGATGCGCTCTGCCGGAAACTTGCTCAGCCATACTTACTTTCCGAAAAGGATAAAGTTATAATTTCCATCAAATGGAAACTTATTGCTATTTAATGAAAAGTATACGTAATTTTGGCTCGATCAACAAGTCACAGAAAGATTGCGCGGGGCTTAGTGATGACTGAGGTCGGGAAGTCGCATGCTGCACCAAAGGCCGAGCCGGCGGGCAATCTTTTGTCACTCGATCGAGCTATTACGCTTTTGAAGGCTGTTTCAGATAGCGCAGACGGTCTGCGCTTAATAGATGCTGCGAGAGTTGCCGCGCTGAGCCCGTCGACTACGCACCGAATTCTTTCCGCACTGGTCGAGCACCATCTGCTTCGGTTACCGGATGGGACTCGCAAATACCTTCCGGGAGCCGAGTTGTATCGTTTGGGACTAGCCGCTGCGCGACATTTTTCACTTGTTGACCTAGCACGCCCTAGCTTACTGTCGCTCGCCCAACGCACGAAAGATACCCTATCGCTTTCAATCATCGACGGTGGTGAGGCGTTATGCATTGACCGCGTGGTTGGCAGTTACCCCATTAGGACAATGGCGCTTGAAATCGGAGAACGACGTCCGCTTGGCGTGGGTGCTGGGAGCTTAGCCCTGCTTGCAGAACTACCAGTGTTAGAGCGAAAAGCTATTGTTAAAGACGACTCAGCGCGCGTTGCTAGATATCCCAATTTCAGTGCAGCCGCGCTAGGTCGGTGGGCCAACGAGGCAGCTCGGCGAGGTTATGCGCACAGTCCTGAACGAGTTTTAGCAGGCATGAGCGCGGTAGGAGTTGCCATTCGTAACGCGGAGGGTCGACCAATAGGTTCAATCAGTTTGTCGGGCATTACACCTCGTGTACGCGGAGATCGGCTAATTGAAATAGTAAAAATGTTGCAGCATGAATGCAAAGAGATCGCCAAGGCCTTGTCGTTACTTCAATTGGGTCTACAAAATTAGAGTAATGCCAGACTTCGGTACGTCTGATAGGTGACAGTTCCTTTCAGTGAAATACGAGCTTTTGTTTCAACTGCCATTTCCATAACACTATCTACAATAATTCTACAGAAGGTTATTACTAGTGGATAAAACATAAATAAGGTTCTAAATTACTTATTGAATGTCTCATTCCAGCAAAGTGAGCCGAGGTAGCTTATTAGTGTCTTTTGGCGGTTCAATATGCACCATTGGGAAATAATTTACACGCTTCATGCACGTGCCCCAGTTTTGGCGCGCCTATGTACGCAGACAAACATTTTGACTGCCTGGCACCGTCACATAGTGACAAGCTTCATGCAATTGTGATTCACCATACCTCTTTTATTTGCCATTCCCAAACCTCGACATCTCAAAATCTCAATCTTGAAGGATTTCGCATGCACTATCCCTGGTCATCCATCGTCTCACGCGGACCACTGAAATTCCCTGATGGCAAGCGTCTGGCAGTCATCATCACAATGAATTGCGAATATTGGGATCTCGTCAAGGATACCAAGGAGCCTAATTATGCAGGCGGCCCACCGATGTTGCCCGATCAGCTGCCTGGAAATGTTCCGGACTTTCCCAACTTCACCTGGCGGGAATATGGTCAGCGAGTGGGGGTTTGGCGTCTATTCAGGCTATTTCACGGCATGGGTGTTCCGCTGTCTGTAACCATCAATGCAAAAACCGCGCTGGAGCGGCCTGAGGTCATCACCTATGCCAAAGAACGTGGATGGGAGATCGTTGCACATAACTTTGAGCAAGGTGAACTCCTCACTCGTCACACTTTTGACATTGATAAAGAGCGTCAGGTAATTGATGCAACGCTAGAGACCTTTGAGCGTGTAGTGGGTCGTAAGGCACGCGGTTGGCTTTCTTCATCCCTGAGAGGCACACCGAATACGCCTGACCTTTTAGCTGAGCGTGGCCTACTTTTTTTCTGTGATTACATGAATGATGAACAGCCGTACTTGATTCAGACCCCTTCAGGGCCCATTGTTAACGTGCCTTATTCCATCGAGATCAATGACTTCACGTTTTTCCATCGTCGCGCAATGAACACATGGGATGCCGCCCGGATGCTCAAGGCGCAATTCGATCAACTTTACGAGGAGAGTGCACAGACTGGCATGCTCATGAATATTGGCGTGCATCCACACGTATCAGGACACCCGCATCGCATGGAGTGTTACCGGGATTTTCTAGCCCATACCAAACAGCGTAGCGATGTCTGGTGGACCACCCGGGAGGAGCTTGCAGAGTGGTACATGCTGAATAACAAGGGACATATTTCATGATCCGCGGAGACAAGCTTTTCAATCACTTATCAGGAGGTCCATCCATGTTTTCAAGAAGATACACCCTAAAAGCAATAAGCGCTCTCGTTCCAGCGTTTTACATTCCAACGGTTAGCGCGCAAGATGCCAAGATATTAAGAATCGTTATTCCGTTCGCCGCTGGCGGCAGTTCCGACGGAATGGCCCGCCTGCTAGCATCGCGCCTATCAGTCGAACTTCGGCGTACAGTGACCGTTGAGCCCACCCCTGGTGGAAGCGGCATCCTTGCGGCACGTCGGCTTCTCAACTCTCCCGCGGACGGTACGACACTGCTGAATATTTCTCCCACCCTCACTATCATTCTGCCTAAAACAACTAAGCTAGACTTTGACCCCCTTACTGATTTTGTGCCAGTTTCAAACATGGGTTCAAACCCACTTTTACTTGGCGTCCACAAGTCAGTTCCTGCGACGAACCTGCGAGAGTTCATCGCATATGTGAAGTCCAAGCCAGAGAATTCAATCAACTTTGCTTCAGGCGGTGCGGGAACATCAACGCACCTCGTAGCTGAGCTATTCTTCAAGCGTGCAGGATTGAAATTGACTCATGTTCCATACAAGGGTGGGGCCCCAGCCCTGATGGACCTGATAGCAGGAAATGTGCAAGCCTACTTTGGCAACCCGTCAGACTTCCTGGCTCAACTCAGCCGATCCGACATTCGAGTGCTGGGAACTTCCGGAGAAAAGCGCCTGCCAGATTTGCCTGACATACCAACACTGTCTGAAACCATCCCTGGCCTTTCATTGGTGACGTGGAACGGTTTGGCATTCCGCAAGGGGACTCCTAAGGAAGATATCGACCGCGTATCTCAAGCCATTCAACGTGTATCCAGGCAACCCGAGTACATCGTGGCCATGAACAAGATGGGCATCGCACCAATCGGTGACTCGCCCGAACAGTTTGATGCAACCATCCACCGCGACAAAGCCCTCTGGAATGAAGCAATCGAAATTGCAAACATTAAGTTGGAGTGATTATCTTATGTACGAAACGAATGGAGTGATGCCAATCAGTGGCTTTAGCCAGCATGCGATCGATGATGGACGCGCAGACTGGATGGCTCGAGATCTCGAGGACAAGTCTTTATGGTCTTTTACATTAACACAAGAGCAGAAATCCACCCTGGACACAGCCTTTGCGAATGCAAAGGCCACCAAACTCAGCATCCAGGAACTGAGTCGCGAGAATTTTCCGTTGGTTGATATGGCGCCGCTATTTGAGCGGATCCAATTTGAGCTAGAGCAGGGGCGTGGACTTTTCCTTTTGCGCGGCTTTCCTGTTGATGCCTACAGCAAGGCCGATTTGCGGTACATGTACGTGGGGTTTTGCCAGCACCTTGGAGTGGCAGTGTCGCAAAGCAGTGGTGGCGACTACATAGGCGACGTGCGTAACTTCAACGTTGATGTCAATAGCCGGAATGGTCGCGCTTACACCAGCAAGCAGCGGCTGACGTTTCACTCGGACCAAGCTGACGTGGTTGGTTTGTTGGTGCTGCGTACAGCTAAATTCGGTGGTCTGAGTAAGCTGGCAAGTGCTTTAGCCGTACGTAATGAGATCGCTCGCACTCGTCCCGACCTGTTGGAAGTACTTCATCAGCCATTTTGTTGGAGTTGGCAGGGACAGCAACCTACAGGCGCGTCCGAATGGTATCGGCAACCTATTTATACAGAGTGTGAGGGTCGTTTTTCCAGCTACTACATCCGCACGCACATCATCTCGGCACAGCGGTATGAAGATGTTCCGCGTCTCACAGTTCAACAGATAGAGGCGATGGATTTGATTGACGCTTTGGCGGGTAGCGAGAAATTTCATTTATCAATGATGTTCGAAACCAGCGACTTGCAATTCTTGAATAACCACGTTATTTTGCATTCCCGCACTGCTTTCGAGGACTACGAGGAAGATGATCGCAAACGTCACCTGCTGCGTATCTGGCTGTCTGTGCCAAACAGCAGACCTTTGCATGAAGGAATGCACACCCTATTCCAAGACCGCCGACCCGGTGCTGTGCGAGGCGGTTTTCCGTCACGCGATGGCAGACAAGTGTTCGAAACTACCGTGTCTGTCACCTGAAGCAAACTTATGAAAGTCACACGGGTTGCTCATATCGCAGTCGCTTCTGCAAAAATGGACAAGATGAAGACACTTTTCGGCGACTTGTTGGGTGCACCATTGGTTCGCGAGGCACGCTTTGTATCAGGCACCGAAATGGCGATGTACCATCTTGGCAATATAGAGATAGAGGTTCTTCACAATCCTTCTCCAACCAGTCTTCCAGGACGATTCCTCCAAGAAAAGGGTGAAGGCTATTTTCACATTTGCCTAGAGGTCGAAGACCTGCAATCAGCGCTGATAGAACTCTTGGCTAAGGGCGTGAAGCCTTTAGCGGACTCACCCAATAATGGTTCCACAGGAACCCCTGTTGTGTTTCTAGACCCAACTACCACCAGTGGTCTGCTGTTAGAACTAAAGCAGGATCAATCAAAAAAATCGGAGAAATGAATTGGTAACTGAAAAGGTATTACTTCTGGTCGGGGCAGCGCACGGGATCGGTCGCGCTATTGCGCTTCAAGCCGCGGAACGTGGCGTTCAGTTGGCCGCATGCGACATCGACGGTTCCGCGCTTGAGACCTTGCGCCCGCATTTACCGGTAGACGTATTACTGACGGAGGCAGATGTTACATGCTTGAAGAGCATGCAGGCATTTGTTAATGAGACGTTGGTACGATTTGGACGAATAGATACCGTCATTTGTAATGCCGGCGGCATGATTTCACTTGTGCATGAAGGAAAAGTAAACGCCAATATTCGACAGTTCCAGGAAATACCGCCAACTGACTGGAAATCTATTATCGACCTGAATCTTTATGGTGCCCTTAACATCGCCAATGCCGTAATTCCTACCATGCTAGATCGAGGCGATGGCCGCATCGTTTTTGTGTCGTCAGTTTCAGGCTTGGTCGGTAGCGCTGGTCTCAGTGTCTATGCGGCAGCCAAAGGCGGCGTGATCGCCTTTGCAAAATCGCTGGCCCGCGAAGTGAGTGCAAAGGGCATTTCCATCAACACTGTAGCGCCAGGTGGTATTTCAACCCGTGCGTTTCCCGAGGGCTCTCCATCGATTGAAAAACGCTTGCGCAGTGTAGCCATCGGTCGACTGGGGACGGCAGAAGAAGTCGCAAATGTAGCCGTTTATCTAGCGTGCGATGCGCCACAGTACCTGACTGGTGAAGTTATCTCCGTTTCAGGAGGACCCCCATGAATTTACCGGCGAACATCAAGGACCTTCGGGTAGCGGCCGTTTCACCTTCATTTTGTGAACACCCGGTTTTGTGCGATGAACTTTTGGCGCTATTTCCTGATGCTAAATTCAACAACAGCTTACGGCGACTCGTTGACGACGAACTCATCGCTTTTCTCAAAGGTTTTGACGTTGCCATAGTCGGACTTGAGCCTATGAGCGCCTCGGTGATCACCGCTTTACCAGAACTGAAAATTATTGCTAAGCTTGGAACTGGTGTTGATATGCTTGACGCAAAGGCCATGGTTGCCCAAGGTATCCGCCTTGGTTGGCAAGCCGGCGCCAACGCTCTGTCCATTGCCGAGTTAGTGATCGCCATGGCGTTAATCTCTCTTCGCCATTTGGGTGCGGCACAGTCTGCGCTTAGGCAACAAAAGGAATATACCAAGCGTATGGGGCGTCTACTAAGTGGGCGGGTAGTTGGATTGCATGGTTGCGGCCACATCGCGCAGGAAGTAGTTCGCTTACTCAAGCCCTTCGGTTGCAAGATCCTAGCGCACGATATAGCAAACCGCTCGGATTTCTACGAGGAACATTTTGTTGAGGCAGTGAGTTTTCCCGAACTTCTGCAACGCTCCGAAGTACTTTCTATTCATATTCCCTTGACACAGCTTACCCGCGGTTTGTATGGCGAAGACGTATTAAGCCAACTCCGTCCAGACTGCGTACTAATAAATACCGCACGTGGACAAATCGTTGACGAATTGGCCCTTTACAAGAAATTGGTAAGTGGCAAGATTTCCGCGGCTGCCGCGGACGTATTCGAATGTGAACCAGCATTTAATTCGCCACTCAACGAGTTGCCAAACTTCTTTGGCACACCGCACATCGGAGGTAGCGCTGCAGAGGCTCGATTGGCCATGGGTCGAATAGCGATACAGGGCATTTTTAACAACTTCGTTCCGACACTGGGCATGCATCCGTTCGGCAATTAGAAAGAGCTTCAATGACCGCCTATTTCGGCTATCGAGCCCGCCTAGGTCTAATCGTACCGCCAAATAATACGGTCAGTGAGGCCGAATGGGCCAGTGCCATGCCTGATGGTGTCACACTACACACCATGCGCTTTCGACTAAATCCGCTTGCTCGTTCTACAGAGGAACTCCGTATGATGTGTGAAGGGCTCAAGGATGCATGCGCCCTGCTTGCGGAAGCTGAACTCAGTGTAATAGCCTTCGGATGTACGGCTCCCTCTGCGGTCAGCCCGCGAAAGACCATGGAGACCTTCATGTCAGAGACTTGTGGTTTGCCCGCAGCCACCGCAGCGGCGGCTGTCGTCGACGCTATCATTGCATTGTCGGCTCGTAAGTTAATATTGATTTCTCCATTTTCAGCTGCAGTAACTCAGCATGAAGCTAACTTTATGATTCAAGAGGGTCTGCAGGTGATAGCGCAACACTCTTTGGGCCATGAAACCTACAAACCAGGTCGTAAGCTTGAGATCCACAGAATAGACCCTAATGCCGTGCGTGATGCAGTTCTAAAGTTTGATCACGAAGACGCTGATGTGATTGTGCTGTCGGGCACAAACTTGGTGACTTTTCCGATCTTGCAGGAGATTGAAGCCCTGACTGGCAAGCCAGTCGTTAGCAGTAACCAGTCGCTGCTTTGGTCGACTTTGCGCAAGGCAGGCATAAACGATGCGTTGCCTCTGGGCAGTTTGTTTAAGTACTGTTTGTAAGCTACATAGTCCTTGCTGAATGTCTGATGTCATCAGGTGTGAGACAAAAGTATGTGGACTTCGATCATTCTGTTTGCAAGGAAATCAGTTGGACTAAAAAATATCACTGAGATAGGATCAACATTTAACTCAGATCATGGAATGAAGTATGAAAATTAGACGTCGCCAATTCGTTCAAGGAATAGCTGGAACCTGTTCATTGCCATTCACTGTTTTTGATACGTGGAGTCAAGAAGGATATCCGAACAAGCCCATAAAGATCGTCGTGCCTTATGCCCCTGGCGGAACCACTGACGTTGTTGCTCGCATATTGGGACAAAAACTAACTGAGCTTTGGGGGCAATCTGTCCTGATAGAAAACCGACCTGGTGGTGGAACTGTGATCGCAGCATCTGCTGTTGCAAAGTCTCCTGCGGATGGTTATACCTTTTTACTGGCTAACAATACTCATGTTATCAATGAGCATCTCATGTCTAAGTTGCCTTTTGATCCGATCAAAGATTTCACCGCGGTGACAACAATGGCAGCAGCAGATTATTTGTTACTGGTGAATCCAAGTTTGCTAGTAAACACCATTCAAGAATTCATCGCTTTAGCAAAAAGCAAACCTGGCCAAATTAATTTTGGTACGCATGGTGTGGCTGGCTTAACGCATTTGGCGGTTAATATGTTGCAAGCTCAAGCAGGGATCAAACTGCAATTGGTTCAATACAAAGGCGCAGGCCCTGCTATGACCGCCATGCTCGCAGACGAAGTGCAGGTTTATTTTGATGCAGCTGCCACTGTGCTTCCGCAAATACAAGCGGGTAAACTCAAGGCATTGGCGGTTACTGGAAAAAACAGAGTTGCTATATTGCCCCAAGTGCCAACTCTGCGCGAGTCTGGAATGTCCGATTTTGATGTGACCATTTGGTATGGACTGCTTGCACCTGCTGGCCTGCCTCTAGCAGTGGCTGAAAAATTTCGTGCAGGTGTTGTGTCCGTTTTAGCGCGACCCGATATCAAGACCCAGTTTGCCGGTTTAGGTGTTCAACCCCTGCAAGTGTCTGGGCCAGCGTTTGATGCTTTGCTAAAGTCTGATTCAGATAAATACGGTGCCATCATTCGTGCGGGCAATATCAAGATTGAATAACGATTGACACTTAAACGCGTACAAAGCGCCGCACCCGATAAACGATGCCATAAATAT
>Ga0214919_10005360_pt1 | contig 18266 bp, 31 predicted proteins | sample LL1503_MetaG_FD_177994 | JGI IMG/M metagenome (GOLD analysis project Ga0214919, IMG submission 177994) | Freshwater microbial communities from Lake Lanier, Atlanta, Georgia, United States - LL-1503 | ecosystem: Environmental > Aquatic > Freshwater > Lake | place: USA: Georgia | collected...
TGGCTTTTTCTTTTATACTCCGGAAATGGCATTATCTTATGCTATGAATGTAGATACAACTTTAAATGATGCCAGTGCCAGATCCAACCTTTACCAAACAGTAGCATATCGTCCTAAAACTTTTCCGCCACCAGTCCCGTTATCACCGGATATAAGAAACAAAATGAAAGTGGCTTGTCGAGAACTGGCTATACGTGAAACAGGATGCGAATGGACAAAAGAAAAGTTCATTGACCTATTGACAAATCTTGGTAATAGTGTATAATAAATACATAGCGGCCTTGGCTTCAACCCGCTTTATAAACTCTGCCAGCCTATGCTAATTAACATAGGAGAAACAGCATGACAATATCGAATCCCGTATTTTACAAGTACACCAGTACCAAAGAGTATCACGACGCATTTCCATGTGCGTACAGGCAATGGAGGGCAGACAGCCATTGTAACTTGATACATGGATATTCATTCTCAATGAAGTTCTACTTTGGTACAAACGAACTGGATGTGCGTAACTGGGCCGCTGACTACGGTGGACTAAAAGAACTTAAAAAGACATTAGAAGATCAGTTTGACCACACACTTATTGTGGCACAGGATGATCCCGAAATGGCTACATTCCAACTGTTACAAGAGCGCAACATGGCCAAAATTGTAGTTCTACCCAAGTTAGGATGTGAAGGACTAAGTGACATGCTGTACAAGTATGTGAATGGAGTTTACATTCCTGAGATGTGGGGGCCAGGCGAAGCGGCACGTTTGTGGTGCTATCGTGTGGAAGTACGTGAGACACAGGCTAACATGGCTTACCGTGAAGGTCATCGTGAATGGAATGAGGACTTGTTTGCGTAATGGATGGAGACTCTGGGCCAAGGCACTAGGAGAAAAATCAGGTGATACGGATAAGGAAGCGGACCGTATTGCTTGCATTCGCACCATGATTGTGTTGACATACGTCATAACAAACTGCTTTATCATAGCAGGTGTAATTAGGCATTGGTAAAATGAGAAGATTGTTAGCATCTGGATGTAGTTATACTGATTATTATTGGACCACATGGGCCGATGTGCTTGGCGCTGAATTTGCTGAGTACAAGCAAGTGGGACAGGGTGGATGCGACAATGCATCCGTTGCAAGAAGCATAATCAACAATGCACGTCCAGATGATGTGGTAGTTGCCATGTGGACTAGTTATGATCGTTGGAGTTTGTATTCAGATAAAGTACAACCGTTACCAAAAGATCCCAACAACCATTGGTGCCACATTGGGTCTGTGGCACTTTGGGACAAGGGCTTTTTTGTCAAATACTATCATAGAGTTGAGCGTTTTCAGACTACAATGGATTACATTCAACTTGTGAATCTACACAGTCAAGTCAATGGCTATACTGTATACCACTTTAGTGCATTTCCATTTTTTATAGCCGAAACTGAAAGAACAGTTGATCTAAGGCTAGTGGAAATATACAATAAATACAGTATCAATAACAATTACCTTACCAGCAAGGTATCGCTTCAGGAATTCCGAGACCAACACCATAATATTTTGATCAACGGGTACGATCCGCACCCAACTCCGTTGTGCCATTGGGATTATGCAGAACAAATAATTGCTCCTAAATTAGGAATAGCCTTGACACAATCACGTAAACCTAGTATAATGCAAGAACAACAAGATTGTGTATCTGGATTATTAAAATATGATGAATAGTAAAGTCGAAGAAGCGTTAGGCATTCTACAAGAAGAATGTGCCGAAGTCATACAAGAGGTCAGTAAGATTCGCCGTTTTGGGCTAGATACCTTGCACTACAAGTCAGGTGTCAAGCACAGCACCATGCTAGAAATGGAAGTTGGCGATGTATTGGCCTTAGTGGATATCTTAGTAGAGCAGGGCATTTTGGATCGAGACGGTCTAGAAGTTGCCGCAGAAAACAAAAAACTTAAACTTAAACAATGGTCAAAGATTTATGAGTAAACTCAAAGTAGCAGAATTATTTTACAGCATACAAGGGGAAGGTAGGTACATGGGTGTACCCAGTGTGTTCTTGCGTGTGTTTGGGTGTAACTTTAAATGTGCCGGCTTTGGCATGCCTCAAGGAGAACTAAGTGAAGAAACCGATGATATTGCGAATATTGTTCATATGTTTAACGACTACAAAGAATTGCCTTTGGTCTCTACTGGATGTGATAGTTATGCTAGTTGGGATCCTAGGTTTAAGCATCTTAGCCCTGTTCTTGACACTGATTCGGTTGCCCTTGCTATTGTGGATACGCTACCGCACAAGGAATGGCGCGACGAACATCTAGTCATCACAGGTGGTGAGCCTTTGCTAGGGTGGCAACGTGCTTATCCCGACTTGTTAGATCAACCCAATATGGACAGACTAAAAGAAATTACATTTGAAACAAATGGTACACAAAAACTTACTCCCGAATTTAAAGAATACTTGACCAATTGGCGCCGGAGTGGGTTTCAAAGAGAAATTACATTTAGTGTAAGTGCTAAACTTCCATGTAGTGGTGAGCGGTGGGAGGAGGCAATACTTCCCGAAGTAGTATGCGAGTATGAGCAAGTTGGCACAGTATATTTAAAATTTGTAGTAGCAACAGAACAGGATGTGGCAGATGCGGAATGTGCAGTTGGTGCTTATCGAGCGATGGGCTTTAAAGGGCATGTGTATATTATGCCTGTTGGTGGGGTTGAGCGGGTGTATACCCTTAACAATCGTGCAGTGGCAGAAATGGCAATGCGAAAAGGCTGGAGGTACAGTGATCGACTACAAGTGCCACTCTTTAAAAACGAATGGGGAACCTAAATGACACAAAATCAAATTTTATTAGCAGTAGGTGTATGGTTAGTATTAATGGCAATCAGTTATAGCCACAGTGGTTGGCGCAATATGCGTGACTGTTATATGATGTTGTTTACACGAGAATACTGGACCAGTTATAATACTGTAGAGTTTGTTAGTTGGTTGGCCAAGGCAATTATTATTATTCCAGGATTGATCTTTGGTATTCAAATCTGGGAATTGTATTATCTAACACTGTTAACCAGCGTAACACTTATTTGGGCAAGTCGTAAAAAAGCATTGCCCACACTAGTTGGCTTTAACACAATGTGGGCTTGGCTCAGTTTAATGGTGTTAGCACAACATTGGATTTAAGGAACGTATATGGCAACAAAGAAAACAACCCCCGCTAAACGAGTAGCAGCTAAGAAAACTCCTGCAAAAAAGACTGCTACTAAAAAAGTAGAGTCGGCAGTTAAGAGTCCCAAGGATCTTGCAACGGAACGAGGCGAACCTTGGGTCAGTGTAATCAGTGTAGAACTTGATCCCGATAACATTGGTAACGGTGCATTTGAACTAGACTGGAACGACAAGTTTGTTACTAATTTGGTACGTGCCGGCTATCAAAGTAAGCCTGGCGAAGAAGACAGTGCCATTGTGGACCGTTGGTTCCAGGATGTGTGCCGCAATGTGGTAATGGAAAACTTTGAGCAGTGGGAAGCCAATCAACCCTATGATGCAAGACCTAGAGTAATTGACAAAAAGGATCTAGGCGACGGACGCACAGAGGTCAGTTAAAATGGAAGGTATAAAGCCTACGCAGACTATAAAGTACTATCAACTGTTGAGAATGTCAACTAAGTCAGGCTTGAACATTACAAGTTGTGGTTCTACTGCTAGTGGCAATAACTATGTAGGTATAGGTATGTATCTAACACTACAAGATGCCGAACACAACCGTACAATGGAAACTCTTAAAGATACCGACGGTACATACAACACGTATCATGTCTTTGAACTAGAGTTTCCCAATCCTGCATATCGTGAGTGATGACGAACTAAACAGTGCCAAGGGCCGAGATAGTTTTGATATCACTACCGGCAATACTCTTGTACACTTTTTCAATCGTAACATAACGCCTTACGCTACCAGCACCTTAGGTCCCAAGTTTGATCTAATTCCTGTAGAAAAACAAAAAGATCTAATGATCAATCATGCTAGGATGTATGCCCAGCAAGAGTATGATCGTATCATGGAATTGGTCACTGTGCTACAAAAGCAAGCAGACGACATCAAACGCAGACTAGACGTTGCAGATGCAGTACATGCTGCGGAGTATCAATTTCAAGTTGTAATGGGAAATAATTATTGGTTAGTGTGGGACGTTAGAAAACAAAAAACACTATTAGTCATGACTGGTCCCTCGGACTGGAACACTGGCGCTCCGGACAGTTACGAATATCTAATGCAGGTCAAATATATGGGAGATCACACTTGGATGGAGATTGTATGAAAATTGTTATAGTTGGCGGCGGATTTGGCGGTTGGTACACCGCCGCCGCCTTTAAGCACAAACGTCCCGAGATTGATGTCACTGTGGTTGATAGTGACAAACACGCACGACTAGGTGTAGGCGAAACACTAGGGTGGAGTGCTCCTTATGACTTAAAACGACTAATTGGTCTTGAAGATGACCGTATGTTTATGTGGCGCACAGGTGCTATTTACAAATACGGTTTCCATTTAACCAACTTCTGGCACGACAATAGTAGTGTAGCACATGGAAAGTTTTTTAATCTTAAAGTAGGTGCATTGACAAAGTTTTATGGTGAATATGATTACCCTGATTTCTTAGAGCCATGGAGTCGTAAATCTGGTGATGTTGGTGTACAACAAGCATGGATGGCCATTAACAAACACAACAACAAAGACTTCGGTGACTATGTTGCAGAAGTAAACGAAAGCGGCCATTTTACATCAACTAACTCAGCACCATACGACAACAACAATCAATACATAATGCGACCTGCAGAAGGTTATAGTTACCATATTGATGCAGAACAAACAGTGGCATTACTGAAAGAAACTGTTGGCAGTCATGCAACACATATTTCCAGTGCAGTTGTGGGCGCAGATCTAAATGCCCGTGGTGGTATTGAAAAGTTAAAATTAGAAAACGGTACAGAGTTAGCCGCAGATTTGTTTATTGATGCTACAGGGTTTGCTAGAGCGTTGTTAAAACACGCACCGAACGCTACATGGAACGATATGAAAGGCGACTACCCGGATAGTGCATGGGTATGTCCAAGTCGATATCTAGACCCAGCAAAAGAAATGAGTGGTGGCACTGGTATCTTTGGCGAGGATCACGGGTGGCGTTTTCGAGTTAATTTGTATCATAGAATAGGCAACGGTTATGTATTTAATAGTACATGTACAGATCCTGCGTTACCGTTACAAAGATTAAAAGAATTAACCGCAGACACACGATTTCTTGAGCCAAGACTGTTACAATGGACTCCTGGGTATTACACCAACCCCTGGCAAGATAATGTATTGCCAATTGGTATTGCAGCTGCATTTGTTGACCCATATGATGCACCCACATTTGATATTCACGGTCGTGCATTAGAGGATTTATTCCGTGTACTAGATGCAGATGATCCACGTGAAGACTACAACAAACAACACCAAATTGTTATGGAAGAACGCAACTTACGATTGTTGTTTAACTTTGGTCTGAGCAAGCGCAGTGGACCGTTCTGGGATAATCGCAGAGCATTTGCCGCAGATAAGTTACACCTGTTTGCAGATGTAGTAAATGAAGAACGTCCGGACCTTGAATCAAGACTTACACACTTTTGGCATCAAATGTACTTACGTATGGTTGTGGCCACAGATACAGATCGTACACAGTTTAAAACAATAGAACTAACTGATACCGATCGTGCTATGGCCGAAGCATTCTTTGCTTATAACCGTGCAAGGAACAACTACATTAAACAGTATCCGTGGCCTAACTACTACGAGTGGTTAAAGGCCAATAGGTTCAATGGGCATACTAGCGAGGAAATGCTAAAAGTATTCCATCCAAATTTTAAATGATACTATACGTAAACGGTGATAGCCACAGTGCCGGAGCCGAAGCCGTTAACACATACTGCTTTGCCGAAGACGATTCAAAATATCGTACCCTAGGTCGTTTACCACATCCTGACAACCTTGAAGTCAGTTATGGGCAAGTATTGGCCGACCGAATGAACTGCCGACTACATTGCGATGCCGAAAGTGCCAGCAGTAATCATCGTATCATAAGAACCACATGGGAGTACATCAAACGTCAAAAGCCAGACTTTGTTGTTGTGGGATGGAGCACGTGGGAACGTAAAGAGTTTCAAGATCCCGCAACTGGTGTTAATTGGCAAGTCAATGCCGGAGGCGTAGGAGAAGACTGGCCCGATTGGTTAAAGGCCGAGTATCCTAAATTTGTTGCTGAATTGGATTGGCGCAATGAAACGAATATGGCGCACAGTAAAGTACACCAATTTCATTTGGACCTTAAACGCCAGGGCATTAGGCATTTGTTCTTTAACACCTACAGTTACTTTGATGCTAATCAACTTGGGCAAACTTACACATGGGACAACTCGTACCTTGAGCCATACAATCCCCGAGGCACTTACTACGAATGGTGCATTGATAAAGGGTTCGCGCCTGTAAGTAAAAATAGTTACCACTTTGGCGCCGACGCCCACCGGGCCTGGGCTGAACACTTATACGCCCAAATTGTTCAAATGTGCTTGACTCAGAAGTAATATACTGCTATAATGACTACATGAAATACTTAATTGTTTAAATGTGCTTGACTCAAAAATAGTATGATTACAGAAATTTTTATCAATGGCGATAGTTATTCGGCGCAAGGCGACGAGACCCCGTACAGCAATTTTATTGAGAAACTAGTCAATGTACCTGTAACAAATTTTGCCATGTCCGGAAGTTCCAATGATAGAATTCTACGTACCACTTTAGAATATTGTGCAGGGTTAGCCGCCGAACAAAAACCACTAGTGATTGTGGGGTTTAGTTTTATTACCCGTGATGAAACATGGTTAGAAGATATTTCCAAGTATAGTAATCGAATAAAAGATTTTGTGGGATCAAAATTTATTTCCAACGATTGGGTCTACCATAAGAATACAGATCCCTATATCATGTATGAACTTGTTAGTCAAAACATCAACAAACAAGTGATACACTTTTACACAAAACTATTCATGCTGACGCAGACATTACAAAATCTAAAAATTCCATATGTTTTATTTTCGGCGGCAGATAATAGTGATTTTAAGAATTTAAATTGGGATAGTGTTAGGTCACTGACCATGTACCAATCGGTAACAAAAGATCAGGCGGTGCTTGATCTACACAATTTTAATATAGGCAACTGGGCTAAAGACAACCAGATCAAAACCAAACCCACAAACCATCTGTACTCTGACGGGCACGAGCGGTTTGCCGATTTTTTATGCAGTAAAGTAGCCCAAATTTATCCAAATTTGCTTGACCATTTATGAATAATATGCTATTATTATGACATGAAATATCTAATTGTTGATGCAGCTAATACATTCTTCCGTGCCCGTCATAGTGCCCATCGTCAAGCAGACACTTGGGATCGATTGGGCTTTGCGGTACACGTTACACTTAGCAGTATTGCCAAAGCATTTCGTGATCAAAAGGCAGATCATGTTGTGATCTGCTTAGAAGGCCGTTCGTGGCGAAAGGACTATTATGAGCCCTACAAGAAAAACCGTGCAGTCGCCCGTGCGGCGCTTACAGAAACCGAAGCAGAAGAAGACAAGCTCTTTTGGGAAACATTTGATGCTCTTAAAACATTCTTCACCGAAAGTTCAAATTGTACTGTTCTCCGGCACTCGGCACTGGAAGCGGATGACTTGGTGGCAGGATGGATTCAAGCACACCCTGCAGATAGCCACGTAATTGTATCAAGCGACACAGACTTTTATCAGTTACTAGCCACCAATGTTGTGCAGTACAATGGTATCAGCGATGAGTTACACACACTAAATGGTATCCTGGACAAAAAAGGCAAACTGGTCATAGACAAGAAAACTAAAGAGCCTAAAAAGATTCCCGATCCCAAATGGATCTTGTTTGAGAAATGTATGCGCGGCGATGCTACAGACAATGTGTTTAGTGCTTATCCAGGTGTACGTACCAAAGGCACTAAGAACAAAGTGGGACTACAAGAGGCATTTGAAGATCGTGCAAGCAAAGGCTTCGCGTGGAACAATCTCATGCTGCAACGTTGGGTTGATCACAATGGTGAAGAACATAGAGTATTAGATGACTATCTTCGTAATGTGGTTATTGTGGACTTGAGCGCACAACCCGATGCGGTCAAAGTCGACATTGCAACAACTATTGCAGAGAATAGTGTAGTTAAAAGCACGCCGCAGATTGGTACCAAGTTCCTAAAGTTCTGTGGCAAGTATGATTTGAAACGCATTAGTGACAACATTCAGAATTTTGTAGACTTTTTATCAGCACCTTATCCGGAGAAAATATGATTAAACTTAAAGATTGGTTAGACGTTGTAGAACATCGTGTCACAGAAGGTGCCGCTTATACTTGGTATTGTTTTGGATACAATGCACATTGTTTGACTTCGTGGGACGGCGACCACGAAGGTAGTAGTTTCAACATCATTTTTGATACTCAAACACAGGAAGTTTATTGCGTAGAGGCACACGACTTTGCCCGTGATCGTGCATATCGTTTACTCAACCCTGCTTATGTACGAGCACACAATTTGGAGTGCAAGTCACGCGGCATTGTTGACGAGGCATGGGAAGGTGTCAATTATATTGATCTTGAAGTTGACGAGGATTGGTTAGAAAAAGCCCAGGCAATCTTTGCAGGTGACGACTACGACACCCATGTCAGCGTGCCTATTGACTTCAGCGACGAAGAATTACTTACTTACATGAAGATGGCACATGAACGTGATATGACATTTAATGCGTTTGTGGAAATGGCCTTGCGTGAGGCTATTGCCGAACATATTCCTACGCTAACTGACACCGTATGATCAAAGAGATTCACCCCCTTGGGAGGTACACACAGGTCATAGGCGGTAGTGCCAGTACCTACGTCAACAACTATAGTGGCGGACAGGGCATTGGCAACTTGCGATTCAATACCAGTAACCAAAATTTAGAAGTCTACGACGGCACTAGTTGGATTACCATGAACATGCCCAGTGCCAGTGTGGGGCTGACAAACGAAGCAGAGGCTTTGTTAGACTGGGCACGTGAACGACGCAATGAGGATTTAGAACTTAGGTCAAGGATGAAAAAACATCCGGGACTACAAGAAGCATACGAACGCCTTGAGATTATGAAGGCACTTACATTAGAACAGGACAAACAAAATGGTTAATTGGTTACGTAATAAATTACACAACTTTATTTTTCCAGAGGATCGGAAAGAGATGTCTATTGCTTCTGTTCGCGCAAACGACGCCCCCGACATTGAAGGCTTGCGTTTTACTGTTATGCCTGCAGAGGGTGGCACTATTGTTCAGATGCGAGTATACGATCGTCGTAAAGACGATAGCAATACTAAAACTTATGTTATTCCCGACACTGAACAGGATGTTGCACACCGCGTTGGACAAATTGTTGCTATGGAATTAATTAGAATATGAGCAGTGGTACTGCTTATACCTACAAAGGTCAAGGCTTGGCCCAGTCTGGTCACTCTTATGGCGCTATCCCACAGTTAACAACTGCTCAAATACAGGGACTCGCCCTCAATACAATTCAAAGAAGTAGCAAAATGAACTTACCCGGAATAACATTTAAAATCACACCAGCCAACGGTGGCACAATCATCACTGTCACTGAAGATGTACGCGAAAAAAACACCATCACGCTCAGCGGATATGAGCGGGAAGAACTCTACATCATTCCTGATGGTGTAGAAGACTTTGATCGTGAGCTAGGAAAAATTATAACCTTACATAGAATGAAACAACAACATGAATGAACTAGTTGCCAAACCGGTAGTCAAAAACAAATTTTGGATCGTAGAACAGTCGGGTAGTCAAGTGGCCACAATTCAGGCCATTGATGAGGCCGGCGGGTTTGCTTATGTACATGACAACGAGCGTGAAGTATTCCCTACTATTAAACTAATCAGTAAGAAGTATAACATACAATTTGCCCGGGCCGATAAACCCACACGTCCTGCTGAAATTGATGTATACGGCTTTCCCGTAACCGGAGCGGCTGCATATAACCAAGTGTTAGATGTACAACGCTACTTGCCCATCTATACCAAACAGGCCAAAAGTAAAAGTTTCTTTTGTGCAGGCCATTACCTAGTACAGTTTGGTCGTAATTGGACCTTACAAACTTGCCCTAAACTAATTACATTAAATCGTTATACATACCAAGGCCCGTTTAAAACACGACTTAACGCAGAAACTGCCTTAAAGGAGTTAAATGGATAACCTAAGTATCCATGTGCGTAACTTCAACGAGAAGGTTCGCATCATGAATCAGAGTCAACGTAAAGAATTAGTACTAAGTGCTCAAGACGCACGTAATCTTCATGCCGACATATTTGCCTTACTCACACACATTGCTGAACTAAGCGAACAACCTCGTACAGAAACACCAGCAGTCACACAAATCAGCATGGATGGTGGTGGTTTTAGATAAAGTATGTAGTTAATACAGATAAATAAAGTGTATATCAAGGATAGACAATGTCAAGACCCAAGCCCACAGTCTTATTAGATCACGTAAATAAAACCACCTACAAAAGCGATCAGGTGTTGGCCAGCGAAGGCATTTGGGCAGTATTCTATGACAACCAACCCATCAACTTAAAGACAGCCAATGTGTTGATCAGTTATCCCGGTCCCAAGTACAAAAAAGTTTCCTTTTCAAATAGTGGGCATGCCATTAACTTGTGCAAAAAGCTCAACACCTTGTTCAAGACTGACAAATTCACTGTGGTATTGTTGAAGCAAGGTGACACCATCTATAAATCCTAACACACAAGCCGAATGGCGCGACCGTGCCTTAGTGGCCGCAGGATATGACCCACGTCGGGACTACACCAACGAAAGTTTCCGTCAGTGGTGGTTCAATGGTATTAACCCCGCAAGCCTACGCCTAAGCAAACCCGGAGTCACTTGGTTCCTACAACAGAGTAAATTTAAGTTTGTTGGTGTAGAATTAAGCATTGGTATACGTGGCAAACACCTGTTGCAGTTGGAACGTTTGCTTGACGAACCTTACTACATACGCACCCATAAAAACATCATGGTCATGAGCGAGGTCACTGCTGTAATGTTGGCGTTACATGCCGGAGACCTTGGTCAGTATTTGAATAATTTACAAGCAAATCAATAGTGTTGTGTTTACGCAACACCACTCTTGCTCAAAAGCACAAAAGATGCTATACTTGTGTTTGTGTATAAATTTAAGGAACGTACATGGTAGAAAAGACAATCAAACGAGTATTGAAGTTTTTTGACATTAAAACAAAAATCATTGATTGGGACTTCCAGCACTATAATGATATTAATAGCGAACATAAAGGTGTCTATGTTATTACGCATGATGACGAAGTCATCTACGTAGGCAAGGGACAAATTAAGACACGTCAAGGTAAACATTGGGACAAAGCACTTGGTGCTAAAAAAGCAAAGGATACTAGTGGCTGGCGTTGGCTTCGTGAAAACAAAGAGATCAATGCTAAGATTGTAAAGGATTGGAAAGTTTTTTATGTTATTCTATATAAGCAAACAGAACTAAGTGCCGTAGAAGGGGCACTAATACAGTTACTACAACCATTGGCAAATGACGAAACTTATAAAGACAACGAACGAACTCTTAAGGAAACAAAATGACTCAAGTACTAACCTACGCAGACAAAGTAAATGCACGTTATAATCATCCATCGAGTTTCTTTGTAAGTTTAAAGAAACGTATCGATACGCACGAAAGCAGAATTAAATCTGCACGTGGTGACCTTGATACCGCACTAAAAACCTTCCATAAGAATAACCCAAATTTTCATTGGAATAATCTTACTTTGGTTCAAACCGGAATTACTGCTACTCTTGACCAAATTGAGATTGATGACACTATGAATCGCCCACTGGAGTGGAAACATGTTTGCGAAATTTTGAAAAACTTCAAGCAAACATTGATTCAACCGGTTAATGTATATTCTGACCAATCTCGTAATGGTAAGTATATTGCATGGGACGGCCAGCATACTAGTATAGTGCTATATATTTTAGCAAGAGAATCTAAAATGATTGCGTCTCAAGTAACTATTCCAATCAATTTTCATCCTTCTTCATTGAAGTCGGAAATTCGCGAATGTTTTATTACACTGAATAGTCGCAAAGGAAAGTTGCCATTGAGTCCGTTAGCACTATTTTCTAACAAAGTTTTTGGACACAAAGAAGATCCATCTAATAAAGATTGGAAGTCGGCTTATCAGAAACAACAAGAGTTGGCAAGTGTTGGCTTATTTTTAACCGAACGTAGTCGAGGTGATAGCACAGAAGACGGTGCAATTACCCAGGTTGGCTATATTGATACCGAGTCATTGACTTCTGTTAAAAACTTTTGTAGGTATTGGAAATTCCGAAAGGAAAAGGAAGATTCACGTGTCAACCCAAAAGAATTAATTTTGGTATCCATGTTTTTGAATCTTTGCCAGGCCGATAAAAATATATCGGTAACCGACACTTATGTAAAAAATATAGTTGATATTATGTGGAATCGATTCGAGTGTGATTTTAAGATTGTTAAAGAGAAAAACACCTTTTTTGAACAAATTGAAATAGCATACGAAAACTGGTATCAAGAAAAATACCACAAGGGTCGTAGTTATAATTCACTTACTCCCGTGGAGATAATTCAATTACCAACACCGCGTCTTGAGATGATTAAAAATAGTGATACTGCTGGTGCACAAGACTTATACTACCTTGCTTTCTTAATTAAACAACTTGAAAAAGATGGAATTGTTAATTTACCTAGCCCACCTGTAGTATTTGATCTAGCAGATAAAGATTTGTTTTATGATCTAGCAGATAAAGATTTGTTTTAATGAGCTTAGAACAGTATCACGCACAACTGTGTCAAGAGTGGGGATATAGCCCCACTCAAGATGTTGCCACGGGATACGAGCATGTCTACTCAGACCTACGTCTATTAAGCAAGTCAGCATGGGACTCGGCAGATGATGGCGGCAAGTTGGCGATAGAGCAAGCGGCATTTGACATTTATCGCGGTGTGGGCCGACTACCTATTACTTACTATACACTGGCAGGTTGCAGACAGGAAGTACTAGACCTCAGTAACCGTGTTAAGAATGTAGAAGATAAGGAACTGGCCATTGGCGGTAGTGCCGGACAGGCACTAGGACGTTTTTGGTTCCCCAATATGCAAGATGCCAATTGGAACGACAACGATGCAGTCAGTATGCGTAGTCGCTTTAATCACGATGTCAAACTACGACGTGCTATACGTATATGTTACAAGTTTCGTGACAATGGCGAGGAAGCAGTATTTCCCAAATTCCTGCGTACTGCCATTGAACTGGTCAACGGTGGCACCATACAAAACTTCAAAGCACTAAATGCTCGTGCCATATGGGAACATATTTGCCCGGTAATGATGGGTAGCGTACTAGACTTTAGTTCGGGGTATGGCGGACGTATGATGGGTGCTATGACTAGTCGTATGCGGTATCATTATACCGGTATTGATCCCAACACAAGAACCTTTGCCGGCCTCGAAGCACTTGGCGAATTGTTAACCGAACAGAACCAAGGACTGGGCTATACCATGCACAATGTACCCAGTGAGGAATTTGATCCCGAACCGGGTGCATATGATGCGGCATTCTCAAGTCCACCTTACTTTAATTTAGAAACTTACTGTGACGAGCCTACACAATGCATGAATCGTTATCCGGCATTGGATGCTTGGTTCGAAGGTTATGTTGCCCCAACACTCAAAATGATTCATCGTGCATTGTCTAGCGATGGCATGTATGCAGTAAACATTGCCGACTATCGGAACGGCAAGGCCGCATTTGAAATTGTCCAACCTTGGATCACCCTAAGTGAACGGTTGGGATTCAAATACGTGGATCGTGTTGACATGCTACTTACTACACGACCCGGAGTTGGCAACAACAAAGCCGATCGCCCCACTAAAACCGAGGGAATTTACATCTTTAAAAAGTAATACTTGAGTATTACCTTTAGTTGTTGCAGATATACAACACCGTTTTTGCGTCCGAATGACGTTTGTTATATAATACTTGTATAGAAACTAAAAAGGGGTTGTAAATGATTGCAGTACGAGATTATGGTATGTTCACAGATCGCGGCAATGCCGCAATTGGCGACTTGGTAAACTTTGCCAAGACTGCAGAATTGACTTGGCCCGAAACATATCAAATATTAGGAATCCTAAGCGAGTCTAACCCTGAGATCTATGGTGAAGCCATGGACACCGAAGTGCGTGAAATCGTTTATAGTCGTTGTAATTTTACCTCTGCCTTTTACTTCTAATTTGACAGTAAAAGACACATCTAGTATAATATAGTTTTTAACAAGGAGCCCTAAATGGCAGTAGCAGAAAATCGTACAGTTACCCCAACAGAAGCACGTAGTCGTATTTTGCGATGCTTTAAGAACAAGCGTCCCGTATTCTTGTGGGGCCCTCCAGGCATTGGTAAGAGTGAAGTTGTTGCCAGCCTTACAGAGGAATTGGGCGGCTACATGATTGACTTACGCCTAGGCCAAATGGAACCCACAGATATCCGTGGTATCCCGTTCTTTAACAAGAACAACGAAAAGATGGATTGGGCTCCTCCTATTGATTTGCCCGACGAAGAAATGTCCAAACAGTATCCCATTGTTGTACTGTTCTTAGACGAAATGAATAGTGCGGCTCCTAGCGTACAGGCCGCAGGTTATCAACTTATTTTGAACCGACGCATTGGCAAATATGTATTGCCAGACAATGTTGTGATTGTTGCGGCAGGTAATCGCGAGTCGGACAAAGGTGTTACTTACAGAATGCCTAGTCCGCTTGCTAATCGCTTTGTTCACTTAGAAGTTGGCAAAGATTTTGATTCGTGGTTCCAGTGGGCAATTAACCATAACATTCACGAAGATGTTGTAGGTTATATTTCGTTCGCTAAACAGGCGTTGTTTGACTTTGATCCAAAGAGTGCAAGTCGTGCATTTGCCACCCCACGTAGTTGGACCTTTGTGAGTCAGTTCTTAGAAGACGAAGATGCTAGCGATGCAGAACTTACAGACTTGATCTCGGGTACTGTAGGTGAAGGTGTTGCAATTAGTTTTATGGCACACCGCAAGGTAGCAGGCCAAATGCCCAAGCCCGAAGATGTGTTGACGGGTAAGGTCAAAGAACTCAAGGTCAAAGAAGTCAGCGCCATGTACAGTTTGACAATTTCCATGTGCTATGAGTTGCAAGACCAGTACAAGAAGTTGGGCAAAGAAAAGTTAAGCGACTGGCATGCACAGGCCGATAACTTCTTGGGCTTTATGATGAATAACTTCAGCACCGAGTTGGTTGTTATGGGTGCTCGTGTTGCACTTACTACATACAACTTGCCCATGGTTCCAGGCAAGATGAAGAACTTTGACGAGTTCCACAAACGCTTTGGCAAGTACATTATCGCAGCCAGCGGTAAGTAAACAAGGAAAAGGGCTTAGGCCCTTTTTTAAATTATGCAACTCCAATTAGAACGTTTAGACGGTAGGCACAATGCCAGCCGAGTGTATAGTCACCGTGTTTGGATACGTGGATCAGGTGCTGAACGTAAAAAGATGTATGTCCAATTGCGTGAATGGTGTTGGGAAACTTTTGGGCCTGGATGCGAACGTGACCTTATCTGGTACAACGATTCTAGCTCTTATCGTTGGGCATTTCACTTTGACCAAAAGAGCGAAGCCCCATATATCTATCTCAAAGAAGAAGTACTTACAACATTCATGCTCAAATGGATAAACTAAAGTATTACCCAGCATATTTGTGAAGAAATGAAAGATCTGTTATAATTACAGTTATAAACAAGGAACAATCTATGTCAACTACACTAGCAGAAAAAAGCAAAGTTAAAACAGTTACTAATCCGCAGATTGATGCACTGGCCCGAGATAAACTGGTTACGGCACGTATTGGCCTATTGTTAAAGGCTCCGTTCTTTGGTAACCTTGCTACCCGTTTACAATTGGTTAACGCAGATGAATGGTGTGCTACTGCCGCAACCGACGGACGTAGATTTTATTACAATAGCGAATTTATTAATAAGATGCCTTTGAAGCAAGTTGAGTTCTTGTTTGGGCACGAAGTTTTGCACGTAGTTTACGACCATATGGGACGACGCGGTGAACGTGATCCAAAGATTATGAACATTGCCGCAGACTATTGTGTTAACGGCGACTTGATGGAACAACGAGTTGGTGAAAAGATTCCGGTTGGTTTGTACGACAACAAGTACTCGGGCTGGAGTGCAGAAGAAGTTTATGACGACTTGATGCAAAATGCCAACAAGATTGATATTAATAAATTGGCACAAATGTTGTTAGACGAACACTTGGATGGCGAAGGCGAGGGTGAAGGCCAAGAAGGTGACGGAGACAAAGACGGCAAAGGTCGGCCTCGACTAAGCGACGAAGAAAAGAAACAGATACGAGACGAGATCAAAGATGCAGTCTTGCAAGCTGCACAGGCCGCAGGTGCCGGAAACTTGCCCGGTGGTGTCAAACGTATGATCAAAGATCTCACTGAGCCACAAATTTCTTGGAAAGAATTAATTGAACAACAAATCCAAAGCACAATCAAAGATGACTATACATTTGCACGTCCCAGCCGTAAAGGTTATCATTTAGATGCAATCTTGCCAAGCCAACGTCCCGGAGAAACAATTGACATTGTAATTGGCATTGACACATCGGGTAGTATTGGGCCAGACGACTTAAAGATTTTCTTCTCAGAGATCCAAGGCATTATGGACTCATACACCGAATACAAGATTATTGTAATGGGCTGGGATACTGCCATTGGCGGGGTTGCTGAATTCACAAGTGAGAACATGGCCGACATTACAGAATTCGATCCTGAAGGTGGTGGAGGTACTGACCCACATTGTGTATGGGACTACATGATCGAACACAACATGGAACCTAAGAAACTCATAATGTTTACAGACTTTTGCTTCTTTGGTTGGAATCCGGGTCAAGTAGAAAACTACTGTGACACCGTTTGGATTATTAAAGGTAACCCCAGTGCTGAACCCGAGTTTGGTATTTGGGCACACTACGATGAAGAAAAGAAAGGTCGTTAATATGGCAAATAAACATCGCATTCATTGGAAAGAATGGCACCACTATGTTGTGTGGCGCATTAAGCAAATTTTTAAACGTCGTAACCATTACATTGCATAATGTATATTACTAACCGTTACGAAAACATTCGCTTGCCAGTTGAGCCCGGACTACTTGAATGGCTACAAGCAAATTACCCCAACAGTCTATATTACATAAAGGAAATTGAAAATGTACGCTAAAATTAGACCCTGGTTTATTCGAAATCAACATCGCATTAGTTGGTTCATAGTTGGTATGATGACTATTAGTTCTGTAGAATATCTTGCAAAAGGCGACTTAATGAACGCAGGTATGTGTGTGTTTATTGCAGTGGCCAATATTATAATGGACCGACAGGAAATGGTATGAGTAAGAAAAAAACTGCTACAGATAAAATCACTGATATGACTCCGGAGCAGGAAAAAGAACTTGCAAAACAACTTAAGGCATTAAAACCCAAATTTCACAATGCGCCCAAAACTTTAGATAAAGCACGTGAGCGTATTATGGAATTGGAATTGGTGCTAGGTGACTTGCATCGTGCGGCAGAGATTGCTACAATGGTGCGTGACTTTGGTGTAGTGGAAAGTTTTCTGAAGCCCGCAGAGACAGCGTTGGAAAAGCGAATTACTGTGGAATATCCGCAAACAGGTCCAATGAAGATTACTGTAGTAACAGGCGAATTGGACAAAAAACATGCTGAAGCATAACGAAGTCAATCCGTTAAGTGTTTTTGGATTGCGTCGGGTAGATCACTGCCCCGCGCATTTCACACGGTTTACGTTTGACCTAACCACACAAGAAAAAAACATTACCGATTGGATATATGAAAACTTAACCGGTAGGTTTTACGTCGGAGACAATTACTTCCTACATGACAACGGCAAGGTTGGAATGCACAAGTGTGCGGCATTTGAGATCGCCGGTGAAGCCAGTTACTTTGCACTACAACTAGACACAATCAACCGAAAACTTGATTGGTAAAAATTTTTCCGTTCCGATTA
>Ga0214919_10005361_pt1 | contig 18264 bp, 19 predicted proteins | sample LL1503_MetaG_FD_177994 | JGI IMG/M metagenome (GOLD analysis project Ga0214919, IMG submission 177994) | Freshwater microbial communities from Lake Lanier, Atlanta, Georgia, United States - LL-1503 | ecosystem: Environmental > Aquatic > Freshwater > Lake | place: USA: Georgia | collected...
AGAACGAAAAAACTACGCCGAAGCTGCTGTGTTCTGGCTTGCGAAAATCTCCAAGGGCGAATTGCCAGGCTATGACGCCCGGCCTGCAACGGTTGCGCTTCTTTCTGCACTTACTCCAGGGCGCCTTAGCGATCAAGGTATGATTTATTTAGCTGAAGCTCTGGGTAATTTAGCACTTGGAAGAGTTCAGCCTGAGTTAGCTGCTATTGTGATGGATGGAAAAAGAATTCCCCCTGTTAGAATCGCAGCGGTTCAAGCTTTGATTAAACATATTCAGCGAAACGGGACTCTTATGTCGCTTGAAGAAGTAACTTTGCTAGAGCGATCTTGCATGCAACCAGCGGGTGAGCCCGAGTTGGTGTTCTTTTTTTCAAGCCTTGTTGGTGCATTGAAACCCGGGCCTGTAACCACTGGGAAAAGGCTGTTGGATTTCCCCGGCCCTGTTCCTGGCTTTGCTCCCCCCATGCCCAAACCGAAGGATGAAGTAAAGCCCAAACCACCTGCCAAGGTGGAGGAACAGAATAACGATAAGTAAATTATTATGACACTTTTGCTGCGATCTGCCGAATTTCTGAAGCATAAAACTGGCAAGCATCCAGAGAGCCCCGATCGCTTGGTTGCAATTGAATCCATGCTTGAAAAATCAGGCCTTGGGTTGAAGTGTGATTCTGTTGCTTGGGATGCATTAACTGAAAAAGAATTATCGCAGCTTCATGGCCCCAAGCAAGTTGAGCAAATAAGGCAGATAGCAGCGCATGGCGGTGGCAAAGCCGACCCTGATACCGTGGTGTGTCCGGATTCTTTTGCTGTTTCTTTGTTTGCTGCGGGTGCCTGCACCAAAGCTGTTGATCAAGTGTTGTTAGGGAAACAGCAAAATGCTTTGTGCTTGGTCCGCCCACCTGGGCATCATGCCAATGCCATCAAGAGCATGGGTTTTTGTTTGTTTAACAATGTGGCCTTGGCTGCTAAGCGAGCACTTGCTGTTCATAAATTAAACAAAGTTTTGATTCTTGATTGGGATGTGCATCATGGTAATGGCACTCAAGATATCTTTTATGAAGATCCGCAAGTATTCTTTTTGAGCATTCACCGATATGGGAATGGTTTTTATCCTGGTACTGGTGCGGCTTTGGAAACCGGGGCTTTAAAAGGGTTGGGTACAAATCTAAATGTTCCACTTTCCTATGGGATTTCACGAAAAGAATATCTTGCGGCATGGGAAAAAGGTATTCAAAAGGCTTTTGAGTTCAAGCCTGAGTTGGTGATTTTAAGTGCGGGGTTTGATGCAGATCATAGGGATCCGGTGGGGGATTTGGGGTTAGAGCCAGAAGACTTTGGTACCATGACCAAGGTGTTGCAGTCGCTTGCAAATTCTTGTTGCAAGGGAAAGATTGTTTCTTGCCTCGAGGGCGGTTACAGCATGGAAGGCTTAAGTCAGGGGCTTAAAGAGCATTTAAGCGCACTTTTAGTTAAGAATTAGACTCTTTCAGGGTATTATTAAAAGGTCAAGAAGTCGAAGAATAGTTTGACTGCGTATTATCGCAACCAAGAAGAATACTCTATAATAGCTTCATGAATAAAAACCAAGAAGAACTGTTTATTCTGATTTCTGGCCGAAGCACCAGGCAGGGTACTTCCATGAATGAAAGTAAATTCAGCAAGGAGTATCTTGAGGAAACGGGCGTGGTTCAAATTTGCCCCGAAGATTTGACCAGACTTGGATTGGCGGCTGGTGATCTCGTATGTATCCGATCGGAACAACGATCTATTGAAATCCCCTGTGTTGCTGCCAAGGAAAAGGAACTCCCTTCTGGGTTACTGTTCATGGCATATGGTGATTGGTCGAGTCGCCTGATGGGTTCAGATACACACGGTACAGGCATGCCCAATAGCAAGGGTACGGATGTTTATCTTTCTAAGGTGTGTTCTATTAAAAAAGATTGATAACCATGAAGGTGCTTTAAGTATGCAAAATGAATTAAAAGTAGTATCGAATGCGACCTGCACTTTTTGTGGCTGCGTTTGTGATGATATCGAATTAACGGTCGAAGGAAACCACATAACCAAAGCGAAGAATGCGTGTGTTTTGGGGAAGGCGTGGTTTTTAAATCATCAGGCTGGGGAGGGGCCGGTTGCCCGCATTCGGGGTAAAGAAGCTACTGTTGAAGAAGCGGTTGAGGAAGCAGCCCGCATTTTAGTCGATGCAAAATTCCCTATTATTTACGGGCTATCTGATACCACTTGCGAGGCTCAACGAGTTACCGTTGCCATCGCTGATTGGATCGGGGCATCTATTGATACTACTACTTCGGTTTGCCATGGGCCCTCTGGAATGGCATTTCAAGGCGTGGGCGAAATCACCTGTTCTTTAGGGGAAGTTCGCAATCGTGCAGACCTCGTGATTTTTTGGGGATCCAATCCTGCAGAGTCGCACCCTAGACATTGGGGCAGATATTCTACCATGCCTAAGGGGCTATTTGTTCCCAATGGTCGAAAAGATCGCACTGTGGTTTTGGTGGATGTGCGCAGGACAAAAAGTGCGCCAGCAGCGGATATCTTTCTTCAAATTAAGCCTCGAAAAGATTTTGAAGTGCTTTGGATGCTGAGGGCGTTGGTTAAAGGTTTGACTATTAATGAAGCCGATTTGATTGATACCGGGGTGACTCTTGAGCAGTTGCAAAACCTTGTAGATAAAATGAAAGCTTGCAAGTTTGGTGTGCTCTTCTTTGGCATGGGGCTTTCCATGACTCGAGGGAAGCATCTTAATGTTGAAGCTGCCTTGGCGCTTGCAAGAGACCTAAATGCTTTTACCAGATTTTATGCCAACCCCATGCGTGGGCATGGCAATGTTACTGGTGCGGATAATGTGGTTAGCTGGCAAACTGGCTATCCCTTTGGTGTCAACCTTGGTAGGGGCTATCCGCGTTTTAATCCAGGTGAGTTCACCACTACTGATACCTTAGCCAGGAAAGAAGCTGATGCTGCAATGATTATCGCATCGGATCCCATGGGGAATTTCTCGCAGGCTGCGCGTGAGCATTTGGGGTCTATTCCTTTTATTGCGCTTGATACCAAGGAAACTTCCACCACCCGTGCTGCTGCTGTTGCATTCACTACTGCAACTTATGGGATTAATGTTCCCGGAACCGTTTATCGCATGGATGATGTTCCTATTCCGTTGCGCCCTGCATTTGAATCTCCCTATCCAAGCGATGAGAAAATATTGCGTGCACTCGAAAAGAAGGTGCTTCACTTGTTGAAAGAAAAACTTCAAGCTTCCAATTAGTTTTGATTTTTAATAATGACTTACCAAGCAGGTGCATCAGGATGGCGATTACTGTAATCAAAGGCGGGAAAATTTACGATCCAACCCATGGTATCAACGGCGAAGTCCGAGATATCTGGATCAAAGATGGCAAAATTATTGCCCCCCCTATTGAACCTGATTCCCTTCCTGAAAAAGTTATCGACGCCACGGGCAGGATTATTATGCCAGGCGGCGTTGATATGCATTGCCATATTGCTGGGCCTAAGGTTAATCTTGCCAGAAAAATGCGCCCAGAAGATAAACGCTATGCTCCTCATGTTTCAAGAACTGCTTTAACCAGATCAGGAACTATAGGCAGTGTGCCTAGTACCTTTGCTACTGGGTACCTTTATGCGGGCCTTGGATACACTACCGCCTTCGATGCAGCGGTTCCCCCTCTAAGTGCAAGGCATGCCCACGAAGAGCTTCAGGATACTCCGATTATTGACAAAGGGTTTTACCTGCTGATGGGCAATAATCATTATGCCTTAGAGCAGATTGCCAAAAATGATAACGAAAAACTTAGGAGCTTCACTGCGTGGTTGCTTGAGTCTGCGAAAGGTTATGCAATTAAATTAGTGAACCCAGGTGGAGTTGAAGTTTGGAAAAGTGGTGGCGCCAACATTAGCGAAATTGATCAGGATATCGGCCACTTTAACTGCACCCCGAGACAAATTATTCAGGGTTTATCTCAGACAGCGATGGATATCGGTCTACCGCATGCTGTTCATATTCATTGCAATAATCTTGGTATTCCGGGGAATTGGCGCACCACGCAAGCCACTATGGATGCTTTGGAAGGTCGTAGGGCCCACCTCACCCATATTCAATTTCATAGCTATGGTGGTGAACCCGATGATCAGGGTAAGTTCTGTTCCAAGGTGCAAGAACTTGCGGAGTTTGTAAACTCCCACCCTGAAGTAACTGTTGATGTTGGTCAGGTATTATTTGGCGAAACAACATCGATGACTGGGGATGGCCCATTGGGGTATTACCTTCATAAAGTAACAGGAAAAAAATGGACTAGTGCTGATACTGAAATGGAAGCAGGGTGCGGCATCGTGCCCATGGTCTATAAAGAAAAAAGCTTTGTCAATGCATTGCAATGGGCTATCGGTTTGGAATGGTACCTTCTGGTTAAAGATCCATGGCAGATAGCAATGAGTACGGATCATCCGAATGGCGGGTCGTTTTTAGCATATCCTGAAATTATTCAGTTGTTGATGGATCGAACTTATAGGCAAGAAATTTTAAAGAGGGTACACCCTAGGGTTTTGGAGCGTAGTTGCTTAAAAGATTTGGATCGAGAGTACACGCTTAATGAAATCGCGATTATTACCCGTGCAGGCCCTGCACGCATGCTGGGCCTTAAAAACAAGGGACATCTTGGCATAGGTGCGGATGGCGATGTCACTATTTATAATGAAAGCTCCAATATTCTTGCAATGTTTGAACTCCCTTACATGGTTATAAAATACGGCAAGGTGGTTGTCGAGAAGAGCGAAATCAGGCTTCAAGTTCCGGGCAATACGCTTCATGTTTCCCCTTCTTTTGACCCGGGGTTGGTTGGTGACATCAGGAAATGGTTCGAATCTTATTACACCATCCAGTTTGAGAATTATCCCGTCACCGATGAATATCTTTCCGGTGGTGGTACTATGATTCCTTGCAACAAAAAATAATGTTCAACTTGGGATTACGATGAAACTTATACTTGCAATTATTCAGCCCTCAAGGCTTGAAGCTGTTAAAGAAGCACTTAATAAAGTTGAAGTTTTTCGCCTTACGATTGTTGATGTTCAGGGGTTTGGTAGACAAAAAGGCCACACCGAAGTTTATCGAGGCCATGAACTTACGGTTCAGCTTCTACGCAAGGTCCAATTGCAAATCGCAGTTAACGAAGATTTTGTCGAACCTACCGTGAATGCCATTATGGAGGCAGGAAGAACCGGGCCAGAAGGGCGCATCGGTGATGGGAAGATATTCATACTGCCTCTCGAAGATTGCTTGCGAATTCGTACGGGCGAACGGGGCCCCGAAGCTATTTAAGGATGAGCTATTTAAGGATCTTCCAGAATGAAAATTAACAAAGTCCACAAGCTAACCGATCAGAAATGGCTCAACTTATTTGTTGCAGAATACACTCATGAACAGCATCAGGGAAAATGGATATATGCTTCTCGAAAGCTGAAGCAATATTCCAAAGATGATGCTTCTGAAGCAGTGATCATCGTGCCTGTTTTAAAACAAAAAGATCAACCCAACAGATTAGTGGTTATCAAGGAGTTTCGGGTACCGTTAGGGTGTTATACCTATGGTTTTCCTGCTGGGTTGGTCGATCCCGGTGAAACGATTGAATCAACGATCATGCGTGAAATGATCGAGGAAACCGGCTATGAAGTTTCTAAAATTAACAAGGTGACCAAACCCCTGCATTCTTCCATGGGCTTAACGGATGAAGCTATCACGATGGCTTATGTTGATGTGCGGGCAAACCAAGGAGCCAAGCCTGAACCGGGCGAAGATATCGAGGTATTGCTGCTTGATTTTGATGCGGCATGCGAATTGTGCGATAATCATGATCTCCCGATTGATGCAAAAATGTGGGCTACACTTCATATGTTTCAGCGTTTGGGGAAAATCGAATAATGCCTGAGGAAAAAAAAACAGTACTGGTTTTATGCGATGACTTAATCTTTAGCAGCAAGATATCAGGGGAAGCCCGTGCCATTGGTTTACAGATCAAAGTGATAAAAACCATGGATAAATTGATTGAGGCTGCCAGTAAAGAAAAGTTTGCAGGTGCTCTGATAGATCTGGGAATTGCATCATCAGAGCTTGATAAATTAATCACGGAAATAAGAGCCAGCCAGGGTGAGAAGTTTTCTTGCTTGGGTTATGGCTCGCATGTGGATGTTGATTTGCTAAAGAAAGCCCGATCGTTGGGTTACGATCCTGTGCTGCCTCGAAGCAAATTTGTTGTAGAATTAAGTGCGATTCTTCTTTCCTACTTCAACAATAGTTGTTAGAACAAGTATTAGGGTTTATCTCTAACACTAGGTTTATGACCATGGCTATTGAAAAAACTGTTGCGCCCCACGCCTTGCCTAGGGCAACTCGCTTTGACTCTTCTCACCAAGAAGCCTACTTGAACCTTTGGCGCACTTACGACAAGCTTCGTTCGATTGAAGATGCTGTCTTCTTGCGGTTCGAACTCACCGCCCAGCAGTACAATACACTCCGCCTTTTGCGTGGCGAGCATCCCCAAAAATTACATACCCTGGTGCTCGCAAAAAGGCTTGTTTCAAAGGCTCCTGATATTACCCGCCTTCTTGATCGCCTCGAAGAACGCAAACTTATCTCTCGCGAACGCCCTGATGATAACCGCCGGGTTGTCAAAGTAGGCATAACTTCACAAGGCATGAAGTTGCTTCAAAAACTTGATCAGGAAGTGCTTGAATGTAGTAAAAAACAATTGGGTCATCTTGATGAACCGCAACTAACCCAGCTTGTAAGTTTGTTAAGGCTAGCAAGGGCGCCACACGAAGAACCAGACAGTTTTTGGCGTTAATAATATTAAGGGACTGTTATGATTTTTGCTTCCATGCAAGTAGAAAAGCTTTTATTGCCCCTGCTATGGCAGTTGGTGTTGATCATACTTGCTGCACGAATTGCAGGTGTTCTATTTCGAAAGATCGGGCAACCCGAAGTTGTAGGTGAAATTACTGCAGGGTTGTTGCTTGGCCCAAGTTTGTTTGGATGGATTGCGCCTGATACTTTTCAAATGATTTTCAGGCCGACTCTCGAGGGGTTTCCCGATGGAACACTTCATTGGGTTTTTGTTGGCATAAGCCAGGTAGGCCTTATTCTTCTTCTTTTTATTGTGGGAATGGAGTTTGAGTTTTCCCATCTGCTTTCATTGGGGGGCTCTACAGCTTTAATTTCTCTTGCAGGTATTTTGCTTCCTTTTGGACTAGGGATCGGTTTGTCTTTTCTTGTGTTTGAATTGGTGAGCAATAAGCCTGACACCCCTGAAAACTTCTGGAGCTTCAGCCTCTTCTTGGGCACAGCCATGTCCATCACAGCTTTACCCATCCTCGGGCGAATGATGGTGGAGTGGAAGGTTTCTCACACAAGGCTTGCAGTAGTTACAATTACTGCAGCAGCTTTTGATGATGCAGCAGGTTGGATTTTATTAGCGGGTGTAGCAGCATTTGTAACATCGGGTTTTCATATTTCTAGTACGCTTCTGATGATTTTTTACACTTTGCTGTTTGGTGCATTTATGATTTTTGCAGTTCGACCTATTGCAATAAGATTGCTCAACAATTTTATTGTAGATGGCGAGATTTCTGTGACGGGCCTTGCAGTAACTTTATCTTTGTTGTTTCTGTCTGCGATAGGGACCAATCTTATTGGAATATTTGGGATTTTTGGTGCTTTTGTTTTTGGAGCTGTACTATGCGATCAGGTTGCGTTTCGTAAAGCAATTCAGGCGAAGTTAAAAGACTTTGTGACCGCATTTTTTCTTCCAATCTTTTTTGCTTACACCGGGTTAAGAACTAATATTGGATCGCTTGACTCTCTGCAACTTTGGCTGATAGCAGCCGGAATTATTGGAGCATCGATATTCGGAAAGGTAGCTGGTTGTGGGTTGGCAGCGTATTTCTCGGGGTTTTCAGTGAGAGAAGCTTCGTGCATTGGCGTACTAATGAATACCCGTGCTTTGATGGAATTGATCGTTATAAATTTGGGGAAAGATTTTGGGATTATTTCTGATAGCGTTTTTTGTATGCTTGTGATGATGGCTCTAGTTACTACATTCATGACCACGCCCATTTTAAAAACCATGGTCGCAGGTACCGAGTTTGAACCGATCTTAAAGCATTGATTTTTCGCGTGCTGATGCTTCTGCTTTTTGTTTTTCTCTTTCGCCCGTATTGATAATGCCTTCTTTATCTTCCACTTCATTATCATCCAACACGGTATTATCAATGTGCACTCCACGGAAATTTTTGCTTGCGTAGTTGTCGCCTAACACCTCGACCACCGTGGGATGTATCTGAGGGGTTTCAGGGGAGTGGAAATATCCGTGCACATTAATCGCATCTTTTTGATATTCAGGATATTCCATTAATATCGAATGGAGTCTTTTTAAACGATAGTGGGGCACAGTGGAATAAAGGTGGTGGGGCAGATGATAATCTTGGCCGATCGGGAACACGCAAAAGTTGATGAATTTGTTGACGAAAAAGACGCGTGTGTTAGTGATCCAACCCCGGTCGCCATTACCGTGCTGAACAACCTGCCTAAGGATCATGAAGAAAGAGAAAGAAGTAAAAATAGGAACCAGCCAAAGCATAAAGTAGTAGATGGGCGCCCATGGGTCTACTGTGAGATGCAAAACCGCAAGCGTAGTGAAAGTTGTGGTTACATAACCAAGACGCATAACAGTTGATATTTTTGCTGAAAAAACAGGATGGATTTTTGCCTGTTGATAGCAATCTTTAGAGAGCATCAGCAAAATCGTGGAGAATAAAACGAAGATTCCCAAGGAACTAAGCACTACAGTAATTGGATTCCCTAACCAGGTAATAACTGCAAGCACGGGAATCATTGAAAAAACATAGGCGATGCTGATACGAATTGCGACTTTGTTTTTGCTGGTGCTTTTTTTGACATAAGGGTTGGCATCGGTGCCCGTAGAGTTATAAGCCGCTCGAATAATCATGAACTTAAAAAGATTGGGGATCCATAACTGCTGGAGCAAAAAGTTGTAGAACTTTTTCGGAGAAGCGGGGAAACCCAACCAATGGCCGCTGGATAATAGTTGAGAGACATCGGGGTCGCGTTCGGGGTCATTTACAAACTGATGATGAGCCATGTGTTGTAGTCGGTAAAAATGCGTGGAACTGTAAACGGGAAACATGCAAAAAACATCGGAGGCGAATTCGTTCCATTTTTTAGTTTTAAAGAGGGAATGATGCGACCCCTCATGGCCCAGTCCCGTGAGTTGATGTTGGCCAGCACCTATCAAAATGATTGCGAGGATAGAAACGGGGATGTTCAACCAGAAGGGCAGGGCCCAAGTTTCCCGCTGGTAGTAAAACATGAGGGTGCTAGAAATCACTGCAGCAAGATAAATATAAATCATCGCAATGTAATAAAGATTGGTCCAATTGTCAGCTTGCCTGAGAATTTGCAATTGCTGTTTCAAGTGGGCATCGTTCAAAACTTTTTCGCCAATAATAGTGTTCGACATAAAAGTTATACCGTAAAAACCAACAGAAGTTAACCGGATGAGAATCTGCAGTTATTTTAGTATACTTTCCCGAGAAAAGAAAAGTTTTAGGGAAATTTGATCAAATGCAGTTTATCAAGCTGCATGAGATCTGGTTGCAGGGGTTTGATGTCCAAACATTTCGTGCTTGGGTGCCCCAGTATTAGCTTCGGTTTTTAATTGAACCGCTCGAGAGTGCCCTTTATGAATTGCAAAATTCTTTTTGTATAAATCGACCAATTCGGGATGCCCTTTTAAAATAAGCAGGTTTTCTGCGTTGTTTTGCTCTGCCTGATGGGTGAAGTTGAAGCTTCCAGTTGCAATGGTTCTTGAATCAAAAATCATGATTTTGTTATGGGCAATGGGGTGATGGCTATCGATGACCGGGTGGATACTATGCTCGATTAAAAAGTGCAGTTCGGTGTATTGTTCCCGTTCGTTGCTACCATCGAGAACGATATCGATTTTTACGCCTCTTTTTTTTGCATCGACAAGTGCTTGGGAAATGGGCTTGGAAGTAAAAGAGTAAGCTTGAACCAAGATTTCGTGTCGCGCTTTATGTATCTCGTTGATTAATGCTTCAGCGCACCCACCCGCTGGGGAAAAATGCACAGCGATGGCTTTGGGAGTAGTAAAAAAGTGGGAGATCTTTTTAAAGATAAATAAAAAACTAAAGGCACCACTAAAACCAGTTGCAATTAGTAACCATGTCATTAGTGGTCCTCCTTGACCTGCAAAACACGATTAAAGTTTCTGTTGAAAGCTTATTTGGATTTAGCTGTAGGGGGTTTGGTTGAATCATCAGAAGGAATCAACTGAACCCGAACGCGCTGTCCAATTCTTAGTAATGGTTGACCAGGATCCAACTCGACGATGCATTCAAGGGTTCTTACATCGTTGAACTGCAAAGGTTCGAGAAGAATAGATCTTCTATGTGTGAACCAGTCAGAAATGCGTACCACTTTCCCGCGCCAGGTTATTTCGGATGAGCTGCAATCATCTTGAATAACAGCAACTTGGTTCAAGGCGATTTTTCCTGCAAATTCTTGTTCCACTTCAGCACGGATAATTCGCTTTGCAGTAGGGCAAAACATGATGGCAGGTAGCCTTGGGTTTGCTCCAAGTGTTTCCCCCACACTGGTGTTGATTCTAAGGATGGTGCCTTTAAAAGGCGCTTTCAACGAGCATTCTCCAAGGGCATATTCTGCTTTTTGCAATCGTGCTCTTCTAGCTGTTAGATCGTTTGTCGCAAGGTTTACAGGAAGGTGCGGGTCAAGGGCTTGGATACCTTTAAGCTTTATAGTCTCGCCTTCAACTGCAAATTCAAGGGCTTTAACGATGGCAGTTGCTGCATTTACATCATCATTGCTTGCAAGTTTGTTGCTTGCAAGTCGCTCGGCTTGATCTTTTTTAGCGACAGCGGCGGCCATTTCGCTGCGTTTAGCTTCGATGGCAGATTTTTGCCCATTGATCTTAAGTTCGTGCTGGGCGAACATAACTTTTGCTTGGTCGAGTTGGGATTGGCCAGCTTGCACATCGGCTTTGGCTTCTTCGAGTTGGGCCTTTTGCAAGGTGTCATCCATACGAATTAGAACATCGCCTGCCTCGACTTCGGTATTTTCTCTCGCAGGGATAGCGAGCACTTTGCCTGGTTGTATGGGGTAAAGGGGGGTAACGCCTCCATCCACATCAACATAAGCGATGCAAACCGCTCTGCGCTCAGCATCTTCAGTGATTTTAGCTTTCGAAGCTGGTTTGGCTTGGGCCGCGATTTGTTCTTGGAAGCTGTGATTAGAATCTAGGGTCTCATTTTCGGGTGGTTGGTAATAACCCCAGAAAATAAACCCTCCTGCAATCAGGCTCGAAACAAACATGATCGAGAACAGTTTTCTTCCCAAATGAGTCCAGGAAGCCGCAGGCATTGGCTGAAATAACTTTTCCATTAAATATTCCCCAACAAGGATTCCATCCCTGTGAATTTGATTTTGAAACCAGAGGACTTCAAGTAATTACTTTTTTCAATCCTCATGAGGGCGTCTTGCCATAGGTCTTGTGTATGCTTTTGCCACCATCGTCAATCATTTTACCATCTTCAAGATAAAATATCTTATCTGCATAGGGAATTACCCGGGCATCATGGGCGACAATTAGCACGGTGCAACCACGGTCATGCGCAGCAGACCTTAAAATATCAATTACTTGTTCGCCATGGGCCCAGTCTAAAGCACTGGTTGGTTCATCTGCGAAGCAGAAATCCGGGTTTTTAATAAGGGCCCTACCAATGGCAACTCTTTGCTTTTCTCCTCCGGATAACTCGCCTGGTCGCAAATGGGCCTTTTTCAATAAGCCAAGGATATCTAAGATTTCATCGGCTTTTTTGCGTGCTTCCCTTGAACTGGCGCCATCACCCCATTGGGCGACGATTTCTAGCTGTTGTCTGGCGGTAAGAGAGGAAAAGAGGTTATACCCTTGGAAGATAAAGCTGCAATGTTTGAGGCGGAAATGCTCTCTTTCGCGTTCCGTAAGGGCCCACATATCTTGCCCTAGTGCCGTAACTTTCCCAGCATCTGGTTTTAATAAGCCTGATAAAATGGCTAAAAGGGTGGTTTTTCCGCTTCCTGAGGGCCCCATCATTAGGGCGACTTCACCTTGTTTGATATCAATCGAGACATCATTAACTGCGGTGGTACGCATTTCGCCTTCGCCAAAAGATTTATAAAGCCCTTTGCCAGTAATAGAGGTAACAGAAACGCCCGAGCGAAGCTTGATATTTGATTTTAAATTCGGAGATGTCGACATCTCTAAAAGCCTTTGGTAATTACCTAAGTAAAGCGGCAGGCTCTACATTTCTAAGGGACCGCAAAGCAAATAATCCCGAAAACAGAGCCATGGTAAGCGTAACAACAGCGGCGATACTTTGCAACCAAATAGGCAGTTCTACGCGCCCGCCAAAATAATCTGCTATTGCTGCAAGTGTATGGACCGCAGGCCAAGCTAAGCCAACCCCAATGATTCCAACGAATAAGGATTGTTGCATCACCATAAACTGCATGCGCCATCTTGGAATACCCATGGCCCTTAAGACCGCAAATTCGCGCAAAGAAGCAGCGGTGGCTGAATATAAAGTCTGGCTTGTGACAACTGCGCCTACTAATAATCCTAGGGCGGCAGCGTAACCTAAAGCTATACCTGCTTTGGTTTTAAGAAGCCAATGCATTCTAGAACGAAGCGAAAATTCAGGGCTAGTGAAGGCAGAGACATTTTGATTTTCTTTTAAGCGACTTACCACGGTTGCAGCATCTTTGGGGTTATGGCATTTTCCCAAAACATAAGTAATTTGATCGGGGAAAACGCGTAGTAGAGGTCTTGAGGTATTAATGGAGCAGAATACATACGGGCCAGCTAAGCTTTTCAGTCCGGTGGTAAGGCCTACAATGCGAACTCGGTTGCCTGCAACCTCTGCGTGATCCCCGACTCCTTTAACCCCAAGTCTTCCAAGGTCGGATTCATCAATAACAATGGTGCCGGGTTCGCTAAGTTGCAAGTAAAGGTCTTTTGTAAGTTCCGTAACTTTACCCAAGGCATTTTCATCAAGCCTACTGCCTATAACCATGCATAGTTCGGTGCCACCATCTGGCTTAGACCAATAGGAAAAGCCCTGCAAATAGATTTCGACGCGCTCGATTTCAGGCTGGCTAGCAAGCCTTGCTAAACTAGCTTCTCGAATGGGTCGGCCTAGATCGACGCTTAGAACTTCTGGGGCTCCCAGCCAAATGTCTGCGGAGGTGTGATCAACGGGGATTGAGGTTATGGAAAATAAGCCAAGCAATAAGCCGCACTGCAATGCGATAAGCAAGGCGCTAAAGCCAACAGCTAAAACGCCCGGCAGGTATCGTTGCCTGTCATACCATAATGTAGAGAGTGCATAGGACATAGGAATAAGGTTAACGGTTGTTAAAAGTTGTTGGAAGCTTAAAAGAGGTAAAGCGGGAAATTAGATGGGAAGTGGGGGTTAAAATATAACGGTTAGGGGTTATCAAGACCTTATGCAGTATACACTTATGGCGCAAAGCAAGAGTGTATACAAGCGTTCAGTATGGCGATCAATCTTTTACGAAATTTTGGGAGCTTGCCAGTAATCCATGTCAGCAAGGGAGTGATCGATAAAGGTATGGTGCCACATTTGGGTTGCTAAAACGCCAACGAGTCCCATCTCTATTGATACTCTTGATAGGCCCCAAGAGGGAAGTTTTTTGAACTCTTTGCGCCATCGAAGAACTTGTTTGACATCAAAATACCCGGTCTTTTTAAGTGATTCTTCACTTAAAAGGTGTTCGATAAAGGGCGGAACGTTGTCTAAATGGAAGCTGTCGAAGGGGGCTCTAAACATGGCTTTCTTGCGCCAAGCTATGGAAGAAGGAAGATACCGATCAGAGAGATGGCGGAGCAAATACTTATCGCCAAACAATCCTCGAAACTTCCACTTTGGGTGAACAGTTGCCAAAAAGTTAAATACATTCACATCGAGAAAAGGGTAGCGGGTTTCCACCGAGGAGTTCATAGCGACCCGATCGCCCTTAGCGTTAAGAAGGAGGCCTGAAAGGTGGGCCCTCCCGCTGACATACAATTCTCTGTTTAAGGGATGCCAGCTTTTCATTCTTTCTGAAGGCAGGTTCAAGTCTTCGTACGGTGAAACATTTTTGACGAGATCCATCATTTCCGGGCTGAATAATCTGAACTTTGCCATGCTGAAAAGGCTATAAATATCGAGCCATCCGTTAGGGCCGCTCATGGCAGTAATTGCCCGGTTTTGCATTGCTTGGTTGTATCTAGGGGCTTTTGTTACCCACAAGAAAAACCTGCGCATCCAATTGCTGACCTTAAGGCCTGGCACGCTATCTACCCAACTTGCAATGCGATGTACTTTGTGCCAGGGGTAACCCGCTAGCCATTCATCCGAGCCTTCGCCTGTAAGTGCTACTTTGTAGCCATGCTTGTGAACTTCCTTTGCAAGGAGCAAAAGAGCAGAGCAAGAGGTATCAACAACCGGGGCTTCAGCTGCACGAATCAGGGCAGGGTAGGTGTTGAGCACTTCATCCGATCCAACATCGATAATAATCGGGGTGGTGCCAATATGTTTTGCAACAATCGTGGCTTCAGGAGTTTCATCAAGTTTTGGAGATTTGATGCGAATGGTAAAAGAAGGAATCGGGGTGCCTCGGATTTTGGAAGCCATTGCCACCACTAGGCTAGAATCAACCCCACCGCTTAAATAAGAAACCACAGGAACATCTGCCCGAAGGCGTTTTTCAACCGAAGCTAGCATTTCCCTATCGAAATCATCTACGAGTGATTTTAAAGACGGGCCGGTTCTTTCTTGCCCTCTTTGAGGGAAGTCCATGCGCCAGTATGTTTTATCTTCGATACGCGAAGCATGCGATTGGCTACCCAATCTGATATCCAAGAAGTGCCCAGGTTCTAAAGCAGAAATACCCTTAAAGCAGCTTTGGGGTCCGGGCACGCCAAAGAAAGTGAATAGATGGTTGATGCCTAGGCGGTCGGGTTCAGCCCGAATCATTCCTGATGCGAGTATCGCTTTGATTTCAGATCCAAACAGAAGCCATTCCGAGCCATCGTATTGCACCTTTGCATAATAAAGTGGGCAAATACCGAACTGATCTCGTGCAAGAATTACCCTTCTTTGTCTGGCGTCCCAAACAGCAATTCCAAACTGCCCTTGAAGGTGGTCGAGCATTCCTTCTTGGTGATCTTCATAAAGATGGGGGATAAGTTCGGTGTCGCAGTGAGTGGAAAACTTGTGCCCTTTGGATTCAAGTCGGGTTTTGATTGATTGATAATCGAAGAATTCACCGTTAAATACCGTCGCAATCGAGCGATCTTCGTTAAAAATAGGTTGTTTGCCATCAGAGAGGCCAACAATGCTGAGCCTGCGGTTGGCAAATGAAATGCCTGGGGCTTCGTAAAAGCCATCTTCATCGGGGCCTCGATGAATAATTGCCTGTGCCATTGCACGAATGATATTTGGGGAAATAGTTCTCTGACCTGCTAGGTCAATTACGCCTGCGATACCACACATATTTTATCTCTCCTGCGATTCTATTCTTATTTTCTTTATATAAGGAATAAAGCTAAGTTACTTGATTTAATGAGGAGCATAAAGTTGTTTGACACGACGAGCCAGCAACCAGTTTACAAGTTTTGGGAAGAATTTGTCTAACCGGAGCATCCATCGGGCGTCCCATCCCAACACTGTTTCTGTCTTATTGGTCACTAGTGCGTTTAATATTCCCTTTGCTGCCACTTGGGGAGTCATCCCTTTTTCTACCCCCAGATCGGCCTTCCCAGTTTTAAGTGCAAGGTTCTCCCAAAATGGAGTCATAGTTAACCCGGGTAATACCAGCAGAACATCAATATCGAACCGTGCCATTTCTCCACGCAACGCCTCGGTAAGGCCAACAAGCGCATGTTTGCTTGCAGAGTATTCTGTCCAAGAGGGCATCGCCCTTCTTCCCGTCATGGATGCAACATTTACAATGGCAGGTTGATTCCCCATCTCCAAAAGGGGGATGGATTGCCTGATCATTTCCGCAGGTGCAAAGAAGTTAATTTCCATGAGTTGACGCACGATTGCTTCGCTGCCATCGATAAAGTGATTCCATGAACCAGAGCCTGCGTTGTTAACGAGGATGTCGAGTTCGTGAAAGTGGTCTTTGATTTCTCTGAAGAGGTTTTCTCTTTCGAGAGTGCAAGTGATATCAGCAGGGAAAGCTTTGGCATCCGCGCCTAGAGAAGTGAGTTCCGATGCAAGGTTTTCGAGTTCTGTTTTAGATCGGGCAACCAGTGCTAATCTTGCGCCGGCTTTGGCGCAAAGCCTAGAGAGTTCAGCGCCCATCCCTCGGGAGGCACCCGTGATAAGAATTCTTTTCCCTTTTAAATTGCGATTCATCATAATACCTTTAGAGCTTGCTTTGATGGCAACATTAAATCACATGCTAATAGTTAACCAATTGCAAGCAATTTTCCCAAGGTTATTTAGTGCTTCAATTGACTACAAGTTAGTTCGCAAGATAGATTATTTATCCTAGTGCTTAGAACACGATAAAACCTTATAGTTGATAATGAAGGAAAAATCGGCACAGGTGTAGTTTTTTCATTAAGGATGATGAGGTGTGCTTTGGATGTTGTAACAGGTGCGAGTGGATTATTAGGCAGCCATGTTGTGGAAAAGCTTGTAATGCAGGGTAGGCAAGTTCGGGCTTTGGTTCGGGCTAATAGCGATACCGCATTTTTGCAAAGCCTTGGGGTTGAGATCTTTAGGGGCAGTTTGATCGATCAGGAATTTCTGAGTCTGGCTCTTAAAGGTTGCGACACTCTTTATCATTGTGCTGCTAAAGTTGGTGAGTGGGGGCCTTGGCAGGAATTTGTTGACAATATTATTAAGCCTGTGGAGTCTTTAATTACCGCTTGCACCCTTAATAAGGTGCATAAAGTTGCCCATGTTAGTTCCATCACCGTATATGGGCATCCCAACGAAAGTAGTTTTCCGATTGATGAGTCTGCGCCCACGGGCCAATACTTATGGCGGGCAGATAATTACATCAGGGCTAAATTGCAGACAGAAGCCCTTTGGCGAAAGTATCCGGGGGAGATTACTATTCTCAGGCCGACTTGGTTTTTTGGCCCCAGAGATCGCACCTCGCTACCCAGAGTACTTGCCGCATTCAGGTTGAACCGTATTGCTCAGGCAGGAGATGGGGGCAATATGTTAAATGTACTTTATGCGGGTGATGTTGCAGATGGCGTCATCAAAGCGGGGCAAAATTCAAAATCTGCAGGTAAAACCTACAATATTAGTAACCCGGGCGAGATTACTCAAAAAGAGTTCTTAGCATTGCTTTCCGATTCTCTTGGTTATCCTAGAGTGCAGAAAGTTTACTCTATTCGCATGGCTTATATTGCGGGATTCGTTTCAGAGTTTATTGGCAAAATGATCATGCTTAAAAGGCCGCCTCATATCACGCGTTATAGTGTTGGGTTGGTCACTCGAAGTAATAAGTTTGATATTTCCAATGCGATAAATGATCTTGGATGGAAGCCAACAACCCCAGTTTGTGATGCGGTTAAATTGACGATTGAATGGTATTTTGGGACTGCAAAAAGACCGGGTCCTCTCGCAAGGAGTTTGACATGAATTTCTCGGACAGGCTTGCAGAGAAGGTTATCCTTAAGAAAACCCCGCTTTGCGTAGGCCTTGATCCCCGTTGGGAAAGTCTTCCCAAAGTCATTCGCAATAAGTTTGCGGATGCTACTCCCGAAGCCGTTGCTGAAGCTTATCTCGAATTTTGCTCCGAAGTTTTGGAGATAGTTGCGCCATTGGTGCCCGTCGTGAAACCGCAGAGTGCGTTTTTTGAAAACTGTGGACCCAAAGGGATGGAGGTACTGCGCAAGTTGCTGCAGCATGCAAGATCTCTTGGGTTGATTACCATTATGGATAATAAGAGAGGCGATATCGCTAGTACTGCCACAGCTTATGCAGAGGCGGTATTCGGCGGTCAAGTTGGTAGCCATGAATATGCCAGCTGGCCTGCCGACTCCATGACCATTAATCCTTACCTTGGTTTTGATGCGGTGGACCCCTTTTTGAAAGCAGCCAGAA
>Ga0214919_10005362_pt1 | contig 18262 bp, 22 predicted proteins | sample LL1503_MetaG_FD_177994 | JGI IMG/M metagenome (GOLD analysis project Ga0214919, IMG submission 177994) | Freshwater microbial communities from Lake Lanier, Atlanta, Georgia, United States - LL-1503 | ecosystem: Environmental > Aquatic > Freshwater > Lake | place: USA: Georgia | collected...
TTAGCTTTAGTATACCTTGCACTTATTCCTGCTTTTAGAGGCATAACAATATTTATATCTAAACTTCGTTTTTTGACGTATACGGGACTTTTATTCGTCTTTACAATACTTATCAAGGACGGAAGCGATATTAAGATCTCGCTGCTCTTATTTGGTATTATACCATACTTTGTTACCTCCCTTTTAGCTTACGTCGGAGATATACCAAAGAAAGAATATGAACTTTGCTACTCTCTTAAATTTAGCACATGGAAAACCCTTTACGAAGTAGTTATCAGAGGTAAGTTACATTTGGTATTAGAAGTTATCAGACAAAACTTTGCAATTGCTTGGATGATGATTACCTCAGTAGAAGGCATTTGTATGTCTGAAGGAGGATTAGGTACAATGATGATTAAATCAAACAAGTACTTAAAGATTGATGATGTATTTGGGGTCTTAATAATTATCCTTGCATTGGGTATTATATTCGACTACTTATTCGATGTGATGAAAGTTTGGATCTTTCCTTATACAGATACTAAACGTTACAATAAATTATGGATCAATAAAATTCTACAAAAATGATTGACTACAAAAAAGAAGAATTGATTCTCTCAGTGAATAATGTAAATCTTACTTACGATGAGAAACCAATTTTAAAAGATATCAATATGCAGGTCCATAATGTTACAAGACCTGGATTTACACAAGGACAAATTATAGCAATATGCGGAAGAAGCGGATGTGGTAAAACGTCCTTATTCAAATTACTTTCTGGTTATAATAAATCCACATCGGGGGATATTAAAGTTGGTGTAGACCAACACGATGTTAAAACCGGAGAGATGGGTGTAGTTCCACAGGATTATCCTTTATTCAACCACCGTACTATTATGTCCAATCTTTCTTTAGCTTTAACTAGCATTAAGGGGAAGGAAAAAATAGAACTAATTAAGCAATATGCGGAGCACTTTGAGCTAGCAGACCAATTGGAAAAATATCCATGTGATCTATCTGGAGGGCAAAGACAAAGAGTTTCAATCCTTCAACAAGTACTAGCAGGAAATAAATTTATCCTATTGGATGAGCCATTCTCCGGATTGGATACAATCATGAAGGATAAAGTTGTTGATCTGTTACTTAAAGTTTCTAATCTTGATGAAATGAATACTTTAGTGATCGTATCACATGATATTGAATCATCATGTGCAATTGCTGACACTGTATTTGTATTGGCTAACAAAGACAATGAGGGAAGCACGGTAGTAAAAACCTATGATTTATTGAAGGAGGGTTTGGCCTATAAAGAGGGCATTAAAGAACTTCCAAGATTTAGAGGAATTTTATCTGAAATTAAGTCCTTAATCTAAATAGGATAATTCAGATTTTTTTCTTTTATGATTTTGAGCATCTCGTTGAAATAAACGGTTGAGACATCAGGATATTTTACATTTGCCGGTATTCTGTTTTCCAACTCTTTGTATATGCCTAACTGATGGGCATGGTATAAGATTTCTTCGAGGTGCTCTTCATTTGTCATATATTATTTATCTTAATTTTTTTAAAAACATTTTTTTAATTCAATAGAAGTTTCTATCTTTACATTATGGAAATAAAAGAAATCATTTTACTTATCAGCACTCTAATAACAGTTATTAGCAGTGTAATGTGGGAGGTCAATAATGGACCTGCTAAAATCATGAGGGCTCTTCATCTTGGTATTGGGCTTTCGCTATCTGTTTGTTGTCTGTATATAATAAAGGGAATGGAAATTCCATTTTTTGTTTATTTTGGACTAATTGCATCGGGAATAATATCTCTATTAATGGTAATGAGCAAAGGGCAATCTTTTTTTGCTATACTAATAAGACTTGCGCATTTTATTAATTTGGTGTGTGTGGTATTCTATTTCTGTGTATAAGTCCTAGTTATTAAAAGATCTAAATCGTTGGATCCTTTAATTAGCCGATGCCATACTCCTTTTGGAATTTTGATTGTACCTTTAATTTTAATAGGTAATTCATTATCAAACTGAAATTTCCAATCAGTTTCCGACGAGCATTCAATAATACGATCTTCGTCATCAAAATGCCATTTGAGTTCTTCATCTTCAACATCTGGACTAAATCTTCTAATAGATTGGTTTTCAGATACCCATCTTTCTTTAAAAGGTAAATTTGGTTCCATAACTTATATATTAGAAGAAACTTAAGTAAATAATTCAGTAAAAATAAAAAGGTAAAGGATTTCTACCTATCATTGAAGTCCAAATTAAAAAACAAAAAAATGAATATTAGTAAAAAGTTGATCGTGACTCTTTCGGTTGTGGGTCTTATTGCCATTTTTTCTATGGTAACAATCGGTTCTTTTCTTTCTTTCTCTAATGGTGAGATTGATTTAGAAAATCGCTTTAAACAAAAAATGGACGAGAGAACAGCATTCTATGATAAGATGTGGAAAACAATTTCACAGAAATCTCAAATTGCACTGAAAAACGACTCTTCATTTTCTAAAAACGTAAATGCTATTATGGAAGGGCGTAAAGATGCGGGGGATCTATTTATGAAATGGGTACAGGAGTCTAATCCAAATTCTAACTATAATGAAGTAGCACTTTTGTATATGGATCTTAGTCGTACAGTTGAGGGACAAAGAGATGTATTCTTCATGGAAGAAAAAATGATCCAGAATATTGTAATGGAGCACAATAACCTTATTGACAAATTTCCAGGAAGCTTATGGAATTCTTTTTTAGGACGTAAGCATCTTGAATATAAGCCTATCACTTCTGCCCGTACAGACGAGGTTATTCGTACAGGTAAGGATAATAACGTAAACGTATTTAATTAAATATTAATGAACTTTAATAACAAGCCATCAGCAATTCTCCTAGAAGAATTACAAAGGGAAGATGAAATTAAAAAAGAGCTTAGTGACGTAATAGTATATTTTGACTATCAAGAGGAAAATGAAAACAACGAACTTTCTCTAATAACTATTTCCAAGAATCACGGGGAAAGATTTCTTTTTCATAAATGCTCTTCTAAGAGTAAGATCGATTCTTTAAAAATAATGCTTGACTACATTAAATCCGATTACAAAAAAAATTGGATGAACTATGAGGTATTATGGGCTAAGAAGGGAGAAAATAAAATTAATACATCCTGGTTTCATGGAAAATCTTTTATAGAGATTATGGATAAATTTTACTTCATGAAAGATCCTGCTGATGTAATTGTATATGAGGTTAAACTAAAACCAATGGCTTAATATGATAATCTGGTTATCCCTTTTAATACCACTTCTTGGAGCATTTATTATGCTCAGATGGTTCCGTAACCATTTAGCTTGGTGGGAAGTTTTAATACCGATCTTAGCATGTTTGGTATTTACACTGATCTTTAAATTTGGTGTGGAAAAAGCAGAAACTACGGATACTGAATATCATTCAGGACTAGTACAAAAAGCCGAGTATTACGAGCCTTATACAACATGGGTACATAAAACATGCAGTAGAACGGTTAAGGTTGGTAAAACAACTACAACAGTTTATTACGATTGTTCGTATTGTGATGAAAATCCTCCTCAATACACAGTGGTTAATGATCTAAATGAATCATTTGGTATTAATCGTAGTTTCTATGAGCAGCTGCAAAAGAGATGGGAATCAAGGGCTCAATTTGTAGAATTAAATCGAGATATTGATTATCACGGTTCATGTGGGCAAGACGGAGATAAGTATGAAATTTATTGGGACAAAAATCCAATTAGTGCAGAACAAACAGTTACTTCCCATTGGTATGAAAATAGAATACAAGCTGCACATTCGGCTTTTGATTTTCCCGAAGTTAGCGAGGAGGACAAAAAAACATACAAGCTTTTTGATTATCCTGAATTAGATGGATTTTCACAAGACGTATCTTTGGGAGAAGATTCCATTCAATGGCTATCTGATGGATCTAAGTGGGAGATGAACAGATTGCTTCAATATTCTTCTGGATATTGGGGACCTAAAAAACATGGAAAAATTTGGGTACTGCTGTTTCAGGACCAACCTCAAACTGCAGCTCTTATGCAAGAGGCTTATTGGGATGGAGGTAACGACAATGATCTGGTAGTTTGTATAGGTCTTTCTTCAGCAACTAACCATATGCAATGGGTTAAGGCCTTTTCGTGGACTCCTAATAGAACAATTCTAGTAGATCTAAGGGAAGATATAATGAATATAGATGTTTTCAATCCTAAGGGTATTGCTTTAGCAATTGATAAAAGCATGAAAGACTTCAAAAGAAAGGATTTTAAAGAATTCAGTTATATTACTGTTGAACCTCCAACATGGGCAGTAATAACGACATATATTATTACTATTCTACTTACATTAGGACTTTGCTATTGGGCGGTTGTAAATGATATGGTAACTGACGAGGAAGATCTAATAAAAAGAATTGACAATCGGATTCTTTCTATAAAAGACTCTATAAAGAATAAATGGAATAATCTAATTTCCAAAATCAAACAAATATTTTAAAATGGAACAAAATCAAGAAAAAAAACTAGCACAAACAGAAATCATTATGGTTCTTGATAGATCAGGATCAATGAGATCTATTGACAAAGCAACAGTGGAAGGATTTAATAAATTCTTAGACGAACAAAAAAATTCAGAGGGTGAAGCATTTGTTACCCTCGTACAATTCGACGACAGATACGAAATGAATTATCAAAGTGTACCTGTTAAAAATGTTGATGAACTTGTATTGAATGAGACTTTTATTCCCCGCGGAGGAACTGCTCTTTTAGATGCTGTTGGAAAAACTATCGAGGAATTAAAAACAGATCGTGATGTTATTTTTGTAATCATCACTGATGGTGAAGAAAATTCAAGCAAAGTTTACAAAAAAGAAGCGATCATGAAAATGATCGAGACCCAAACCAACGAGGGATGGAAATTCTTATTCTTGGCTGCAAATCAGGATGCAATTCAAGCTGGAGGTTCTATTGGTATTAAAGGATCTAACTCGATTAACTACTCAAGTAATGATCTTTCGACTGCTAATGTATTTGCAACTGTTTCTAGCAATATGAAGCAATACAGAAGCTCTAAATTTGCATCAATGAATTTGTCTGATGTAGATTTGGATAGTTTATCAAAAGATCTTGATTTCAAAGACGATCAAAGAGAGAAGTCTAAATAATTAATAAACATTTTTTTATCCCGCTAGAAGTTTCTATTTTAGCGGGATAATTTTTGAGATATGGCAGAAATATTTTTTGTAGGAGGATGCGTAAGGGATGAGATACTAGGTATTGATTCTAAGGATATTGACTTTACTTTTGTACTTGATGATTTAAGCAAAACAGTAGAGGAAGGATTCCATGAGATGACACAATGGATGAAAGATAGAGGATACGAGATATTCTTGTCTACACCGGAAATGTTTACGATTAGGGCTAAGTTTCCAAAGGATCATAAATTTAATGGTCTAGTTGCTGACTTTGTTATGGCTAGAAAAGAGATCGGGTACCAGGAAGGAACAAGAAATCCTATTCTTGTTTTAGGAACACTTGAGGATGATCTAATCAGAAGAGATTTTACACTCAATGCTATGGCAAAGGACGTGGACGGAAATCTAATAGATTTATTTGGTGGGGTGCAAGATCTAGAAAGAGGAATTTTAAGAACCCCACTTCCTGCATACAAAACTATGATGGACGATCCTTTAAGATTCTTGAGAGCTTTAAGATTCTCAATTACAAAGGGATTTAATATACATCTAGATATTACGAACGCAATGAGTCAACCTGATATACTAGAAAAATTAGAAAGGGTAGTTAGCGCAGAAAGGATCAGAGAAGAAGTTTACAAGATGATGAAAGCTGATACGGTTAAAACCCTAGAGCTTTTTAGATCTGTAGAAGAAGTACTTCCTGGATTTACGAAACTAGTCTTCAGTAGAGGACTATGGTTAAAACCAACATTTGAAAAGCAATGACAACAGAAAGAAAATATAGAATGTACGGGTTAGTCCCGTATAACATTAGTAATATCCAAAAAGGAATACAATTTGGACATGCAGTAGTTGAGTACAACTTGTTTTATGGCAAAACCCCAGAATACCAAAGATGGGCTAAGGAGGATAAGACCTTTATTATTCTAAATGGAGGTACAACAAGTACAAATCCAATTTCCCCTGGTAGTCTTAACCAGCATGCCTCATTTTTAAAAATGTTAATTGGAGAGGATAAAGTTGCTCTATTTTACGAACCAGATTTAGGGGATCAATTGACTGCCGTTGTGTTCTTGGTAGAGGACAGGGTTTGGGATAAAGAAAAATGGCCAGATTACGAAAAATTATGTAACGACTACATTAAAGCAGGGGGTGCAGATTTTATGCCCTCGTATGATGTATGGACTGAAGGATTTTCTGAGGATCCTACCGAAAGAGAAAAAATAGTGGCTTTAAGAGATTTCTTAAAACCCTTTAAATTTGCTTAAAATGATTTACATTCAGTCAAATAATGAAAAGACCTTACCCCATCATTTTGATGTGGCCTGTGCAATGTATGGAGCAATTGATAGGGGTTTAGATTACAGATTAACTTCTTTTGATGAGGTTAAAAGTGGTAAATTTGATTCTTTAATTAAAACGCATTCTTTTATAGGTAGCGTCGAATTCATGACTGAAGTATTTTCAAGGGTTGGAAAATCTCCTAGAGTTCCTTTAAACTCAGACAGACCCTCAGAAACACTTTCCTTAAGTGTAGCTAAGCTTAGGGTTATGGAAGGTGAAACTCTTTTTATTAAACCGAAGCAGATTAAGCTTTTTACTGGATGTGTGTTTGATACTATGTTTTTACACAGTTTAGATCCTTATCCAGACGATACCGAGGTTCTGGTGTATGATACTTTTAAATATCCAATACTTACAGAATGGAGGCTTTATGTCCACAATGGTAAGGTTGTTGACGCAAGAAATTATTCAGGTGATTTTAGGATCGTTCCAGATTGGGATTTAGTAGAAGCTAGATTAAGGGGGTTTAAAGACTTCCCAGTAGCTTATACAGCAGATATTGCTGTTTTAGAAGATCCTGCTGGATTTCACCATAATGAAATCGTGGAATTTAATGATATGTGGGCAATAGGAAATTATGGTATAGAAAACGCATTATACCTAAGAATGTTAAGGAATCGATACTCTGAGATTATGCGGGGATATTAGCGCTAAGCCAACCAATCACATATTTTGCAGTCATGTAATTAGTAGCCAGTGGTACTGTGTGGACATCACAAATTCTCATAAGCATTTGTATATCTGGCTCATGAGGATGTGCGTCTAATGGATCCCTAAAAAATATTACAGATTTTATTTTACCTTCTGCAACCATAGCCCCTATTTGTGCATCCCCACCGTTTGGACCACTAAGCATAGGATGTACCTTTTGTATCCCTGCAAACTTTAAAAATTTACCTGTTGTCCCTGTTGCATAGATTTCCACATCGGCTCTATTAAAAAACTGGAGTCTCTTAGCAACAAAACTAACCATATCAGCCTTTTTACCGTCGTGTGCTATTAATGCTATATTTAAACTCTCTTTATTCATATCTTTTTTTGCTCGCTACAAGCTCTAAATACTCACTTAATGTCATTTCATGATCTTCATGTCTTACGATGAAATTAAGGACTCCTTTGTCAACATTCTCAAATGTTGTTTTATCAAGAACTTCTACTCCTGAAAGAACAAATTCTATATCATTTACTATTAATTTCCTAGTATCCTCAACGTTAAATTCAAAAGCATATTTTTCAAGAACATTCGTAATTCTGTTTCTTAATATGTCAGATTCTTTTGATGAAGGTAAAAGCTGATTTAATATGTTCGAAGGAAATAGGTGTTTGGCTAATTCATAAACCGGAGTCATTCTCATCATGAGAACAGGCTTAAATGTTTCCTCATCAATCCATGATTCAAACGTAAAATCGTCTATTTTATCGCCGTGTCTTTCCAAATAATTTTCTATTTCTTTTAGACATTTCTCTGGTGTATCATTAAGATCCTCCAGGGTAAAAGAAAAGAATTTATTTATTGTTGGAGTCTTAGTTTGTAGATCCCAGATTTTATTAAAAATTTTATTTCTCATTTTAAATTATGTTGTAGGAACATTTAAGTTCCATTTATCGTTTAGCTTTTTTTTATAGATCTGATAATTTCCCCAACAAGAACCCATTTGAAAATAGGTAGTTGATCCATGGTGGATCCATCTTTTATCCTTATGATTTATTTCTAAATACTCATTAGGTTCTAAATAATTCATCAGTATTGTTTTTCCATTCCCTCCTAACTGCATACACATATCTTCTACGTGAAGATGGTAATTGTCAAATGTATTTTCGTCAAATCTATTATCTAAACCATCTAAATTTAGAACAATAAAACAAGAATCACAAGTAACTAAATCATCATATTTTTCAGGGAATGATTTAGCTGATCCTTTTTGATTAGCCCCAACAAATCCAAAAAATTTAGAATCTGGATACATCTCTATTGCTTCATTTATTGAATCAAGAATATCTCCAGAGAAAGCTACATCTTCATGACATAACATAATCCATTTGGTTTTACATCTTTCTATAAGGATGTTATAATTGGCAGATGATTTAAGTGTATCTGGAACGCTATCGGTATTAAATTTACCGTTAATTCTTTCTAAAGATGGCCCCAAGAATTTATTAAAGTCGTCTGGATTGTGAGAGATCCATCCTATAGTAATTTCCTCTTTATTTTTTGGTTTCTCGTCAATATAAACAATTATCATAATGTCATCATATCTTCCCTTCTCCGATCTAAGATCAACTATTTCAACTTTATGATTTTTGTCAACATGTTCTTTTAAAATAGTAGCATGATTTATATCCTGTATATCCTCTATAATAAGTACAGCTCCTTCCTTAGCTAATTTTATATAATTTTTTATAAAAAATATTTGGCTTTCTAAAGTGTGAGGCCCATCATCCATTAGAATATCAAATCCCAAAGGATTTTCTTTTCTAATATTTTCTAAAGATCCTTCATTATAGGCATCGCCTATATGAAATTTGTATCTCTCGGGACTCATTTTTTTAATTATGTTTTCACCCCTTTGATCGCTTATGTCCATCATTACTAGATTTGATTCCTCAAAGTATTCATGCCATAAAAGAGAAGAACCCCCATACTGAACACCTATCTCTAGTATAGATGGGCTTTTTTCTAAGAATTTTGAAAGTACCCTTTCGTAAGTTTCCAAATAGCTATGAGAAGTTTCTTTGTCCGTTCCCCCTTTATTTTCAAACCCATTAATATTTTGTAGATCCAATATATTTTTTAAACCCCTTTTTGGCGATACTTGGGTTAAACCTGAAATATCAGTCATTAAAATTTTCTTTCTTACACCATTTTGATAACTGTTACTTATGTTATTGTTTTCTTTAAGCTCCTCTATTTTATGGTTTACCTCAAAATCTTTAAATTTTTCCAAAGGAACACAAACATGATCTGATGGATAAGTATGATCCATTAAATATATTTCGTATTCTAGGGATTTTATTTTTTCAAAAATGTCAATAGACGAAAGATTAAATTTTGAAAGTTGAAATTCCTCTACCTCTACAATTAGTATTGGTCTATTTTTATTTATTGTATTTTCTGCTCCATCGAGAACATATCTTTCGTATCCTTGAACGTCTAATTTTATAATATCAACACTCTCTAAATTCATTGCATCTAGAGTTGATATTTTTATTTCCTCCCCTCCCGATCCTATCCCAAGATCTCCAATATTTATATTATTCTCCGTGTAATCTATACTTCTAAGATTAGCTGTAGAATCTATTTTTCCTAATCCAATAGGGTAAACATCTATATTTTTAATTTTGCTTTTTAATATACTTTCTTTTTGAAGATTATACATCATTTTTTGCGGTTCAAAGCTATAAACCTTTTTACATAAGCTCGATGCTATTAAAGAATGCCATCCGTAATTACTTCCTATGTCTACAAAAACCGAATCCTTAGTCAATTCTTTTTTAAGAAAAGATACTATATGGGGTTCCCATAAATTTCCTTCACTTATACTTTTACCTACAATATCATTTTTGAGTGTAACTATAGAAAAACCTTCAATCTCTGTCTTTATAATATTATCTTTTATTTCATTTAATTCAATTGATGATATAATTAAAGATGATAATTCAGGGGATCTATTATATTGATGTATTATTCTTGGAGTTTTTTCGTTTACTGATATTAAAGATCCGCTTATTAATATGCTATTTGGATTTTCTGTTGCTGTGATCCCAACTGTTGCAAAAAAGTCTCCGTTTTTCTTTATAGATGGACCAATAAAAAGATCCATATTATTATAACAAATATAGTTATGTATACCCTGATCCATCATGTCGGAGAAAGATTGAGGATTTTCATTTTTAACCCTCATCATCTCTGATGAGCTTTTTTTACAATACTCTAAAACATTATTATATGATCCTATTATAGTACCGCAGCATATTATAGGATTATTTTTTATTTTTTCTAATTCATTATTTCCAAAGCATTGTAATATCCACCTGGAGTTAAATCCATTTTCTCCTATTTTTATTAGGTCTTCTTCCTCAGCAAAAAATATAAATTCTCCTTTTAGATCCTCAAATGGATCAGATTGAAAATATACATCAGATACATCGGATATTAATATATTATTATAATTGGTATTCTCCTTTAAAAAATCAAAGAACTTTAAAAACCTATAATTATTAGGCTGAGTTCCTAAGATCTCACTAGATCCAAAATAAAGAATGTTAACAGAGTTCTTTTTCAGATAGTTTATTTTTTCTAAACTTGCTGATTCTTCTACTAACATATAAATGTCGTCAGAAATATTTTTACTTCTAAATGATTCTACAAAAACCTCAATATTATCTATTGAAAGATTTATTGCAGCTCCAAGTACTAGATTTTTTTTATTATCTATAAAATTCCCATATTTTTCCTCATTCCCCAATAGAATCTTCCAGTTTCTTGGAAGATATTGATTTTCAATGGGATTTATTTTTTGAAACCCTCTCCACTCATCAAAAAGATCTAAACCCTCTCTAACCTTTTTTATAACCTCATCTTTTACCTTAAATTTATCATGATTTAATTCTTGGTGAGCAGTACTGTTAATTTTGTTAATAATAATATCAGGTCCTCCAAAATATGACAAATGCCATCCTCCTCTTTCCCACCATTGACAATTAAAATCTAATCTACACTCATCCGGTGTTTTTGATTTTAATGTTTCCCAATCTACAATTTTAGCATGATACCATTTTTCTGGAGATATCATTTTATTATATAAAGAAGCCCAATAGTGATCCATTTCTAGCTTAAATAATCCTTTCATATTATAGCTATTTTTAATATAGCTTAATGTATTAAAATCTGGGATTTCATCTAAGTCACTAATCACAACTAAATCGTCATTAGATAGACCTAATGAATATAAAGTGGGCATGAAAGAATTTCTTTGGTATTTTTCTCTCCCCCATACATCTAAATGGCTAGGAAACTCAACCTTTACATGTATAATTTTGTCTTTCCATTTTTCATATTTCCATTTATTTTCTTCAAAGAATAATCTTTTCATTTCCCCTTTATGGGTTCTGTCAGATTCTACTAATATAAATTTATCAACAATATCATAGAGCTCAGTAAGTCTAAGCTCTAGCATTTCTAGTTCATTGTAGAAAGTAAAACAGTCTATTAATTTCTTCATTAAATTAGATATTAAAAAGTTTTTTCCAAAAAGGCTTTTTACCTATTGTGAAGTGCATTTTAGAAAATGATTTTTCTGCCCCATTGGTATCAACAACTGCAATACGTTGTGAAATACCTATTTTTGTTTCCATTGTATTTGCAGCAGCTATTTCAAACCTTTCCCTTTGGTCATAAATAAAATAAACACCTGATTCATTAGCATTTGTTTTTCTACCAACAATCACATATCCATTGCTAAACTTTAAATTAGCATTTATATAAACGTCTATCCTCCCTGCAATTTTACCAATATGTGATATAGGAGAATGAGGAGATAATGTAATTTGGGTATCAATAGGCTCCGCTGAAAATCCTGGATGGTCTTGAAGTAGAGAGCCAATTAAAGAACTACATACAACAAAATCACCTGGTTTTATTCTTGTTTTTGATGCTATCTTATTTGCTTCTACAACAATCTTATTATAGATTAATTCGCTTCCTTCTTTATTCTCAAGTGCATAATTTGTAATAACAACTTTATTAAACCATTTAAGAATAATTTTTTGCCATTTTGTATATTCAGAAGCTCTTGTAATTTCGCCAAGGTCGTTATACTTTGAATAAAGATTTTTGAGAATGTTTTGATCCATATCATCGTTCAAAGTGCTATAAAACATTTTATCAGCATCTACCCCGTGATAAAAATTAATATCCTTAGCAAGCTCAGGGTGATAATTTGCTTTGACCTGAAATCTTTGAAGTTCAAAAAATTTAGTCCTTGTTACTAATCTGAGTTCCCGTGGTTCTTCCTCCATTTCAGTAGTACCCCATGAATCTACTTTGTCTGTTGGTGTACTCATCTCCAGGTTCATATATGGGATTATACCATTTCCCCCTTGATCTTTCTTTTCTACCATAAAAGCGGTAGTTAAAAATTTTAAATCTTTCATTTATATTGTTTTAGAGCTTATTAGCGTGATTAAAGAATCTTTAGCATGGTTTATATCATTGTACAAAGGAATACCATGTCTAGTGCAAACTATTTCAACGTTTCCCTTTCTCCAGAATCCATCTGGACAGCAAACTATCATTCTTCCCGAATCTGCATGAAGTCCTAATTCTAATAGAGATATTGGGGATTTTGTTTCTGGAGAAAAATAAAGAAATATTATATCGGAACACTCTAACATGTTCATCTCCCATGTTACCTGATATCTAAACTCTGGATTAGATATTCTTTGCTCCCAAGATGAATCCCAAGAATCTCTTCTTGGATTAAATAGAGTTACTTCTATATCTTGTAAATCATTGGCCAATTTTGTTTGCCAATCTTCTGCAACACCCATTTCGATGGACCCTGCAAGAAAAACGGTGACTCTGTGTTTTACAGAGTCACCGTCAGTTGGTTTAAGGACTTGTAATTTCATCCTTTATTCTATCGCCTTTGCCTCTGGATTGTTTCCGTTTTTAGCTTCTTTTTGGTGAATTTGTTTAAGAAGTTCCATTCCTAAAAGACCGTTAATAGGTGAAGAATCACCGTTACCAGATATAAGGATTTCAGGAATGATTTTAATACCATTAGTACCGATCATTTCTGTAACTTTTAATCTACCAAAGTTATCAGATCCCATTGCTTTAACTTGCTTTTCATAAGCTTCCGCTGTAGATTTACCAATTGCTGCAATTTTTGTTGCTTCCGCTTCCCCGGTTAATTTGATCTGAGCAGCATCAGCTTCAGCCATTAACTTTTTAGCTTTTGCTTGTGCCCCAGCTTTAAGCTCCATTGCTTTTGCTTCCCCTTCAGATTTCTTAACAGATGCCTCTGCTTCACGTTGTGATATCTCAACTGATTGTTGTGCAGCTACCATTTTACCTTGCATATCAGCAAGAGCCTTAGCAGACTCAAGAGTCTTACGTTGGTCTTGTGCTTTACGTTGGGTTTCAAATGTTACTTCTTCCTCTTGTGCAATTTTACGGTCAGTTAATGTTTTCATTAAAGACTCAGGAGGAGTAATATCCCCAATAAGGGTATCAACTGCATGGACATTATATTCATCTAATACTTTAGAAATTGATTCTTTAGCTTTGTTTTGTCTTTCTTCACGTGTAGTTAAGAAAGAAATAACATCTGAATTCTGAGCAGAGTTACGGAAGTAGTTACCGATGGTTGGTTCTAATACCTGAGATACTAGATTTTGCATTGATCCAAATCTGGCAATTACTTTTGGAGCTTCGGGAGCAGGGATATGTATAATTTGAGATACGTCTAGATTGAAAGGGAAACCGTCTTTAGAACGTACTGTAATTGTACTTAGACCCTTATCTAAATTGTGTGATTCAGTACGAGCATTTGCCCAGTTAAGTACCAAGTTGGTTGTTGGTACAATTTCAATTTTTTGTGTATAAGGATTAATTGCATATTTACCTGGATCAAGAGGAGTAATACAAACTCCTTTTTCCCCTTTTTTAACAATATTACCATGTTTAAATCCGTCACCAGTTACGTCTTTACCTTCAGTACCAACGAATGAGATAACAACACCAACATGGCCAATTGGAATTTGCGTCATAGGAACTTTCTCAATTTCAACTGCCCATGGGTTCAATGAATAGTTACCAGCTTGAACTACTTGTGTTTGTAAACCTCTTTGTCCTTTATTGCTTAAGAAGCTGTCAAAGTCTTGGTAATTATTATGACCATCGATTTGGTTACCTGCGATATTTCCTTGGTCTAATGGTATACCATCTAATGCAGTTACAACACCAACCATTCCATCTTCAATATAAGTAATATCTGCTATTGCTACATCAAATAAGAATGTATTAATACGATAAACCCCGTTGTTTAAGTAACCTACTTGTTTACCTCTTTGTCCCTTATTATTCAAGAAAGCAACAGTATCTTGGAAGTTATCACAATCTACATGACGTGCAAGAATAGCACCGGTAGGTAGTTGTGTTCCGTCCTTTGCAGATAATAAACCAATCTTGCCTTTAGGAATAACAGTAAGATCTGCTTGATCTACTGAATATTGCCAAACCCAATAACCCCAATATAAACCAGGGGCTAAAGCATTTGCTTGATAACCCGCTTCTCCATTAATTGCAATGATTTTTCCGTCTGGCAATTGCTTGTTGGCGCCAAAAAGAACGAATTTTTTGGTTACCAAACCGATTTTATCTTCTGGAATGATAATCATTCCAAAAAATACTCGCAATGTAAATTTGTAAAATACAATTGCTAACAGTGGAATAATTGTCCACCAATACTGAATTACTGTTTCTAACATTTTTGTTTATTTAAAAAATTAAACCCCTTTAAAATAAATCTTCTGCCGTTGGGGATTTACGGCAGAAGATCTAAAACTTATTAAATTTCTGATTCTAAAACTTTTTCGTTACAAAGCTCATTAATTTTCTCTCTAATTTCAGTTAATGAAGATTGGTTATAAAAATTACCATTTTCATAGATAACTTGTAGTAAACCTGTTTCCTCTTCCTCCTGAGTACATTGAATCTTAACATAATGTTCTCCGTCATTTTCAAATACAGCAACCATACCCTTAAGAGATTTTTTAGTACCATCATCTGTTACTGGGTCTTTAAAAATATCAAATCCTGTGTATTTGTAAATTGGCTGTAATGTATCAACTGTTTGACCAATCTCTTCTTTAACCTCGAACCAAGCTCCTTTAGCTGCAAAACCAAAAGTATCTCGAGTATTCATTTGGTAAGTAAAAGACCCTACCCCTAAAACAATGTTAGTTGCAGCAAAACCTTTAGCTTCCAATCTTTCATAGATTTGGATTTGACGCTCCAAATTAATTGAGTCCCCATAGATCGCACCGATATGAGGATCTAGTACTTTGTAACCTTGTTCATTAACTGTACCACCGAAGATATCCCAAAGTAATTCAATTACTCCTTTATATTCTGGAGTACCCTCAAGTTTACCGTAACGATTATCAGGGTCGTTCTTTGTATTAATACCACAAATAATATCTACTGGGTCTCCAGAGTCAGGACGAATAACTAACTTACCGTCACGAGCCATGATAGCTTCTTTATTTGCTGGTAAGTACTCGGTGATTAACTTCCAAAGATCAAATGTATCTGATACAATTGATAGGATACCTTTAGGAAAATCTATCAACCAATCTGCAATCATTTGTTGTTCACCTACGGTAAAGATTTTGGTTGTTGATACTGAGTGTTCAGAAGCATTTACAGAGTAGATTGAAACTTGATCCTTAGGCTCATTATAATAATAACGTGCTCCTGGAATACAAATAATTGTATCTGATCCTAAAAATGATGAAGCGTGTCCTAGACCACTTGATAACATATCCCAAGGACTTAATCCTCTAGCAGAAAAATCGTGACAAAGGAAAGGAATAAGAAAAGCATTTTCTGGGTTTGTTTTCATTACCCATTTAACAACATTTCTTTTGTACTGCAATGCAATGGTTGCTGAAGTTGAAGGCTTCCAAGCAAGAGATGAAATAATCGTTTCAAGATAAAGAGTAAGCCAAGCAAATCCATCAAGAGTATTAATAAATGTCATATGAGGAATGTTTGGCAGTGTCTCGATCCCTTCAGGTAAAGATTTTACACGAATTGGAAGATAACCAAGATCATATAAAGCTTCAAAGTGTGAAGCATCATAATCCATACCTAGATATAGTGACATATCTTTTCCAAATGCCATTGCATCTTCTTTATATAATTTAAAGAAGTTTTCTGAAAATTCATCATGAAGCCATTTAATTGCAAGTTGCTGTCCGAATGAAAGAATTTTCTTTACCCCTTTAGGAGCATGCTTAGTACTTCTAGGAATCCATGTTCCGTAAAGACGAGAAGTTCCTTTAGCAAGCATTTTTTTGTGGCCAATCTTATAGCCGTCGCTGTAGAATAAACTGTTTGGTTTGAACATTTTTTGTTTTTATTGATTATTAATTATACTATCTCTTAAGTCGGTAAGAACCTCACCTAACCAATTCAATCCATTCCAATTAGCTGGATCGTGTATTGCTGGATCGTCCTCTGCAAGACCTATACCCCAGATTCTATCATAAGGAGAAGCCTCTACCAAAAAAGTACCCTTTGTATCAAGTAATACTTTTAGTAACTTTTCATTTTGCTCAAATTTAAGTTTACATCCTTCGTAAACTATTCTTTTTGCATTATCGTTCCATATCTTAGAATCGAACCCTTTAACCTTTCTCCCCAATTCTTTTTGGAATCTTGGGTCTGGTTCGTCCATGATCTCTTCAAATATTTCTTTATCTCCAAAGAGTAAAGCTTTCTGAGCCATCATGTATTGCTCTGAGCAAGAGTATTGGTTTCCTTCTTTATCTTCAAATGAACATGGATGCCAATTTGAAAATGGGTGCCTTGTTTTATAGAAGAATGTGTATTTTTTATTTTTTTCCATTTGATTGTGTTTGTTTTTCTTTTTCTTTTTCCTTAACTATGTCGCCAAGTATTTTTTCTGACATTTTATCATAAAATCCTCCAAATTGTGAAAGTACAAATTCAAATGCTTTTTTAACAGGATCATTGATTAGTGTCCAAACCGAGGATAAAGGCCAATATATCATCCAGTGTAAAACCCTCTCTTTATTTTTCTCTATCTTATAATTATTGATATTAAAAGAAAAATCTGAATTGTTATTGTGTTTTGATTTTATTTTCTTTAAATAAAAAAACCATTTTATGATAGACCAAATCGAGCCTAAAAAAATGTATCCTGCAAAAATTAAAATTGCTACTCCGGGATTTTGTATAATATAGGTTCCAATTTGTTTAAATGATTCGGAGTTACCAAGAAAATAAAGAGCTACTAAAGTTCCTATTAACCATAAATTAGAACTCCAAATACCGTCGTCGTCGTCCTCTTCCGTTATAAATATAATAATACCAGATATTACGGTTACGAGAATCCAAAACCAGATTGTTCCAAATGCTAAAATTTCAGTCATATTTTTGTTTTATTTTGTTTTTAATTGTTTTTCTACTAATTGTTTTTTTGTTTTAGCCAATTCTAAAACTATTTTGTTTTTTGATACCTTTATTAATGTTTCCAGATTTCTTAATTCAGAATAAAGATTATCAGTGCTTAATTTGATTAACCATTCGGAGTATTTTTCGGTATTCATATTATTTTTTACCATGAAATTTTCCAATATCCATCTCTTTGAAAGTCGTGATATTCTACCTTATATCCAAGAGATTCCAAAACTTTTTTTTGTCCTATAGAAACACAATCCATTGTGAGGCAGTCGTTTCCCCCAGCAGCGCCTTCTCTGATATTTTTTAGAATATCATCCATTCCCGCTTCTGAATAAGCATCAGTTATTTCTCTAGCTTCTTTAGCTGTTATTGGTTTCATGCTGTTACTTTTTTAATGATTTCCATTACCACTTTAGGATCTGCTTGACCAGGATAAGCTTTATTGAAAGCACCCATAGTTTTCCCCTGTAGAGCATTTGGATTTGTAGCAACA
>Ga0214919_10005364_pt1 | contig 18257 bp, 18 predicted proteins | sample LL1503_MetaG_FD_177994 | JGI IMG/M metagenome (GOLD analysis project Ga0214919, IMG submission 177994) | Freshwater microbial communities from Lake Lanier, Atlanta, Georgia, United States - LL-1503 | ecosystem: Environmental > Aquatic > Freshwater > Lake | place: USA: Georgia | collected...
GTGTGTGCCTACATCGAGGGGCGCGGCATGTCGCGCGAGGCATTTCTCACCAAGTACAGCAAGTGTGCGGGTCCGGACTTCGACCCCGATGTGCATCTGCAGCGGATCGGCGTGGCGAACCAAACCACCATGCTCGCGCGGGAGTCGCTCGCGATTGGCGTGGAGGTGGGGCAGGCGATGGCGCGCCGCTATGGCGAGGACGCGGTCCGCGAGCACTTCCGCACCTTCGACACGATCTGCAGCGCGACGCAGGACCGCCAAGATGCGGTGAACGAACTGTTGCTTGAGCCGCTCGATGTGATGCTGGTGGTGGGTGGCTACAACTCGAGCAACACGATTTCGCTGGCGGCGCTCTGCGCCGAGCGAGTGACGACGTACCACGTGGCTGATGCCTCGTGCCTCGACGTTGAGCGTGGCTCGGTACGGCACATGGCGCCGGGCACCACAATAGAGGTCGAGACCATCGGATGGCTCGCGACGGACGGCCCAGTTCGTGTGGGGCTCACCGCGGGCGCCAGCACGCCGAACAACAAGATTGGCGAATCGGTCGCGCGGGTCTTCGCGAGCCGGGGTGTGGACCCGGCGACGATTGGCTGACGAGCTCGGATTCGCCGAGTTGCACGGCGGCGGATCGCGCGTCGTCCTGATTCCCGCACTCGGCGGTCGGATTCGTGACCTGACGATCGCCGGTCGTCAGTGGCTCTGGCACAATCCTGAAATTCCGTTTGAGGTTCCTGCTGCGGCCGCAACGTCGTATGTGCTGACCGCGGACTCGGGTGGATGGGATGAATGCGTGCCGACGATTGCACCGTGCACGGTGGGTGCGACCACGCTCGTGGATCATGGAGATCTGTGGGCGCAGCGCGCTGGCATGGCGATCGAAACACATCCTGAGGGGCAGCGCGCCACCTGCGAATGGACGGGACGCGCCTACCCGTTCCGGGCACGCCGCACGGTGACGGTGACGCCAACAGGCGCAGTACGCTTCGACTACGCATTGACCAACACGGGGACGGAGCGACGGCCCTTCCAGTGGGCGTCGCATCCCCTTTTTCCTCTGACGGCGGAAACGCGGATTGAACTGCCCGAGGGCGCAGAGCTCCGGATTGACGCGCACTACGGTATGCCGGTCGATGCACCGAAGGGAGATGCGCCGATGGCGCAGATGGAGGCGCGGCTGTGGCCGCAGGTGCTGATTGGCGGTGTGCCACGCGATCTTACGCGACCGTTCGTGGCGTTGGAGCAGGGGCAGGCATGTATGCTGTTCGCGGGACTGCCCCGCGGCCGCACGACGCTGGCGATTGAACAAGCGGGGAATCGGCTGGAGTTCGGGGTCGATGGTGCAGAGACGCCGTGGGTGGGTCTTTGGGTAAACCGTGGCGGGTGGTCTCCGTTCCCGCCGCGAACATCGCTGTGGGCGCGATTGACCACGCGCCGCCGCATGCCGTACTGTAACTTCGCGATCGAACCGTGCTTTGCGCCGACGGGTTCAGTGGCGGCTGCGGTCGACGGGGGGAGCGCCCTGTGGCTCGCGCCAGGTGAGACGCGCGTATGGGACATGACACTGACGGGGAGCACGCAATGACACTAACACCAACAGGACGCGCCGCCGAGTTGATCGAAACGCTCGGGCTCACTCCGCATCCTGAAGGCGGGTATTTCCGCGAGATTTTTCGGTCACGCCGCATGGTGCGCACGGACGATGGACGGTCCGAGCGCTGGGCTGCAACGACGATCTACTATCTGCTCGCCGAGGGAGATGTCAGCCGTCTTCACCGCGTTGCCTCGGACGAGCTCTGGCATTTCTACGAGGGCGCGCCGCTCGAGCTCCACGTGCTCAACCAGCAGTCGAGTGAGCATCGCGCGCTGCAGCTCGGACCAGTGTGCGCTGAGGGCGCTCCGGTACGTGTCGTTCCTGCTGGCGCTTGGCAGGCGGCGCGTTCGCTTGGTGCGTACACCCTCGTTGGCTGCACTGTGGCGCCCGGATTCGAGTTTTCCGACTTCCGCTTGATGTCGGCCGAACCGCAGATGGTCGCGGCAACGCGGGCGACGTTCCCAGCGCTTACGCCCTATCTCTGATTCGCTCACACGCGGTCTTTCTGAGGTGATGCTGATGATCTGTGCGTCGAACGGTTGGCGTGAGATGCAGAGGGGGCTAGGGACCCATGTGGACGCCAAGTGACGGATGTGAGCGTGCCGCGAACACGTGCCATCGACGAATTGCTGGCTGGGCTGATTGACTATGCCGGCCTGTTTCCGCCTGCCGCACTAGGCATGCGGGATGCGGTGCGCGCCTATGCGCGCTATCGCGATAGTGCGGAGGCGTGGGCGCTCGGCCGATTCGTGGTGCCCGTGGCGCGGCTCGTCGAGTTCAGCGCTGAGGCGACCGAACTCCTGACGGTGGGTACCCCCTGGCGGTTATCGGTACTCGCAGGTGCCACGGATGCGGAGGTGATGGAGCGGTTTAACAGGTCCTACGTCGACCGTGCCATCATTGACTCAGTCGAGGCGAAGGCGACAACGGTGCACGACGTGGCGGCGCTTTCCGTGCTGCAGGGCGAGGGGCGACTCGTGTACGTGGAAATTCCGCTCGGTGCGTCCACCGACCTGCTCGTGGATGCGATTGCCGCGCACGGGATGCGGGCGAAGGTGCGAACCGGCGGTGTCACGGTGGAGGCGTTCCCTGCTGCGCAGGCGGTCGCGCAATTTTTGTCATCGTGCGCGCGTGCTGGTATTGCGTGTAAGGCTACGGCAGGGCTGCATCACCCGGTGCGGGGCGAGTACCGCCTGACGTATGCCGAGGATGCGGCGGCGGGGACGATGTTTGGTTTTCTGAATGTGATATGCGCGTCGATGCTGATGCGCCATGGGCTGCCGATGCAGGACGCGGTTGCGCTGCTCGAAGAGCGTGATCCCAAGGCGTTCCAGGTCGACGCGCATGGTATTCGCTGGCGTGACTGGTGCGTGCCAGTCGCGGATATTCACACGGCACGCGCTGGTGCTGCACACTCCTTTGGTTCCTGTTCGTTCGAGGAACCGATCCACGACCTCAAGCAATTGGCGATGCTGTGACCGATACGTCTACCGGTTCGATGCTCGACGAGACGCACGATTCGACCCTTCGTTCGTGGGTAGAGCGAGCGAATGATGGGGTCACGGACTTTCCCATTCAGAATCTTCCCTTCGGCGTGTTTTGCACGGCGGCCGAGAAGACGCCGCGGGTCGGGATCGCGATTGGTGATCAGATTCTGGATTGTGCCGCGGCGGTGCGTTGTGGGGTGTTCGATGCGTTACCCAGCACGCAACGTGCTGCAGTGTGCACCGCGTTGTGTGCGACGTCGCTCAACGCATTGATGGCGCTGGGGCGCGAAGGCGCGCGCGCGGTACGCCATGCGGCGAGCCGCATGTTGCGGAACACCGGCGACGAGGCCACTCGCGCGCAGCAGTGGCGCGCGCAGATTCTTGTGCCGATGTCTGACGCGACGATGCTGCTCCCAGCACAGATTGGGGACTACACCGACTTCTACGCGTCCGTGCATCATGCGACGAACATCGGTGTGATGCTGAGGCCCGATCAGCCGCTGATGCCGAACTACAAGTGGATCCCGATCGGGTATCACGGACGGGCGTCGAGCGTGGTGCTGAGCGGGACCGCGGTTCGCCGGCCGGCCGGACAGCTACGCCCTGATCCCGCCGTTGATCCGATCGTCGCACCGACGCGAAGTCTCGATTACGAACTCGAGTTAGGCGCGTTCGTGTGCGGCGAGAATGCCATGGGTTGTCCGGTGCCGCTCGACCGAGCGGAATCGCGTCTCTTTGGCATCTGTCTGCTCAACGACTGGTCGGCCCGTGATGTGCAGGGGTGGGAGTATCAGCCGCTGGGTCCGTTCTTGGCCAAGAGTTTTGCCACGAGCGTGTCCCCGTGGGTGGTGACGCTCGATGCGCTCGCACCGTATCGGTGTGGGTCGTACGTGCGCCCCGAGGGAGATCCGGCGCCGCTGCCGTATTTGTCCAATGCCCACGACGCGGCACACGGTGCATTTGCTATTCAGCTTGAGGTCTGGCTGCAAAGCGCGGCGATGCGCGCGGCCGGAATCCCCGCGATGCAACTGTGTGGTGCCGATTTCCGTACGATGTACTGGACATTCGCGCAGATGCTGACGCATCATGCATCCAACGGCTGCAACTTGCGCCCTGGCGATCTGCTCGGCAGCGGGACGGTGAGCGGACCGGGTGCCACCGAACGTGGATCGATGATGGAACTCACGCTGCGCGGCAAGACGCCGGTCACGTTGCCGAGCGGCGAGACGCGGGCGTTCCTGATGGATGGCGATGTCGTAGAGTTCCGAGGGTGGTGCGGGCGCGACGGCGCGGTGCGCATCGGGTTTGGTGAGTGCCGCGGCGAAGTGATAGCCGCGGAATAGGCTCGCGGTCCAACGACGGAGGCCCGGATGCACGGTCTGTGGCAGGATATGATGGTGACCGGCGTTCCCATTGCGGAGAAGGTCGTGCGCACGATTGCCGTGTACGCGTTCTTGGTCGCGGGACTGCGGCTGTTCGGTAAGCGCGAGTTGGGGCAGTTGAATCCGCTCGACTTTATCGTGCTGTTGCTGCTCTCGAACACCGTGCAGAATGCGATTATCGGCAATGACAACTCCCTGCTCGGCGGGTTGATCGGCGCGACCGTACTCTTTGTCGTGAACGAGGCGCTGGTGCGCTTCGTGTTCCGCCACCCACGGGCGCGTCGAGTGATTGAAGGACGGCCAGAAGAACTGATTCAGGACGGCAAGATTCTGCGTGCCGCATTGCGTCGCAACATGATCACACGCGAAGAGTTGGAGACGGCTGCTCGCAAGCAGGGGATTGAACATCTCCATGATGTGGACTGTGCGCGTCTCGAAGTCAGCGGGACGCTGAGCTTCGTGCTGCGTGAACCGGGCCCGGGCACGCAGCAGCATGAGGCGGTGATGGAGCGGCTTGCCGTAATCGAACAACGACTGGCCGCGCTCACGCACCGGGTCGGTTCATAGAATCCACCGCCGTTTATCGCCATGGGCGATGCGCCTGCCGGCATGGGAGGAGGCTTGTCAGGGGGTGTGGTCCCTGTCATAGTTCACATACCTCTAGCACCGAAAACCGATGCCCCCGGCTAAGCAGTCCGCTCCGAAGGATGAAGTTGTTGTTGCACCGTCGCTGAGTGAAGTTGCCGATGCGCTGTTGCGCGCGGCAGTCGAAGCGTCCCGTCAGCACGAGCGCGTGGGACGTTTGCTCACGAAAGGTTGGCTCGACGATGAGCTGAAGCATGTGGCCCAGATGTGCGATGCGGCGGTGGGGCATTTGACGGTGTGCGCCGAGACGTACGAAACGGCCGCAGCGCGGGGGAAGGGTACGCTGGACGAGACGTTGTGGCACACCGCGAACAGCCTCTGGCATGCGAGCCGCGACACCGCGCGCCGGCATGATTTGCGGGCCACGTTAGTCAAGCGACTCGGGAAGCACACGCCCGAGCAACTCCAGCAGGTACAGGTGGAGTTTGAGCTCCAGGCGTCGTCGTTGCTCGCGATGCGACAGGCGATCGCCACCTATCGGAAACTTCGTCCTGACGCACAGTAGGCCCTGTAGGGCTTGTAGGGCTTGCGAACGTTTTGTAGGACGCGGGGTTCCAGAATCGAGGCGCCTAGGTCTCAGTGACTCGGCAGGGCCTTGAGCCCATTCCGGAGGTCGTAAATGATTGTCCTGCTCCAAGTTGGCAGTCGCGCTCAACGTCGCTCCTGTGCAGGGCTCTCCGCAGGATGCTCCGCAGACGTTGGGTCCTATTGATATGCCAGTTGGTGTTACCCGCTTGGTGCTGACCGATACGGTGCCCAAGGCGAAGCAGAAAGCCCTACAACTGAGCGACGAGTACGAGACACGGCTTAAAATTCATCAGATCGCGAGCTATGCCACGCTGCCGTTGTTTGCGGCGCAGCTCATTGTTGGTGAAAATCTGTACAACGCGGATGCGAGCGGGTCGCCGCGCCCGGCGTGGGCCACGGCGGTCCACAAGCCGCTGGCGTACGCACTCGGCGGCCTCTTTGCGGTGAACAGCGTGACCGGAGCGCTGAACTGGTGGGAGACCCGGAGTCAGACGAGTGGGCGCGCGTGGCGCACGGTTCACGCTGCGCTTATGCTCGCGTCCGATGCCGGATTCGCCTACACCGGGTCGATGGGATCGAGCGCGCGAAATTCGTCCGCGGATCGCAATACGCACAAAAACTGGGCGATCGGCAGCTCCGTGCTTGCGCTGAGTAGTTATGTGATGATGCTTTCACCATTCAGAAAGGACTAATTCGAACCATGGAACGGATTGCTCAGAACTCCACCACGCCGTCTGAAAAAACTCCGGTACCTGCGTGCGCTGGCCTCTGCGAGGCGCTTGAGGCGAAGCGCGAGGGGGTGAGTCGGCGCGCCTTTGTGTCGGCGGCGTCACTGGCCGCTGCGGTCGCCATCCTTGAGGCGTGTGGAACGTCGAGCCCGACCAGTCCCGCCGGCGCGAGCGGTGGATCGATTACGGTTTCGCTGGCCAGCTACTCAGCGCTTTCGGCGGTCGGCGGCGTGGCACGTGTGGACGGCGGTTCGGGGACCCCCACGGCGCTCGTACGTACCGGCGCGAGCACCTTCGTTGCGCTGTCCATGGTCTGCCCGCACGCCGGTTCCACGATCGGATTCAGCGGCAGCGGCTGGACCTGCCCAAACCACGGTGCACAGTTTGCGACGACGGGCGCGTGGGCTGGCGGGCAGGCGACATCGAGCCTCACCTCCTTTACCACCGTGTACGACGGTGCTGCTGGGACTGTGAAGATCAGCCGTCCCTCCTAAAAAGCTCTAAAAAGCCTCTCAGAGGCCTCTGATGTGACGCGGGCTCAGTCGGTGGACTGAGCCCGCGGTGCTATTCCTCGAGCGCGGCCCACCGCGCGATGGCGGTATCGAGTTGTTTGAGCGCGTCGGTCAGCTGTTTGTCGAGCTGACCGGCGCGTTTTGCATTGGCCCCCGTCCCGTCATACAGCGCAGGATTTTCGAGCTCGCGTCGGATCTCGGCGACCTTCTCCTCAGCGGCGGTCACGTCCTTCTCGGCCCGTTCTGCGGCACGCTTGGCATCGCGACGCGCGGCGTGATCGTGGTTCTGCGACGACGCGTTCTGCTTCGACTTGGCTTTCTCCTGTTCCTTGCGCGTGTCGTTGGCCAACGCGGCCGCCGCGCGTTCGGCGAGCGCCGTGTTTTTGAGGTCCTGCTCCCACTCGGCGAAGGTGCCGGTGTAGTCAATCATCTTCTCGCCGTTGAAGGCCCAGACGCGTGTGGCCAGTTCGCGGAGAAGCGCGCGATCGTGGGAGACGAGGAGCACGGAGCCGTCGTATTCGTCAATCGCATCTTCGAGCGCTTCGATGGATTCTACGTCCAGATGGTTCGTCGGCTCGTCGAGAATCAGGAGATTTGCGCGCTGCAGCACGATGATGCCCATCGCGAGTCGGGCGCGCTCGCCACCGGAGAGGGAGCGGGTGGATCGGAAGACCTCGTCGCCGGAGAAGCCGAACATGCCGAGGTGGTTCTGGATAGCGCCGCGGGTCCAGAGCGGACGAAGGTCGCCAATCACGTCATAGAGCGACTTGTCGAGCGGGAGTTTGTCGAGATCTTGACGAAAGTAGGCCGCGTTCACGGAGCCGCCGAGTTTTACTTCACCTTCGTCCGGCGCGCGTTCACCGATGAGCGTTTTGATGAAGGTCGATTTTCCCGCGCCGTTGGGCCCCACGAGCGCAATCACGTCGCCGCGGTTGGCGGTGGCGCTGAAGCTGCGGACGAGGGTGCGCTCTCCCATACGGATCGTGAGTTTCTCGGCGACAATCACGCGGTCACCGCCGCGATCGTCGGACTCGAGGCGGAGGATCATCACGCCGTTCTCGCCGGGGGGCGGGGTGAGGCGCGGGAGGCGGTCGAGACGCTTTCGGCGTCCTTTGGCTTGCGCGGTGTTTTGGCCGGCCAAGTTGCGGCGGATGTAGTCCTCTTCTTTGGCGATCATCTTGCGCTGCTGCTCGAGCTGGCGTTCCTGGGCGAGTCGGCGTTCTGCGCGTTGGACCACGAACTGGGAGTAACCGCCGCGGTAGGTGTAGCCGGTGCCCCCCTCGAGATGGAGCACATGGTCGACGACTTCGTCGAGGAAGGCACGATCGTGACTGATGACGACCACCGTCTCGTCGAGCTCGCGCAGGTAATCCTGCAGCCAGGTGGTGGTCTCGAGGTCGAGGTGGTTGGTGGGTTCGTCGAGGAGCAGTAGGTCGGCGGGAGAGACGAGCTGTGCGGCGAGCCCGAGTCGGCCACGTTCGCCGCCGCTCAGCGTTTTGACCAGCTGTGACTTGGCTTTGTCGGCGTCGAAGCCCAGGCCTTGCAGGACCGCGTCGACGCGAGCGTGGAAGGTGTAGCCACCCTCGTTGGCGAACCGCTCCATGTCGTGCCCGTATTGCTCGAGCAGGGCCTCGGGGGCGTTTTCGCCAAGTTCGGCCAGCGTCAGGGCTGTTTCGGCGAGGGTGATTTCGAGCTGCATCACCTCGGCATAGGTGCGTGCGGCCGCGGCCCAGACCGTGGTGGCGTCGCCGAAGTCGCGATGCTGGTCTAGGAGGGAGACTCGGAGCCCCGGCATGCGGGCGACTGCACCCGACGTGGGGGTTAGCGCACCCGTGATGACCTTGAAGACGGAGGTCTTTCCGCAGCCGTTACGGCCCACGATCCCCCAGCGCTCGCCCTTGGCGACGGTGAAGGTCACCCCGTCTAAGAGGGTGGTGGCACCGAATTCGATGCCAACGTTGGAGAGGGAGAGGAGAGTCACGAGGGAGAGATTGCGCGGTGGGGCGGGGGTGAGGCTCAATCCCGCCACAACCGGTGTATGAAGTGTTAGATTCTGCGCGATTGTTGCCCGCGCAGTGTGCGGTGCGTCACGGAGCGGGCGATGGCGCCTAGGTACAATTAAGCTGTGACCGAAGCGGTATCCGGTTCGACGGTTTTGACGCCGCTGTATCGGTAAGCTTACGGTGTAATCTACTCGGAAAGCTGGCCGCGACGACGCGGTTGCTGGCCGTCAGGCTGAGCTCGAGCAGTCTTCCTTACCCCCTATGCATCTATGATCCATCTCATTCTGGCAGTACTGGTCCAGGCGACGGACAGCTCGTCGGCTGTCGCCCCGCGTCCGGAGGTGTCCGATCGGCCGTTGTTTGCGGCGGTTGGCGCGCCGCGGGTGGAGCTCGGAACTGACCCGATGCTGAGCATTGCCAGCGATACCACCACGCCGAAAAAGAAAAAGGTGGTCATTGAATACAGCGACTGGTACGAGAAGCGGTTGACGATTCACCGCTACGCGAGCTGGGCGATGCTCCCGCTGTTTGTGGGGCAGTACGTGACCGGGACGACGTTGATTCAGAAGGGGACTGATGCCCCGCAGTGGGTGAAGACCACCCATCCTATCCTTGCGACGAGTGTGGCGGCGTTGTTTGCCACGAACACCGTGACCGGCGCCTGGAACTGGTGGGAAGGGCGCGCGGATCCCACCGCCCGTGGGTGGCGAACCACCCATTCGGTGCTGATGCTGCTGGCAGATGCGGGCTTCACCTATGTCGGACTGGTGTCGGGGCAAGCCAAGCAAAATGGGGATGTTCGGAATCGCCATAAGCAGGCGGCCATCATTTCCGGATCGTTGGCGGTCACCTCGTGGGTCATGATGCTGAAACCCTTTCGACAGGACTGACACCTATGGCTGATCTTGACGGAGTGGCGTCTGCTGGATGCGGGGGAAGCTGCGCCTGTGGGGCCGGTGGTGTCGATCGCCGCACGTTCGTTGCGAAGGGCACATTGGCGGTGGTTGCGGCGCTGCTGGCTGAAGCGTGCGGCACGGGGGTGTGGGAAGCGGTCGCTCCGACGAGCCTGAACCTGGGGACCGGTGTGGGCGTCAAAGTGTCCAACTTCCCGGCACTCAATGCGGTCGGGGGGATCGCTCGGGTGGACGGCGGTACCGGCGCGCCGCTCGCCGTGGTGCGCACCGGCACGGCGACATACACCGCGTTCTCGCTGTCGTGTCCGCACCAGGGGACGACCGTGAATGTCACGGCCACGGGCTTCAGTTGCCCCAACCACGGGGCGCTGTTCAACTCGGCGGGCACCTGGACTGGCGGGCAGGTTACCGGCAACCTCGTGAGCTACACCACGCAGTACAACGCAACCACGGGGCTCCTCACCATCGCAGGCACGCCCGTGACCACGCCGACGACCACCCCGACGACTCCGTCGTCGCTCGTGGTCACACTGAGCGCCTTTCCCGCGCTGGCGACGGTGGGCGGCATCGCACGCGTCGACAACGGTACCGGCACGCCGGTCGCACTGGTGCGTACGAGCACTACGGCATTTACGGCGTTGTCGATGACGTGCCCGCACCAAGGAACAACCGTACAAATCACATCCGGCAGCTTTACCTGTCCGAACCACGGGGCGCGTTTTGCCTCGACCGGTGCATGGACCGGGGGGCAGTCGGCGACTGCGCTTTCCTCTTTTGCCACGGTGTATGACAGCGCGAAGGGCACGGTGACCGTTAGTGTCACGGGGACAACCACGGGGGGCGGCGGACGCGGGGACGGCTGATAGACGGTTACTGACGGGTGGTTCGGTTCGTGACCCTCGATTCGCCCCCCGTGTGTTCGCCCCGCTCGAACGTTAGCTTTTCAAAGTGATTGTGCTGCATAAATCGGGGCCTCCTTGCTCCGGTTGACGCCTGAAGGAGGAGTTCCGGATGTCCATAATCGAAACAGTTGTCGGGTTGGCCAAGCCGTGGGCGGATCTGTACGGGCATTCGAAGCCGCTCGCCACGGTGGTCACTTTCGGCCATGTCGCCGGCATCATGGTGGGCGGAGGCTTTGCGATGGCCTCGGATCGCTCCGCACTCCGCGCCATCAAGGGGAGCGATGAAGACCGCCGCCGCGTGCTCGCCGATTTTGCTTCGATTCACCGCCCGGTGCTCATTTGGCTGACGCTCGTGGTGGTCTCGGGCGTCCTGATGATGCTCGCCGATGCGGAGACCTTCTTGTCGTCGCCGGTGTATTACCTAAAAATGGGCTCGTTCGTGCTGTTGATGGCGAATGGGTTCATGGTCCAGAAGACGGAGCAGGCGCTGGCTAAGAACCCGTCCACAGAGAACACACTGTGGGGGCGTTTTGCGATTGGTGCGCGGGCAAGCCTGTTTTTGTGGCTGTGGACAGCACTGATTGGCGTCGTGCTGATGAGCGCAGCCTGAACATTATTTCCATCGAACATGAGCGACGAGAACTGCACTGGATGTGAAGTAGGACGTCGGTCCTTCCTGCGCGACGCAGCGATGGCCGCCGCAGCCTTGATGGCCATCAGCAGCACCGCCGAGGGAATGCCGCTCCGGCTCATCTCGGCGCTCGAATCGTCGATGGCCGAATCCAAGTATGCAATCCCTGCTACCGACGGCGTGACGGTCGACAAGGACAAAGAAGTCATCTTGGCGCGCGCCGCGGGAAAGATCTATGCCTTTGCACTCTCCTGCCCGCACCAAAACACGGCACTCAAGTGGCTACCGGGGGATAACAGGTTCCAGTGCCCCAAGCACAAGTCCAAGTACGCACCGGACGGTAAGTATATCGAAGGGCGCGCCACACGCTCCATGGACCGCTACCAGGTGCGCAAGGAAGGGGCGAGCATTGTCGTGAACCTCGACAAGCTCTACGAAGAGGATTCCGACAAGGCGGAATGGCCGACGGCGTTTGTGACGGCCTAACGATTCACGATCGAATTGCAACGCGGGCGCCGTGCAGAGATGCACGGCGCCCGCGTTGCATTCCAGCAGCTGTGCGGCTTACGCGTCCGTCGGCGTCTGCACGGTGAGCGTGCCGGTCGCGAGCGCACGTTCGGCAAGCTTCTTCAGCCGGCCGTCCCCATTGTTCTCGAGCGCGCGCACATAGCGGCGGGTGCGACGCATAGCCATTGGCACAAAGACCTTCACGTTGTCGATATCCGCCTCGGCGGCCTCCACCGATCCTGCCTTCTGGATGGCCCACGTGCAACGCGAAAGCGCGGCGGTGCTAAAAAAGATGTCGATGGCGGCGTTGGCCATACGCTCCTGATGGAACTGCCGCTCAATGATGTCTTTCCCGTTTTCGAGCAAGCACTTCTCAACCGCGAGGGCGAGCCCGCGGATGGCATCAGCCACCATATCGGCTTCTTCTTTGAGCGCCGGATGCACCATGCTGAACTCGGGCGTCACAATCTGCTTCTTTACGCGGCCGGTGATATACGATCCAATCGCGCCAATCGAGTGAAGGGGATCCTTGAATGCCTTGCCGAGCGCTTTGAGGCTTTCGCCGGGCTGCTGGAGCCCGGAGAGCGCAATCAGCGCGCGCAGGACCTCGTTGGTCCCTTCGAAGATCAAGTTGATGCGGCTGTCGCGCACGGCCTGCTCGTACGGATAGTCCTTGGAGTAGCCGATGCCGCCGGCGATCTGCTGTGCGTCGCATGCGGCACGGAAGGCGAGCTCGCTCGCATACACCTTGCACGCAGCGGTCTCGAGCGAAAAATCGATGCCTCCCTTGTCGACCATCGCGGCGCAGGTCATCCACGCGGCGTCGGCAGCGTAGCACTCGGCGGCGGTCACCGCGAACTTGCGTTGGATCATCTCGAATGAGCCAATCGGACGCCCAAACTGCTCGCGCTCCTTGGCGTACACGAGCGCACGATCGAGAATCGCGCGCGTACCGCGTGATGAACCCGCGGCGAGTCCTAGTCGGCCGCTGTTCAAGATTTCGAGCGCAATCTTGAAGCCTGATCCCACGTCGCCCAGCCGATCCTCGACCGGGACGCGAACATTCTCGAAGCTCACGGTGCGTGTGTCGCTCGCCTTGATTCCCATCTTTTGTTCGTTGGCACCGAGGGTGATGCCTGCGGCGTGCGCGTCGACGATGAAGGCGGTGACACGTTGCTTCAGTTTGCCATCAATCTCGACCGGCACTTTGGCGAACACGGTGAAGACGCCGGCGTAGCCCGCGTTGGAGATCCAGATCTTCTCACCATTGAGTACGTAGTGCGAACCGTCAGCCGACAGGACTGCGGCGCACCGCATCGCCTGCGCATCAGAGCCCGAGCCTGCTTCCGTCAAGCAGAATGCCGCGATCAGCTCACCCGTGGCGCACTTCGTGAGCCAGCGCTGCTTCTGATCGTCGGTGCCGAAGAGGGTAATGCCTTTGCAGCCGATCGACTGGTGTGCGCCGAAGTACACGGTGAGCGCGGGGTCGGTGGTCCCGACCTCAGCGAACATGCGACTAAAGAAGAGTGCCGACGCACCGAATCCGCCGTAGGCTTCGGGGATATTCATCCCCATCATTCCGAGCTCGGCCATTCCGGTGCGGACGGCGTCTGGGAACTTGCCGTCGTGATCCAGTTGCTTGGAGTCGACCGTGTCGGCTGCCCAGGAGCGGAACGAGTCGAGGACGGCGGCGAGATTCTCCGCTTCTTCTTTGGCTAGTTCGGGGAACGGAAAAATCAGCGATTCACGGATCTCTCCGAGAAAGACACCCTTGGTGAACGACGGGTTGTGATCGGGGTCGGCGAGGTGATTAGCCATGGGGGGATTCTCGGAGCAAGGTAGAACGCAACGGGCGCTTGCGAAATGTATCGAAAGCGCCCGTTGGAAATATCAGGAAGTGCCCTGCGATGGGGCTAGCGTTCGAGCTTGAACCCGGGGTCGATGCCTGGGCGCTTGGCGACGTTCGCCACGTACCACCCGGTAAGGTACATCCACTGGGTCATCCGGGTCAGCTTTGCGTAGTCGATCCGGCTTGGGTCGTCGCGCACCGTATGGTAGTCCGGGTGCAGGTTGGTCGAGTACTCGATGGCCGGGACGTTGAGCCGGGCGTACGGCACGTGATCGGAGCGGAAATACCACCCTTCCGGATGCGTGGGACGGTCCCAGATTGAGTCGAGCTTGAACTTGCCGGTCATGGTGTTGGCGGCGAGCGCCATGTCCACGAGCTCCGACGAGTTCTTGTGCGGGGGCTGGATTCCTAGCAGGGAGGCCGAGTCGGGGTTGTTGCGACCGATCATGTCGCCATTGAGCACGGCGACGATCTGCTGCAGCGGCACCACCGGATGTGCGGCGTGATAGCGCGAGCCAAGGAGTCCGCGTTCTTCAGCGCCGTGGTAGACGAAGAGGACGGAGCGCTTGCCCGGGTTCTTGGCGAAGGCGCGGGCCGTGGCGAGCAGGGCGACGCTGACAGAGGCGTTGTCGTCGGCGCCGTTCCAAATGGAGTCGCCTTGGGTTTCAAAGCGGACGCCGTCGTGGTCCTGGTGCGAGCTATAGAGGACATATTCGTCCTTGAGCTTCGGATCGGTGCCCTTGATGACGCCGACGATGTTGACGGACGGGGAGTCGAAGCGCTCCATACGAATGTGCGCTTCGATGGTGCCCGCGTTCTTGAAGCTCGCGAGTGCGCTACGACGAGCAAGGAGCACCACGGACGGCATTGCGCCGCCGCCATTGGCTCCACCAGCGCCGCCGCGGCCACCGCCGCCCGCGGCGCCTGCAGCACCCGCGGCACCCGCGGCCGTTGGGGCGAAGCGGGGCACGCCACCTTCGACGTCATAGGTTCCGCGTGAGCGGAGGGCCGCGTAGCCGTCGAACGCGATGTCGGCGGTGGAGTCGGCGATGATCACGACGGCGGCGGCGCCACGGCCGCGGAACTTTGCGGTCGTCGCTTGGATGGCGCTGGTGGCGTAGCGGTATTCGTAGGTGTTGGTTCCTTCCTGCAACACAGCGCGTGGCGGCGCAGACATCGTAGTGACTGCGACTTTGCCGCGGATATCGACGGTGCTGTCGCTTCCGTCGCCGACAAACACCACGGCGCCGACGCCATCCGCCTCGGCATTTCCCGTGGGAACGACGTCCTTCCAGAGTTCGAGCGCCTTGCCGCCACTCTTCACGCTGCTCGCAGCCGTAGAGACGCGCGTGCGGCGCATGTTCCACCACTGGAAGTAGGTGCCGTCGTCGCCGATCGGCTTCACGCCAACTGCGCGCAGCTGTTCCGCGACCCACATGGAACCGCGCATTTCGTCGAGCGAGCCGGCTTCGCGGCCACGCATGGCGTCGCCCGCCATCGCGTAGAGGTCGCGCTTGAGGTCGGCTTCCTTGATGGCAGCCATGGCAGCCGCAGGAGCTGCGGGATACTTGGTGGCGGGTGCGCTCTTGGCTGCGCTCTTGGCTGCGCCTTGTGCGAGCAGCGGGAGCGAGACGCCGAGGAGGAGAAGCGGGGTGAGGCGCATCAGTCGTGGGAGGGGTGGAGGGGAATCGGCTTCGGTGCCGTTGGTGGTGTGAGAGGCCTGGTCACAAATGCTTTGATCAGGGCAAGCTGATACTCCGCCGCGCGGTCAAACTCGGCAGCGATAATCCGCTCGTCACGACCATGCATGCGCGTATCATCAACGTCAAGAAAGAGCGCGGAGATCCCATAGGTCGGGATGCCAGCGTTTCGCAGGAAAATGCCGTCGGTTGCGCCAGTCTCCATCAGTGGGACGATCGGGAGTTTTGGGTAGAAGCGCGTGGTCACCGCAGCGATCGGGGCAAGCACGGCCGGCGTGAGCGGGGACGGTGGACTCGGGACGATCGCCCCGACCGGCGTAATGTGCACGGCCGTATCCGCGATGAGTCGCGCCAGCGTTTGCTTGGTGGCGTCTGCGGTTTCGGTCGGGAGAATGCGACAATTGATCGTAGCCTTTGCCCGCTGCGGGAGCGCATTTTCGGCGTGTCCTGCCTCGAACATCGTGGCGATGCAGGTCGTGCGCATCTGCGCGTTGAAGAGCGCATTCTTGGAGAGCCGCGCGACGGCCGCCGCGTCGGGCTTTGGCGCGAGGGCGGCGCGGATGTCAGCCCCGACAGCCGGCGGTTCGGTGCTCATCATTTGCGTGAACCATCCGCGCGTGATCTCACTCCAATGGAGCGGAAAATCGTAGGCCGCGATCTTATTTACTGCCGCCGTGACGCGGTAAATCGCGTTGTCCTTCGTGGGCAGCGACGAATGGCCGCCGGTGTTCGTCGCTTCGAGAGCAAAAGTTGCGTAGACCTTTTCGCTGGCCTGCACGACACGGGCAATCCGCTGTCCATTCTTCAGCTGCGGATCGCCGGCATCGACATTCCACGCGAACTCCGCGTCGATCAGCGGTCGCTGATTATTGACGAGCCACTCCATCCCGACGTAGTCGATCCCGCCCTCTTCACCGGCGGTGAGTGCAAGGATCAGGTCGCGGTCGGGGACGATACCTTCTTTTTTCATCTGGATAAGCGACGCCACGAGCAGCGCACAGCCGTTTTTCTGATCGCTGGTGCCGCGCCCGTACAAGAAACCGTCTTTTTCGGTGAGTTCATACGGCGCAATCGACCAATCGGCGCGCCGAGCCGTGACGACGTCGAGATGCGCCATCAGCAAAATCGGCTTTGCTTTTCCGGCCCCACGATACCGCGCGACGAGATTCCAATTCTTGGCGTTCGATGCGGGGCCAACGATCTGCACGTCGGCGGCCGGAAACCCAGCGGCAATCAGCCGCTTCGCCATTGCCTGCGCGGCCACGGTGGTGCTGCCCGAATCACCGTCGGTGTTAATGCCGATCAGTTCGCGGAAAATCTCGCGCGCGGATTGCTGGACCGCGGAGCGATCCTGCGCCGAGGCGACGGTTGGAGCAAGCGCCGCAACGAGTGGTGTAACGAGCGGCGTAAAGATCAGGGCGACGAGGGTCGCGGAGCGAAAATGGCGCATCCCTTAAAACTACGACCGTCGCCGCCCCGCCGCCTCTGGTATGGCCAGTTTGGCGCCTCGCAGGGAACCCTTACACACGACGCGCGAGGACCTTGGTGATCGCGGCGGCCGTTCCCGCAGGGTCCGGCACCTGGAGAATCAGCCGGTCGTATCGCTCGTGATCCAGCTCCACGACAATCGTGTGGTCCGGGGTATGCGTGTCAAAAAACACGAGCCGCCCCTTGGTGTAAAAGGTGCCGGCTGTGATGACGCCCGGCAGGTCGGAGCCGCCGAGTTTCACCCCGTGCCACCACCCCTTGGCGGCGTCCTCGTCGGCACTCACGCTCTTAATGTGATCGAGCGGGATCTCGAGGCGACTCTTCAGCGCCCACAGTTTGTCCCATCCCTCGATCTCGAAGACTACGCGATCACCTTCAATCGTGACGTTGACCATTTGGACTCGCCTCGGGAAGCGGGAATTCAGCCGTGGTTCACAAGAAGTCTAGCGAACGCGGTGGTCTCGCCGCTCGTCGCGCGGGCGGCGGCGCGGCCACAGAGCGCGCCCATGACGTTGCCGGTACCGCTGTAGCCGCCAATCACCCACAATCCCGGGCGGAGTTCTTGGAGCACCGGGAGCCCCGTCTCTGTGTACGAGACGCTCGCCGCCCAGCGGTGGGTGATGGGGGCCGTGACCTTCAGCGTCTCGCGCAACGTACGCTCCAGATACCCTTGAATCCGGTCCGTCGGCTCCGCATCGGTGGTCCATTCCGATTCCACCGATTGGTCGCGCCCTCCGCCGAAGGCCACCGAGCCATCGGGGGTCTGCTGCCAATAGTCAAAGCCGTATCGGGTGCTCATCGGCGCGGGGAACAGGCGCTCCGCGACCGGCGCGGTGGCCAACATCTGGAGCCGTGCCGTGCGGACGGTCCCCGCGAGCTCGGGGACGAGTGTCTCGAGGCGTCCGTCCACGGCAACAATCACCTGGGCGCACCGAATCGTTCCGCGGGCGGTGCGTACATGGGTGGCGGAGTAGCTGCTGGCGCTCGTATGCGTGTAGAGCTGCGCCCCCTGCGCTAGCACCCGCCGAGCGAGAGCATGACAGCGTTGCTGCGGGTTGAAGCAGGCGTCGTCGGGCATGAAGATTCCGTGCCCGAGCGGCCCGTCGTACAGTTCGCAGGCGATGCCGTCCGCGAGCATGGCGGTGCACTGGCGGGTAATGTCCGTGTCCTCGTCGGCACCGGATGACAGCCGGATTGATCCCGTGTGGCGCACCACACCCGGCGCCTGCTCGTCGATGTGGCGAATCTCATCCATCGTCTCGCGGTAGATCCCCACCGCGCGATCGCGGCCGATGACCGTGATGGCATCGTGGTGGAAATCGACGGTCCCGCCGAGCAGGAGCCCACCGTTCCGCCCTGCGGCGCCCGGGGCGATTCCGCGGGCGTC
>Ga0214919_10005365_pt1 | contig 18256 bp, 14 predicted proteins | sample LL1503_MetaG_FD_177994 | JGI IMG/M metagenome (GOLD analysis project Ga0214919, IMG submission 177994) | Freshwater microbial communities from Lake Lanier, Atlanta, Georgia, United States - LL-1503 | ecosystem: Environmental > Aquatic > Freshwater > Lake | place: USA: Georgia | collected...
GCGGCGTTGGGGATGATTTGTCCGCTGATGAAGTTGAGGTTGCTGGCGTTGGGTCGGGTGCCGCATGGGTACACGGTGACGTAGCCACCTTCGTTGGGTGCTTCAGTGTCGACGGCAGTGACGTTGAGTGACACTGCTCCAACTCCTGCTGCGGGGACTCCGCCTTGTCCGGTGACGTTGAATTCGATGGGTGTTCCACCACCGAGACCGTTGCCGACTTTGCCGACTGCAACGCCGCCTGATCCATCACGGGTATCAAACAAACGCGCCGGCGTGACCGAATTGAAGGCGGCCCCAATCGGCAACCAGCCGTTGACGTCAGCGAGGAGGTGGGCTTTGCCGTACACGAAGAAGCACACTTTGCCGTTGGCACTCACGGGTGCGATGACGGCGTTGGGGATGATTTGTCCGCTGATGAAGTTGAGGTTGCTGGCGTTGGGTCGGGTGCCGCATGGGTACACGGTGACGTAGCCACCTTCGTTAGGTGCTTCAGTATCGACGGCAGTGACGTTGAGTGACACTGCTCCGACACCTGCTGCGGGGACTCCGCCTTGTCCGGTGACGTTGAATTCGATGGGTGTTCCGCCACCGAGACCGTTGCCGACTTTGCCGACTGCAACGCCGCCTGAACCATCTCGGGTATCAAACAAACGCGCCGGAGTGAGCGGAACGATTGGGCGGGTTGTTGCTTGTATTCGGGCAATATCAAAAGTTGAAACTCCGCTCAGCGGGAAATTGACCCAGCTTGCCATGATTTTTCCGTTGCGCAGGCGGACAAGATCAACGATATTTCTTTCTCCGCTCGCGGCCATTCGCGTGATTGAACCGTTCGTGCCGAAAGTTGAGTCAAACGAACCGTTCTCGTTGAGTCGATTAATGATGACGCGATTGGTTGCATATCCGATCAAAATTCGTTGATCCGGTTGCACCACCACGACTGCATACGCGGTGACTGAAACTCCCGCGTAGCGGATATAACCGTTTGTCCCGAATGCGGTATCGGCAGCACCAGAAGATGAGAGGCGGGTTAAGAAAATTTCGTGAGATGTACCAAAATCGGACTGTCCAGAAATGAGCAGTCGACCATCGGGTAAAACGTTCACTGTGGCTGCATAATTGCCGCTGGTGCCGGTTCCGGCAAAGGCAAATCCGTTGGTTCCAAAAGTTGTGTCAAGCGTTCCGTTTGCTGAATATCTTGAAATGAGAATTCGGGGGTTAGCGATGCCAGCATATGCACCCACCACGATGATTTTTCCGTCAGTAGAAACATTCATTCCGTAAACCTGCGCTGGGCTCGTGTCTGGTGATGCGATCAGTGTTGATCCGCCTGTACCAAATGAGGTATCGATCGTGCCATTTGCATTCAGGCGATAGATACGAGATGCGCCATCGGTCAGTATGAACGCTGTGACCAATATTTTGTTATCAGGTAACACCACCATCTTCGTCGGAATCATGTTGTCAACCGTGAACGTTGCTGTGCCAGATACACCAAATGTTGGGTCAAGAATTCCAGCATTTGTAAAACCAAAGACAACCGGGCTGCCGGTACTGATTGGTTGTTGGGCTAACACGAGAATGCGACCATTTGATTGAGAATCAAGATTGAGAATGTCACTTGCTGCACCTACGGGTCCGGCGGCAAGCCCAATTGTTCCGATACCGCCACCGACATCGCTTCCGAAACTGCGGTCAATCGTGCCGTCGGAACGGTATTTGACGAGATACATGTACGGTGCGGTAACCGAGACGCCAAGCGTAATGAACGAGCCATCAGCTAGTTCAAGAATTCGTGATCCGTACACATCATTCAGATCGCTATTTTGCTGAGTGAACCCTCCTGACAAAAACGTTGCATCGGGTTTTCCTAGAGAATCAAGGCGGACGATGACAGCACGTTGAGCTTCAATTCCGACGGGTGTTTGGCCCACGAGGATGTATCGACCATCGCCTTGGACTGTTCCTGCAGATCCGAGTACAGAAAAACCAACGGGCGTTTGGCTTGTCCCGTTGTTACCGAATGATGAATCAAGAGTTCCGTTACCTGTTAGGCGAACTGCGAGTAAATCGACTTTGTAGAAATTGGATCCCGCTAAGCCAAATATAACAATTTTCCCAGATGCCTCAATAAGAAGGTCGTAAAACAGTGCTGCATCGCTGGCTGGATAAACGAAGCTGCCACTCGCGCCAAATGTTGTGTCAATTGATCCGCTGGAATTGAGGCGCGATACAAATGAAGTTTGTGCACCCCCAATATCTGTGATTCCTGCGACGACAATTTTGCCGTCGGCTTGTACAGCGATGGCACTGATGGCTCCCGCTGATGAAACATCGACCCAGCCATCGGCATCAAAACTAAGGTCAGGTGTTCCATCTGTATTGAACTTGGCAACGACGGCACGGTTGCTGCCACCAACTATGTAACGGCTACCTCCAACGATGATCTTGTCACCAGTTGTGATCGCCATAGACGAATATGCTGTTGCAGTAGGCGTCAAAACTTCCAGATATCCAATGGAGTTAAATGTGGTGTCGTATTCTCCGTTAGTCAGCAATCGAGCCACGTAACTACTTTTAGTTGAGGAAAATGAGGTTGATCCAACGACAACGAGTCGTCCAACTGAGTCAAAAGCGAATGCCGAAGATCCTCCCGCATCTGTCGTTTGCGAAATACTCAAGCTCTTAACACCTGGGGTGACGCTAGATGCGGCGTAGGTCGTATCAAAGGCGCCACTGGATGTGAGCTTGATCACGAGTGCATCGCGGTAAGTGGTGGGTGACACTCTGTAATCCGAGAGAGCGTGAATAAAGATTGAACCATCAGCTTGTGTGAGAACTGCAGTGCCTTCAGAGTCGCCTGGCCCAAGAAGAATTGAACGCCACCCTGTCGAGTTGAAGGTGGTGTCAAGTGAGCCATCGGTGTTGAACCTGGCAACCAAAATCTGGTCATCCCCAGCGATTTCTACTTTGCCAGTGGTCACGATCTTGCCGTCGCTCTGAACAGCGGCGTCATAGAACGTTGACGGCCCACCGAATTCGTGCAATACACGGCCAGCAAAGAATGTTTGGTCGCTATCGCCGTCAGCGGCCGACACATGAGCAGCAGTTGTCATTGCTACTGAGGCCAACACAGTTGCGGCAATTGCTGAACGTACTAGTCGTTGTGTGAACTGAAGTTTCATTTTTCCGCCATTTCGACTGAGGGCAAGATTTGTCCCGTTGACTGATCGCACCTTAGTCAAAATGCCCCTAGCCTGAGGAGCGGCGCCCGGGTGGCGGAATAGGCAGACGCGGGGGGCTTAAACCCCCCTTCTCTCACAAGGGAGTATGGGTTCAAGTCCCATCCCGGGCACCAACACCACCACTTGAGAGTTACTTGATCAAGTAGTCAGGCGAGTAATACTCCGTCAGCGACGACAATGATTTCGTCGTTGGCCGTGAGCGCGAGGCGTTCCGACTTGGCTGGGTTGGTCACAACTTGGCCAGTCGCTGCAACGCGATATCCGATTGCTGTTTGACCAACGGCTGAAGCGCTCATCACCACATCGCCAAATGTTTGGGCGTTTTCAGCACCGTAGTTTGAGACGGGTCGAAGTTCAATCGAGCAACGTGAATGGTCGAAGAGGTCGTCAAACACAAGGCCGAGTTCGGCGCGTTCGCTGAGCTGGGCGAGCATCAAGCTGGTTAATTCATCGCTGACCACAAAGTCGTCGACACCAGTTGAATCGGCAAGTGATGTGTTTCGTTGATCTAACAGCTCGGCCACGATACGAACGGGGCCAACTTCATCGCTTTGACGTACTTGGTTGAAAGCAATCAATGTCAGCAACGTGCGGGCGTCGGCGTCGGTCTCAGACATTGCATTTCGGTATCCGAGCACAATGACTTCGTGGAACGACCTTTCGGCAGCGCGAGCAGCAACGATTTCTGGTCCGCCACTCAATTCGCTGATTTCGAGAGTCACATTGCTGGTGCTCAGTTGATTGCGAAGTTCTGCGACGTTGACTAACGCTGGGTCAAGCAGAAGCTCAATGGTTGTGCGGCTGTCAAGGAATTCATCAAGTTCCGACAGAACACGTGGACCGAGATCACTCCAACCAGCGACCACGATGCGTCGTGGACGATTATCGATAGCGGTTGGTGTGCCTGCCAAAACATTGCCCTTAATCGGCGAAGTCGAGGGAATGAAAAGTGAATCGTCTTCGGCCAAGGCAAGAATTTCGTCTCCATCAACGATGACGTAATCACGAGCCGGATTCAGTTCAACAATTGAGCCCGTGTGCATCACACCAAATACAGCGCATTTTTCAAAGCTCATTAGGACTGACTGATATGACTGACCAACGAATTGCTGAAACGGCGCAAAGTACAGTTCGTCGCCATCGAAGTCGAGCAATTCACGAAAGACCGTACTCAGTCCACGCTGACGACAAGCTTGTGCAGTGAGTTCGGCCACGATTTCGTCGGAGCTGACCGCGACGATTTCGTTACCAAGCAAATTCTTCAGCGAAGCAGCATTTGAACGTTCGGAAATTTCGGCAATGATCGGAAGTTTGGCAGAGGATTGACCTCTGACGGAGCGGATAGCCAACAGCGTTTTGATGGTATTGGTGTCGGTTCCGTCGCTCACAACAATCACGGAACGAGCTTTTGAGATGTTGACCATCGAAAGATCTCCGGCAACCCAAGGTTCACCACGACGTGCCACCAACCGAGTTGTTTTGAAATCGTCAATTGATTCGCGAAGCTGTTCTTCAATTTCGGTTTTGTCAACATCGGCCAAGATCACAACCGCAGCCTTCTTGCGACTTTCGTTCGCAAGAATCAATTCACTGACGATTGATGGAACTCGAGGTGACCAACCAAGAATGATGGTGTGATCATTTTCTTGAACTGAACTACGTCCTCGTTGTAGTTCGTCGACCTTTTGGTCAACGGAGTTGGCAATCAAACCGATCAAGCTGCCAGCGATGAATACTCCTGAAAGCGTGACAAGCAACATGATGAAGCGGGTGGGCCAGCCGCTTTCGCCAGAAAATGTTCCAGGGTCTAAGACGCGGGTCATTGATAACCAGTAATTCTCAATGAGGCCTAACTGGTTTGGTTCTCCGTTGATTCCCTTGAGTTGGAAGATCGTGAGGAACAATGCGGCAATCAAAATGATGATGAGTGTTAACACCGCAAGCCAGGCGATGACCACCGAAGTTCCGCGCGACAGTGCGAGGTCGAATCGATAACGCACCCAACTCAGTTTTGAATTGGCGCTTTCTGATGTTTGATCGGTGGGCGAAGACTTTTGCGACAATGTGAGACCTCTCGGTATTTGTCTTTGGTGTTGAGTGACTTGCAACTTCTCGAAATTCTCTAAGTGATTGACTGCGTGCCCATAGTAGGCAAATTGTTCTTTAAAGTTACATCTGGGCTGAAATTGCCCCGTATAGTCAGAGGGCGCAACAGCGGTCTGGCTTGGGGCAGAGGTATCATTTCGTCGCCCCAGTGTCAGTACCACTGGTGTTCCGCGTCCAAGTCCGCTCAAAGGAAACTGCTGTGTCCGATCAATCCAAACTGACCCCCCTTCAGGCTGCTGAAGCTCGCCGACTGGCTGCTGAACAAGCCAAAGCGAACAAAGTTCCACAGGCCCGCTCCGAAGAGGAGAAGGCGGCGCGCAAAGAACGCGTCACCAAGGCCAAAGATGCCTTGAGTCGTTCGGTCGGAATCAAGGGTGATCATGTCGCTGGCGCACGTGCTGCGATCAAGACCTACCTGCAACGTCTGAATGAGCCGAATCAGCCCGATGATGCCCGCTTTGAAATGTTGATCGAAGCTCCATTCAAGGCTCCCGAAAAGAAGAAGACCAACGGTCCACGTTTCTAATCTGATTGCGGCGAATCGAGATGCATCTTTCGTCGTTTGTTGAAATGGTTGAATCGGGGTTCGACGATCGTGCTCTTCTTGGTGATCACAACTCCCGGATAACCGGCACAGATTTTGGTTTTCTTGTTCGCCTCGGAGCGACCCAAGTTCATAACAAGTACGCCTCGGTTATGTACGTCGGCGAAAATCATCCGTTACTTCCCATCGCCTTGTTTGCTGCGGCCTGGGCTGGTGTTCCGTTTGTGCCGGTGAATTATCGACTCGAAGATCGTCAGTTGCGCTCATTGATCGAGCGTTATCCGAATTCGTTGGTGCTGACCGATCAAACGACTGCAGCTCGTTTGGAAAGTTTGTCGCCGCTGATTTTAGATGAATGGCTTCGTGAAATATCAAACATTGATCTCGAAGAAGTCGGGCCAATCGAGCCGGCCGAAAATGATGACGACGTTGCGGTCGTGCTGTTTACGAGTGGTACAACCTCAGAACCAAAGTCAGCATTGTTGCGACATCGCCACCTGATGGCCTATTTGTTGGGCTCCGTTGAATTTGGTAGTGCCGATGATTCAGAAGCAGTGCTGGTTTCGGTGCCGCCGTATCACGTCGCTGGCATTGCCAATATGTTGTCGAATCTCTTTTCAGGTCGTCGGCTGGTTTATTTGACAAGTTTTTCTGCTCAAGAATGGTTGTCAAAGGTTGCTGAAGAAAAAGTAACTCATGCAATGGTTGTGCCGACGATGTTGGCGCGCATTGTTGAAGAACTTGATGGTGAGGTAATGGCCACATCAACGTTGCGCACTTTGTCGTACGGTGGCGCGAAGATTTCAGAACGAATTATTCGATTGGCCCTACACGCATTTCCGACAACTGGTTTTGTCAATGCGTATGGTCTCACCGAAACTGCATCAACAATTGCGGTGTTGGGTCCGGACGATCATCGTGAGGCATTGTCTTCTGATGATCCAATGATTCAACGACGACTGTCCTCGGTTGGCCAAGTGTTGCCCATGGTCGAGATTGAAATTCGTGATGATCATGAACGGGTGGTTGAAGCAGGTACATCAGGTTTGATTTATCTGCGGGGCGAACAAGTTTCGGGTGAATACGCCGGCGTGAGTTTGCTTGACGGCGATGGGTGGTTCTGCACGCGCGATCAAGGTTCAATTGACGAGGACGGATATCTCTATATCGAGGGTCGAGTGGACGACACAATTATTCGTGGCGGTGAAAACATTGCCCCGGCCGAAATTGAAGAAGTGTTACTTGCTCAGCCTGGGGTGGCTGAGGCCTGCGTTGTGGGATTGCCAGATGACGAATGGGGTCAACGCATTGTTGCGGTTGTGGTGTGCAGCGAAGGTCATGTTGTTGGCCCGAAAGTTCTGCAGGATTCAGTTCGTGATGTTTTACGTGGATCAAAAACTCCTGAAGAGATCATCATCAGAGACTCGTTGCCCCATACCGAAACTGGCAAGATGTTGAGGCGTGTTGTGCTGAGCGAACTCGTGGCACGTCAAGGAGGAACTGCATCATGATTCTCAAACCCGGAGCCCGTTTGATCAGCGCCGTATGTACTGCAGAGTTGATGACCGTCAAGGCCCCCAAAACTGATCTTGAAGTGACGATTGGCGGGTCCGCAACAATTGCCTCGGCGGCGGCACGCGATGGGTCAGCCTCGGTCGTGGCAGGTCATGACGGCGGAACCTTGATGGGGAAGCGTTATGTCGACGAGGCCGACACGATCGAACTGCTGTGCACCAAAGCTGGTGCCGGAGCAGTTGCAGTTAACGGAGAATTGTTGCAATTGAAAGAAGCCAAGGCCCTGCCAGCAAGCGACTAATGCGGCGTGTCGCGTGATGGCACCTTGGTGCGCATCACAATGTGCAACGATAGGGATATGAAAATTTATCGTTACCCGTTTTTAATGTCTTCGGTCGTTTTGCTCGGAGTCGCAGGTTTGTCGGCGTGTTCAAATGATGATGCAGCCTCCTCGGCTTCACAGGCTCCATCAACAGAATCTTCGTCGGCAACTCCAACTGATCCTGTAAATAGCTCAGCGCCAACGAGTACCGCTAGTAAGGACACCCCTGCAACTGGTTCTCCTTCGACTGAATCGGTCACGATTGAAGTTGATGCAGATAGTGGAATTGCCGATGATGCTTCGGTGGTTGTCGGGACACCAATCACGATTCATGTGATCTCTGAAGTTGAAGAAGAATTCCACTTACATGGTTACGACATTGAATTAGCGGGTGATGATGTGACTTTTGAATTTGTAGCCGACAAGATTGGCGACTTTGAACTTGAATCACACGACACTGGTGATGTGTTACTGAATTTGTCAGTCGTCGCCGATTGACAAATTCAATAACACTATTTCTCTATTAACTAGCGCTTACTTCTGGCGACAGGGCTGGCCGCGGAGCGAACCGCATGCTGCTACTCCGGCAGGTACATCGAGGTTGGGCACGACTGAAAGAGCAATCGACGAAGGATGCTTAGCGTCGTGCCAAATCGTGACCTTTTCACCAGCATTGACCGTGGCAAACTTCCATTCGCCACGGTTGCCACCTGGTGTGTCAATCGTGATGCGAATCTTTGATCCAGCACGGAATGGGTGAGCAACTGGGAACATTTCAACTCGCGCTAAAACAGGTTCACCAGCAGTCAATGGCATGACATCAGATTCAAAGAAGTCATGCACAGGACGAAGTTCGGTACTGGTCGATTCGTTGAGGGCACGCAGGCTTGCTCGGAGCCATCCGCTTTGCACGTAGGTTTCCGATCCGTCGGGACGAATTTCACTGATTGTTACCTCGAGATCAGTGTCAGTCGCCTCGCTAGAAATCCATAGGTCGGCAGATCCAGGTCCGATGATGACGGTGTCAGTCGTTAGAGCAGCAGTCGTGAACACTGCGGCCGTACCTTCGGGGTTGCGGACCCAATTCCACTTCACGTTGGCATCCCAAATACTTCCTTCACCTTGGAAGAACGTTTCAGGAGTTGCCGAAGGGTCAGCGGTGTATGCGGTGCTACTGGTCTGCGCGACATCGGTACCAAGGGTTCCGTTGTCGCCCAATTTGTAGCGCAGTATTTGAGCCTCTGGGATTGGCCACGAAGAGAAATCGGCACGCCAACGATTTAGCGGTGTGCCTGGTGCTTGGCCGTCTGCGGCACCCTCTTCAAACAAAATGCGAACAGAAGGTTCGTTTTCAAAAATTTCAAGCGCTTGCTCGAAAGTCATTCCAGCAAAACGATTCTCTTGCACGATCGGAGTTGCAACTCCAAAAATGCCTGGTGTCAAAACTGTGGCGATGAGTCCTGCAGCGGTGAGATCGGGAACTTTTTTCGCAACGTAAAGACTCAAGAACTCTGCGTAACGAGGGAAAACGGCGGGTCCAAGTGATTCGGTGTGCAGACCATTGACCAATGTGGTGTACATGTGTGGTGAACCAGTGAACTTGTCAATGAATGCGGGGAAATGCCCGCCGGTTTGTTCGTCTTGCCATGCGCCTGCCAAGAAAACGGGAACGTTGATCTTGTCAACGAACATTGACGGATTGATGATGTCGCCAACTTCTGGAGCGTAGAACTCGTTGTCATTAATTTCGCTAATGAGGTCAGGGTTTTGCAAACGCAGTTTCTGGTTGTCGGCGCACACCTTGTCGCCAGAATCAGCCATCTTCTTTGACCACTCTTGTCCGTAAACAGCGGCGCTATCCATGCGCTCTTTGGTCCACTTCACCGCGAATCCGGTGTTCAAAATTCCACCGGGACGAAGTGTGCTTCGTGCGCTGTCGTCGATCACCGAAAGTGGCGTAATGGCAGCCAAGCTCGGCGGCTGGGTAGCTGCTACGAACAACTGGCTAATGCCGGGATAGCTAATGCCCACCATTCCGACTTTGTTGTCTTGTACCCACGGCTGGGCAGCAATGGCTTCAATGGCGTCGTAGCCATCGAGCGATTGTGACTCTTCAAAGTAACGGAATGAGCCGCCAGAACAGCCCGTTCCCCGCATGTTGACAGCAACGTACGCGTACCCGAGAGTCGTAAAGAGTTGAGCGAATGTGGTGTCATCGGGGTTGCTTGGTGCGTAGCCCGAGTACTCAACGACGGTGGGGTAAGGGCCATCTTCAACTTTGCCCGGGAACACAACGTTGATCGAAAGAGTGGTTCCGTCGCGAGTTGTTAAGTATCCAAAGCCAGGAGCAGGAAGGTCTTGGTCGGCGTAAAAGCTTTGTTCGGGAATGAACGTGGCGTCGTAAACAACAACTTCAGCACTGGCAGCAGACATGTCTGTATTGATGACTTTGTATAAACCAACCTCAAGATTGCGAGCCAAGAATGAACCCTGTTCATCGGTAGTCCCCTCGGCGGCAATCGTGCCGTCTTGGGCTTGAATCTGCAGATCTGTGCCGGGTTCGGCATCGATGACCGCAATTTGATGGGCACCTGGACGGACCGTATAAGTGGCAAGCGGAAGCGGTGTCAGCGTGGTGGGTGCAGCTGTTACAGGAGCGTCGGTCGTGGCCGAATCCTTGTCGCTTGAGCAAGCAGCGAGCGTGACGATTGATGCGAAGGCGACTGTGACGCCCAAAATACGACGAGATGTAAATGACATTGGTTCCTCCCCAGGTAACTCATTCGACCTTAGAGGGTCGATATCGGGCACAATGGTGTCGTGGCTCAAGAAAAGATCGTGACTCCAGACCGCAACTTGATGATTGGCGATGTTGGCCGACTTGTAGAAATTGAGTCACCGTCGTTTGATATTGAGGCGCTCACGAAGAGCGCGCATGAATTGGCTTTAATACTTGAACAACGATTGGGCACGAAAGCAACAATCGTTGATTGTGTTGCCGGTCCTCATGTGCATTGGGTTGGCGGCGGAACTCCAAAAGTTCTCATTGTTGGTCACCATGACACGGTGTTCCCAAAAGGAGCGCTGGCCGCTCGGCCATTTACGGTTAATGGAGACACAGCAACTGGCCCAGGAATTTTTGATATGAAGGCCGGGATCGTGCAAGCGATTCACGGCGTTGCGGCACTCGCTGACAAATCAGGTGTTGAGATTTTGATCACCTCCGATGAAGAAGTTGGTTCGGTGCACTCGCGCGATTTGATTATTGAACGAGCAAAGGCTTGCGGTGCTGTTTTGGTCTTAGAACCAAGTGCAGATGGTGGAGCTTTAAAGACGGCGCGCAAAGGGACCGGTACGTTTGAATTGCATGTTCATGGCCGAGCATCTCACGCGGGTCTCGAACCTGAAAAAGGTGTGAACGCACTCGTTGAGGCATCATCACAAATTCTTCGAATCAATACGTTTGGAAACGCCGAACTTGGAACAACTGTGACTCCAACGGTTGCGGCAGTTGGGACGGCTGACAATGTGGTACCGGCATTTGCGAAGATCTCAATTGATGTGCGCGTTGTTGAAGCGGCCGAACGTGAACGAGTCGACAGTCTGATGAATTCGCTGGCAGTTGAAAATCCGCAAGCGCGACTCGAAATCAAAGGTGGCTTCAATCGCCCACCGATGCCACCGACCGCGTCAACGTGGTTGTTCCCGATGGCCGTTGAAGTGGCGCGAGAACTGGGCTTGCCCGAGTTGGAAGGCGTGGCTGTAGGCGGTGGCTCTGACGGCAACTTCACTGCTGCTGCTGGTGTGGCGACGCTCGATGGGCTTGGCGCGGTTGGCGGAGGAGCACATGCTGATCACGAGTGGATCGATGTGAGTCAAATGCCAAGCCGCGCCGTGCTCATCGCCGGCCTCGTCTCCCGCCTCCAACAAAACCGGCAATAACTCGCCACTTTGGAAGATAGTTACCGCCTAGCGGCAGGCAAACTCCAAAGTGGCGGAAAATGGGGTTATTCGAGTTCGAGGAGGTTGGTGCCGGCGGCCAAGGTTCCGGCCTCACGGTAAATCGCCAGTTTGCTGCGACTGTCTTCAATATCGAGATTGCGCATCGTCAACTGACCAATTCGGTCGAGCGGTCCAAACGGCTGATCCTCAACCCGCTCCATGCTCAAACGCTCGGGCGAATAGGTGAGGTGCGGGCCAGTGGTATCAAGCACTGTGTAGTCATCGCCACGACGCAAACGCACAGTCACTTCACCAGTAATCGCCGAACCAACCCAACGCATAATTGGTTCGCGCAGCATGAGGCTCTGGGGATCAAACCAACGACCTTCGTACAACAGTCGACCTAAGCGGCGACCCATCGTGCGGTAGTTCTCGATTGTTCCTTCGTTGTGAATAGCTGTGACGAGTCGTTCGTAAGCAATGTGCAACAACGCTAAACCTGGGGCTTCGTAAATACCGCGGCTCTTTGCTTCAATGATGCGGTTTTCGATTTGATCGCTCATCCCGAGTCCGTGGCGTCCACCAATACGGTTCGCTTCATGGACTAACTCAACTTGATCAGCAAATTCTTGATCGTTGATTGCGACGGGCCAGCCTTCATGGAAACGAATTTTCACCGTTTCGGTGGTGATCGCAACATCTTCTCGATAGTGCGCGACACCCATGATGGGTTCGACAATCTCCATTGATGTTGACAATTCTTCAAGCAACTTCGCTTCGTGAGTTGCTCCCCAGATGTTGGCATCGGTGCTGTATGCCTTTTCGGTACTTGCTCGATATGGCAAGTTATTTGCCAACAAGAACTGGCTCATCTCGGTACGACCGCCAAGTTCAGAAACGAACGCCTCGTCAAGCCAAGGCTTGTACACGCGAAGCTTCGGGTTGACCATCAGGCCGTAGCGGTAGAAACGCTCGATGTCGTTTCCCTTATATGTTGAACCATCGCCCCAGATGTCAACTCCGTCTTCATGCATGGCGCGAACGAGCAAAGTTCCGGTGACGGCGCGACCAAGCGGAGTGGTGTTGAAGTAAGTCTTTCCAGCCGTCGTGATATGGAAAGCCCCGCACTGCAAAGCCATCAAACCTTCGCGAACTAATTCGGAACGACAATCAATGAGTCGAGCCTCTTCTGCGCCATATTCTTTGGCTCGGCCAGGAATACCTGATAGATCGGGTTCGTCGGGTTGACCGAGGTCAGCGGTGTAGCAATAGGGGATTGCGCCCTTGGCGCGCATCCACGCCACGGCAGCCGAAGTATCGAGTCCACCCGAGAATGCAATTCCGACTCGTTCGCCGATGGGGAGAGATGTAAGAACCTTGGCCGACATAAGTTCTGACGCTATCGGTTCAGCCCACCCGAGTCGGGTGACTATGAGGTGGCATATCGTAGGTATTGCATGAATATTGATGGGGGCATACACGAGATTCCGTTGTCGTCGCTCGCTGGCCGATTGTGGTTATGCGGCAAACATTTCATCGGACCTGATCCTGAGCGAGTTCTAGAGAGCGTGAGTGCTGACCATGTGGTGTGTCTGGTTCACGAAAACGAATTGCGAGATCGATATGACGGCTATATCACCTGGCTGCAATCGACAGATCGCGCAACGTGGTATCCCATTTACGACTTATCATCGCCAGCGCTCGCAGAAATATTGCCGCTGTATCAGGGGGTTGTTGATCGCTTGAGTCGAAATGAATCAGTGATCGTGCATTGCGCGGCCGGCATTGGACGGGCAGGAACTTTGGCCGTTGCAGTGTGCCAACTGTCAGGCATGCCACTCAACGAGGCACTTGCACATGTCCGTCAGTATCGACCAGGAGCAGGTCCTGAGGTTGGTAGTCAGTTGGACGCGGTCGTAGCGCTCGAGGAATCGCTGAGTCGATAGCGACCAGCGAATGCTCCCGCCACTAAGCACAATCCAGCGACAGCAAGAATCAACGTCACCACTGCGCTCCCCGGTGAGTCGTGACGGTCAATCGCGGCAAGAATCACGAGAATGATCGTGGGAACGATCGAGACGTAGCAGACATGTGGTCCATGAAAGAGAGACCATAAACCTGTTGCCATTAAAGGGAAGCACGACACCAACACGAAAAAAGTCAAGGTCGCCGCATTCCAACGTTGGTCATCGAGCCAAATGACGGGTCGACCGATCATTTGCGATGAAGCACCTACGCAAATGAGAGCGAACAAATTGAGTAACCAGCCGAGCGCGATGACTCGGCCCCATGCCCGAGTCAAGCGGTACTGCTGATCTGCATCAGGGAAAAATGTGAAAGCCACTGTTTCGGTTGGCCGATTGTGGGAGTCATGCTCTAGATAATCCTGATGCTTGATTTCGCTCACCACGCCAACTTACCCGAAGTACATGGTGCACAAACAGGCGATAACTTGCAGGTGTGGCCACAGAATCGGCGATTCCTCATTTTCAGAAACTCTCGTTCTTCTTTCCCATGTGGAACGAAGAGGAATACATCGGCCGCACCTTGTCGGCAGCGCATGAAGCTGGACGGTCATTAATGACTGTTGGTGAGATCGCCGACTACGAAATTCTCATTATTGATGATGCATCGACTGATTCGACTCCTCAACTAGCCGACGAAGCTGCGGCAAACGATTCACGCGTTCGGGTTGTTCACCATCCAAAGAATCGCAAACTCGGTGGCTCGATTAAGACGGGCTTTGCCAATGTGTCTGGCGATTTGGTTCTGTACACCGATGCCGACCTGCCATTTGACATGGTTGAACTGCAAAAGGCCTGTCGCCTCATGCGTCAATACGAAGCAGATGTCATCAGCGCTTATCGTCTCGACCGAACAGGTGAAGGTTATGTGCGCACGGTGTATTCGTTTTTCTATAACGCGCTCGTACGAATCTTCTTTGGACTCAAAATGCGCGACGTCAACTTTGCCTTTAAGTTGTGTCGCGGTCGAATTTTTGAACACATTTCATTAAAGAGTGAGGGTTCCTTTATCGATGCTGAATTAGTGATTCGGGCCAACAAGCTCGGCTATCACATCGTTCAGTTTGGAGTGGACTATTTTCCTCGTACCCGAGGAGTTTCGACACTGTCCTCGCCAAGCGTGATTGTCAAGATTCTGCGAGAAATGCGAGAATTACGCCAAGAACTTCGGGCAATTGAGCCCATCGTCACTAAGTGACAGGTATGCCCGACTTGACCAGCGATATCCTTCAGGATCGTGTCTAGTCAACAGCGCCCTCGACGATCTAATGCGCGTCGTACGCGTTCGTCGGCGATGCACCAATGGACGCCGGCAATCGCCGCCGCAGCAATTTTGTCGGCTGTCGTTTTGGTTGGGGTTCTCGCATCAAAGGACTCGGCGCCAACCGATGGCGCACAAGAGTCAACGACAACAATCGCTCAAATAGTGACACCGTCGTCGATAGCTCCGATTGCAAAGTTGCCGCTGACGCAAACCTACGGTCGAGGTGCGGTTGGCCCAGAAATTAAGTTGATTCAAGATCGGCTCATCGAATTGAAATTTGACCCAGGTGTTGCGGATGGGGCATTTGGAGAACGCACTCAACAGGCCGTGTGGGCTTTTGAGAAACTCGTCATGGGGACGCCCCGGGATCAAGTCACTGGCAAGGTGACGCCCGAAATGTGGAGTCGCATGCAAGATCCGTTAGTGATCTTGCCTCGCCGTGCCGACTCAACTCCAAATCACACTGAGATATATCTGCCCGAGCAAGTACTCATTGTTTTCCATGCAGACGTTCCGGTTCTGGTCACCCATATTGCTTCAGGGACCAACGAAGAGTGGTGCGAAGAAGTCACGATTTCACCAGGTGAACAAGATAACGAAACTGGCACAGAGCCGATCAAGAAAGGTGTCTGTGGTTTGTCGTGGACACCTGGAGGCGTCTACAAGTTTTATCGCATGGTAGTTGGACGGCGTGAAAGTCAACTTGGCGGCATGTATAACCCTGTGTATTTCAATAAAGGAATCGCCGTACACGGAGCCAAAGAAGTACCTGATCATCCTGCCTCGCATGGGTGTATCCGCATACCGATGCACATCTCGGACTATTTCCAATCGTTAGTTGCCAAAGGCGATCAAGTATTTGTTTTTGACGGTGTGAAAGAGCCAGAGGCCTACGGCGCACAACCGCCTCGTTTCAATTGGGTTGATCCGAATTACACCACGACGACAACATCGACCATTGCTCCGGCGACTACATTGCCGGCAACGACAACTGCGCCTATCACGACGCCCGTGACGACGACAACGACTTCAACGACAAGCACGACAACAACAATTGCGCCAGTGCCAGCTGCTTAGTTTTGGAATTGCTCAATAACGGTGTTGCATCCATCAATGCCATGTAAAACACCTTGACGAAAAGCGTCAACGCGGGCAAAAGGACTTCCAAGATCGAGATCAGTAGTTTGCGTATCTCCTAAAGTCAGGGCGGCTCTCACTGCTTCATCGAGATCGCCAGGTGATAATGCGATTCTGGGTTCGGTCTCGGTCGGCACAACGACTGGATTTGTATTGAGTGGAATGATGTCGCCGGCCCACATTCCCGCGTAGCAACTATCCAGAAGAATGCGTGACGAGTCGGACAGAGTGGATTGGGTGGCACGTTGTACGGCTTCGGCAAATCCGAGCGCTGCCAAGTACCCGACGGCGAAGTCACCTGGGGTATTGGTGTACAGATTTCTGGCAGTGGTTTCGTTAATGATCACCGTTGAGTCGGCGTAACAGAAATGAATTCCTTCGACGACGAGATCGACCTGACCATCGCTGCATATTGCCGAAGCGTCACTGAATGAATCGACGACGAGCGTAGGGGGAGTCCATGAGATGTCGGTAGTCAAACTGGCCGTCCAGAAAAGAGTGAGGTCGTGCCCGAGCGAAGTGAACATGTCCTGGTCGAACGGAAAGTCGCCGGGGCTAGGGCGCGATAGTTCTTCTGTGCTGAAGCCGAACTGAACTGGTTCGGGTTCAACGGTTTCGTAATCTGCGCACGGGGCGAGTCCGCCAACAAAACCATCTTGAAATGCACTGACGCGATCGAATCCAGATCCATGTGCATTGGCGTCATATGACGAGTCACCGGGTGAATCGCCAATCTGCATCATGCCGAGAAGTGCTCCGGTGATATCGGCTTCTGAAAATGACAAACCGTTGATCGTGTCCGCCTGAACATGTCCTACCCACGCACCCGCGAAGCAATCTGCTTGCAGTTCGATCGTGGTGCTACGAAGCGAATACATCACATTGCTGCGTATCGGACTTTGAATTGCGTGGCCCCATTCGTGAGCAAGTATGACTGCCGTGACCAGAGGACCAAATTGGTCGGCAAATTCTGGAAATAGTTTGGTGTTGTCGTAAACGATGAAATCGCCTTCGTCGCAATAGAAAGCGTTGTCTTCGACATATGTGTAGTCGCCGTCATAGTCACAACCGTTTGGCATGACTTCTGTTGAATTGGGGTCAGCAGCATGCACTCCACCAACCAAGTCGGAGTAACTATTTGCGTAAATATCGTTGTAGTGATCTTCCCAAAACTTCTGGATGTCATCAATGGCCAGTGGAAGGAATTCGTTATATGAAAGATCGAGATTTTTGACTGGCGTTGATGTGGTAGTGGGATTTTCACTCGAAATCAAACTGACTGAATTTCTCGTCGCAGCGCATGAAGTACTTATGCAGATTGCGAGAACAAAAAGTGTCGCAACCTTTTTTCTGTTGCTGTTAGTTGTGAAAATCACGTAACCGCCTCATCGTTTGCTCTATCCGAGTGAATCAAGGATCGCTTGCAGTTCACCGACTTCTGCTTGTTGGCCCTTAATCATTGACTTCGCCATGTTGATCACGTCGGTGTTTGAGCCGTGTTCAATTGCATACTTCGCCATAGCAATTCCGCCGTTGTGATGACTAATCATCAGAGTTGCAAATATTTTTGACGCATCGTCGCCAGTTGCGGCAGCCAAAGAATCAAGTTCTGCTTGGCTGGCTAGACCATCCATTTGCTCAATCGGCATGGCCATGCCCATCCAGCCCATAGCCGTGCCAGTGTCGTTTGCTTCATTTTCATGGAAAGACCGTAGAAGCTGAACCATGCGTCCACTCTCGAGTTGCTGTGAGAGCAAAATTTCTTCAGCGATCATGTCGAGGCGCGGAAGCGAGTCTGCCACTGAGGTTCGGTAGTAGTAGGCCATTTGCACGGCTTGGTCATGGTGATAGCGCATGTCTTGTAAGAAGCCGATATCGACTTGGTTCTTGTCGGGAGTCGCCGAAGAATCGCCGAGGAAATAGCCAATGCCGGTGCCAAGAATCAACATTGCTAGTCCGAGGGCAATGAAATTGAGGGGGTTTTGCCACCACGGTAGGACCGTGATTTGGTCATCGAGATTTTGTTCCTGGTAGCTCATATCTCCAGCGTGTCACATTTGAACCTCAAGTGGCATGAGGGCCCACTGTTTGAAGGGGGAGCTTGCCAATTCGGCGCAGTTGAGAAGCAAACTAACGGAATGTGGAGTGGGATGGGGCGGC
>Ga0214919_10005366_pt1 | contig 18249 bp, 28 predicted proteins | sample LL1503_MetaG_FD_177994 | JGI IMG/M metagenome (GOLD analysis project Ga0214919, IMG submission 177994) | Freshwater microbial communities from Lake Lanier, Atlanta, Georgia, United States - LL-1503 | ecosystem: Environmental > Aquatic > Freshwater > Lake | place: USA: Georgia | collected...
ATTACTGTGTTGAAACAACATACGGTATAACTATGCCTGAGGAAACAGAACAGTACTTTAAAGACACCAGTGAATTATCGGCTTACGTAAAAAATGAATTATAACATTGTCAAATTAGACGGACGCCATAGTTGGAGCAAGATCTACCGGTACTCCATTGAATTCCCCAAAGGCATATTCAGCAGTGGTGTGTTGGAGTTTGACCGAGCCCGACGTTGGTTCAACCGCACATATGGCTGGAGCCAAGACGTTCGAACACAGAATGACATTGCTGGTCAACTCAACCGTCAGGTACCCGAAAGTCATCAGCAAGAAGATTTGAACCTGCTGTGGGCTTACAGCACTGAGTATCGCAACTACAGAATCTACGTGGCTTCGGACAAGGAACTCATGTTCTTTGAACTAGCACACGCAGGCACTGCATGAGACACTGGCGTCACGAGTATCACGTAAAGGTTGATGGCACTGCTCGGGTGCGTTGGTGCCGAGAAAACTTAGGCGACCGCGGACTCCGTTGGGAGTTCTGGGGTGGCAAAATGACCGTTGTCATATACATCATGAGCGACGAGGATGCCCTGTTGTATGACAAGCATTGGAGATTTTGGAATGTCCTTAAAGGTAACAACAAAGAAGAATCTTATCATCTTTCACAATCCCGATGACTGGGCTCAGGTGCTGGACCGCTTGGCCGAGGACTTTGGTCAGACCATACGCATGCGGCACATCATGCGGCGTGAACTGGGGTTTACCCCACGTGACCATCAAGGCCTAGTGCCCAATCGCGCAACAGGCAGTGTGTTAGATGGTTATGACTTTGGCACTCGGTTGTACACCACGCAAGAATACCGCCAAGGGTATCACTATGAACAGCAAGTGCATTTGGACTTCTACAATGAATCCGCACAGTCGTGGTTCATACTAAAGTATTTGTAATACTCAAGTACTACATTGACCATTAATTCAAATCGTGCTATAATACATGAAACAAACAAGGAATCGCATGCACTATTTTAACCCTGACATTTTACATGCCACAGCAGGCACCACTGCCACAAAAGATGACGCAAAGAAATTTGCCAACTTGATCGGTCCCATGGACACAAAACTGGATCGAGTTGTGCGTGAAAAATTGATTTCAGCCCGTGTGGGTTTGTTGTTGAAGGCTAGTTTCTTTGGCAACCTTGCAACACGTTTGAAGCTGATCAATGCTGATGAGTGGTGTGCTACTGCCGCAACAGACGGACGTAATTTTTACTATAACACTCGCTTCATTGAAATGTTGCGTCCCAAAGAAATTGAGTTTTTGTTTGGACATGAAGTGTTGCATTGTGTATATGATCACTTTGGACGTAGAGGTGATCGTGACCCACAGTTGTGGAACATTGCTAACGACTATTGTGTCAACGGTGACTTGGTCAAACACAATGTGGGTGAGAAGATCACGTCAGTGCCTTGTTTGTATGATCGCAAGTATGATGGCATGAGTTCAGAAGAAGTGTACGATGCCTTGTACGAAAATGCAACAAAGATTGACATTGGTAAATTGCTAGATCAGTTGATTGACGAGCACTTGGATGGTGAAGGTGATGGCGACGGTGATCAGGAGGGCGAAGGCAAGGGTCGCCCCAAGTTGAGCGCAGAAGAAAAGCAGGCTATCAAGGACGAGATCAAAGAAGCCATGTTGGCGGCTGCCGCTACTGTGGACGGTGCTGGTAACTTGCCCGCAGGGGTCAAACGCCTGATCCAACAACTCACTGAGCCACAATTGAACTGGCGTGAATTGTTGCGCATGAACTTGGAGAGCACCATCAAAGCCGACTACACTTGGATGCGGGCCAGCCGCAAAGGTTGGCACATGGATGCAGTGATGCCGGGACAAAAGCCCGACGAAATGATTGACATTGCTGTTATGCTAGACGCATCAGGCTCAATCAGCCCGGACATGCTGAAGGACTTTTTGAGTGAGATCCAAGGCATCATGGACTCATTCCCTAGTTACAAGATCCATGTTGTGACCTTTGACACTGACTGCTACAATCCTGCACAATATGATTCAGACAACTTGGATAGCATGATTGACTATGAAGTCAAAGGTGGTGGCGGTACTGACTTTGATTGTATGTTCACTTACTTGAAGGAACAAGAAATCACACCACGCCGACTCATCGTGTTCACAGACGGATATCCGTTTGGTTCATGGGGTGACGCTGAATACTGTGACACCACTTGGATCTTGCATGGCACCACAACCATTGTGCCACCCTGGGGCACACATGCCTACTATGACGAAGCCAGTGAAGACTAAGGAGTGCCAAAATGACTGATCGATATGCAAAACTATTGCAGGAATGCATGGTGCCTGCACACCAAGCAGAGGCTGTTGCGGCCAGATCTGGCATGGTCATACCCGAAGAAAAATTGGATGTGACAAAGTTCACCCGATTGATTGTACAAGAGTGCATCTGGGCGTTTGGCGAGACTCGCACTGAACCCAGTCTTGAAAAGTACATCTTGGACCGTTTGGGAATCAACAATGAATGAACGAATTATTGAACTTGCTGATAAGGCTGTTGAAGACATTTCCTCTGGTCCTTGGAACATTTCTGACGAGTTTTGTAAAAAGTTCGCCCAGTTGGTTGTGCAAGACAACATTCAGACCTTGCGTAGCAATGGTTATGATGATGCCGCACAAGTTTTGCAGGATATACACTTTGGTATTGAGGACCCGGTATGAAGCCAAACACACCAGCATGGCGAGCATGGATGTTGGAGATTTACTATGAATGAACGTGTTCAAGCACTGATTGAGCAAGTGGGCACAGATGTCAGCGGTAAATGGATCAGCGTTGATGGTGCGAGATTGTTATGTGGCATTGTTTCCTGCCCTGCGTGACATGATCAGCCGTGGGCAAGCATACGACATGATTAGACAACATTTTGGAGTTGAAGTATGATTAAAATTATCTTGGCATTTTTGTTTGTGTTTTTTGTGTTTTATTTTGGTATACAAGGCGTTAGATCAATGACTGGTCAAGACCAATTGGCATTGACTAAATTGCTGGTGTATAGTATAATGTGTGCATTGATGACAGTGGTGTCATTGATCATAATTGTTGTTTTATTTTAAGGAGATCCTGTGAAACGTATTTTTACTCTGTCCATTCTTGCCGCTGCCGTTTTGGTTACAGGCTGTACTCGTATCGAAACTGGTGAGGTGGGTGTGCGAGTCAATGCTTACAAAGAAGTGCAACCTGGTGAGTTGTTGCCAGGCAGTCTCAATCAAACCATCATTGGCGATGTGCTCACCTTCCCAGTCAAGGATGTCAACGTGGTCATTGAAAACATGACTCCTGTGGCCAAGGACAACAGCACAATGAAAGACTTTGATGCTGTGGTAGTTTACAATATCAATCCACAAAATGTAGCAGAGTTGTATTCAACCAAAAACAAGAGTTTCCATGCAGAGTTCCGTGGCGACACTTACGTAATGTACAATTACGTGGTGCAGAATGCTCGTAATGCCATCTACAAGGCAGCACGTAAGTATGAGGCCTTGGACATGGCAGACAATCGTACCGAAATGGAAAATCTTATCAAGGATGAGATTACACGAAACCTTGCAGAAGAAAAACTAGATGTTAGTATCACTATCAGTCAAGTCATGGTTCGTAGTGTTGTGCCAGCAGACTCGGTGGTCGAGAGTGCCAATGCGTTGGTGCGTAGCAAAAACGAACTCAAGCAAAAGGAAGTCGAAGTCAAAACTGCTGAAGCTGAAAGTCGCAGAATGGCAGCACTGGCCAACAACTCAGGTGCGAGTATTGCGTTTATGCAAGCACAGGCCATGTTGAATATCTCGGAAGGTATCAAAAATGGTCAGGTGCAGACCATTGTGGTGCCTTCGAACTTCAACGCATTAATGATGCCTAAATAATATGTGGGCACTGATCATTGCACTTACAATGGACATCGCTCCATTTGAAATAAAGTTCACTCAATTGGCCGAGGTTAAAACATATAAAGAATGTAGAGATCTTGCTAAAATACTTAAAGATCGTGGCTTGAATGCACACTTGTTTTGCGTGGAGCAACAATAACATATGACTGCCGCTGATATTTTGTTGCTGATGTTGTTGCTCACAGCCAAGCACAATATTGCGGACTTTATAATCCAAACCAGTTATCAGTACCAGCACAAACACATCTACGGACATGTTGGTGGTATGGTTCATGCTGTGATACATGGCATTGGTACTTTGCTTTGCATGGTTTGGTTTTTCCCGTCAGCGGCAGTTTACTTGGCCATTGCAGATGCAGTTGTACATTACCACATTGACTGGATACGTGTTAATCTTTGTTATGCAATGAATTGGACCGTGACAAACAGCAAATACTGGTGGTGGACTATTGGCGTGGATGAGTTTTTGCATTACTTGACTTATTTTGGTCTAATTGCTTTTATGGTGCTATAACATGGGCAACCAAACTGAATACTTTGAACGCATAGGATACCGGCCCGAATACTCGATAGGTGACAGGGTGTTTGGTCACTGGAACAAGATTCCCTTTGCTGGTACTGTGGGCAATGATACGCTGATCAGTCTGGTAGAAGGACCCAGGATTAGCATACACTTGGATTTGCCCATTAAATACGAAGGCATAGTAAAAACTATGCTCATTGTCAAGCACAAAGACGTTAAGCGCATGAAGGAGTTTTAAATGCCAACAGTGTACACAGAAGTAGAAGTTGATGTAGATTTAGTAGATTTTGACACCAACGATCTCTTAGATGAACTTGAAAACCGTGGTGCATTGCCTGTAGAAGAACATGGTGATGCCCGAAACATTGTAGAACAGATCTACTACCTGCGCAGACAAGGACAAGCATACGATCACTTGATGGACCCATTGATGTATGCTGTCATGGGACGAGTGCTGTGATCCAATTCGAATGGTTCTTTTATGGTTTTGTAGCAGGATTGGCAGCTCCGTATGTGTGGCCATTACTGGTCAGCATTGTGGAAGAAGCACGTATAGCACGTAGAGACTGGCACAAACGTGACTAACACAATTAAACAGGTGCTTGATCGCATTAAAGGACTGCAACAGTTTGTGGTGCAAGTGCCTGTTCCTGAAGAGTTTAGATTCACAGGGGCTGTGCCGTTTGATATGGAAATTGCAGGCAGTGTAGCCATGGTCACTGTATGGGCACTGACTCAAGAAGAAGCACAGACTCGAGCTGAGGAATTCTTCCAAAATTCACCATAAAATATTACGCTGACAAATCTCTGCCTTAAATATTTACATGGAAAATGTATCACTTACCCTAGCCGATATGGCATCACTCAAAAACTTAATTGAAGCCGCTACTGCACGTGGCGCTTTTCGTGCCAATGAAATGAGCACTGTTGGTAGTATCTACGACAAACTAGATGCTTTCTTAACAGCCACTCAAGCACAATTGGCACAACAGGCTGAAGCACAACAACCAGCCCAACCCACACAAGGAGAATGACAATGTTGAAACACATAGGACGACACGGTGACCGCAAGGTTGCAATCATATTTAGAGAACTGCCTGGCGAAGAACACATGTGCCTGGTGATCTACCCCGAGACATTGCCCACTCACTTTCACAACACCATCATGACTATTTTGGAATCAGCACCAGGTCAGGCATCACCTAACTTGGCTGATGTGTTGCACCGCAACCTGTTGCCTGATGGTAGAGTTATTTTGCAAGCCTTGCACAATGAAGGCATGCTGAAAAAAATTCAAACCAATCAAGTTATTGTCACACCCACAGCACAGAGCAATGTCAAGCTAGACGAACTCAATCGCATTGTGAAAGAAATGGAATCAGGTGCTGATGCACTCAAGCGCATGCAAGAACTTGATGCCAGTGCCGGCTTTGTTGATCCTGCTACAAAACGCAAAGCAGAAAAAGCATTCAAAGAAGGCCGTATTGCCGAAGCAGAAGCCTTGGTTGCTCCATTGGTTGCCCCTACTACAGGTGCATTAGATGACAAAGCACTGGCTGCCAACATGCTGGCACAGGCCAAGAAAATGGAAATGGATGCCAAGGGCTTGGTTGCTGAAGCGGCTAGAATGAAAAAAGAAGCACAGAAAATGTTTCCCAGTGTGAACATGAAGTCTGCTCGACCTGAGACTGTGGCACCTGCCGTTGAACCTACTGCGACCAAAACACGCAGTCGCAAGAAGGCAGCGGCTGATGCAGTTCAGTGATGAGTTTTTGGAACGCTGGGAACACATCATCGACGATGTAGACATCACAGACGTTCCTCTTGAGTGTATCAAAAAAGTTGTAGTCAAGTTGCATGGTAAGCGACAACGTACCATCAATCTTGACCTGCTACGACGACAAGGTCTCGACATAGAAGAAATCGAAACTGTTATGTCAAGAACATTGTCTGACCTTGGCGAGGCAGTGCGTGACGTTGATTTTATATTAGATGTTGGTGCTATCGCTACTATTGTACAACCTGAAACAGACAAACTACTCAAAGATTTATGACTTGGTTTAATTCTCAACACCTGCAACAGGCATCAGCATACGCTGATAGACAAAAAAATAATCTAGTTTTGAATTACTTTTGGCATTTTGCATTGTCAATGGTAGAAGCCGGTAAATTACTTTTTTTAGCACTAGGCAGTGTTGTTCATGCAATTTTTCCCTGGGTATTAAATTTCAAATTGTTAGAGTGGCGTGTGAATGCTCTTGAAACTTTAAAAAATAATTTCCCTAACGATCCAATTCTTAAAAAAATTAATTTTGACAAATGAATGTTCAATTACTCAGTTATAGCCAACCTACCGCAGAATTTGAAAGCCAAGGCATTACAGATGCACAGGAACTCATTGCGTACTGCGCCCGTGTCAGCAATCCCTCCAACCAATTCAACACAGACACTAGTGAGAAACTTATCCGGTACTTGGTCAAGCACCAGCACTGGAGTCCCCTCGAAATGGTTTCAGCTTGCATGGAAATTACGACAACAAGAGATATTGCACGGCAAATCCTCAGACACCGAAGTTTCAGTTTCCAAGAGTTTTCACAACGCTATGCTGACCCAACAAAGGATCTTGAATTTGTACTCCGCGAAGCCCGACTACAAGATCCCAAGAACAGACAAAACAGTGTAGAAGTTGTACTCGACAATCCCGAAGCACGTAGACTATCTATGGACTGGGAACGTGCTCAGACTCGTGTTAAACTTGCGGCTATCGAAGCATACACTTGGGCTATTGACAATGGCATCGCCAAGGAACAGGCCCGGGCTGTGTTACCCGAAGGCATGATGGGTAGTCGCTTGTACATGAATGGTACATTGCGCTCATGGATACACTTTATTGAACTTCGCTCAGGCCATGGCACACAAAAAGAGCACCAGGAAGTGGCCCGAGCCTGTGCAGAAGCCATTGCCGCAATCTTCCCAATGGCGTCAAATTTGGTATCATGACCTTTGCAGAATTAAAGTCAACTCTTGAATCTCAATACAAGATTGACTGTTTTCTAGCAATAGAAGAATTAGAACACAGCAGTAGTTCTACTCTTTATAAGTCTCTTATTCCTCACCAAAAAATTGCATACGACAATGATTATCGTTTTGTATTTTTTAATTTTTCCCCAGTTCAAAAAAGCACACTAGAACATGTAGTCTCTATTATCAACTACATTGACATATCACCATATTTTGTATTGGTATATTCTAATCAACAAGCCACTGTTGATTTTTTTCAATCTCAGTCAATAACTGCAATCAATATCAATATTGAACACAAATTTGTTGTCGGAGACAAAGTTCCAATGTTTAATACTGATCAATCTATGTGTGCGTATGCATGGGGCGGATTACATGTACTTCCAAATGGATCTGTTGCACCATGCTGTGATTATCGCGGAACAATACCTAATTATAATATTAAACAACATTCAATATCAGAAATTGCGCACAGCAACTATATGTCAGACCTTCGTGATCAATTTCGAAAAGGACAACGTCCGGAAGGTTGCGAGACTTGTTTTCATTTAAAAGATCAACATATAGAATCTAGAATGTTTTTTGCACCTTATAAATTAAAAAATTTTTATGGCACAATTGATTGGGAGTCTAATTCGTCGCCTATTGGATATTTAGGTGGGCATTTTGGTAATCTCTGCAATCTCAAATGTAGGATATGCACTCCAGAAAATAGTTCTGTAATTGCTGCCGAAGAATTGTCTTTGATTCCGCCAGATCAAATTAAAAAACATCCAACTTATAAATTACTAGAAGACAACCGTTGGGCTAAAAACAGCGATAATTTTTGGGAATCTGTCAAACAATATGTTCCAGACATGTGCAACTTTGAGTTCATAGGTGGCGAGCCGTTGCTGCTAAAAGAAAATTTAGATTTCTTAGAATTTCTAATAGACAATGGGCATAGTGAAAACACCATAGTCGAATTAATAACCAATGGTTCTATATATCCTTCAATATTTGATCAGGCACATAAATTCAAACGTTTCACCGTCACTATTAGTGTAGACAACATTGGCGCTCGCTACGAATTAGAAAGAAGTGGGAATACATGGGATCAGTTAAACAAAACTGTAGAAAAGTTTGTTACCTCGTCTCAAAAAAATTCTTCATTAAAAATAGGTGTCAATGTCACTGTAAGCATACAAAATGTATTGTATCTTCCAGAAATTCTTGAATGGATCGCTCAATCTAAACTTGATCATTACTTTTTTAATGTGCTACAGGAACCAGAATATCTAAGTATAAAGAATATTACCCAATCAGCCAAAGAGTTAATTCTGACTAAATTGGTCAATGCCAATGTGTCACCGGTGGATCAACCACATTTGAATTTTATCATTGGCGAAGTCATGCAGGCACCAACATCCAATGGACAAGAATTTTGCCAGTATATGAAACAAAAAGATCAATTGCGCAAAGAAAATTTTGGTGAGACTCATGCAGAAATTGCACAAGCAATGGGTTACTAATTGTTGCAATTTTTGACCGTGCATGTTACAATGTTGCATGTCAACAACAAGCAACAATTTTGAAAATTATGCGCACTGGCAAGCCGAAGAATACAAGATCATCGAAGATCGAGTGGTGCGCTTTAGTGACATCTGTGTACATGAGTTCACCATGGGCGATGTAGAAGATCCAGACTTGTATGCAGCCGGGCCTATATTAGATTGGCAAAAAAGTCCAGCAGGTGAATTTGTAATGGAGCATGCTGTGGAATCACCTTATTGGATACGCCAAGTAGATCACAGCAGTTATGGGTACCGGTATCGAATCGTAGCCCGACTCAGTGAACAGAATCAAACATTTTTTAGTTTGAAATTCAAATGAAAACATTGATCACAGGTGGATGCAGTTTCAGTGAATGTCGCAGTCACGCTGGTACATGGCCCCGACATCTTGCCACTGCGCTGTCTGACTATGAACATGTCAGCACAGCAATGGGCAGTCAAGGCAATGGCTTGATCAGTCGCAGAGCAATATACCAAGTTACTGAAACATTAAAGCATACAGCCGCCGAAGACATATTAGTTGGCATCATGTGGTCAGGTCCTGATAGACATGACTATTACACAACGACTCCACCAGTTGTTTTCAAAGAAGATCTTTGGATGGAGAATCCCACACGTTTTGTGTCCAATGGGCAAGGTGCATGGAATATTGTCAGCCCTGGATGGCGTATGCCCGCGGCCGCTAACTACTATGTGAACTTTCACGACCAAATAGCACAGTACATTTACACCTTGGAACACATATTAAGGACACAATGGTTTTTACAATCGCAAGGAGTTAAATACTTTATGAGCACTTACACTGGTGCGGTACTACCGCCTATAGTAAAAACTCATAATGATACCCAACATCTTTATCAGTTAATTAATCTTGATGTGTTTTTACCAGTAACTGGCGAATATGAATGGTGCAGAGATCATTCTAGATTGTCTTTTCCCATGCCCAATGATCCACATCCTAGTGTAGAACAACATCAGGAATTTGTTGATCAAATAATACTTCCCTTCCTTAAAGAAAGAAACGAATTATGACATTTTTAGTAACAGGCGGTTTAGGCCTTATTGGACACAACATAGTGGCACGATTGCAAGCATATGAGTCGGTTGTGGTTGTAGACAATAAAACCACATATGGTATTATTCCTCAAGCAGAAATTGATTATCTAATGACTGAGCGCCGAAAGAAGATTGCCGAGGGAACACCAAGCTATACAATTGATATTGTAGACGCTGACAACGTTGATTTTGTGATGAGCAAACACAAACCCAAAGTTGTGATTCACTGTGCCAGTTTTCCCCGGCAGAAAGTGGTCAATGCCAACCCTGCGCTGGGTGCAGATGTCATGATGCGTGGTCTGATTAACTTGCTTGAGAGTGCCAAAAAACACAAAGTTGAACGGTTTGTGTACATCAGTAGCAGTATGGTGTATGGAGACTTTGAAGACCAAGTGTTGGAAGATGATCTATGCCGTCCGCAAGGACAGTATGGAATAATGAAACTATGTGGAGAAGACCTTGTCAAAGATTATAGCCGCCGTTGCGGTTTTGAGTATGTTATTATTCGTCCCAGTGCTGTTTATGGGCCACTTGATGTTGAAGACCGAGTCGTTGCAAAATTCATGCTCACAGCAATGCGCGGCGGAGTGCTCCGAGTTAATGGAGCAAACGAAACACTAGACTTTACCTATGTGGATGATGCCGCAGATGGTATTGTGTCAGCAGCCACACGTATCATGTGCCGCAACATGACATTCAACATCACCAAGTCACACTCAGTAAGTCTGTTACAAGCGGCAGAAATGATTGTGAAAATTGTGGGCAAGGGTACAATTGAAGTGCGGGACAAAGACACAGACTTTCCCAGCCGCGGTGCGTTAAACATTGATCGTGCTCGAACCATCTTAAGTTTTGATCCAAAAGTAGACGTAGAAGAAGGATTCCAAAAGTATTATGAGTGGCTTAACAGTTCCGTTTACTGGACTACAAAAACAGTATAACAATCTTCGCACAGAGATCTTGGATGCGACAGATACAGTGTTGCGTTCAGGGTCTCTCATGAGTGGCAATTACACTTATGAGTTTGAAGACTGGCTGGCTCGACGCAATCATCAACCCTATGCTGTGACCTGCCACTCAGGTACACAGGCTCTGGAGATCATCGCCGAGTGGTATCGAACTGGTTGGAATACTACTCCCACTGTGGCTGTGCCCACCTTGACTTATCCAGCCACACTCAACGCATTTGTGCGAGCAGGCTGGAACTTGCACATTGTGGACACTGATCGATATGGTGTGATGGACATGACCAAACTTGCTCACGTGGCAGACATTCACGCTATATGCAGTGTGGGTCTGTATGGGCAATCTGTACAGCGCATGATGCAGAATTTATGGACGTTGACACACCCTGTGATTGAGGATGGCGCACAACATTGGCTCAGCAATGATTGCAAACGCATAGGCGACTGTGCCATCAGTTTTGATCCCACAAAGAATCTGGCCAACTATGGCAATGGTGGCGCTGTGATCACTGCCAATCGTGAGTTGATGGAATTTGCTAGAAACTGGGTCAGTAACGGCAAGCACACAAAACATGCTGAAACAGGCACCAACAGTAGAATAAGTGAAACGGATTCGGCGCAGATGTTGGTCAAGACTCGTTACATTGATCAGTGGCAACAACGTAGACGCACCATTGCTCAACACTGGATGGAGATGTTGAAACAAAATCCTGATATCACTTGTTTAATTGATGACACCAACTTTGATCAACACTGCTTTCACAAGTTTGTAATACATACAGACAAACGAGATATACTACAACGTAATCTTGCCTTGCGTGGCGTTGAGACCAAAGTGCATTATGCAACACCCATGCATGAGTTGCCAGCATATCAACACTATCCCGGACCAGACTTGCTCAGTGCCGGCAGTAGTCTAGCACGTAGATGTTTGAGTCTGCCTATCTATCCTGAACTAACAGACTTGGAAGTTGAGTATGTTATTGATTCGGTGTTAGATTGCGTTTGACAAACGCATATGTGGCCAACCAAGACCACTCATAACTTTTCTTCAGCGCCTCAAAGTCGCCGCCAACTGAGTCATAGTACTCCATACCATCTTCTGCACCTTTGCGACTCCATTGTCCGTCTGTGGTATCAACAGTGAGCCATCGATTGAGCCTGTGTTCACTTTCTACATCTGGTAAACTGGCTTTTAATTTGAGCACTTCACGGAATGCAGTCCGCCAGCACATCCAGTCTGAATCATGATACATGGCTGTGCCCGACACAATGGGCACAACTTCATGTGGTTGGTCCAAGGTAAAGTCTAGGCCTTCACCTGTGTTGTCCAACACCAGTTGTTTGTTGTAAGCAATCATGGCTTGGTGTCCGTACACTAATCCGTTCACAGGATTGTGTGCATGAAAAATATAGTGTTTGGGCTGTTGCATGCGATCAGGTTGCCATGCCCAGTCAAAATCTCTAGTGACTTCTAACTTGGCAAACACAGCAAAGAACCAAGGTGTGCGACTGTGCCTAGCAGCCTCTTGATATGCTGCCACACGGCCATTGACACCAGACACATGATGTATGCGATTCTTGTGATTTGCGTCGTGGGCTGTGTATTCCAAATGTTCAAAGTAAATGTCAGCATTTATTTCACCATTGCTGATGAACACAATGTCCAGCACTGAGTCTTGCAACAATCGGCGTGTCTTGTCTATGTAAGGATAGTCGTACAACTGTGTCTTTATGTAAGGCACAGCGGTTCTTGGCACAACAACTGAGCCAGCACCGTCACTGACAGGCACAATGGTCTTGGTTTCTTCACGCCACAATGATATGTTGTCAACCAAGGTGCCTGGCACATAATCATAGTTGGTAAACACAGCCAAGGGACCTGCCCAGTTGGTGTTCTTTACAGCATCAACTTGACTGTCACCATCATGAAGGATCACAGGCATGGGTTTGCGTGGCACAGAAGTTTTAACAAAGTTTACATCATACCATTCCAACAAGGCTTTCTTTTCTGCTCTAGCAGCAAACGTGGGCACATGCATGAAAAAAGTATCGCCAAACTTTTGATCATTGGAAGGGAACACATGCAACATTGTGGCCTGCCACTGTTCTGGATGCCAGGAAAAGTCAAAGTCTGCGTAGTCACAGATGCTTGAGCACACCCACACAAACTCATGTTCAGTACCTATGCTCTTAGCAATGCGTATCAATGTATCTCTGTAGTTGTCAAAGTATCGCACAGTCTTTGTGGTACCGGGTATTTGCCCTGCTGACCCACACATATGATCTATTTCATATACAGCCGTGGCCACTCTGTTGGTTGTGGCACGTATTTGATCAACATATTTTACTTCTGTTGCACCAGACACTGTGTATACTGGACCGCCTGTGCGTTGATGCTGTGTGCCAAACTGATAAATGTACGGAGGATCAAAAGGATTTGGATGCCATGATTGATCTATGGGTTCAACTCCTGCAGGCACAGTCCAAGGCTTTTTAGTGGACTTTGCTATTGCATGCTGAACTGTTTCCATCTTAACTTGATCAGCACCCGAATTGTAAACAGGACCGCCTGCTGATTGCCATTGTGTGGGAAAGTGATGTTGATAATGATCGCTAGGTAATGGATGCCAAGAGAAATCAAAACTGTCTGTGTCTATGTTAGGGGGTATGAGCCAGCCGTCACGACTGCTCATTCTTGTTATGACACGATCTGTATGATAATTTGTGTGTTCATAGCCAGCACGTGGCACAAGGTACGTGCCTGAATCTGGTTGCCATTGACTGGCCCAAGCATGACGTTGATCGGCTTGCCAAGGTACTGGTTCCCAAAGAAAGTCCCAGTCCGTATAATCCGCTAAGTAGTGTACAATCCAGAAAAATCGTGTGCGACTCAACTTCTGCGCATGCTGGAATGAATCCACCAATTTTTCGTGTGGGAACAAATTTGGCTTACGCCCATCACTGAAATAAAATACGTCAAACATGATTAGAATAGATGAGATTTACAATAACACATTCTGGCCTTGGATTAAAAAGCATCATCCAGGTGTGCGACTTTGGTGGTGTGAACCATTTGGTCAAACAACCCCCAACAGTCTAGTTAATTATGGCAGCGACGACCTAGTTGAATACAATTATACACTATTATGGGACCAAGAGCCTATTCATCTGAACGTACACATGCCTACATTTGAGCAGGTTGTATTAAAGAATCAAGATATACATAACGCATGCAACAAACGCAATCATCGAAATCAACTAGCAATAGTTGCTGGATGTGCTGAATCATTGCGCACCGATCGACATGTAGGCGCAATTATAACCAGCGAGCGTGACAGTGACACAGTTGATGCAGTATGTAAAAAATACAATTGGAAGAGTTACTATTATTTCTTCCACGGATGGGCAGCTCTGGATTGGTATCGTGGCTATGACCGGACTTTTTTGATCACACCATGGCAACAAAGAACCATCAATAAAACATTTCTAGCACCCAATCGTATTGTAGCCGGAGAGCGACAACACAGATTGGAAATGCTGTATTGGATATTCAAAATGGGCATGACTGATAATCATGTATCATGTCCTAGTGTGTGCCCTGCAGAAAATATCCCAATTTTAGATGCCATTGCCCCACTTAAAAACAAGTATCCAGACATCGATACTGTGTTTGCTGAGCAATCATTGCCTATGAACTTTGAGGGAGAAACTGATCACCCTATGCATAGTTGTTGGCTCAGTTTGTTTGAACAGAGTGCCGAAAGTCTGTTATACTTGGTTACTGAAACTGTGGCCACAGGACGCAGACATCATTTGACCGAAAAAACATTCAAGCCTATTGCCATGGGCATGCCGTTTATCATAGTAGGCACCCAGGGCAGTTTGCGGTATTTGCGCAGTTATGGATTCCGAACGTTTGGTGAATTATGGGATGAAAGTTACGATGATGAGCCAGATGATCACAAGCGCATAGAAAAGATTGCACACACTCTAAAACTGCTGGATGAGTTAGGCGAACATCGTCAGGCTATTTTTGACAGCGCATGGGATATTGTCAAGCATAATTGGAATCATTTTTACGGCGGCGGCTTTGAAGCCATACTGTGGCAAGAACTAAAGGACATGTTGAATGAGCTTGAATTTGATAACAGACCACGTAGATAAAGGTAGGATATACCCTGCATTTGCACGTCACCAAGCTGCACCTTATACACAAGCATGGCGCGAGTTTGGCCAACATTGGCCATACACCATTCCCATACGATTGCAAGAGTATTGTGATCATCACGGAGTCAAACTAAACATCGTAGACATTGATTCTGAGTGGCCAGTCAATGCATTTTATCCTGTGGGCCTGGGTTTTTTTGATTTTGGCATTGATTACTTTGAACTCTTGCCTGAACGCATACGTACAGGATTGTTCTTTGATGACGTGCGTGTGTTGTTTTACTACCACGAAGGTGACAACCCTTTCCGTATCAAAACCAGACTAGACGAATTATGCACCAAGCACGATTTGCGCAACAACTGTTACAAATTTGTCAGTGGCAATACTGCGGCACGAGACATTCTGGGGTTTGTGTACTTTGCAGACTTTGAACTCTGGTACTATCAACGCAACCGGGCAAGTCCCGCATTAAAGATACACTCGGAGCCAAGAGCGTTTGACTTCACTGTTCTCAACAGATTACACAAATCGTGGCGTGCCACTGCTATGACAGATTTGCGACACAACGGAATACTGGACAATTCCTATTGGAGTTATTGTGAAACTGGTAAATTGGACAATGATAACCCTATTGAGATCGACACAATCTCTGGATTGCGTACAAGAACTGAGCAATTTTTAAAGTCGGCACCGTACATCAGTGACGAATTGGATTTTGATCAACGCAACGACCACAGCACTTTGGTACCCAAATACCATGTCAACAGTTATTGCAACATTGTGATGGAAACACACTTTGACATCGGCGGAGGTACGTTTTTAACTGAAAAAACCTTCAAGCCCATCAAACATGGACAACTGTTTTTTATAGCAGGGCCTGCTGGCAGTTTACAAGTGCTACGAGATTTGGGATATCGAGTGTTTGATGGAGTATTAGACAACAGTTATGATCTAGAACCCAATGCCACACAACGTTGGATGGCTTTGGTACGATCTATATACTTTACCAAACTAGATTTACCGCAACTGTTTGAATTGTGCCGACCAGACATCGAATATAACCAGCAGTTATTTCAAGCCAGCAAGGCCCAGCGTTTAAATACCCTAATCAAGGAAATCAATGAATACCATTAACAGTTACACCAGTTGGCAACCATTGGAAGAAGTCATTGTGGGTCGTGCCTATACACCAGATTACTTTGACTTTATTGAAAATCCGCAGGTACGAAATCAACTGCAACAAATTCTTGCTGAAACTGAAGAAGACTTAGCCGGGTTACAAAAGACCATTGAGACTTATGGTGCTAAAGTACGTAGACCCGACTTGCCTAACAAACATATTTTTCAACAAGAACAAATGAAAGGCCATGGTGCGCCGCTGCCGCCCCTTACCCCAAGAGACTGGCAGATTACGTTGGGCGATAAACTGTTGCGTGTGTTGGCCATGCAGGAACTAGATGGATTGTGTAGAGAATATGAACAGGCTGGTGGCACAGTGATCAATCCACATGGTCCTACCGGCTGGGATGAGAATTGTATTCTTAATCAAGCATCGGCGTCATGCATTGTACGTGTAGGCCGTGATGTGTTTTTTGATAATAGTGATTTTTTACGCCCAGATCAGACTCGTTGGATTGTAGACAATGTGCTAGGACCAGAATATAGAATACACGAAGCCATCACAGACGGACACGGTGATGCTGTGTTTGCCATTCTCAAGCCAGGTGTGCTGTTGAGCAGCAAACACGATGTGAATTTAAATTTGGCAGCAGACTTTCCTGGCTGGGACGTTTGTAAGATTTGGGATAGCAGTATCTGGGCTGCCATGGAAGTTGGCAAGTTCAAGTACGAACAAAGCCCAGGTGCTTGGTATGTGCAAGGTCAAACACCCACACCCGAGTTCACAGAATTTGTCAACACTTATCTAACCAAATGGACTGGCTTTGTTGCTGAAACTGTGTTTGATGTCAACTGTTTGGTGCTGGATGAGTCACATGTTATCTTCTCGGCCTACAACAAAGAAGTGTTTGACTACTGCCGCAAGCACCGGATAGAGCCCATTATCTCAGAACTGCGTCACAGTTATTTCTGGGATGGCGGCATCAGTTGCTGTACACAAGACATCCGACGTCGCGGTGGTCTTGAAACTTATCTCTGACTATCTAGTATTTTTCTAATATGTCGCTGTTGACGTATTTCTTTGTAGATCTTGAACACGCCCACAGGACCTTCGCTGGCGTAGAACCAAGGAAACACACCATGCACATAACTTTTAACAGCAATAACGATGAGTCTATTGCTCTGTCGAAAACTATGTACCAAGTGAGTCCAGTAGCCCATTTCTGACTGTTGCAAATGTTCTTGAGCTGATTTCATGAGTATACCTTTACACTATATCTTGCTTGAAATCGATCTGCATCCCCGCGATCATTGACCATGGGCTCGCCACGTATGTTGAGACTGGTGTTGAGCAACATAGGACAACCGGTTATAGAATGCCAGTATTCCAACAACTGTCTTATTCCTGATCCATCTTTCTCCACCGCTTGTACTCTACTGGTGCCATCAACATGACATATAGCAGGGTAAAGATCAGGTTGGCGGCAACGAGCGACTGACTGCATATAACTGTGAGTATGCCAGCCAGGCTGCATGTCAAAGTAGTCATTAGCCAGTTCAGCCAGTACCACAGGGGCGAATGGTCGAAACTTTTGTCTGCGTTTGATTTCATTTACTCGGTCCTTGATTTCCGCCCCACGGGGGTCGGCGAGTAGGCTTCGGTTACCCAGCGCTCTGGGACCAAATTCAGCTTTGCCAGAGGCCACTCCAACAATGCCAGTACTAAGTAGAGTCCTGACAAGATTATCAACAGGATAATGGCCAGGGATATTATGACCAAGGTAAGCATTATGCCAATGCAGCCTTTTACCATACGCCAAGGCAGCGGCGCCAAGGCTTGAACCGGCGTCGCCAGGACAGGGCATGATCCAGATGTTGTCAAAGTA
>Ga0214919_10005367_pt1 | contig 18247 bp, 15 predicted proteins | sample LL1503_MetaG_FD_177994 | JGI IMG/M metagenome (GOLD analysis project Ga0214919, IMG submission 177994) | Freshwater microbial communities from Lake Lanier, Atlanta, Georgia, United States - LL-1503 | ecosystem: Environmental > Aquatic > Freshwater > Lake | place: USA: Georgia | collected...
GTAAAAGTGCAAGAAATATACCACCTTATTGATTGTATCTCTTGCACTTTTACAATTAAAAGCAAGCGCTCAGGAAACAGTATATCCTGTAGGTCCGCAAGCAGGCCCCATTGTTATTACGCATGCTACTGTGCATGTGGGCAACGGAACTGTATTAACCGATGCGTCGGTATCCTTTGATAAAGGAAAAATTACAGGCGTAGGGGCTTCTGTATCTACAACGGGCGCTACTATTATAGATGCAACAGGCAAACAAGTGTATCCGGGTTTAATAGTTCCGCTTTCTAGTTTAGGTTTAAAAGAAATTAATAGCGGTGTACGCGGTAGCAACGATTATCAAGAAATTGGAGAAAATAATGCAAGCATTAGAACCATCGTTTCTTATAATACCGATTCTAAAGTCATTAATGTACTACGCGCTAACGGTGTGCTTCTTGCACATGTGGCACCAATGGGAGAGCTTATTGAAGGAAGCTCCTCTGTTGTACAATTAGACGCCTGGAATTATGAAGACGCTGCCTATAAAACAGACAATGGAATTTTTATAAACATGCCATCGCTTATTCCAAGAAGAGGTGGTCGTGGGGGTTTCATGCGCCAACCTGGTGGAGATATGGTTAAAGAGGCAATGAAAAAAATTGAAACCCTTAAAACTTTCTTTACCGAAGCGCGTGCTTATTTGCAAGAAAAAAATCATGCAGAAAATAATTTGAAGTTTGAAGCGGTGCGTGGTTTATTCGCTGGTAAACAAAAATTATACATTCGTGCTAATGAAGTAAAACAAATGTTACTAGCCATTGATTTAGGCAAAACATTTGGATTTAATTTGGTCATTGTTGGAGCTGCTGAAAGCTTACAAATAGCCTCTTTATTAGTAGAGAATAATATTCCTGTTATTTTAGATAATCAGCATGCACTTCCTACTACAGAAGACGATGATATCGATCAACTCTATAAACTACCCGCGCAACTTAAAAAAGCAGGTGTTTTATTTGCGATCAACGATGCCAACGAGCAAAGCAAGCAACGCAATATTAGCTTCAATGCGGGTACTGCTGCTGCTTATGGCCTAGACAAGGAAGAGGCACTAAGCGCGATTACGCTTAATACTGCTAAAATTTTAGGCATTGACGACATCACCGGTTCTATCGAAATGGGAAAAGATGCTAACATTATTATTAGCGATGGAGATATCCTAGATATGAGAGGCAATCAGGTGACGAAGGCCTTTATTCAAGGACGCGATATTTCTTTGGATAATAAACAAAAACAAATGTATGAGCGTTATAAGCATAAATACAAGATTAACTAATTAACAGTTTATCCTGTTCTTAAAAATACCTCTCTATCACAGCTGTGGTGGGGAGGTTTTTTTTGTTAACTTAGCGCCATGTCTAAAAAGCTGTTTTTATTAGATGCACTTGCATTAATTTATCGCGCTTATTATGCGCTTATTCGCACACCTAGAATTACCACCACGGGTATAAATACCAACGCGCAGTTTGGTTTTACCAACACCCTTTTAGAAATTATTAGAAAAGAAAATCCTACGCATATTGCTGTTTGTTTTGATACACATGCACCAACGGAACGTCATATCGATTTCACCGATTATAAAGCCAACAGACAAGAGGCACCTGAAGACCTTTTAGATTCACTGCCACATATTAAAGCCATCATTGAGGGGTTTAATATTCCCGTTATTGAATATGATGGTTATGAGGCCGATGATATTATTGGAACACTTGCATGGCAGGCTGCAGCTAAAGGATATGAAGTTTATATGGTTACTCCCGACAAAGATTATGGCCAACTTTTAGTAAAACCCAATGTCTATATATGGAAGCCGCCGGCTTTTGGCAATAAAGAAGAAATTGTTGATGCAAAAAAGATTTGCGAGAAATGGGATATCGCCAGAGTAGAACAAGTAGTTGATATGTTGGGCTTAATGGGTGATGCCTCTGATAATATACCGGGCATTCCGGGGGTGGGAGAAAAAACTGCTGCTAAACTTTTAAAATTATACGACACATTAGAAGGGGTATTAGATAACGCCGATAAGATAACAGGATCGATGGGTGAAAAGGTACGCGCTGGAAAAAAATCGGCCATCATGAGTAAAAAGCTAGCCACCATTATTACCAATGTGCCCGTTAGCTTTCATGAAGAAGATTTTAGATTGAAAGAAAAAAATATAGCGGCGCTTACTGAAATTTTTAATGAATTAGAATTTAAAACATTAGGTAAAAGAATTTTAGGTGATGTATTTTCGGTAAGTGGTGGTGCGGGTGCAATAGAGGTGGCTGCTGCTAAACAAGAACAAACAGATTTATTTGGAAATACAGTCAACGTAAAAACAAAAAATAAAAAGGGCGGGGCTAAAGAATTAGAAGCAAAAAATAATGGGCAGGGCAATAGTTCTTTAGATGGTGATGAAGATGATGAGCAGGATGAGTTAGGGGATGAAGACTTGCCGGTAGAATTAGTAGTGAATAAAAATAGTGGGAACACACCACATGATTATAAAGCGGTAGTGGGTAAAGAAGCTATTCAAGGCCTTGTGAAGGATTTACTTTTACAAAAAGAGGTTTGTATTGATACAGAAACAACGGGCATAAATGCCAATAATGTGGAGTTGGTGGGTTTGAGTTTTTCTTATAAAGAACATGAAGGGTTTTATGTACCTATTGAAAACGAAGCAGCCGCTAAAAAAATATTAACTTATTTTGAGCCCTTATTTAAAAACAAAGACATTGTTTGGATTGGACAAAACTTAAAATATGATTTTTTAGTTTTGAAATGGTATGGCGTGGAGCTCTTAGGTAAAACCTTTGATACCATGTTAGCACACTATGTAATTGAGCCAGAAGGCAGGCGCAGCATGGATTTGCTTAGTGCGCAATTTTTAGGTTACGAGCCTATATCAATTACTACACTCATTGGTAAGAAAGGAAAAAACCAGGGCACAATGCGTGATGCACCCTTGGACCAAGTAACAGAATATGCTGCAGAAGACGCCGATATTACTTTTCAATTAAAAAATTGTTTTGCGCCCTTGATTAAAAAGCGTGGTGTAGAAAAAGTTTTTGAAGAAGTAGAAAACCCGCTTGTACGAGTACTCGTTGATATGGAATACGAGGGCGTAAAAGTAGATATCGATTTTTTAAACGAATACAGTAAAGTTTTAGAAAAAGATGCTAAAATAAGTGAGGAGCGTGTGTATGAGCAAGCGGGAGTTCGTTTTAATTTAGCCTCTCCTAAACAATTGGGTGAGGTCTTATTTGATATTTTAAAACTAGATGCGAAAGCGAAGAAAACAAAGACAGGTCAATACGCAACAGGGGAAGATGTTTTACAAAAGATGGCGGCTAAACATAAAATTGTTGACGACATTCTAAATTTTAGAGAGCTCACAAAATTAAAGTCTACCTATGTCGATTCTTTTCCGGAATTAATTAATCCAAAAACAGGGCGCGTACATACTAGTTATGCGCAGGCGGTGGCGGTTACTGGAAGACTAAGCAGTACCAATCCGAACTTACAAAACATACCCATTAGAACAGAGCGTGGTAGAGAAATTAGAAAAGCATTTATTCCTCGTGAGAAGGGTCGTGTACTAGTAAGCGCCGATTATTCTCAAATTGAATTAAGAATTGTAGCGGCCATTAGTGGTGATCCGAATATGTGTGAGGCTTTTAAACTAGGTAAAGATATTCATACGGCAACTGCCGCGAAGGTCTATGGAATTAAGGAGGCCGATGTGACCAAAGAAATGCGTTACAAAGCAAAGAGTGTGAACTTTGGTATTATTTATGGACAAGGTGCTTTTGGTTTGGCTGAAAATTTAGCCATCTCTAGAACAGAAGCAAAAGAAATTATAGACAATTATAAAAAAGAGTTCCCCGGCATTCAAATGTATATGGACCAGCAAATTAATAATGCAAAAGAATTAGGCTTTGTGGAAACGCTGATGGGAAGAAGGCGCTGGTTAAGAGATATTAATAGTAGCAATTTTACCGTACGTGGTTTTGCTGAAAGAAACGCCATCAACTCTCCTATTCAAGGTTCTGCTGCAGATATGATTAAACTAGCCATGATTAAAATTCATGCAGAGATGAAAAAAACCAAATGGGAATCTAAAATGATTTTACAAGTACACGATGAATTGGTCTTTGATGCGGTAGAAAAAGAACTACCCAAACTAAAAGAATTAATTTTAAAATGTATGAAAGAAGCCATGGTGCTTCCCAATGGTGTGCCGGTAGAAGCCGAAGTGGGCGTTGGAAAAAACTGGTTAGAAGCGCATTAAAAATTACAAAGTTCTGTTTACCTTCTTTACTTATTTCTTGCTTACTTCTTTTTATAAACAGGCACCGTACTGCAAGGCTCTCCATACATAATACTTTTCACTACGGGTCTAAGCTTCTGTGTAATAGCAATATAGGCCGACTCTCCGATGGGCGTGTCCCCACAACCTTTAATGACTACTCTTTGATCGTTGTATTCGTTAATATTGAGTGCCCCTATGTTTTCTAGTAGTTGTTGTTCTCTTACCTTGTTTTCATTTCCAAAATAAACTCCTTTTGCAAAAGGGTTAAGGGCTGATACAATTAACATATTCGCCCACATTGGAATGATGGCATCTGCAGAACAAATAATGCCCACCACCTTGTCTTGATAAATAGTCCAGTCGGTTGTAAGAAGTGCTGCGCGAAATTCTTTTTCTTTTAATATAAGCTCCATAAATAAATAAGGCTTGATATCAAACACAATAATCTCGTTGCTTGGAAGTAAACTCGCAAGATCAATGGTAACTATTCCACTTTCCGCCACCTTATTGTTAAACAATTCGGCCATAGAAATTATTTAGTACTAGTAAGTCTTAGACCTATTGTCTTCGATCTTCGCTATCTTTTTAAAGGAGATAGCTGATCTAAACATCATTCCTCTTGTTCTTTCTAATAATTCATCTTTGAAGAAACTAGGATCTTGATCTGCCTGTTTAGCAGCAATACCCAAAACGCTTACAGCATAAACGCCTGAATTAGCGGCAATAGGATCGCTTACTTTATTAATTAATGCTTTATTAAAAGCAGCACCTACTAATTTAGGTTCGTTGCCTAGTCCTGTAATCATAGAGAAGCTAAAGCCAATACTATCTGCTCTTTGTATAACCGCATTTGATTCTGCAGCTATTGCTTCAAGTGTTTTTCCTTTTATGGTTGCTTTAATTTTTTCTGCTTTCTTTTTATCTCTAATAATTCCTTCCACTTGTGGTCTTGCAGCGCTCACGCTGGCTAAACCCGCTTTTTCTTCTGAAGTTATTACAGCTACTACATAATTATCTCCTAGCTCAAATGGCTCTGAAACATCATTGACATCTTGCTCATACACCCATCTTACTATATTTCTTGCAGTACCAATTCCTGGTATGTCAAAATCATTCGCTTTAATGCCCGCTGCAGGAATGACTTGTTGATTCAATTTCACCGCAGACGCATTGAAAGATTTAATATCCTTAGATCCAGCAGCAAATTTTGCTGCTGCTGTTGAGGCAGCATTAATGGTTTCATTACTTGGCATCACCATCTTAGATAAATAAGCAATTTTATAAGCAGGTCCTTTTGCGGTTTGTTTTAATACTTCCATATAGTGATAGCCAAAATCTGTTTTTACTACCGCCTTAGCACCTACCGGATTATCAAAAGAAAAATCATTAAAAGCTGGAACCATTTTTGCTTGTGGGAACATTTCATATACTCCACCAGTAGCTTTACTACCAGCATCATCAGAATATTTCGCCACCATCTCTTCAAAAGAAGCGCCGCCTCTAATGGCCACACTAATACTATCGGCTAATTTTTTAGCAACGCTATCGTCTCTGATTTGTTGACCATTTTGTGGATTCACTGTTGCAATTAAAATATGTCTAACACTTGCGCTATCAGACCACTGTTTAACTCCCAATAATTTTGCAATTGTAAAATTTCTTCCGTCTACATAGGGTCCATATATACCACCCACGCCTACATTTAATATGGAGTCTTTTTGAGGAATCTGTAAAGAATTTTTGCTGATATAGCTATCATAATAAGGAATCTCTGTTCCTACTTTGTTTAAATATTTAGCAGTCTCTGTACTATTTTTAAAATCTTGCTTATAAGATTCAATATCATTTCTTGCTGTGATAGAATCTTGATAAGAAGGTGCTGCGCTGAAGCCTAGAAAAGAAATAGAGCGGCTAGCTTCTTCCACTTGGTATGCGGCTGCATTTTCTTTCAAAAAAGAGGCAACATCATCATCACTAACCTTAATAGTACTATCTAAAATGGTCGTATAAGGAATGCCCACAAAAGAGATGCTTGAAATTGCATTTGCTTCTGCATATTGTTTTTCGCTTAACCATTTTGGAACTTGAACACCCTTAACAACCAATACTTGGTATTTATTTCTTAATCTGTTTTCAATAGAGGGCTCTATATATATTTTTTCGATTTGTTTTATTTGCTCCACATTTTTACTCTTTTTAATTTGAGCAACCGCCTGCTTCGCATCGTTTACTTTAAACTCTCCCGTTGCTTGATCAGTGAACTCTTGTCTAAATGGAGATTCATTTCCAAACAATACATCTGATAATTCTTTAGCACCTACCAATAGACCTAATTTATTTTCTTCGTCTTTTAATAAGAGGCGATCTACTTCTTGATTCCATAAATAACCAATCAATTGTTCTCTTTTAACTCCTTGGGCTGCATAATTTTGTAATTGCAGTTCAAGTTTTTCTTCAAACTCTATTTTATTAATAGCCTGGCCGTTTACTTTACCAAGTATAGAAATATCTGTTCCTCCTTTTCTGCCAACACCATCTTGAAGGATGAAGGCTATAAGGGCAATTGTAATGATACCGAATATGATCCAAGTACCTCTTTCTCTAATGTTCTGAATAATTGACATATGTATATAATTATAGGAGGGCAAAAATAATGTTTTCTATCAAGTAAAACGGGGTATCTGCTTAGTTTTTAAACCTAATTAGGCTTTGGGGTGGTATAAAAAACTAACATTGGCCTCGTGGATAATTAAATATTTCGTGGATATCTATGGTTTTAGGGTGAATAAACCTTAACAAATAAAGAACAACCTTTATACGATCGTATTATATAACCAATTTGTAATTAAATAAGGCTTCTTTATGCCCGTTAATTAACAGTGGGTAAACTGTTAGTTGTTTAAAAAAATTATAAAATACCAAAATTAAATAAAAAATGATAACCTTTAAAATCCTTATTAGGATTGGCTTTCATCGATTCTTTTTATTATTATATTAAATTAAAAATATAAGTGCATAACTAAGATATTAAGATATACACAGGTATAATAGTATTAGTTTATTTATATAAATGTATTAATACTTAATACTACAATAGTAATGCACATATCCTTTTTTAGAGGATCCTTTAAAATTAACTACTTTTATAAAGAAGAATCAAACCAGGATTATTTCAATATAAAACAAACAAAATATGCCATTTTATACCCCTATTTTAGCTAAAATAAATACTTTAAAAACTAATAATAAAAAATACTAAATTTATTACTAAATAAATAAAGTATTGAAAATCAATAAATTAAAAATAAAAAAAGCCGGTATAAATATAAAAACTAAGCTAATTAGTAAAAAATTACTAAATATTTTAGTTTATTAACAATTTATCCCTACCTTCACTTAAATATTTAAAGAAAAACATAAAACGACTAACCATGAGTAACCCAAACGTAGAAAAATTAAAAGCCTTAAAATTAACCATCGATAAAATCGACAAAGATTATGGTAAAGGCAGTGTGATGATGATGAATGAAAGAAGTCAAGAACCACAAGAAGTAATATCAACGGGTTCAATTGGCTTAGACACTGCTTTAGGAATTGGCGGTTTACCAAAAGGAAGAATTGTAGAAATATACGGGCCAGAATCTTCTGGTAAAACAACGGTAGCAATACATGTTATTGCAGAAGCGCAAAAGAAAGGCGGAATGTGTGCCATCATCGATGCAGAACATGCATTCGATAGTGCTTATGCAAAAAAATTAGGTGTAGATGTAGATAATTTATTAGTCTCACAACCAGACTATGGCGAACAAGCTTTAGAAATTGCCGATCGTTTAATTTTATCTGGAGCTATTGATGTACTTGTTATAGATTCAGTGGCAGCGCTTGTTCCAAAGAGCGAACTAGAAGGTGAAATGGGTGATAGTAAAATGGGATTACATGCAAGGTTAATGAGCCAAGCATTAAGAAAATTAACCGCCACTATTAATAAAACAAATACAATTTGCATTTTTATTAATCAGTTAAGAGAAAAAATAGGAATTGTTTTTGGTAATCCAGAAACCACCACGGGAGGAAATGCCTTAAAGTTTTATGCATCTGTAAGATTAGATATTAGAAGAATGGCGCAAATTAAAGATGGCGATGAAGCAATAGGAAATAGAGTAAAAGTGAAAGTGGTAAAAAATAAAGTAGCTCCACCATTTAGAGCCGCTGAGTTTGAAATTATTTTTGGAGAAGGAATAAGTAAAATCGGAGAAATTATTGATATGGGGGTTGAGCTTGAAATTATACAAAAAAGCGGAAGCTGGTTTAGCTATGATAGCAACAAGCTGGGACAGGGCCGCGATTCAGTAAAAACCATTTTACACGATAATCCAGAGATGGCTAATGAGATAGAGGCAAAAATTAGAGCTAAAATTGCTTTAAAAGCAGAAGAGGCCGCTAAATAATGATTTTGGTTTTTTAGGGTTAGTTAGTATAAACCGCATCAACTATGGTGCGGTTTTTTTATATTTATACAAAAAAGAGTGATAACAATTTTAAAACTTTTTATTAGAGCAGCGCTCTGGCTTTTTTGCGCTGAAATTAATACCAAGAATAAACATTTAGTAAACACTAAGGGGCCTTTATTAATTATTGCCAACCACCCCAACTCTTTTTTAGATGCCATTATTATTGGCTCTAGGTATAATAGAAGAATACATTTTTTAGCAAGGGGCGATGTCTTTACAAAAAAAATACACCGCTTTTTATTAAGGCAATTAAATATGATTCCTGTGTATAGACTAAGAGAAGGCAAAGAGTTTTTACACCTTAATGAATTCGCATTTGTAGAGTCGGCAAGATTATTAAAAGACAAGGAAGCTGTTTTAATTTTTATCGAAGGAACCTGTTTAAATACCAACGAACTTCAACCCTTTAAAAAAGGAACTGCCAGAATTTTAGAAGCCTGTCATACAGAGAATCATTTTCCACAAATTCATTTAGCGGGCATTGCTTATAATAATTTTAAAGGCATAGGGAAAAGAGTAAATCTTTATTTAGAACCGTTCACACAATCCAATCCCATTCTCAACCCTAAAGACAGGGTGTATTTTAATAATGCTGTTTTTGAAAAACTATCCACACTAATTCTTCCTACCGCCCACACACCCACTATTAACAAAAACGCACTTTATTATTTAAACCTTCCTTTTTATAATCTAGTATTTCGTTTCGTTGATAAAAAAACAAAGGGCACTGTTTTTTTTGACTCTGTTTTATTTGTCGTATTGTTTTTCTTATATCCAATATATCTTATATTCATTATTACCCTTTTACAATTTATTAGCATACCACAACCAATAATTTTTGGTACCTTGGCCTTGTTGTTTTTATTAAGAAATCAAACAATGTCCATTAGCTAATTTTTAAACAAATATTTATGCCTAATAATATTAGAAAACTAGAGAAAAGAAAAAAAATTGCACTTATTGCGCATGATAATAAAAAGAAAGACCTTATTGAATGGGCTGTTTATAATAAAGTAGCGCTTTCTAAACACAGTCTTGTAGCTACTGGCACCACCGGAAAGCTGGTGGAAGAAGCGCTTGACCAACCTGTAAAAAAATTATTAAGCGGTCCCCTTGGTGGAGACCAACAAATAGGAGCCATGATTGCCACAGGAGATATAGATGTGATTTTTTTCTTCTTTGATCCTATGGAAGCCCAACCACACGATAGTGATGTGAAAGCCCTATTAAGACTAGCTGTCGCTTGGAACCTGCCAATGGCTTGTGATAGAACCACCGCCGATTTTTTAATGACCTCTCGTTTCATGCAAGAAACCTATGAATATAAGCTTCCCGATTACACGCATTATTTAAAAAGAAATATTTAATTTATAACTTAATAATATGTAGAGATGAAAAGATATTTTTTAAAAAATATTAAATCAATTCCTGGTGTAAGAGAGTACATTAAAAAACTTTCTATGTTTTCGAAGCACTATAGCATGTAAATTTACAAATGCCCTTTCAATTAGAATCCACCTATACCCCGTCGGGCGATCAGCCTACAGCCATTCAAGCACTCACCGAAGGTGTCTTGGAAGGTGAGCGTTATCACACACTTTTAGGGGTAACTGGTAGCGGTAAAACTTTTACCATCGCCAACCTTATTCAAAATGTACAAAGGCCCACACTTGTTTTAACCCATAATAAAACATTGGTGGCACAACTCTACGGAGAGTTCAAACAATTTTTTCCTAATAATGCAGTGGGTTATTTTGTTTCTTATTACGATTATTATCAACCCGAAGCTTATTTGCCTACTTCTGGTGTTTACATTGAAAAAGATTTAAGTATTAATGAAGAGCTCGATAAATTAAGATTACAAGCCACTGCACAATTATTAAGCGGCCGCAGGGATATCATTATTGTAGCCAGCGTGAGTTGTATTTATGGTATGGGCAATCCTACAGAATATGAAAAGGGTATTATAAGAATTAATGCAGGCATGGTTTTGCCCAGACAAGCCTTTTTACATGCCTTGGTAAATAGTTTGTACCACCGAACGGTGACCGAATTTGATAGAGGTTCTTTTCGCGTCAATGGCGATACTGTTGATATACGACTACCTTATGTGGATTATGGATACCGCATTACATTTTTTGGAGATGAAATAGAATCTATTGAAAGTATAGAAGTAGAAAGCGGCAAAAGAATAGAGACCATGGAAAACGCTGCTATTTTTCCTGCTAATTTATATTTAGCCCCAAAGGATTTAGTGCAAGAAATCATTTATGAAATTCAAGATGAAATGCGCGCACAGGTAGAATATTTTAAAAATACAGGAAAGCATATCGAAGCACAAAGAATAAAAGAGCGTGTTGAATACGATATTGAAATGATTAGAGAGTTAGGCTATTGCACAGGAATAGAAAACTATTCAAGATTTTTTGATAGAAGAAAGCCCGGCACCCGCCCCTTTTGTTTATTAGATTATTTCCCCAAGGACTTTTTATGTGTAATAGATGAAAGCCATGTAACCATTCCACAAATATCTGGAATGTATGGCGGAGATAGAAGTAGAAAAATGAATTTAGTAGAATATGGTTTCAGACTACCTAGTGCTATTGATAACCGCCCCCTTAATTTTAATGAGTTTGAAAACATGGTGGGACAGTCCATCTTTGTTAGTGCCACACCGGGAGAATATGAATTAGAAAAAACAGGAGGCTTAATAATTGAGCAGGTGGTAAGACCCACTGGCCTATTGGATCCGCCGATAGAAGTACGCCCTACTAAAAATCAAATTGACGACTTATTAGAAGAAATTGCGATGCAGGTAGAAAAAGGGGACCGTGTTTTAGTAACTACACTTACTAAAAAAATGGCGGAAGAAATGGATCGTTATTTAAGTCGTATTCAAATTAAATCAAAATATATTCATAGTGATATTGATGCCCTTGAACGAGTAGAAATTTTAAGGGAACTAAGATTGGGCGTGATTGATGTATTAGTGGGTGTGAATTTATTAAGAGAGGGACTAGACCTACCTGAAGTTTCATTAGTAGTCGTTTTAGATGCGGATAAGGAAGGCTTTTTAAGAAATGAAAAGTCCTTAACACAAACAGCGGGAAGGGCCGCTAGAAATGTAGATGGCCGCGTTATATTTTATGCCGATCAAATTACCAAGAGTATGCGCCGTACCATGGACGAGACTGATAGAAGAAGGGCTAAACAAATAAAATACAACACAGATAATAATATTACGCCTACTACTATTATTAAAAGTATAGAACAGGTCATGGCACAAAGCGCGGTATTAGATATAAAGGGCTTTACGCTAAATAATATAAATATTAAAACTAGCGACGATCTTGAAATGGTTACAAACGCCTCTGATGAATTTAAAACCATCCCGCAAATAGAAAAAGCCATTAGCCAAACAAAAAAGCAAATGGATAAGTTTGCTAAAGCGTTGGATTTTATGGAAGCAGCTAAGTTAAGAGATGAAATGTTTAGATTAGAAGCACAGTTAGAAAAAATGAAGAACACTTAATGTACATACAAAGAAACTAGCTAAACCTAAGAATACCTAACAAAATAATTATACCAATAGTATTTGTATTAATTTTATACCTATGTCTTCCCTTTTAGAATCAATATATAACGGCCTAGTGCAAACTACTTGGATAGAAGCCATAGCAGTTATATCGGGCATTGTTTCTGTTTGGTATAGTAGAAAAGAAAATATATTGGTATTTCCCACAGGCCTATTAAATACGATCATTTATATTTATTTAAGTTTAAAAGGACATTTACTTGGAGAGGCAAGCGTGAATTTATATTATACCATTATGAGTTTGTATGGTTGGTATTTATGGACAAGAAAAAATCAAACCAATCAAGAACTAATTTTACAAATTACGAATAGCAATACCAAAGAGAGAATACAGCAGTTTTTGTTTTTCGCAGGCGTATATGTTATTATTTATTTTTCTTTAGTGTATTTAAAACAATCCTTTGCACCAGAAGCCATTCCTTGGGCCGACGCACTAGCAAGCGCTTCAGCATATACAGCCATGTGGTTAATGGCCAAGAAAAAAGTACAGAGCTGGTTTTGGTGGGTGCTTACCAATATTGCCTCCATACCTTTATATTTTATAAAGGGCTACACTTTTACAAGTGTTCAATTTATAGTACTATTAATTTTAGCTATTGCAGGATGGATAGAGTGGAGTAGAAAAGCAAATAATGCTAAAAACCTTAATCAAGCGTAAAGCTCTTCAAAGCATACTATGTCTAAAGAAATACCAACAATAAATACCAAGCTGCAAAAAATTGTGGTGCTAGGCCCAGAGTCCACGGGTAAATCAACATTATCAGAAGCCTTAGCTAAACACTATGGAGTGGTGGATTGCAAAGAGTATGCCAGACAATATTTACATGAAAACGGTACAAAATATAATTTCGAAGATTTATTAACAATTGCCAAGGGGCAATTAACATTAGAGGAAGAGGCTATTCAAAAAGCAGAGCAGCAATTAATAGACATATCAAAAAACAAGATAGTTATTGACACCAACATGTATGTTATGAAGGTTTGGTGTGAATATGTTTTTAATAATTGCCATACTTATATTTTAGATGAAATTCATAAAAGAAACTACGATCTCTATCTTCTGTGCGATATAGACCTAGCATGGACTCCAGATGAAATGCGTGAATACCCAGATGAAAAACCAAGACAAGAACTGTTTGCTATTTATAAAGATATTTTAATCAATCAAAATACTCCCTGGGCCATTGTAAGCGGTGCGGGAGACGAGAGAACTCAAAACGCCATTAGGCTTATTGATAAAATTTTAGGATAGTTAATCCAAGCATTTATTTATTAGAAATAAGTATTCTAATTATTGAGTTGTTACTTTTTTAACAAGGCTGAAACATCCTCATCCGTTTCAATATTATTCATTTCTCTTAGAATTTGTGGATAGCGCCACGAAACCCTTCTAGTCATTGGACGCGCAGTAAATTTTTTAGGATTTGGAAAACCCGCTACAATCATGGCCGCCTCAGCCCTTGTTAAATTTTTAGCAGACTTTTTAAAATAGTGTTGCGCAGCGGCCTCCACCCCAAAACAGCCAGGACCGGTTTCAATTATATTTAAATACACTTCTAGAATTCTTTGCTTCCCCCAAATAAGCTCAATTAAAAATGTAAAATAAACCTCTGGAATTTTTCTAATGTATTTATCATATCGTCCGCCCTGCCATAAAAAAACATTTTTAGCAACCTGTTGCGAAATAGTACTAGCACCACCACCTAATGGTATTTTAGATTTTTTCTTTTTCTTTTTAGGGTGAAGGCTTTTTTCAATCGCGTCCCAATCAAAGCCCATATGATCTGTAAAGGCTTGGTCCTCACTTGCCATAGCCGCTAGCTTAATATTATAGGACATTTTATCCCAAGCAACATAATCTCTCTTTAAACCTAAACCAAATGCGTTGGTAATTTGTGTAATGGTAATGGGCGGCTCTATAAATTTAGTAACAAGCACATAAATTAGTGAGCTTAAAAATAGATAAAGAAAAAAGCGACGTATTTTTTTTATCACAAATACAATTTATAAAATTTCTACACTAAAACGTTTTCCAATGGGACGGTAATCGGGATTAGACCTCTTAACTAGCACGCCTGCAAGCCAGGCTGTTATGCCCCCTGCTAATTTTGGTATATTATTTTTTTCAAAAATTGGATCACCATCTATAGCAGAATTTATAATATTTAAACCAACATAACCAAGACCGCCTGCTTTTAAAACAGCACCATTGGTAAACACACTTCTAAAGCGCCCTCTATCTTTTGCAAAGGCCTTTATTTCGTTAATATGTAAAATGAGTCGACCTAGTTTAAGCGTGTCCTGACCATAGGTACCAAACATGGTAAGAGAACCCTGTAAGGCAAAATGATTAACCTGAATAGAATCATCTCTAATCCAATCGATATAGCCGGTAAGCCATTGCGCATTGCTAAACTCAAAGTTTATATAATCACCTTCGGTAAAGGATCTTATAATCACGCCACGATCCTTTAATAGTAATAGTTTGCCTCCTTGTGCCCTTAGGTCTGAATGCATTACAGACAGAAGAACTACCAAAAAACAAAACTTAAAGATGAATAATTTTTTCACTACAGCAATTTACGATTTTTATTTTTAATAAAGAATAAGATATATCAAAGCCGTCTTACTATGAATGACTAATAGTGCAAAGCGCCATAAAACAAGGCTGCGCTAAATATAAAAATAATAATCCCCGAAACCCTATTAATGATTATCATGTTATGCAGGGTGAGCTTAGGTCGAAGCTTGCCTGCTAATGCTACTTTTAGTAAATCAGATAATAATACAAATAACAAACAAGTACCGAATACAAGTATTCTGTAACTAAGAGGATTATTCATTTCAGCCGACGCTGCACTAATAGCCGCCGTCCATGCAAACCAAAATAAAAATACACTAGGGTTTAGTGTGTTCATAAAAAAGCCTGATAAAAAAGTGGAAACCAAATCTCTTTTACTCATTAACTTTTCTTTATTATCATCCCCCCCTTCAAAAACTATTTTTTTAAAAAATAAAGTATACACACTCATCACTAATAAAAAACCTGCACCTAACATAGCAATAAAGGCCTTATGCAATAAAGCGAGTGCAAAAAAACCAGTAAAAAAATTACAAATAAATAATAAAACCATATCACTCATCGAAACCCCTGCTACAAAAACATAACCTGCTTTATATCCATTTGTTAAACTTTGTTTCAAAATTGCAAAAATAACGGGGCCAATGGAAATACTTAAGATAAGCCCAAGCAATAAACCTTTTAAAATAGGGGCTATCATAATTAAGCAATAAAATTTTTCCACTCATCTAATACACTGCCTTTAATAACTCTTGGAAACTTATGCTGGCCGCCCACCTTGCCCTTGCTGCTCATAAAATCCATAAATACACTTTCTTTTAAGACGGTTATAAAAACTTTCTTTAAAGCACTTTTTCTCTCAACGGCATAATCATCATTTAATTCAATTAATTTCTCATCGATATTTTTTATGAGTAAATCGCTGTCTACGGCATCATTGCATGCAACATACCAATGATGTGCAAATAAATTTTCAAATGGTACACCCGTTACACCAAACTCTGGAATAGATATATTCATTTCCTCACTTACTAGTTGAATGGCCTTATTCATATTATCAACACTAAGGTGCTCACCTACTAAACTTAAAAAATGTTTCGTTCTACCTGTAATAATAATTTCGGCATTGGCTTTATCAATAAAGCGAATGGTATCTCCAATCAAATAACGCCAAGCACCGGCTGCTGTACTAATTAAAATGGCATAATCTTTATTTTCTTCTACTTCATGAATTAATAACGCATTAGGGCTTTCAATCATCTCTCCATTTTCATCAAAGTTATTTTCATCAAAAGGAACAAATTCAAAAAAGATATGTTGATTAAAAGACAATCGCATACCCACTCCGTTTTGTTTATCCTGCCATGCCAAGAAACCCTCGCTGGCCAAATAGGTTTCAATATAGGTGATTGGTTTTCCTAATAACTTTTCAAAACCATGTTTATAAGGCTCAAAGCTTACCCCACCATGCGCAAAAAAATCAAGATTAGGCCAAATCTCGTGAATATTATTTAGCTTATATTTTTCAATCACCATTTCAATACACATCTGTATCCAAGCGGGTACCCCTACAATAAATCCAATATCCCACTCGGGTGCTTTTTCAACAATCTCTTTTAATTTCTTATTCCAATCTCTTTCCTTAGCAATTTTTTTACCAGGTTTATAAAATGGCTGAAACCAAAATGGATTTTTTTTCGCAGTAATGCCACTTAGATCACCAGCGTAATAACCTGCTTCTTTTTGCAAATCGGTACTACCACCCAAAGTAAGCCAGCCCTTGCCAATTGATCCAAAATTCACATCGCTATACTTAAACAAACTAATGAGTTGCTTAATCATTAAAATTTTATTTCCCCTTAATAAATCATTGGTAATAGGAATGTATTTGCTAGCAGATTCACTAGTACCACTACTTAAGGCAAAATATTTTATTTTACCTGGCCAACAAACATCTGATTCCCCTTCAAGTGTTCGGTACCACCAGTCCTTATAAATTTTATTATAATTATAGGCAGGTACCGACTGCTGAAAAGCTCTTTGCGGGCTTCTTTCTAATAAAATTTTATCAAAATTAAATTGCTGGCCAAAAGCAGTATATTTTGCTCGGCGTAATAATTTCTTAAGCACGCGTAGCTGTGCTCTTTTTGGGCTTCTTGGTGGAATGCCCAAAGCTTTTTGAATGCTTTTTGGTAAGTTAATCTCAAAAATCGGCATCTACTGAATCGGGGTTTATTTTTTAAAGATTATCTGCAAAAATAGGAATGTTATTCGAGCAAACGAACCTACTTTTGCCTTATGATTAAAAATACACTTTTAAAGGCTGTAGAGGCCGGTGGCAAAGAATTAAAGCATTTTTTTAACGGTTCTTTTACAATTTCTAGCAAAGGTTCTCTGAATGACCTAGTTACAGAGGCCGACCATGCAGCGGAGAAGGCCATTTTTAAGGTGATTCAAGAGGCTTTTCCGACGCATTTTATTTTAAGTGAAGAAACGGGCGAAATCAAACAAGATTCCAAAATCAAATGGATTATCGATCCAATAGATGGCACCATCAATTTTGCCAATGGTATTCCGATTTGTTGTGTGAGTATTGGTGTGGAAGAAGAAGGCAAAATGATATTAGGTGCCGTATATAACCCGATCATGAACGAACTTTTTATTGCAGAGAAAGGAAAGGGCGCTACTTTAAACGGTAATAAAATACAAGTAAGCGATAAAGATAATTTATTAAGTAGTTGTTTAGTTACTGGTTTTCCATATCAATATTTAGATACAGAAAACGGGCCCCTACAAATTTTTGAAAAATTAATTCGAAAGGCCATTCCTGTTCGAAGACTTGGAAGCGCTGCCATTGATTTATGTTGGACTGCTGCAGGCAGGTTTGATGGATTTTATGAACATAAGTTGCAAGCCTGGGATAGTGCTGCAGGTTTTTTAATGGTTGAAGAGGCTGGTGGAAAAGTTACCGACTTAAAAGGAAACCCCTACAGCCCATACCAGCCGGGCATTATAGCCACCAATGGTAAAATTCACGATCAATTATTACACGTTATAACAGGCGGAAATTTATAAATTATTTTATGTCAACAGAAAGAACTGAAATTGATAAATTAGGTGAGTTTGGTTTAATAGATCATCTCACAGAAAATTTTGAAACAAATAATGCCTCTACTATTTTATCGATAGGAGATGACGCAGCAGTGATAGATCATTTTGGAAAACAAACA
>Ga0214919_10005368_pt1 | contig 18245 bp, 18 predicted proteins | sample LL1503_MetaG_FD_177994 | JGI IMG/M metagenome (GOLD analysis project Ga0214919, IMG submission 177994) | Freshwater microbial communities from Lake Lanier, Atlanta, Georgia, United States - LL-1503 | ecosystem: Environmental > Aquatic > Freshwater > Lake | place: USA: Georgia | collected...
GGGACGGTTGCCCCAGTAGACTGCGCAGAAGGGCTGCTTGAGCCAGACGTTGTCCCAGTAGCCGTCGCCCGAGACGCGCTTCAAGTCCAGGTTGATACCGGCCTTGGACAGCGATTCTTGGAAAATTTGGCCTGCGTCGGTGGCGCCGGAGAAGGCACCTTCGGACACTTGCAACTCGATCGCGCCGGTGTGACCCGACTTCTTCATGTGGAACTTTGCCTTCTCGGGGTCAAAGCGGTTCATGGTTTGGTTGGGGTTGTAGAACTTCATCTTCGGTCCAACGCAGTTGTCGTTACCGATCGATGCGTAACCGCTGTAGACGTTGTCCACAATCTTTTGACGGTCGATACCATATTTCAGCGCCAACATCACGTCGGTGTTGGTGAACGGTGCCTTGTCGGTGTGGGCCACAAAGCAAAAGCGGTTGCCCATGCCGGGTGTGCGCGAGACTTTGAGCGCCGAGTTCTTGGCCAGCAAGGCCGCAGTCTTGGGGCTCACGCGGTTGATGATGTCTACCGTGCCAGTTTGCAGCGCGGTCGTGCGCTGCGATGCGTCGCCAATGTAGATCAGCTCCACGCGGTCAAAGTTGCCGCGGTTGGGCTTCCAGTAGTTGCCGGGCTTGCGTTTGAAGGTTGCGCGTACGCCGGGCTGGAACTCTTCCATGACGAAGGCGCCAGTGCCATCGGGCTTGCTGAAGTCTTTGAAACCGTTGGGCACCACGATGATGTGGTAGTCGCTCAGGTTGAAAGGCAAGTCCACATTACCCTTGTTCATGGTGATTTGCACCTGGGTGGCAGACAGTTTCTTGATTTCTTTGATATCGGCCAACAAGGCTTTGGCAGGCGACTTGGTCTCACCGCGGTGCATGTTGATGGAGTAGATGACATCGTCTGCGTCGAGCGTCTTACCCGAAGTGAAAGTGATGCCCTTGCGCACATTGAAGGTCCAGTCGGCGGCGCCGGGCTTGACTTCCCAGCTCTCAAACAGCTCGCCCACGGCGTCGCCGTTGTCGGCCACTTCGACCAGGTTGTTCCAGAGCATCAGGCTCAAGGTGATTGGGATGGAGTCCGCATAGGTCATGGGGTCCAGGCTGTCAGAGGGCGAACCGCCTTCCATACCCATGCGCAGCGTGCCGCCTTTTTTGGGCGCGCTTTGCGCCAGGGCGGGTGCGACGCCGAAGGTGGACGCCAGGCCAACCGCAGACGCGCCAAGAATCAGTTGGCGACGGTCGAGGATGATTCCTGCGTCGCTGGTGGTTTCGACATGTGCCATTTTTGAAGATCTCCAATCCAAGCAGATTAATAAACAGACTCCAGGCTATCTTGCCAGCGTTGGCAAATAATACCGGGAGCGGAAAGCAAACGGTTTTGCGTTCTACCAACATGGTAATGCAAACCATTGCCCGTCTCAAGGCGGCCGTATTGGCATATTCCCTTAGGCGGACGTGCTTTTTCCCCCTGCGCGGCAATTTCTGAAATTGCATCCCACCTATGCGCCTGCGCCTGCGCCCCTAACACCCGGTCCAGCGCGGCGGCCGCTTTTCTGAAAAAGCCAGCGGCCCCTCGGCCGCGTCTTGCGAACGAAGCATGGCGCGGTAGGTGGGTAAACCGCCCTGGCGCAGCGTCTGGTACGCCGCCTCCAGGTCTTGGCCCTGGGTGGCGCGCACGATTTCTTTTACTGCGGCCACCGCCAGCGGCGCACATTGCACGATCTGTTGCGCCAGCGCCTGCGCAGCAGCCATCAGCGCCTCGGGCGCCACCACCTGGTTAACCAGGCCCCAGCTTTTCGCCTCGGGCGCGCCCATGCGCCGCCCGGTGAGCAGCAACTCCATGGCCACGGCGCGCGGCAGGCGCTTGGGCAGGCGCAGCAGCCCGCCCGAGTCGGCCACCATGCCGAGTTTGACTTCGGGCAGCGCAAATTCGGCCGTGTCGCTGGCCACCAGCAGGTCAGCGGCTAGCGCCAACTCAAAGCCGCCGCCCATGGCCAGGCCGTTGACGGCGGCAATGACCGGCTTGCCCAGGTTAAAGAACTCGGTCAGACCGCCAAAGCCGCCCGGGCCGTGATCGGCGTCTATCGCCTCGCCCTCGGTGGCGCTGGTCAGGTCCCAACCGGCGGAAAAAAAGCGCCCGGTGCCGGTCAGGATGGCCACGCGCAGCGCCGGGTCGTCTTGCAAGTGCGCAAACGCCGCGTACAAGGCGTGGCTGGTGGCCACGTTGATGGCGTTGGCCTTAGGCCGGTCCAGGATGATGGTGAGTACGCCACCCTCGGCGTGGGTGCGAACGGCGGCGTGGGCGGCGTTAGACATGGGACGTTCCTTCGGAAATGGGTTCAATGCAGCGGATCAGCGCGTCCACGACCAGCACGCCATCGGGCATAAGCAGCACCGGGTTGACATCAAGTTCGAGCAGGCTGTGCGCGTGGCTTTGGGCGTAATCGGCCACGGCCATGACGGCGTCCACCAGCGCGGGCACGTCGCCCGCGGGCTTGCCGCGAAAGCCGCGCAGCAGCGGCCAGATGCGCAGGGACTCCAGCGCCGCTTGCACCTCGTGGCGCTGCACCGGAAGCAGCAAGGTGCGCGCGTCTTGCAGCAGCTCCACCAGCACGCCCCCGGCGCCCACGGTAAGCGACAGGCCAAATTGCGCGTCGCGCTGCACGCCCACGATGACCTCGGCCACCACGTTCGCGGCCATTTGCTCGACCAAAAACTGGTCGGACAGATGGGCCATTTTGTTAAGGGCCGCCTGAAGTTGCTCCGCATTGGCGAGGTTCAGGTGCACCGCACCAGCCTCGGTTTTGTGCGCAAGCTGCGCCGACACCGCCTTGAGCACCACGGGGTAGCCCAGCGCGTCGGCAGCCTCGGCCACCTGCGCAGCGGGCACCACCCGGCCCTTGGGCACCGGTAGTCCAAATGCCGCCAGCGCCCGCTTGGCGGTGGCTTCGTCCAGTGTGCGCGGGCTGCCCGCTTGCAGCGCTTGCACCGGGGAAAGCGGCTTCAATACGGCCTGCGCCCGCACCGCCGCGCCCACCTGAGCGGCATGGGCGATGGCGTCCAGGCAATCGGGCAGTCCGTGCATGGGCGCAATCCCTCGGGCCATGAGCGATTGTGCGTAGTCCTCGGGCAGGTCTTCGGGCAGGCTGGCGACCACGGTGGCGGCTTTCTTGCCAGTGCTTTGAACCAACGCTTCACCGGCGTGTGCTGCGGCCACGAAGGCGTCTACCGTGGTGCCCCAGCTCTCAGCGCTGCAGCGGTCCAGGCGCGGGTAGTCCAGCACCAGCAGGTGGGCGTCAAAGTTGCAGTCCATCAGGCCAGAGAAGCATTCGGTCTGCGCCCCCAGGTCGCCCCAGATGTAGGTGTGGTAGTCCAGCGGATTGGCCACGGTGACCTTGTCGCCTAACACGGCGTGCAGGCGCGCTTGGGCAGCGCTTGGAATGGCCGGCATGTCCAGGCCACGCGGCTGCGCCAGGTCCGCCACCAGCGAGGCCTCGCCACCCGAGCAACTGGCCGAAATAATGCGCTTGCCGCCCAGCGGCCCGTGCACGTGCAAAAACTTGCAAGTCTCGATCAGCCCCGCCGGGTCGCGCACCCGGGCCACGCCGCAGCGGGCAAAGAGCGCGTCGTACAAGGCGTCTGGCCCGGCCAGCGAGCTGGTGTGGCTCATGGCGGTTTGTGCGCCCAGTGCGGACGATCCCGCCTTGAGTGCCACCAGCGGCACGCCCTGGCGCAGCGCCTTGAGCGCCACGCGCGAAAACGCGGCCACGTCGTCCAGCCCCTCGATGTGCATGCCGATCACGCTCACGCGCGGGTCGGCCAAGAGCGCGTCCACCAGGCTTTCCATGCGATTGCCGGCCTTGTTGCCCACGGTAATCAAATAGGCCAGCGGCAGCGCGCGCCGCTGCATGGTCAGGTTCAGGCCGATGTTGCCGCTTTGGGTGATGAGCGCCACGCCGCACCCCACGCGCTGGCCACCGTGCTGGTCGGGCCACAGGGCCACGCCGTCCAGGTAATTGAGCATGCCGTAGCAATTGGGGCCAAGCAAGGCCATGTCGCCCGCGTTGTGGACTAGCTGGTGCTGCAGCGCCAGACCCTCGCCACCTACTTCGGCAAAGCCCGAGGCGTAGCAAATCACGCCGCCTGCGCCGCGCGCGGCCAACTGGCCCACGATGGCCACAGTGGCCTCGCGTGGTACGGCCACAAAGCTGGCGTCGGGCGCCTGGGGCAGCGCGGCCACGTCTGGGTAGCAGGCGATGCCTTCCACCGTGGCGCGCGTGGGGTGCACCGGCCACAGGTCACCAGCAAACCCGAGCTTGCGGCATTGGCGAATGGCCTCGGCGGCGGCATTACCGCCAAACACCGCGATATGGCGCGGTGAAAACAGGCGCTGCAACTGGGCGCGAGCCGCGCTGTCTTGCGCTTCGCACTCGGCGGCTTCCGTCAGGCCCTCGATCGCCGCGTTGGCTGGGGCTGGGGCTGCGGTTGCGCTCACGCCCCGTGCACGCGCAGCATGGCGCGCGAGATGATGTGGCGCTGGATTTCGCTGGTGCCGTCCCAGATGCGCTCCACCCGGGCGTCGCGCCAGTAGCGCTCGATGGGCAGCTGGTTCATCAGGCCCATGCCGCCAAAGATTTGCAGCGCGTTGTCGGTCACCCGCGCAAGCGCCTCTGAGGCAAACAGCTTGGCCATGGCGGCGTCCGAGTCGGTCATGGTGCCTTGGTCGCACTTCCAGGCGGCTTGCAGTGTCAGCAGTTCGGCGGCAGCCAGCTCGGTGGCCATGTCGGCCAGCTTAAACCCCGTGCCCTGAAACTTGCCAATCGCCTGGCCAAACTGCTTGCGCGTGGCGGCCCATTCGGTGGCCATTTCCATCACACGCTGGCCGCGGCCCACGCTGGTGGCGGCCACGGTCAGGCGCGTGGCGCCCAGCCACTCGCCCATCAAATCGAAGCCCCTGCCTTCCTCGCCCAGGCGCTTGTAGGCGGGCACGCGGCAGTCGGTAAAAAACAGCTCGCACTGGTGGTAGCCCCGGTGCGATACGCAGGCCGGGCCCCGGCGCACGGTCAGGCCCGGCGAATTGAGGTCCACCAAAAAGCCGGTGATTTTTTTCTTGGGACCATGCTTGGTGTCTTCTACGCCGGTGGCGGCAAACAGCACCACAAAGTCGCTCATGTCGGCGTGGCTGATGAAGTGCTTGGTGCCGTTGATCAGGTAGTCGGCGTTCTCACCGGCGCCGTCGCGCGTGGCGCGGGTTTGCATACCGCGCACGTCCGAACCGGCATTGGGCTCGGTCATAGCCAGGCAGTCGTGGCGCTCGCCACGAATCGTGGGCATCAAATACTCCTCAATTTGTGCGCCCTGGCAGGCGCGCAAGATGTTGCTCGGCCTGGCAATCAGCATTTGCAGGCCGTAGGAGGCGCGCCCGAGTTCGCGCTCCATCAGCGTGATGCTGAAGTTGTCCAGCCCGCCGCCACCCAGCTCAGACGGCATATTGGCAGCAAACAGGCCCACTTCGATCGCCTTGGCCTGGATGGAATGGGCCAGCGCGGGGTCAATCGCGTCGGTCCGCTCCACCTCGTCCTCATGGGGGTAGAGCTCTTTTTCGACAAAGGCGCGCACCGTGTCGACGATCATGGTGTGCTCGGTGCTCAGGGCGAATTGCATGGCGGCAGTCTTTCAAAAAATCAGTCTGAGCTTCACGCCGCCTTGCGGCGTATGCCCATCGGCTTGCCCACCTGGGGCGGCGCGGACAGGCTGGCGTGGGCCTGGGCAATGGCGTGCAGGTGGGCCTGCAAGCCGGCGGGCATGGGCGTGGCGCGGCCTTGGGAAATGTTCACATGGACCAGCATTTGCTCGCCCGTGGCCAGCAAGTCGCCGCTGCTGGCGTGGTACATCGCGTGAAAAATGTGCACGCGCTTGTCGTCAAAGTCCAGCAGTTGCAGGGTCAGGCGCAGCGCTTCGCCCTCGGCCACTTCGCGGATGTTGTGGATGTGGGTTTGCACCGTGTACAGCGAGTGGCCGCCCTGGTCGCGGTAGGTCTCGTCAATGCCCACCAGCCTGAAAAACGCGTCCGAGTTGTCGCCAAACACCAGCAAGTAGCACGACTCGCTCATGTGGCCGTTGTAGTCCACCCATTCGGGCAGCACGGTGGGGCGGTACAAGCACAGGGGCGCGGCGATGGGAGCGGCCGGGTCCCAGGGCGGCGCGGGCGTGCCTTCGAGCGGGGTGCCCAAGCCGTGGGGCTTTTTGGTGGGTGATTCAGAGGCCGTCATTTACAAATACCTTTAATCAAGGCGGCGCCAGCAGCACGATTTTTCCGACGAAGTTCTTCGCGCTGAAGGTGGCCTGCGCCAGCGCCATATCGCGCAGCGCAAAAGTATGGGCCACCACCGGCGCGATCTCACCGCGTTCGATGTAGCCCACCAGCTTGTCAAAAATGCGGTCGTCCTGAAATGTGCAACCCATCAGGGTCAGGTCTTTGAGGTACAGGGTGCGCAAATCCAGCGCCACCAGCGGCCCGGCAATGGCGCCCGAGCTGGCGTAGCGGCCGCCGCGTTTGAGCACGTCCAGCAAGGTTGGCCACTGCGCGCCACCCACCAGGTCAATGACCACATCCACACTCTCGGCGCCCAGCGCGTGCGCCAGGTCGGCGTCGCGCGCCAGGCATTCGGCTGCGCCTAGCGCGCGCACGGCGGCGTGCTTGTCAGCGCCCGCCACGGCCACCACGTGGGCGCCCCGGCGGCCGGCCAGTTGCACCGCCGCGCTGCCCACGCCGCCCGAGGCGCCGGTGACCAGCACGCGCTCGCCCGCCTTCACCCCCGCGCGGTCCACCAGGTTTTCGGCCGTGGAATAGGCGCAGGGAAAGGACGCCAACTCGGCGTCACTCAAAGTGCTATGAATGGCCATAGCCGCGTCGGCGGGCACGCGGGTGTATTGGGCAAAGCCGCCATCGCACTCCGAGCCAAAGTACCAGCAGGCATAGGGGCGGTAGTCGGCGTAGGCGCGCAATATGGGCCGCACCAGCACGCGCTGGCCGATGCGTGCTGCGTCCACGCCCGGTCCCACGGCGGCAATATGGCCGCAGCAGTCTGCGCCCTGGATGCGCGGAAACGCCATGGGCGTGCCGCCCCAGCTCGGGTCCTCGTCTTGCGCACGGTCAAATACCGCTGCGCCGCCTTCGGTGGCACTGTTGGTAGTTTTGGAATACCAGCCCACGCGGGTGTTGATATCGGTGTTGTTGACCGCGCTAGCCGCCACCCGAATCAGCACTTCACCGGCGCGCGGCAGGGGCAAGGGCAGGTCGTCGCGGTAGTGCAAAACCTCGGGTCCGCCAAACGCCGTCAGCACGACACCGTGCATGGTGGCGGGCAAGGCGGCAGGCGCAGTGCGCATGGGCAGGCGCTATTTAGGCTGGGGCAGCGCCATCACGCGCCCCACCTGGGCCGGGCGTGGCAGGGGCGCGTGCTGCGCGGCCAGCGGCTGCAAATACGCAGCCACAGCAGGCACAAATGGCGTAGCGCGCGGCCCCGCCATGTCGACGTTGAGCAGCATCTGTTCGCTAACAGCCATCACCTCGGTTTGGCCCTCGGGGTGCAGGCTCATGCACACGTGCAGGCGTTTGGCGTCAAGACCTAGCACTAGCAAACGCACTTCCACTGCCGCGCCTTGTTTGACCTCGTGCAAATAGTTCACATGCGCCTCCAGCGTGAACCACGAGTGGCCGGTAGCTTTGCGCCCAGCATCATTCAGACCAGCCAAGTCCATCAGCGCGTCCACGGCACTGCTGAACAGCACCATGTAATGGCCGTCGCGCAGGTGGCCATTGAAGTCCACCCACTCAGCGCCGATGGTGGTTTGGTAGATGACGGGCAGCGCCGGGGCCGCAGCGGTCTCAGGCATCGGGCGCGATTCCGTGTTTAAGTTTGGTGGCTTTGATGGCGGCCTGCACCGCCATCAGGCAGTCGTCGCGGTAGCGTTCCCAGTCGGCAATGCTGCGCGTGCCGAGTTGCTCTTCGCTGCCTTCGGCTACGGCGTCCAGTAGCGAATCGGTGAGTTCCGGGGCCTCCAACTTGGTCCAGGGCAGCTTGAGCGCCGGGCCAAACTGGGCCATGAAATGGCGCATGCCCGCGTCGCCCCCGGCCAAGGTGTAGATCAAAAAGCTGCCCATGAAGGACCAGCGCATGCCCGCGCCAAAGCGGATGGCGTCGTCAATCTCGCCAGTGGTGGCCACACCGTCGTTGACCAAATGCAGCGACTCGCGCCACATGGCCTCCAACAGCCGGTCGGCGATAAAGCCTGGCACCTCTTTGCGCACATGCAGCGGGCGCATGCCCAAGCTGCGGTAGACCTGCATGGCGGCTTGTATCGCCTCGGGTGCGGTGTTGACGCCGCCCACCACTTCCACCAGCGGCAGCAGATACACCGGATTGAACGGGTGGCCGACCACGCAGCGCTCGGGGTGCTGGGCGCTGGCATAAAAGTCGGTGGGCAGGAGGCCCGAGGTGCTCGAACCGATGAGCACATTGGGGCGCGCCGCAGCGGTAATTTGCGCATGCAGCGCCAGTTTCAGGTCTTGGCGCTCGGGCGCGCTTTCTTGGATGAAGTCGGCGTGGGCCACGCATTCCTCCACCGTGGCGACAAAGCGCAGGCGGTCTTGCGAGGCGCCCGGCGCCAGGCCTTGCGCGGTCAGCGCGCCCCAGGCTTTGGCCGTGCGTGCGCGCAAGGCGGCCTCGGCCCCAGGCGCCGGGTCCCAGGCGATCACGTCCAGGCCGTGGGCCAGGGCGCGTGCTACCCAGCCGCTGCCAATGACGCCGGTGCCTAAGGCTGCGAAAGTTTTGATGTCGGTAATGAAGTTCATGGTTTCTTATGGTTTGCGGGGGATAAAGCGGATCAGCCGCGCTTCTTTAAGCCCATTTTTTCGCGACCCTGGGCCGGTGTCATGGGCGTGCTGCCCAATCGGAGGATGATTTCCACCACGCGTTCGGTGAGCGAGCCATTGGTGGCCAGCACGCCTTTGTCCAGCCACAGGTTGTCCTCTAGCCCCACGCGCACATTGCCACCCAGCAGCATGGCCTGCGCGGCCATGGGCATTTGGGTGCGGCCAATGCCAAAGCCCGACCACACCACGCCCGGCGGCAGGTTGTCCACCATGGCTTTCATGGTGGTGGTGTCGGCCGGTGCGCCCCAGGGAATGCCCAGGCAAAGCTGGAACAGCGGGTTGTCCAGCAAGCCTTCTTTGATCATTTGCTTGGCAAACCACAGGTGGCCGGTGTCAAAAATCTCCAGCTCGGCCTTCACGCCCAGCTCGGTGATGCGCTTGGCGCCGGCGCGCAGGGCGGCCGGGGTGGAGACGTAAATCGTGTCGCCGTCGCCAAAGTTCAGCGTGCCGCAGTCCAGGGTGCAGATCTCGGGCAGCAGTTGTTCGACATGGATCAGGCGCGCCATGGGGCCAATCAAATCGGTGGCTGGGCCAAAGGCCATGGGGTTTTCGCCCGGGCCAATGTCCAGGTCGCCACCCATGCCAGCGGTCAGGTTGACGATGATGTCCACGCCGGAGTCGCGGATGCGGTCCATGACCTCGGCGTAAAGCGCCGGGTCGCGGCTGAATTGGCCGGTTTCGGGGTTGCGCACATGGCAATGCACCACGGTGGCACCGGCCTTGGCCGCTTCCACTGCCGCCGCAGCTATTTGCGTGGGGGTTACGGGCACATGCGGGCTTTTGCCAGCGGTGTCGCCAGCGCCGGTCAGGGCGCAGGTGATGATGACGTTAGGGTTCATGTTTTGTACTCCGGTTCTTCGTGGTCAAGGATTTGTTTGAGCGCCGCAAAGTGCATTTCGCAATAGGCGGTGGGGTAGTCGTTCCACTGCGCGCAGGCCAGCGCAGCCAGCCGCTCAGGGATGGTCGCCAGTGGCCGATGGGTGGACAAGGCCAGCACTTGCAGCTTGGCGGCTTTTTCGAGGTAATACAGTTCGTCGAGCGCCTGGGCCACCGTGGGGCCAATGACGATTACGCCGTGGTTGCCCATGAACAGCACGCTTTTGCCCGCGCCCAGCAGGCCCGCCACGCGCTGGCCTTCTGTGGCATCCAAGGCCATACCCGCGTAGTTGCGGTCATAAGCGATGCGGCCATGGAAGCGGCAGGCGTTTTGGTCCAGCGCCAGCCATTCAAAGTCTTGCAGGCAGCACAGCGTGGTGGCGTAGGGCATGTGGGTGTGCAGAATGCAGCGCGCCTGTGGCAGGCGCTGGTGCAGCTCGGCGTGCAGGTGCCAGGCGGTGGGGTCAGGGGCATGGGCGTCTGTGGGCTGTTCGGCGTCGACCCGGAGCAGATCGCTGGCCTGGATGCGCGCAAAATGGCTGCCCGCCGGGTTCAGCAAGAACTGCGTGCCCGGTTCGTTGAGCGCCAGGCTGAAATGGTTGGCAATGGCCTCGTGCATGTCCCAGCGCGCGGCCCAGCGAAAGGCGGCGGCCAGGTCAATGCGCGCTTGGTGCTCGTCGGTGAAATCTGTCATGCGTTAGGGCGTGGAGGCAGCGGTCAGTTGGCGCACTGTAAGGTGCAAATGCGGCCATTTCTGGCGCATGGACGACGATTTCTCGGTATTCTGCGACGATTTTGGCGCATCACTGGGGCCGTGATTTCCCGGCCAGTTCGCAAAAGGTCGCTTTTTGGGTGGTTCAGCTGTGCGCACTGTGTCACCATAGGCGCACCTGCTTTCCCTGCGCTCAGACCCTTTTCCCCATGACATCGCCCAGAAAAAACGCACTCACCTGGCCCCTGGCCTCGCTGCTCAGCGGCGTGAGCATGCTGGTGGTGGGGATCGCACTCCTGTCGGTGGCTATCGGTGCGCAAGCCGGCTTTGCCAAGTACTCGGCGCTGGTCACCGGCATGATCATGTCGGCCTACTTTGCCGGTTTTGTCTACGGCACCTACGCCTGCCCCGTGCTGATACGCCGCGTGGGCTATATCCGCGCTTTTGCTGTGATGGCCTCGGTGGCATCGGCCCTGCCGGTGCTGCACGCGGTATGGACCAACCCCTGGTTTTGGGGCCTGCTGCGCTTTGTCACCGGCCTGTGCATTGTGGGCTTGTACATGGTGATCGAGAGCTGGCTCAATGTCGTGGCCGACCGCGAGAGCCGGGGCAAGGTGTTTGCGGCCTATATGGCGGTTAGCGGCGTGTCCATGGCGCTGGGCCAGTGGCTGATTTTGGTGGGTGACCGCTTTGGTTTTGTGCCTTTTGCGCTGGTGTCGGTGCTATTTTCGTTTGCGCTCATTCCCACCACCATGACCACCATCCGCGAGCCGCGCCAGACCAAGGCGCCGTCCATGAACCTGCTGGCCTTGTTTGTCATTTCGCCCATTGGCGCTATTGCGTCCATGGGGTCGGGGCTGATCAGCGGCACGTTTTACAGCCTGGGCAATGTGTTTGGCGCGGGCGTGGGCTTTAGCGACAACCGCACTGCGGCGTTCATGGCCGTCACTATTCTGAGCGGCGCGGCCTTTCAGTGGCCGGTGGGGCATGTGTCCGACCGCTACGACCGGCGTTGGATTTTGTTTTGGATTTGCGTCATTTCATCGGTGCTGGCGGCCGTGGGCTTCTACCTGGCGCGTGAATATGAAAACTTTTTGATCCTGTTGGGCGTGCTGTATGGCGCCATGTCTTTTGCCATTTACGGCCTGAGCGTGGCCCACACCAACGACCTGATCGAGCCCTCCAAGGTGCTGGAGACGACGGGTGGCTTGCTGCTGCTTTATGGCATAGGCGCCACCATTGGCCCGACGCTGGCTGGCGGGCTGATGGACTACATCGGGCCCGAGGGCTTGATGCTGTACTTTGCCTTGGTGCTGGCGGCTCTGGCGGGCTTGGTGTGGTACTACACCGCGCAGCAGCAGCGAACGGCGAGCGTGCCCGCGCACCGCTCCGACTACGTGATGATGGACGCCAGCTCGCAAGCGGTGTTGCAAATGGACCCGCGTAACGCCGGAACACCCGAGGCCGAGACCAGTGAGCGCCCGGTGAGCCCGTGAACGGCGCCCAGCCGTCCTGGTCGTGAGTCACCGAAGCCATTTTTTTGAGCGATAAAGCACTATGAACCATGTTGCATTCACCCAAATGAAAGACGGCACGGCCGAGGAATACCAGTTTTTGCAGACGCTGGAGCACAACTACATCCGCAGCCTGCCCGACCGCTTGCTGACGGCGCTCGAAGGCCTGGGCGAGTCCTTGGCGGGTTACCAGATCAGCCGCCTGGAGCATTCGCTCCAAACCGCCACCCGAGCCGAGGCAGACGGTGCGGACATCGACATGGTGGTGGCCGCGCTGGTGCACGACATTGGCGACGCACTGGCGCCCGAGAACCACTCGCAAATGGCCGCCGCCATTCTGCGCCCCTATGTACGCGCCGAGGTGACCTGGGTGATTGAAATGCACGGCCTGTTTCAAATGAAGTACTTCGCCCACCACATCGGCGGTCAGCCCGACGGCTACCTGGCCCATGCCGACCACCCGTGGTTTGGTAGTTGCTGCCGTTTTTGCGAGCTGTACGACCAAGCTGCCTTTGACCCCGCCTACCCGACCAAACCACTGTCCTACTTTGCGCCCATGCTGCGCGAGGTGTTTGGCCGCAAGGCCTTTGATTCCTCTTGCACCTAGCTTCCCCACTTCGACTCGAAGTCAAATGAAAGCTGCCGGTGGTGCCGGATCGACAGCAGGTAAACGGTGGCGCCCAAACGTGCGTAGAGCAGCAGGTAGCGCGACATCACGTATTCGCGTATCTCGCCTTCGCTGGCAAGGGCCTTGAGCTGGTGTTTCAGGCGGTCGATGGCGTTGCTGGTTTCCACCGACCGGATGGGGCGCTCGAAGAACAATCGACCCATGGCGGGGAAGCGTTCCAGGTTTGGAATGACGGTGTCGGTCAGTTCGCCCAGCAGCGCCTCAAACGCCTGCGGCGCGTCGGCTGCCAGTAAAAAGGCTTCGGCCTCTTCGAGATTGCGCTCGAAGTTCGCCGTGAGTTTGACAAGCGGCTTGTCGGCCACGGTGTGCACGCGCTCAGGCCGCTGCCTTTGACGCGAGGCGGCGCTTCACGGCCGCCAGGGTGCTGCGCGCGTCCTTTACCTTGCCAGCGGCGATGTCGTCCACGCCTTGCGCCGCATCCCCAATCAGTAGGAGGTGAATGCGCTCGCGCTCCAGTTGGTGGTAGTAGTCCAGTCGCCGGGCGTCGATGAGGGCGACGTAGCTTTCGCCGTTTTTGGTGATGATCTTCTCGGCACCGGCCTTGACCTGTTCAACCAGGTCGGACAGGTTGGCCCGCGCCTGGGTGAGGGGAACCACATCGCTTGCAGTGAATGCCATGGCAGGCTCCAGTTGGAATAAAAGGGTACAGAATACTGTGCATTATGCGATACGGCAAGCCTGCCCTGCGGCTCCAGCGCCCCTCGAAAGACACGCCTATGCTGCACGCCGTTGTGGCACTGTCCCCATGCCTCATGCACGAACTTCCGCCTCCGGCTGGGTCGCCGAAGCCTGCGCTGTACTGCCTGCTGGCCCTGCTGTGGGTGTCGCTTAGCGCCGCGGCAGACCCTTAGCCACCCGCAGCCAGAGCCGAGGTGGTGGCCATGCTTGGGCGCCTGGAATCGTCTGGCTGCCAGTTCAAGCGAAATAGCAGCTGGCATAGCGGCCCCGAGGCGCGTGCACACCTGCTGCGCAAGCTGGACTATGTGGAAAAAAACGCCTCCGCAAAAACGGCTGAGGAGTTCATCGCCCTGGCCGCCAGCAAGAGCAGCATCACCGGTCAGGCCTACCTGGTCCAGTGCGCCAAGCAAACACCGCTTGCCAGTGCTGTGTGGCTACAGCAGCAGTTGCAGGAAATGCGCATCGCCGACCAAGCAAAGCTGCCCAAGTAAGTTGCAGCGCCAGGCGCGGCGCGCTGCTGGGGCGAGGCAACTTCAGCTAAACACCCCGCCATACTGCTTACGCAGGTCGCCCTTTTGCACCTTGCCGGTTCCACCCACGGGCAGGGCGTCCAAGAAGACCACGTCGTCGGGAACCCACCACTTGGCGACTTTGGTTTCCAGGAACTTCAAAATTTCTTCCTTCTCCAAGGTGGCACCGGGCTTGCGCACGATGAACAGCAAGGGGCGTTCGTCCCATTTGGGGTGTTTGACGCCGATGACGGCGGCCATGGCGACGGCGGGGTGGCCCACAGCGGCGCTTTCCAGGTCGATGGAGCTGATCCACTCGCCGCCGGTCTTGATGACATCTTTGGTTCGGTCGCGGATTTGCATCACGCCCTCGGCATCGATGGTGGCAATGTCACCGGTGGGGAACCAGCCGTCGACCAGGGGCGAAGCCTCGCCCTTGTAGTACGACGCAATGATGGACTGGCCGCGCACCATGAGCTCGCCTTGGGATACACCGTCGCGTGGCAGGCAGTGGCCCGCGTCGTCCACCACCTGGATCTCGACACCAAAGACGCTTTTGCCTTGTCTGGCCAGCAGAGCCTGTTTTTGTTCGGACGTCCAGCCTTTCATCTTGGGCAGCAAGCTGCCTATGGTGCCTATGGCCGTGGTCTCGGTCATGCCCCAGCCGTGGCGCACGTCGACGTCGTAGACGTCCATGAACTTTGCAATCAGCGCCTGCGGCATCGCCGAGCCGCCCACGCCGGTGCGGCGCATGGTGCTAAAGCGCAGGCCGTTTTGCTCCAGGTGCGCGATCAGCCCCTGCCAGATGGTGGGCACGCCCGCGCTGACGGTTACGCCCTCAAGCTCCATGAGCTCGTACAGCGATTGACCGTCCAGGCGCGGGCCTGGCAATACCAACTTGGTTCCGCCAATCGGCGCCGCGTAGGGTATGCACCAGGCGTTGATGTGAAACATGGGCACCACGGGCAGCATCGCGTCATGGGGCGAAAGCGACAGCACACCGGGCATGCAGCACGACATGGCGTTCAACACAATAGAGCGGTGCGAATACATCGCGCCCTTGGGGTTGCCCGTGGTGCCCGAGGTGTAGCACAGCGCCGCAGCCGAGTGTTCGTCAAAGCTGGGCCAGTCAAACACCGCGCTGCAGGGTGCCACCAGTTCGTCGTACGACAGCACGTTGGCCACGCCATCGATGGTCGGGGTGTTGGTTGCATCGGCCAAACAGATCCAGGCGCGCACGCCAGGGCAGTGCGCGGCAATGCCCTTGACCAGCGGCGCAAAGGTGGCGTCGAACAAGACTGCCCGGTCCTCAGCGTGGTTGATGATGTAGATCAGCTGCTGCGCCTGCAAGCGCGGGTTGCAGGTGTGCATCACCATGCCGCTGCCCGAGACGGCGTAGTAGGCCTCCAGGTGGCGGTGGTTATTCCAGGCAATCGTGCCAACGGCGTCGCCACCGACCAGCCCCAGGCCGGCCAGTGCGTTGGCCAGCTTGCGCGCGCCCGCCGCGCAGGCGGCATAGGTGTAGCGAAACAGCGGCCCGTGCGTCTCGCGCGAGACCACTTCCACATCGCCGAACTGCGCTGCGGCGTGTTCTATCACGCTGGACAAGAGCAGCGGGCGGTCCATCATCAGGCCGGGTTGGAGCATGGGGGTTCCTAAAAAAAAGTTACGCCAAGTCGTGGCGCACGGATTATGGGCAGCCCAGGGGGCGCGGTGCCCCCAGTTGCTGCGCCGTGCTGGTCACGCCGGTGACAAACTGCGTTCGGTAGCGACCGCTTGCGCGGCAATGTCCAGGGCGCGCAGGCGAAGTGCCGGGTCAAACACGTCGCACACCAGCAGTAGTTCATCGGCGCCGGTGGCGTCGGCCAACGCGTGCAACTGTGTTTCCACAGTGTCCGGGCCACCCACCACCGCAGCGCCTAAAAAGTCAGCAATAGCTGCGCGCTCCTGGGGGCTGCAGCGGGCCAAAAAGTGCGCCTGCGGGGCCTGCAAGCGCCGTCGGTCGCCACGCAAGATGCCCAGCACCCGCTGGTACACGCTGCTGGCTAAAAAGTCAGCTTCTTCGTCGGTCGGTGCGGCGATCAGGGGTACGCCAATGGCCACATAGGGCTTGGCCAAATGCGCCGACGGCTGAAACAACTGGCGGTACAGGTCCACCGCCTGCATCAGCAGGCGCGGCGCAAAGTGCGAGGCAAAGGCGTAGGGCAGGCCGCGCTGCGCCGCCAGTTGGGCCGAAAACAGGCTAGACCCCAGCAGCCAGATCGGCACCTGCGTGCCCGCACCCGGCATAGCGACGATGCGTTGGGTGTCTTGTGCGGGCGCGAGCAGGCGTTGCAGCTCGGCCACGTCGCGCGGAAAATCATCCTCGCTCTCGGTGCGGTCGCGGCGCAGGGCGCGCATCGTGGCTTGGTCAGTGCCCGGCGCGCGGCCCAGGCCCAGGTCGATGCGGTTGGGGTACAGCTCGGCCAGCGTGCCAAAGGCCTCAGCCACCACCAGCGGCGCGTGGTTCGGGAGCATGATGCCGCCCGAGCCCACGCGGATGCGCTGCGTCCCCCCAGCCAAATAGCCCACCAGCACGGCTGTGGCCGAGCTGGCAATGCCTTGCATATTGTGGTGTTCCGCCACCCAATAGCGCTTAAACCCCAGCGCCTCGGCGTGCTGCGCCGTCGCCAGGGCGGTGGCCAGTGACTGGCCCACGCTGACGCCTTCGCGCACGGCCACCAGGTCGAGCATGGACAGTGAGAACGTGGGTTGTTGGGTCATGGCAGGGCGGTCTGGTAACAAGGTAGCCGATTATGCGCAGTACCCAAGCCCGCTGGGCATTTGCAAGGGGCACAATGCCTTTTTTACCTTGTGTTCTTGTGTGGAGATCCTGCCAGGTCTTGCCATTATTTTTCTAGGAGTAACCATGCCCAAGGCCCAAACGCCCCCCGACTCCGCTTTGACCGCCGACAGCCCAGGCCCCGCAGTTTTTGCCTGGCGATCGACCGAGACCGACCAAGCCGAGTTGGCGCGGCTGCGTGCGCATCGGCGTGCGCACCGAGCTATCGCGCCAAACACCGTGGCGCTGCCCGCGCACGCCAGCGTTGCCACCCAGGCCCCGTTACTCACCCGTGGTCAGCGCCTGGCCGACGGCGTTGCTGCCACCATTGGATCTTGGCGCTTTATCGTTATCCAGAGCACTGCCATCGTGCTGTGGATTACCGGCAACGTGTTGGTGGGCGCCAATTCTTGGGATCCGTATCCCTTCATCCTGCTTAACTTGCTGCTGTCGTTTCAGGCCGCATACACCGCCCCGGCCATCATGATGAGCCAAAACCGACAGTCTGAGCTCGACCGCCGCCACGCGCAAAGCGACTACGAGATCAACGTCAAGGCCGAGCTGGAAATCGAGCTGCTGCATGAAAAAATCGACATCCTCAAAGAGCAAGAGCTGCTGGCGCTGACAGACGCGGTGCGCCAGCTCTCGGCGCAGCTGGAAACTCTGTCCAAGCGCATGCCCTGACTTCCACGCAGGCCCGCCCGGTGCAGCCCCTAAGATCGCCGCCTATGCATACCACCGCCCTTGTTTTGTTCTCCGGAGGCCAAGACTCCACCACCTGCCTTGCGCACGCGCTGTCCCGCTACCAGCGCGTTGAAACCGTGGCCTTCGACTACCGCCAGCGCCACCATATTGAGCTCGATGCACGCCTGAACGTGCTGCATGCGCTGCGCGCACGCTTCCCGGCCTGGGCGGCCAAACTCGGCGAGGACCATTTACTGGACTTGGCGGTGCTAGGCGAGGTCAGCGACACGTCCCTGACCCGTGACACCGCCATCGCCATGGAGGCCAGCGGCCTGCCCAACAGCTTTGTGCCCGGGCGCAACCTGCTGTTTTTGACCCTGGCCGCCGCGCTGGCCTACCGCCGGGGCTTGCAGGTGATCGTCACAGGCGTGTGCGAGACCGACTTTTCGGGTTACCCCGATTGCCGCGACGACACCATGAAAGCCATGCAACTGGCCTTGTCTTTGGGCATGGACCGGCGCTTTTTAATCGAAACCCCGCTGATGTGGATCGACAAAGCCGCCACCTGGCGTATGGCCCACGACTTGGGCACCCAGGCCGACGCACAGGGTGGCGGTCAGGCCCTAGTCGATCTCATCGTGGAGCACACGCACACCTGCTACCTGGGTGAGCGCAGCCAGCGACATGATTGGGGCTATGGCTGTGGCAGTTGCCCGGCCTGCGACTTGCGGGTCAAGGGCTTTGCGGCCTTTCGGGGTGCCGATCGTCGGTGAGGTCTGTTAGCTATTGCTTTTGAATCTCTACCGGGGGGGTGCCCACTCTCTCCCCCAACCCCT
>Ga0214919_10005369_pt1 | contig 18241 bp, 19 predicted proteins | sample LL1503_MetaG_FD_177994 | JGI IMG/M metagenome (GOLD analysis project Ga0214919, IMG submission 177994) | Freshwater microbial communities from Lake Lanier, Atlanta, Georgia, United States - LL-1503 | ecosystem: Environmental > Aquatic > Freshwater > Lake | place: USA: Georgia | collected...
GTCGTGCGCCAGCGCACCCCGCCGCCGCCCGCCGGGCCGCAGCAGTACAGCGCAAGCGCTTCGCGCGCGGCCTGGTCGGCGTCATCCTGCGTGCGCGCCGAGACGGCAAGTCGCACGCGGATATCCTGCGGCTCGGCACCTTCGAAAGCGCGCCAACGCGTGCCGCCGTCGCCGTCATGCACGCTCGACACGCCTATAAGGTCCACGCGCGGTTGCACGTCGAGCTTGCGGATGCGCAGGCGCTCGAGCAGCACGTCGGCAGCAATCCGCGCCCGGGCGAGGCAGTTGGGCCCCGCATAGGAGATCTCGCCCTCGCCCAGCCATCCGCCGTCGAAGCAGACTGTCGCCTTGACCTTCAGCGGCGCGGGTCCGCCGCGGATCCCGGATATCTCCACCCGGTCGCCGCCCAGGTCTTTGACGCTCACCCCGGTGAAGTCCAGCGTGACGTCCGGCGTGAGGTAGCACCCCGGATCGTGGATTTCATAGAGGAGCTGCTCCTTGACCACCAGCGGGTTTACCAGCCCCCCGGTCCGCGCAGCCTTGGTGATGACGAGGCGCCCGTCGGCATCGACTTCTGCAATGGGAAAGCCGATGTTCGCCGGATCGGGAACGTCCTTGTAGCCGGGGTCGTAGAAATAGCCCCCGGTGACTTGCGCACCGCATTCGAGCAGGTGCCCGGCGGTCGAGCCCACCGCGATCTTCTCCCAGTCGTCCCAGGCCCAGCCGAAATGGTGGACCAGCGGCGCGAGCGCGAGCGACGGGTCGCCGGTCCGGCCGGTGACGACAACCTGGGCGCCCTTGCGCAGCGCCTCGACGATCGGCTTGGCCGAAAGGTAGGCGTTGGCCGATACGATTTCACCGGTGCCGGTGTCGAGCGTGGCGTCGGCTTCGTAGACCTCGAGAGTGGCGAGGTCGAGGTTACTCACATCGTCGCCGTGCACGACCCCGATCCGCAGGTCCGGCAGGCCGAGCCTGAGGGCTAGCTTTGCAATGACACGGGCGGCGCCAGGCGGGTTGGCTGCGCCGAAATTGCCGATGATGGTGATTCCATTCTCGACACAGCGCCGCAGGATGGGCTCGAGCAGCCGCTCGAGCATCGGTTCGTAGCCTTTTTCCGGATCCCGCCGCTTTTCGAGCTGGGCCAGGGCCACGGTACGTTCGCCCAGCACCTCGAAGAACACCGCCGCCGGGCCGCCGAGCTCGATCAGCGTGTCGACCACCGGGCCGGGCGCGTCGACGCGATCGCCCGAAAAACCGGCGCAGTTGCCCACCCTGAAGAGTTTGCCCATCGCGAAGTGCCTGTAGTTTGCCAGTGTCCGGGAACGGTGCACTGGTTCCGGGGATTCTAACGGTATCATCCGTCTTGCTGCGCGGGTGATGGAATTGGTAGACATATCGGACTTAAAATCCGAAGCCCGTAAGGGCGTGCGGGTTCGACTCCCGCCCTGCGCACCAGCGGTTTCGCATTGATCCACTCAACGAAATCCAGAACGAGGAGTTCCAGCGATGTCAGCCAGTTCAAATTCCGCCGGCAGGTTCGCGATACGCGACGATCTGGCTGAATCGCACGAGATCGCCTGGGCAGCCATTGCGGCGCCGGGCACCTGGCTCAGCGGCCGGGAGCGAGTTGCCGTGGTCGCCGAGATCCGCAGGGCTTACGGCTGCCGTCATTGCGCAATAATAAAATCGGCTCTCTCCCCGAACGCCGTACCCGGCGCCCACGAAGCGACAGGCGGCGTCAGTCCTGCGCAGGTGGAACTCATTCATCGCCTGGCGAGCGATCCGGGGCGACTCAGCGAGAAGTGGACCGCCGAGGTGATGTCGCTCGGAATGTCTGAAGGGGAATACATCGAAATCGTCGGTATTGTGGCGCTGGTGCTGGTCATGGACACGTTCGACCTTGCGCTTGGCCGTCCGCAGCGGCCCCTTCCCGACGCGCAGTCGGGGGAGCCGACCCGCTACCGTCCGCCCGGCGCCCGCAAGAATGCGGCCTGGCTGCCCCTCGTGGAGCCCGAGGACGTGGTCGAGGCCGACGGCCCGATGTACCCCAGCCCGAAGGCCGGCTACATCTATCGCGGATTGTCGCTGGTCCCGCAGTCGATGCGCGACTACTGGGCCCTCATCAATTGCCACTACCTGCCGAGCAAGTACGTGTACGCCTTCGACACGTCGCTGCGCGCGATCAGCCGTCCGCAGATCGAACTCCTGGCGGCGCGGGTTTCAGCAATGCACCAGTGCGCTTATTGAACGACGGCACACTCCTACATGCTCCGTGAGAGCATGCAAATCGAAGGAAAGCAGGTGGACCTGGGCGGTGTCACGCGCGGATTCGGTCCGGGGGTGGGCGTTGCCCAATCGGCAGAACTGGCCGAATTCGCGGAGTCTGTGGTGCAGCGGGACCCCTCCAGGATCGCGGCTGCGCGGAGCGTGCTGCTCGGCGTCCTCGGCGAAGCCGGGCTGGTTGATGCCTCTGCGGTAGTGGCGGCGTTCCATGGGTTCGTGCGCATCGCTGACGCAACGGGCATTCCCTACACGACGGCAGCGAGGGGCGATGACGCGCCTGAGTTGCGGGAAGAAGCCGGGGTCAACGGGTTCCCGCGAGTCAGGGCGGACAGTCTGGGCTGAGGGGGTGGAGGCGCGGAGCGGAGTCGAACCGCTCTAAAAGGCTTTGCAGGCCTCTGCATAACCGCTTTGCTACCGCGCCGGAAGACGACTCTGAGACTAAAAAGGGAGGGCCCGCAAAGGCCCTCCCTCGGTGATCCTGGAGCGGGAGAAGAGTCTCGAACTCTCGACCTCAACCTTGGCAAGGTTGCGCTCTACCAACTGAGCTACTCCCGCATCAAACAGCCGACAATTTTAATGATCTTCGGGGTCTTAGTCAATCCGGGGTGTCATCCGGAGTGTCAAACCTTCCCGTCCACGCTCACCCCGGCCTTGCGCAGGTAGTAAAGCATGGAAATCACGGTCAGGACGGCGGCCACGTTGATGAGGATCGTGCCCAGCCACTGGCAGTTGAACAGCCCGAGAAACTCGTCGTGAAAGAGCAGCAGCGGGATCGCCACCATTTGGACGGTGGTCTTCAGCTTGCCGATGAAGGCCACCGCCACGCTCTTGGACTGCCCCATCTGGGCCATCCATTCGCGCAGCGCCGAGATGGCGATTTCGCGCCCGATGATGATCAGCGCCACCAGCGGTTCCACCCGGTCCAGGTGCAGGAGCACGACCAGGGCGCCGGCGACCATGAGCTTGTCCGCAACGGGGTCGAGGAACGCGCCGAAGGCCGACATCTCGTCCAGCACCCGGGCGAGGTAGCCGTCCAGCCAGTCGGTCAGGGCGGCGACGATGAAGATCCCCGTGGCGGCGATATTCTTGTTTTCCGCCTGCAGCCACTCTGCGGGCAGGTAGAAGACGCCGACGATGAGCGGGATCATCAGGATCCGGCACCACGTGACGAGGTTCGGGAGATTGGTGGGGACTTTGCGCGGCATGCCGAACTCTACCCTGTTCGCGGCTTTTGTTCCGCTTCGCCGTGGAGGTGGCGATAGATTTTTTGCGCGGTCGCACGGCTGATGCCCTCCACCTTCATGATGTCCTCGATCGCGGCCGACTGGACGCCCTTGAGACCGCCGAAGTGCGCGAGGAGCGAGCGCCTGCGCTTGTCGCCGATGCCGGGTATCTCGTTGAGTTCGGAGGTGGTGCGCGTTTTTCCGCGGCGGGCACGATGCCCGACGATCGCAAAACGGTGGGCCTCGTCGCGAATCTGCTGGATGAGGTGCAGGCCTGGGTGTTGGGGCGGGAGCGTGACCACGATGCCCTCGCCTTCGACGATCAACTCTTCGAGCCCGGGTTTGCGCTCCGGCCCCTTGGCAACGCCCACCACGCTGACATCGTTGAGCCCGAGTTCCACCAGCGCCGAGCGGGCCTGCGCCACCTGTCCCTTGCCGCCGTCGATCAGGATCAGGTCGGGCATTTTTGCCCCTTCTGCTGAAATACGTTCGTAGCGCCGCATCAGCACCTGCCGCATTGCGGCGTAATCGTCGCCCGGCGTGATGTCGCGAATGTTGAACCGCCGGTATTCCGACTTCTGCATGTCGTGGCCGTCATATACCACGCAGGAGCCCACGGTCGCCTCGCCCATGGTGTGGCTGATGTCGAAGCATTCGATGCGCTGCGCGGATTCGGGAAGTCCGAGGGCTTCGCGCAGCGCGACCAACCGCCCTTCCTGCGTGCCCCGCTCCCGGACCCGGTTGGCCAGCGCAAGCAGCGCATTCTTCTCGGCCATCTCCAGCCAGATGCGCCTGTCCCCCTGGGGGGTGACGACCAGCCGTACGGGACGATGCGCCTGTTCGCTGAGGGCGGCTTCCAGCATCTCACCTTCAAGATCGGCGTTGGCGAGGATCAGCGGCGGGATGGGCTGTTCGAGGTAGTGCTGGGTCAGGAAGGCGAGGATCACTTCGCCGGGCGTCGCGGCGTCGGCGTTCTGCGGAAAGAAGCTGCGGTCGCCCACATGACGGCCCGCGCGAATCATCACCAGGTTCACGCACGATATGCCGCCCTCGCTGCGGCACGCGACCACGTCTGCATCCACGCCCACGGCAGATTCGACGTATTGCCTCGCCTGCACCCGCGACAGGGCCCGGACCTGGTCGCGGTACATCGCGGCTTCCTCGAACCTGAGCGCGGTGGCCGCAGTGTCCATCTTCGCGGTCAGCGTGTTGATGACGTCGTTTTCACGCCCCAGCAGGAAGAGCTCGGCGTTCCTGACGTCGTGAGCGTAAGCGTCTTCGCTGATCAGGCGGGTACAGGGCGCGGAGCAGCGCTGGATCTGGTGCAGCAGGCAGGGGCGCGAGCGGTTCTCGAACACGGAATCTTCGCAGGTGCGCAGCCGGAACACCCTCTGCAGGAGCTGGATGCTCTCGCGCACCGCGTAGGAATGCGGGAACGGGCCGAAATAGCGGTTCTTCTTCTCCTGCCCGCCGCGGTGAAACCCGATTCGCGCGTAGCGGTGTCCCGTGATCATCAGGTAGGGGTACGACTTGTCGTCGCGGAACAGGATGTTGTAGCGCGGCGCAAGGCTCTTGATGAAGTTGTTCTCGAGGATCAGCGCTTCGCCCTCGGACCGCGTGACGGTGGTTTCCATCGAGGCGATCTGCGTCACCATCAGGCCGATGCGGGGGCTGTGCAGCGTCTTCGTGAAATAGCTCGAGACGCGCTTTTTCAGGTCGCGGGCCTTGCCTACGTAGAGCACCTCCCCCGCTGCACCCAGCATGCGGTACACGCCTGGCAGGCTCGGCAGGCCGGCCACGAATGCCTTGGCGTCGAACTTCTCGCTCATGCGACCCGGATCCTAGGCCAGCGCAGCCACATCCTTGAGGGCCGCGCGATAAGCCGCGGCGTCGAGCGCGATCGCGCGACGGGCGTCATGCCGGATCCGTTCGAGGCGCTCTGAGGGGAACGACAATCCGCTGAGCGCTGCGAGCAACTCGTCTGCCGCTTGCGGCGCGTTGCAGACCAGTACCGAGTCGCATCCGGCGGCGAATGCGGCGAGCGCGCGCTCCTTCATTCCTCCGGCAGTGCTGGCACCTTCCATGCTGAGGTCGTCGCTGAAGATCACGCCGTCGAACCCCAGCTGCTTGCGCAGCACTTCCTTCAGCCAGAACGGCGAAAAGCCCGCCGGGTCCGGCGTCACGGCTTCATAGACCACGTGGGCAGGCATGATGCCCGCCAGGCCTGCCGCTATGCTGGGACGATACGGCGCCACGTCCAGGGCGATGATCTCTTCGAGCGAGCGGCCATCCACGGGAATCGCCACGTGCGAGTCGGCCGTCGCGTATCCGTGACCTGGAAAATGCTTGCCCACGGCCCCCATGCCGGTCGCGAACAACCCGCGCACCACTGCGGCCCCCAGCGCCCCCACCACTTCGGGGGATGCGTGAAAGGCGCGATCGCCGATCACGGAGCTGGCGCCGTAGTCCAGGTCAAGGACGGGCGTAAAGCTCAGGTCCACGCCGTGCGCGCCGAGTTCGGCGCCGATCACCAGGCCGGTGCTTTCGGCCGCGCGAACCGCTGCGGCCGGATCCCGATTCCACAGTTCGCCCAGTGCCCTCATGGGGGGGATCCGGGTGAAGCCTTCGCGGAACCTCTGCACCCGTCCGCCCTCGTGGTCGACGCAGATGACCAGTTCCTGGGTGCGCAGGGCGCGGATCTCGGCGGTCAACGCCTTCACCTGGGCCGGGCTTTCGAAATTCCGGGCAAACAGGATGATGCCGCCCACCAGCGGATGGCAGAGCCTGCGGCGATCCGTGTCGTCGAGTGCCAGCCCGGCCACATCCACGATGACCGGCCCCAGGGGCAGGTGCGCGCTCATTCCAGTCCCTCCAGGATCACGGTGGCACTGGCGAGTTCACGCTCGTCCGTAAGGGATACATGGGCCCGGCCCACGCCGCGCGCCTCGAGCATTGCCTTGAGCGCAGGCGTGAAATCGAGCGAAGGCTTGCCGGAACGCAGGTTGATGACCCAGACCCCGTGCCAGTTTGCCGGTGAGTGAATGCCCGTGCCGAGCGCTTTTGTGAAAGCTTCCTTCGCTGCGAAGCGCTTGGCGAGATAGGCCGCGGGCTTGCGGTGTCCGGCAAAGCGCCGCAGTTCGGGTTCGCACAGGATGCGCTGGGCGAACTTGTCGCCGAAGCGCCGCAGTGCCGCCTCGATCCGCGGGATCTCAATGATATCGGTGCCGACGCCGTAGATCATGTACCTGACCGCAGCCCGAGGCGGGCCTCCGTCAACAGGCGCTTCATCTCGCGCACCGCCTCGCGCATGCCGACAAACACTGCCCGGCTGACGATGGCGTGGCCGATATGCAGCTCCCGCACGCCGGCCAGGCGCGCGACCGGCTCGACGTTGAAGTAATTCAGCGCATGGCCCGCATTGAAACGCATGCCGAGGTCGCGGATGGCCTGCCCTGCGCGGGCGAGCTTGTCGAGCTCGGCCACGACTGCGGGCCCTTCGGCGTCGCGCCCCTTGGAGTGGAAGGCGTGCGCATAGGGCCCGGTGTGGACTTCGCAGACCCGGGCGCCGACGCGCTGTGCCGCTTCGATCTGGCGCAGGTCGGCATCAATGAACACCGAGACCACGATGCCCGCCTCCGAAATGCGCGATACCGCATCCTTGATCTTGGTCTCCTGCGCGACGATGTCGAGTCCCCCTTCGGTGGTGATCTCATGGCGCCCTTCGGGCACCAGCATCGCCATCTCGGGCTTGATGGTGCGCGCGATGGCCACCATGCCTTCGGTCGCTGCCATCTCGAGATTGAGCTTGATGTGCGTGAGTTCACGCAGGCGCCGCACGTCCTCGTCCTGGATGTGGCGGCGGTCTTCGCGCAAGTGGACGGTGATCCCGTCCGCGCCGCCGAGGTGCGCCTCGATTGCGGCCCATACTGGATCGGGCTCGTAGGTGCGGCGCGCCTGCCTGACGGTGGCCACGTGGTCGACGTTGACGCCCAGCTCGATCATAGGTCCTGAAGCTCCAAGAGGACGCTGCGGGTATGCAGCGGTTGCCCGTGCAGGCGCTGGCCGATCAGTGCCCGCATCAGGCCACGGGCCTGGTGCAGCGTTTCGGCACTGCGGTAGTCGTCGAGGTCGAGGTCGCGCAGCGTACTTCCGCGCACCACCATCTCGCCCACCGCCGCGCCATTGACCGGCAACGGCCCGCGCTCGGGATCGTACAGATAATGCATCTCCGGGTCGATGGGGGCGCCGCTCGCTGCATCCCGGTCAAGCAGCATCGCGTAACCGAGCTCGGCCAGCAGCCGCTTTTCGAATCCGCGCAGCACGCCCGCGGTCGGATCGCCCCGCCCCAATCGCTCGAGGCTGTCGCGATAGGCATCGAACAGCGCCTCGTGGGCGTCGTCGCGCGGCACGAGGCGCAGGATCAGCTCATTGACGTAGAAGCCGCACATCAGGCCGAAGCCGCGCAGGAAGGGCATCCCGCCCTCCCACTCCGCGCCGATCAGGGTGCTCAGTTCACCGCTGCCGGTCCATGACAAACGCAGCGGCTGGAAGGCATGCAGCACGCCGCGCATGGCCGAGCGCGGGCGTCGCGCCCCCTTCGCAAGCAGTGCCGTCCGGCCCTGCCGGCGCGAGAATGCCTCGACAATGAGGCTGGTCTCCTTGTATGGGTAGCTGTGGAGGACAAAGGCAGGCTCGAGCTCGATCCTGCGCCTGGGTTGCGCCATCTTCGATTCAGTTGTACCCGAACGATCGCAGGGCCCGCTCGTCTTCGGTCCAGCCCCGCTTCACCTTGACCCAGAGCCCCAGGTAGACCTTGCCGTCAAAGAGCCTTTCCATGTCCTTGCGGGCCGCGGTGCCGATCCTCTTCAGGCGCTCGCCCTTGTCGCCGATGACGATGGGCTTGTGGCTTTCGCGGTCGACCCAGATGGTGGCCTCGATCCGCCGCAGCGCGCCCTCCTCCTTGAAGCTGTCGATCGCCACTTCGCAGCTGTAGGGAAGCTCTTCGCCGAGTTCGCGGAAGAGCTTCTCCCGCACGAGCTCTGACGCAAAGAACCGCTCGTCACGGTCGGTCAGCTGGTCTTCGGGGTACAGCGCGGGGGCAACCGGAAGGGCCTCGCGGATGACTCGCATCAGTTCATCGACGTTCTTGCCGGACTTTGCGCTGACCGGGACGATGGCGTGGAAGGTGCGCGCCTTGGAGATCTCCTCCAGCAAAGGCATCATTCGTTCGGCATCCTTGGCCAGGTCGATCTTGTTGGCCACCGCGATGACTTTCTGGCCGGCCGGGACGCGGGAGAGGAAATTGCGGTCCGCCTCCACAAGCTTCGGCGCTGCGATCACCCAGAGGACGACATCCGCATCCCGCGCCGCCTCGGTCGCCCGTCGATTGAGCGACTTGTTGAACATGTTGGTGTGCAGCGTCTGGAACCCTGGCGAATCGACAAACACATACTGGCATCCGGGCACGCTCAGGATTCCGGTGACCAGGTGCCGGGTGGTCTGCGCCTTGGGCGAAACGATGGAAAGCTTCTGGCCGATCAGCCGGTTGAGCAGGCTCGACTTCCCGGTATTCGGCCGGCCGGTGATCCCAACCGTGCCGCAGTGAAAATCGCCGGCGCTCATTTCGCCAACTGCCGGAGAATCTTGGCGGCGGCATTCTGCTCGGCAAGGCGGCGCGTGCTGCCTGTGCCGGTTGCGTTCAGCTTGAGTTCTGTCACCATGCACTCCACTTCGAAAGTCTGGCGATGGGCCGCGCCCTCAGTTGCGACGACGCGGTAGGAAGGCAGCTTGAACTGGCGGCCCTGGAGGTGCTCCTGCAGCAATGTCTTGGCGTCCTTCGACGGCTTGGCAGGGTCCAGCTTTGCGAATTCATCACGAAACGTGTGGCGGACGGCTTCACGCACGGCCTCATATCCGCCGTCCTGAAAAACTGCGCCGTAGACGGCCTCAAGCGCGTCCGCGAGCATCGAGGGCCGGCTCCTGCCGCCGCTGGCGAGTTCGCCTTCCCCGAGCCGGAGGAATCCCGACAGCCCAAGTTCGAGCGCAATTGCCGACAGGGATTCCTTGCGCACAAGGTTGGCACGCAGGCGGGACAGCTGGCCTTCGGACAATCCGGCAAAGCGCGTGTACAACTCCTCTGCCACGATGCAGTTGAGCACCCCGTCTCCGAGGAACTCGAGCCGCTCATTGTGCGGCGAACCGAAACTGCGGTGGGTCAGCGCCTGCTCGCGCAGGGCATCGCTCTTGAACTGGTAAGCGATGCGCTTGTCGAGGAGCGAGGGTGGCGCCACCGGGTGTGCGCTGCGCCTACTCTTTCGAGTTCGCGGCGAAGTCGATGTAAAGGCCGATGTTGGCGAACAGCGGGACTTCCTTCTTGTAGGCGAACGAAATGAGCACTTCGCCGCCGTCCTTGGTGATTTCCAGGTCGGCGGCCGAGATCGTCTTGACGTCGTCGATCATGGTCTTGGTTTCCCAGGCCTTGCGGATCTCCGCCACGCTTGCGCCGCGCTTCTCCTGCGCGATCGCCGCGATGTGCTTCTTGGCGGTGAAGAACTCCGCGACTGCCGGCCCGACCTTGAAGCCGAGCAGCGCAACGAAGATCAGGATCACGAAAACAATGATCAGGCCACTGAGGCTGACGCCGGTCTGCTTGTTGCGCATGTATCCCCCCTGTTCCCTGCTATCTGAACGTGCCGAAACGACCCAGCTCGTTCAGGTTGAGCCAGATGAAAAACGCCTTGCCGACGATGTTCTCGTCGGGCACGAAACCCCAGACCCGGCTGTCACTCGAATTGTCCCGGTTGTCGCCCATCATGAAGTAATGCCCGGGCGGGACCGTGCAGGTCAGGCCTGACGTATTGTAGATGCAATTTCCGGAGTGCGGGAACGACCGGCTTTGCGACATGAACGACGGCGCGTCGTCCTCCACAAGGATCTCGTGCTCGCGGGTGCCGAACGTTTCGGAGAACCGCCGGGAAAACTGCATGCGCTCGCGCGAGAGGTAGTCGTCCAGCTGCTTCAAAGGCACCGGCTGGCCGTTCACGGACACCTTCTTGTCCTGGTAGCTGATCCTGTCGCCGGGAAGACCGACGACACGCTTGATGTAGTCGAGCGACGGGTCCTCCGGATACCTGAACACCATCACGTCACCGCGCTCGGGGGTGTTGATCGAGATGATCTTCTTGTTGATCACCGGCAACCGGATCCCGTACGTGAACTTGTTGACCAGGATGAAGTCTCCTATCAGCAGCGTGGGGATCATCGACCCGGACGGGATCTTGAAGGGCTCGAACAGGAAGGAGCGCAGCAGGAAGACGATCAGGATCACCGGGAAGAAGCTGACCGAGTACTCGACCCACCAGGGCTCCTTTGCATCCTTTGCGCGCTTCTTGCCTGTCCAGAGGAGGTCGACCAGGCATGCCAGCCCGGTGACAAGGAGAAGCAGCAGCAGGAACAAGGCGAAGCTCACGGATACCTCTACTTATCGTCCATCTGGAGCACGGCGAGGAAGGCTTCCTGCGGGATTTCAACGGCGCCGACCTGCTTCATGCGCTTCTTGCCCTCTTTCTGCTTCTCGAGGAGCTTTTTCTTGCGCGTGATGTCGCCGCCGTAGCACTTGGCGAGCACGTTCTTGCGCAGCGCCTTGACGGTCTCGCGGGAGATGATATGTGCCCCGATGGCCGCCTGGATGGCGACGTCGAACATCTGGCGCGGGATGATCCCGCGCAGGCGGTTTACGAGGTCGCGCCCGCGGTAGGTGGCGTTGCCGCGGTGGACCATCACCGACAGCGCGTCCACCCGGTCGCCGTTGATCAGCACGTCGAGCTTCACCATGTCCGCCGAGCGGTATTCCTTGAACTCGTAATCGAGCGACCCGTAGCCCCGGGTCATGGACTTCAGCTTGTCGAAGAAATCCAGCACGACCTCCGACAGCGGCAGGTCGTAGGTCAGCACGACATGGCGCGCGGTGTACTGCATGTTGCTCTGCGAGCCGCGCTTCTGCGTGCAGAGCGTCATGACCGCACCGACATACTCCTGCGGCGTGAAGATGGTGACCGTGATGATGGGTTCGCGGATCTCGATGATCTTGGAGGGGTCCGGCATCTTGGACGGGTTCTGGATGAACTCGACCGTGCCATCCCGCTGCTCCACCTGGTACACCACGGTCGGCGCCGTGGTGACCAGCTGCATGTTGTACTCGCGCTCGAGCCGCTCCTGCACGATGTCCATGTGCAGCAGGCCGAGGAACCCGCAGCGAAAACCAAACCCCAGCGCCTGCGACACCTCGGGTTCGTACATCAGGGACGCGTCGTTCAGGTGCAGCTTTTCGAGGGCTTCGCGCAGGTTTTCGTACTGGTTGGCCTCGACCGGGTAGAGCCCGGCGAACACCTGGGGCTTCACTTCCTTGAAGCCCGGCAGAGCTGCTGCGGCGCGCTTGTCGGCGATGGTGACGGTGTCGCCGACCTTGGCCGCGCGCAACTCCTTGATGCCGGCGATGATGAACCCTACCTCCCCTGCGGACAGGCTTTCGCGCACTTGCGACTTCGGCGTGAACACACCAACCTGCTCGCACAGGTAGGTTGCGCCGGCGCTCATCAGGAGGATCTTGTCCTTGGGCTTGAGCATGCCATCCACGACCCGCACCAGCATGACCACGCCAACGTAGTTGTCGAACCACGAGTCGATGATCAGGGCCTTCAGCGGTGCATCCGCATTGCCGCGCGGTGGCGGCACACGTTCAATGACCGACTCGAGGATGTCCTCGATGCCGATGCCGTTCTTGGCGCTGGCATGGATCGCATCCTTGGCGTCGATGCCGATCACGTCCTCGATCTCGCTGATCGCCTGCTCGGGGTTGGCCGACGGGAGGTCGATCTTGTTCAGCACGGGAATCACTTCCACGCCCTGCTCGATCGCGGTGTAGCAGTTGGCCACGGTCTGGGCTTCCACGCCCTGGGAGGCATCCACCACAAGCAAGGCGCCTTCGCAGGCCGCCAGCGAACGGCTGACCTCGTACGAGAAGTCGACGTGGCCGGGCGTGTCGATCAGGTTCATTGCGTACACCTGGCCGTCGCGAGCCTTGTAACGCAGAGCGGCCGTCTGTGCCTTGATCGTGATCCCGCGCTCGCGCTCGAGGTCCATCGAGTCGAGGACCTGCGCCTCCATTTCGCGGTCGGAAAGGCCGCCGCAGAACTGGATAAAGCGATCCGCCAGCGTCGACTTGCCGTGGTCGATGTGCGCGATGATCGAAAAGTTGCGGATGAGTTTCTGGGACATGGATAAATGAAAAGGGTGCCCGAGGCACCCTTCTTCAAACACCGCTCATTTTACCGCAAGCCGGGCCTCCAATGCGGCCGTGTCGAGGAAATAGTGGCAGATTTCCTCTCCGTGAAGGTCGGTGAGGACGGGAACCAGTTCCCCGTACTTCGCCTCCAGGGCGGGATCCGCGTCCACGTCGACCACATCGAAGCCGAAATCCAGCGTTTCCTGCAGGCCCCGGAGGGCCGTCGCCATGTCTTCGCAGAGGTGGCAATAGGTGCGCCCATAGAGCGTCAGGCGCGCGCCCATTGTCTGCTCCCTAGCCCTTGTCCGCGAGCCCGCTCACGGTGACGAATGCGGCCGATTCCCCCCGGCGGATATGCAGCGTAACGGTAGTCGCCTTGTCGAGCCCGGCCAGCATCTTGTTCAACTGGTCCACCGACCGAAGCTCGGTCTGCTGGCCTTTGTGCACCAGGGTCAGCAGGACGTCTCCGCGCCGGAAATCGCCTCTGACGTCGGGTTTCACTTCAGTGACGATGAGACCGCCCTGGAGCTTGAGGTCGCGCTTTTGCTCAGTAGTGAGATCGGCCACGACAAGGCCGAGTCGGTTGGCGGCCACCTCCGCCGGTTTGCCGCCGCGCGGTGAGTCGCGGGAGGCTACGCGATCCTCAGGCAGTTCTCCGACGGTGACCGTGAGTTCCCTGGTCCCGCCCTTGCGCAGGACCTGGACGCTCGACTGGGCGCCCGGGCGCGTGGAGCCGACGATGCGCGGCAGGTCGCTCGAAGCTTCGATGGTCTTGCCGTCAAATTTGACGATGATGTCGAGGGCCTCCACGCCTGCCTTGTCCGCCGGGCTGCCTTTTTCCACCTGGTTGACGAGGGCGCCGGCCGGCCTGGGCAGGCCGAAGGAGTCGGCAAGTTCCTTGGTCACCTCCTGGATCACCACGCCGATCCGGCCGCGCGACACCCGGCCCTTGGCGCGCAGCTGGCCCTGGATCTCCAGAGCGACGTCGATCGGGATCGCAAACGACAAGCCCATGAAGCCGCCGGTGCGGCTGTAGATCTGCGAATTGATGCCGACAACCTCGCCGCGCATGTTGAAAAGCGGGCCGCCCGAATTGCCGGGATTGATCGCGACGTCCGTCTGGATGAACGGGACAAAATTCTCCTGCGGCAGCGAACGCCCTTTGGCGCTGACGATGCCCGCGGTCACCGTATTGTCGAACCCGAAAGGCGAACCGATCGCGAGCACCCATTCACCGACCCTGAGTTTCATCGGGTCGCCCATTTTCACGAATTGCAACCCCGAGGCCTCGATCTTGATGAGCGCCACATCCGTGCGCTTGTCCGCGCCGATGACCTTCGCCTTGAACTCGCGCTTGTCGGTCAGGCGCACATTGATCTCGTCGGCGCTCTCCACCACATGGGCGTTGGTGAGGATGTAGCCGTCCGCGCTGATGATGAAGCCCGAGCCGAGCGAACGGCTTTCCGGCTGGCGCGGGCCGGCGCCGGGCCCGGGCGGCTGGCGCGGGACAAAGCGCCGGAAGAAGTCGTAGAACGGGTCGTTCTCGTCCATTTCCGGCACCTGGGGCACGTTCGGTGCCGCCTGCCGGCGGGCCGCCTGGGTGGTGCTGATATTGACCACGGCCGGGCCCTGCTTTTCCACCAGCTCCGTAAAGTCGGGCAATTCGCGGGTTTGCGCCTGGCCGGGCAAGGCGAGGCACAACACCACGGCGATGATTGCGAATCTTGCTATGCGCTTCATTTCATTCCTCGTTTCCAGGTTCAGTGCGGCTTATGGTATTCGACCGTATTTGCGATGCGGCGCACCGTCTGGGCCGGCGCCTCCCCCACCACCGTGACGACATGGTTGGCCAATTCACGGGTGTAGATATTGACAGCGCCCATGCTGGACATGCCCGGGCGCACCGGGTCCCGGCCGGCCTCCAGCGGCTCGATGAAGACCGACACGGCTGCAAGCCCGTCGGAGTAGACGATCTGGCCGACGCGCTGCGACTCGCGGAGCTGGCGCCGCACTTCGATGATCTTGTGGAACCCGGGGATTCCCGCACTGACCGTCCAGCCCGCCTCGGCGAGGTTGGCAGGCGTGACGGCGGCGTTCTCAATGCGCCACTGCTTGCTCTGTCCGGCGAAGGACGGCTTTAGCCGCTCGCGGTCGAAGTTGCCGCCGATGGTGAGCTGGGTGAAGGTGAATTCCTCAACAGGTTCGCCCTTCTCATTCAATATCCTGGCCTTGAGGAGCATGCCGCTGTGCATGTCGGCCCACAGTTTGTAGCCGTATCGCAGCTCGTCCCTGGGCTTGAGCACGATTGCCTGGCAATCGAATCCGGCGATGCGCGCGGTCTCCTCCTTGGATACCGAGTACTGGTCCGGGACGAGCGAGAGCTGCGCCGGGAGGAGCGCCGGGAAGGTGGGCTGCCCGGGGCGCCGGTCGACCTTCACGGTCATGCTGTCAGGCAGGTAGCACCGGATTTCGTCGCCTTTGCGGATGACTTCGCGCCGCATGCCATCGAGGGCCTCGAGCTTCTCGGTGTCGCCAGACGCGTCCACCAGTCGCGTGATGCGCGAAGTTTCGCTGCGGTCACCTTGCCGGTAGACAAAGGTGCCCGTGTAGCTGAGCTTCTGGGACGCCGTGTAGATCTTCTTCAGCCAGGCGCCCGCGTCAGGGCCCCCGCCCGGCACCGCCTGGGCGAATACGCATGCCGGGATCAGCAGCGCAAGCAGCGTCAGCGTCTTTCTCATCGGGGGCGGGCGGTGTCGGACACGGTCCGCACGTATGGGGCCACACCCTGCAGGCTGCCGCGCGAGGAATAGCTCTGGTGCGCGAGCAGGTAGTCGTTGGTTTCCTTCGGCAGGGCCACGCGCACGGGCTCCTGGCGAACAGTCGCAGGGGCCTGCGCGACCTGGGACGCGTCCTGCAGTTGGGTGTAGGAGATCGCCCCGACCATGGCCACGCCCGCAAGACTCGCGGCCACGGCAAGCGCACGCCGGTACCGGTCTTGCCGTGCCGGTGGCGCGGCCTTGGGCGCGAGGATCGCCGGCTCCTCCTCCAGACGAAGCGCCAGGCGCTCGGAGAACCCGCTGGACAACACCTGGGTATCCCGCAAGGCGTCATTGATCAGGTGGTACCGACGCCAGGTATCGAGCGCCTCGTCGTCGGAGCGCAGCGCGCGCAGCGACTCGTCGAGTTCCGCGTCCGAAAGTTCGCCATCCATCATCGCCGAGATTTTCGATTTCATGTCTTCACCATCTCCTTTCATCTCCGGTATCAAGCAGCGGCTTCAACCGTTCGGCAATCGCTTCCCTGGCGCGGAAGATCCGGGACCGCACCGTGCCGATCGGGCAATTCATGATCTGCGCAATGTCCTCGTAACTCATGCCTTCCATTTCGCGCAACTGGATGGCAGTTCTCAAGTCCTCCGGCAGCGCAAGCATCGCGGCGTTCACCGTATCGCCGATCTCGCGACTGAGCAGCAGGCTTTCCGGGGTGTTGATGTCCCGCAGCTGCTCGCCTTCGTCCAATCCTTCCGCTTCCTCCGAATCGACACTGGTCGAGGTCGGCGCCCTGCGTCCCGCAGCCATCAGGTGGTTCTTGGCCGTGTTGATACCGATCCGGTAAAGCCAGGTGTAAAAGGCGCTGTCGCCACGAAAATTCGGCAACGCCCGGTACGCCTTGATGAATGCTTCCTGCGTCACGTCTTCCACCTCGGCCGAATCGCGCACAAAGCGCGACAGCAACCGCGCGAGCTTGCGCTGGTACTTGTCGACCAGGAGCCCGAAGGCCCGCTTGTCGCCCTTCTGCGCCCGCTCGACCAGCTGCTGGTCGATCTCCCGATCGCCCATGGTCAGCCCGCCCAGCCTTGGCTGGCAGATCCCGGCACCTGATAACGCTCACAGTTCACAGACAGGCATCTCGAAAAATAGTTCGGCGACCATGCTCAGGAACCCGCCCTGGCGCTTTCCGGGACGCAGCCCCAGAGTGCCCAGAGCCGCATTTGCCTGAATTCCCCGGCCGCCAGCATATCCCGGGCAACCAGGATTGTGCGCTGCATGACGCCGGGCCCGGCCAGTGTGAGTACCACCAGCCAGCGGCTGACGTACCGCCGCTCCGTGGCATGGCCGCGCAACTGCGTGCCGCAGCGCAGGCGCAGCGCCACTTCCGCGTCTTGACCCAATTCGAGGACGTGGGGGGCACTGCCGGCGTTCAGGAGGGCTTGCTCCCGGACTGCGCGAAACCCGGCCCAGGCGAGGAGGAGTCCACAACCTGCGCCTGCCGGGAGCGGCAAGACCCAAAAAAGCACGCCTGCGGCGGATGCGCAGGCGGTAATGGTGAGGAGCGTCAGGACCGGTGAGGCGCGCAGTTCAACGCGCAACGGGTGTCCACTCAAAGGCGCGTGAAGATCAGGGTGCCGTTGGTACCGCCAAAGCCGAATGAGTTGGAGAGGGCGGTACGGATTTCCATCTTCCGGGCCGTATTCGGCACGTAGTCCAGATCGCACTGCGGGTCGGGATTGTCGAGGTTGATGGTCGGGGGCGAAACCTGGTCGCGGAGTGCAAGGATGCTCGCCACGGCTTCGATTGCGCCCGCGGCGCCCAGAAGATGCCCGGTCATGGACTTGGTCGAATTCACCACAACCCGCTTCGACTGGTCGCCAAGCAGTTTCTTCACCGCCATTGTTTCGGCGATGTCGCCAAGCGGCGTCGACGTGCCGTGGGCGTTGATGTAGTCGATCGCATCCGTGTTCAGTCCTGCATCCTTGAGGGCGTTGCGCATGCAGCGGAACGCACCATCGCCGTCCTCGGCCGGGGCCGTCATGTGGAAGGCATCGGAACTGACCCCGTAGCCGGCAAGTTCGCAGTAGATGCGCGCGCCGCGGGCCTTGGCGTGCTCGTACTCCTCGAGCACCACCGCGCCTGCGCCTTCGCCGAGCACGAACCCGTCCCGGTCCTTGTCCCACGGGCGACTGGCCGCTGCCGGGGCATCATTGCGTGTCGACAGTGCGCGCGCCGAGGCGAACCCGCCCATTGCCAATTCCGTAACGGTTGCTTCGGCGCCCCCCGCGATCATGATTTCGGCGTCGCCGTAGCGGATCGCCTTGGCGGCCTCGCCTATGCAATGCGTGGACGTCGTGCAGGCCGTCACTATGGCGAGGCACGGCCCCTTCGTGCCCAGCATGATCGACAGGTTGCCGGCGATCATGTTGATGATGGTGCTGGGGATGAAGAAGGGCGAAATGCGCTTCGGACCGCTCTTCAGCAGCTCGTTGTGCGTCGCCTCGATCATCGGCAGGCCACCGATCCCGGAACCGAAATTGATGCCTGCCCGCTCCGGGTCGAACTTTGCTATGTCAACGCCTGCATCCCGCCAGGCCTGCAGGCCCGCCGCCATGCCGTAGTGGATGAACGTATCCATCCTGCGGGCTTCTTTGGCGGAGAGGTACTCATTGACGTCGAAT
>Ga0214919_10005370_pt1 | contig 18239 bp, 16 predicted proteins | sample LL1503_MetaG_FD_177994 | JGI IMG/M metagenome (GOLD analysis project Ga0214919, IMG submission 177994) | Freshwater microbial communities from Lake Lanier, Atlanta, Georgia, United States - LL-1503 | ecosystem: Environmental > Aquatic > Freshwater > Lake | place: USA: Georgia | collected...
CCCACACGGAGTCGGGTCGGCCAATGATTTCGTAGCTGGCACTCTTTCTGCGGATGTCTTCGTTCGCCGGAATGGTGGACAACACCGGGATGCCTACTTGGGTGGCGAACTGCGCAGCTTCGCCGGTGCCATCGTCGCGGTTGATGACCATGCCGGCCACGCCCACATTGCCGCCGAGCTTGCGGAAATACTCCACCGCCGAGCAAACGTTATTGGCCACATACAGCGACTGCAAATCATTGCTAGCCACCACAATCACTTTTTGGCACATATCACGGGCAATCGGCAGGCCGAAACCGCCGCAGACCACATCGCCCAAAAAGTCGAGCAACACATAGTCAAAACCCCACTCGTGAAAGCCGAGTTTTTCTAATAGCTCAAAGCCGTGGATGATGCCGCGACCACCGCAGCCGCGACCAACTTCAGGGCCACCTAATTCCATGGCATAAACGCCATCACGCTTGAAGCACACATCGCCAATGGCCACGGCTTCGCCAGCCAGTTTTTTCTTAGATGAAGTTTCGATGATGGTCGGGCATGCACGTCCGCCGAACAACAGACTGGTGGTATCGCTCTTAGGATCGCAACCGATGAGCAAGACCTTTTTGCCCTGTTGCGCCATCATGTAGCTGAGGTTGGCTAGCGTAAAACTTTTACCGATGCCGCCTTTGCCATAAATCGCAATGATCTGGGTTTCTTTAGTTACTTCTTTGGTGCTGACCGGCGTCGGTTCTATGGCCGCTTCGGCACGCAAAATATCGCGCATGAAATTTACCGGGGCCACCGCAGGAATTGTGCTTGCGCTCATGCTATTTGTCTCCAATCAAGAACCATCTTCAAACAATCAGCATCGCCAAAGGCGGTGCGGTAGGCCGCATCGGCCTGTGTTGCTTCGTGTTGGTGCGTAATCAAGCCGTCCAAGGACAAGCGGCCATCGCCTGCCAATGCAATCACTGCGGCTAAGTCTGGCGGCGCCCATTGCGCGGCCACACGGATACGCGCTTCGCGCATAAACGCCGGCGGGAAAACAAAAGACAGTGGCGCGTCATAAAAACCTGCCAGCACCACTTCGCCGCCGGGGGATAGGCGGCTGATCAAGTCATCGAGCAAGGAGCCCACGCCGCTGACATCGCAAATGCATTGGTAATTGCGCCGTGTGTCGGCGGACGGGTCGATCACCTCGTAACCCACTGCACCGCCGCGCCGCGACGGGTTGGTGTCCCAAACCACGGGGGTATGACCGGCCAATACGGCCAGGCGCGCCATCATGCGGCCCAGAACGCCGTGGCCGACGATCAAATCTGGCTGCCGGGTACCCGGTGCGCTGTGCGCGTGGTAGGCCGTGGCCGCCAGTGCGAACAAGATGCCTTGCTCCGCCAGGGACTCTTTGATAGGCAGGGCACGTGCCGAGGGCACGACCAGGCGCGAGGCCGAACCGCCAAACAAATTACGCGCGTCGGTAAAACATTGCGAGCCGGGCAGATACACCTGAGTCCCAACCGCTACGGTGGCTTGGTCTCCGGCAGCCACCACGCGGCCGACGGTTTCGTAGCCGGGCACCAGCGGATAGCCCATGCCAGGGAAGGCGGGCATGGTGCCTTCCCACAACAAGCGCTCGGTACCGGTGCTGATGCCGCTGTATTCGACTTTGACCAGCACATCGCTCGCGCCCATTTTGGGCAGCGTCAGACCGCTCAAAGCCAGGGCCTTGGGCTGTTGGAAAACAATCGCGTTAGCTTGCATGGGTGTATCGTTACATTGACAAACATCAATGTCAATTTATATTTACAAAAGTTTCGGATTTTGAGGGTAAACCCTGACATTTCCGGCCAATCAGGATCTGTGTTTGCAACGGCATGGGGTTGGGCACGATTTCCAGATGGCTAAATCCGGCCTCGGCCATCATGGCCATCAGCTCGCGTGGAGTGCGCAGGCGACCAGCGCCCATGGCCAGCAGGTAAAAGTGGAAATAGGCGTCGCCCTGCGGCGTCTCGTCCGCCTCTTGGGCCATGGGCTCGGACAGCAGCAAAGTACCGCCTGCCGGCAGTGCTTGGTAGATCGAGGCCAGCAGGGTGCGCACGTCGGCGTCCGGGTGGTCGTGGGCCACGCGGATCAGGGTCACGAGGTCTGCGCCCTGAGGCAGCGGGTCTTTCAGAAAGCTACCGGGATGCGCCTCGGAGCGGTCCTGCAAGCCCTGGCGCGCAAAATTGGCGCGGGCCAGTGCAGCCACTTCGGGCAGGTCAAACAACTTGACGTGCAGGTGCTTGGCATGCATCGCCAAACGCGACATAAACGTGCCCTGGCCGCCGCCCACGTCCAGCACGCAGAGGTGGTCGTCGAAACGATAACTGGCCAAAATCTCATCCACCACAAAAGGCTGTGAGGCCGACATCAGGTTGGAGTAGCGGGCGTATTTATCGGCCTGCGCAAGCGCTGCCTGAGCCGCTTGCGCTGCTTGTGCCTCGTCGTCCAAGGTGTAAGGCCAGTATTGCGCCATGGCGCCGGGTTGGCCGGGGCCTTGCAGCATGGCTACAGGGTCTTGCATGTCCTGGTAGAGCACGGCGTGGTGTTCGATCATGGCGCGGATGCCGGCGTGGCCGGCCACTGGCGCGCCTAGCGGGCCCAGGCCATAGCGACCCTGGCTGCGTAGATTAAGTAGGCCTAGTGCCAGCGCCGATTGCAGCAGGCGCTGCAGACCGGCGGGCGGAAGTTGCGTCCATTGCGCCAACTCGTCTAGGCTGCGCGGCTGTGCTGCCACGGCTTCCAAAATGCGCAAGCGCACACAGGCCAGCAATACTTGCGAATAGACAAAACCGGCCATCAGGTCAAACACCTGGCGGGCACGCCGACGCGTGATCCAGCGCGTCAGCGGGTTGGACACGCTCCAGCGGTACAGGGCGTCGCTGGTTAGCCAGCGATCCATCAGCGCACCCAGGCGATCCGCCCAAGGTGACATGCGCCCGTGGGATTGCGGCAGCGAGGCCAGATCTAATGTTTTCATACCGGGATGTTCCTAAAAAGCGCGGTGCGGCGGGCCGGGGTGCTTAGGCGCCCACGGTCGGCGAGGACTGCGTGCTTGACGCGGATTGCGTGGCTGCCTGCCGGTAGGCGTTGCAGGCGGCACGCGGCACCAGGCGTTCAGACTCCTGCCAGACCAGATCGCGCATGGCCTTAGCGGCAGGCCCTTCGGGAATCGAGTCGGCGGCGGCTTGAATCAGCGACTCAAAGTGCTCGATAGCCCCTGACAGGCCCAGATTGGCAATCGCATTGGGCCGCGCGTGCTGCGCGTCCTGGCCCACCGGTTTACCCAGCAAATCGGCCTGGCCCATCACGTCGCGGATGTCATCGGCCACTTGGTAAGCCTCGCCCAGGCAGTCGCCCAGGGCTTGCCATTGGGAGGGGTCGGCCCCGGCGCTTAGTGCTCCGGCGCAGGTGGCGGCCACAAACAGGGCCCCGGTCTTGGCGCGCTGGTATTGCATGAGCGATACGCGCGACTCTGATTCCCAGGCCTGACCGGCCACGATGCCGCCGGGCATGCCCACGCCGCCGGCGATGATCTTTAACAGCCCTGGTAAGCGCTCGGGTGACTTGCCCGCCGCAGCGGCTAGCGTTTGGAATGCCAGCACGATCAGTGCATCACCTGCAAGCACGGCCAAGGGCTGACCAAACGCCCAGTGCACCGAGGCACGGCCACGCCGGGTGGGCGCGTCGTCAAAGCAGGGCAGATCGTCATGCACCAGCGAGGCGCAGTGCAGTAGTTCAATAGCCACTGCGGCTGCGTCGCTCAGGGCCGGGTCGTCCTGACCACAGGCTTGGGCCACAGCCAGGCACAGCTGCGGGCGGATGCGCGCACCGCCAGGAAACACCGCGTGGCGCACGGCGGAAGCCAGCTTGGGCGGGCAGCTGGGGTCCTCAGCTGCAGCCAGTGCCATGGCCAATGATTGTTCGATGCGGGTGATTGCCTTCATTGCCTGTCTCCTTGGGAGTTACCGGGTCAGTTTTACAAGTGACAACTTTGCTTGTCGCTATTAGATGTAAATAAATATAGACACTTATATCGAAGCTGTCAACGCGGGTTTACGCGTTAATTCACTTTTTTTGAAATAAATAAGCCCGACAAGGGTCTTTGCCAATGAGAAGGCATGTAGAAATGCGTCTTTTGGTGGCTTAACCCCGACCAGGGTCTTGCAGCGGCGCAGCCAAGGCAATGCGCGCTTCGCTAGGGTGGGATTTGTCGTTTCGCAGCAGGCCCTGGCGGCCTTTTGCGTCTAGCCGATATGCGCCAGCAGCAGCGCTGCAAGCCGTTGCGGTTGCTCTTCGTGGGCCAGGTGGCCTAGGCCCGGGAGGCGGGTGACGGGTGGTTTCGGTTGTCGCGTGAGTGACGCGGCAGCGCGCTCCGCTACCGATGGCGGAACGATCAAGTCCTGATCACCCGCGACGAGGGTCAGTGGCGTTTGCAGCGCCGGCAGTCGTGTCCAAAACGTGTGCAAGTCCCAATGCGCCATCATGGCCAGCGCCCCGGCGCCATGCGCGGGCTGGGCGATCAGCTTTTGGTAGAGCGCGCGACCCTGTGCGTCCAGCGTGGAGCCGGTGCCGTCCAGCAGCCTTTGCAGCACGGCGGGCTGGGCCGCTTGCCAGGAAAAAAGCTCGGGCACAAAGGGCGCTTTGGCCAAGAGCTTAGCCATGGGCGAAAACAACTGCCCCGCCAAGCCATCAAGCGGTAGCAGCGCACCATTAAGCGAGACGATGCGTTGGGGCTTAATGTGCCCATCCAGCGACAACATACAGGCCACCGCCGCCCCAGCAGAGTGGCCCACGATGGTGTGCGGCACGATGCCCATCTGCGCCAATACCTCTGCCACCCCAGCGGCCATACCCGGCAATGAAAACAGCGCGGCTACCTCAGCGGGCGCAGGCGTAGCAGTAAACGCATGGCCGGGAAAGTCCAGCGCCAGCACGCTGCAACGTGCGCTCAGCAGAACAAAGACATCGCGCCAGGAATGGGTGGAGGCCCCAGTGCCGTGCAGCAGCAACACCGTGGGCGCTTGGGCGTCGGCATGGGGCGCGTATTGCACGTGCCAGCGCAAGCGCGGGGTTTGCACAAAGCGCGAGTATTGGCGTAGCGGCCAATCAACGCCATCGCGTTCAAAGTCCAGGCCTTGGCGGGGAGGCATAGGGCGCGCCAATTTAATTGCGCCCGGCCACCGCGCGCACCGCCTGGTTGAGCGATTGCGCGCCGCCGTAGGGCAGTGCCAGGTATTGCGCGCCCATGGCGGCGGCCAGTTGCTCGGCGCTGCTTTGGGGCTGGGGCGAAGTGTCCACCAGCAGCGTGCTAACGCCTGTGGCGCGTAACTGTGCAGCCGCCGCCAATGCGTCGCTGGCGGCAGGCCCGCGGCCCGCACTGCCGTCGCGGGCGATATTGGCTTTGCCATCGGTCAGCAACACCACGATAGGCGTCTCGCCTTTGCGTTTAATTTGCCCTGCCAGTGCGGCTGCCGCGTCAATGGCGGTGGCCAGCGGTGTGCCGCCCCCGCCGGGTAAGCCGGCCAGGCTGCGCTTGGCGCGCGCCAGCGAGCGCGTGGGCGGCAGCAATACTTCGGCAACTTTTCCGCGAAAGGCCAGGACCGCCACGCTGTCGCGCCGCACATAGCAATCGGCCAGTAACAACTCCACGGCGCCCTTGGCTTCAGCCAGTCGGTTGAGCGCCGAAGAACCAGAAGCATCGACCACAAACACCGTGGTGGTCTGCCCCAGTTGGCGAAAGCGCGTCACATGAAAATCTTCTTTGCGCACCACGATACGCGGTGCCTTGGTCGACGTCGGGGGCAGCGTGCTGCGGCGCAGTCTTTGCCAGGGTGCTGCGGCACGTAAAGTCTCCAGCACATTGATGCGCTGGCCAGCGCGTGGTTCGCCCTTGCGTGCGCCCACAGGGCGGCCCCGTAACGCGTTTTTTTGCTCCGCACCGGCGCTGCCCGACGTGGGCGATTTAGCGCGCTGCAATGCGCCAATCTTGAGGCTGGCGAGCAACCCTGCGGGTATCGCCGCTTGCACCGCTTCGAGCACGCGCTCGGCCAGTTCCTGCGGGTCTGGTGGCTGGCTGTCCGCTTCGTCGCTGTCGTCGTTTTTGGTGTCGTCCTGCTCGTCTTTTGGGGACTCGGGCGGCGGTTCCGGGGCTGGGTTCTCGGCTGGCTCTGGAGGGCTTACCTCCTCTTGCGGCGGCTCGGCTTCCTGCTCTTGGGGCGCAGAAGGCAAGCGGGTGGCGCGCGGTGCAAGCACCAGGCGCGCGGCCACGGCGATATGTTCTTCTTCCACGGTCTGGCTCCCCGCCAGTGCCGCCGCCGCACGCGCGGCACGCGCTGCAAACAGGCTGGCCCGCAGCGAATCAATGCCCAGCGCCATCGCGGCCGCGCACAAAGCTTGCACCGACTCTGCCGCCATCTGCACCCGTCCCAAAGCTTGGCGCGCGGCTTGCACTTCGGCGGCAGTCCACTGCGGGCCTTCTTCGTCCTCGGCCAGGCCGTCCATGCGCATATGAAAGGCCAGGCGCTCGGACAGGCTGGCGGGCAGTTGTTCGTCCTCGTCCGCGCCTTCGTCAAGCGCTACGACGCCAACGCGGGCGGACAGCACGCGGTCCAGGCCGTCGCGCTGCAGCAACACTTGGCCGGTATCAAGCACGCTGCCAAAGCGCGCCGCCGCGCCCGCGGTCATGCGCTCGGCCATGGCCAGCAATAGCACGCCGCCATCGGCCTGCGCTAACAAGCCTTGCAGCGCCACCGGGCGGCCCGATTGCAGCGTGGCCCCCAGGTCCAGGCCGCCGAGCAAGGCGGTATCTCCGGTGTTCAAAGGAACGCGCCTGAAAGGACTTTCCGAGGGTAAAAGTGCGCGCAGTAAGGCCAGCCAATCGTCGCGCGCAGCGCAGGCCGGTGCGCGCAGGGCCACACCACCCAGGCCGGCCGGGTCTACGGCAAACAGGGCGGCAATCGTGGCGGCGTCGCCTTGCATCGTTACAAATTATTTTTGTGGTGCGGCGGCCAACTCGGCCAGCGCCCGCTCCACGCGAGTGGACGAGCCCGCATCGTCCAGCGGATTGCGCCGCAAGCGGTGGCGCAAGGCGGGCGGTGCCACGCGCTGCAAATGCGCTTGCGTCACGGCCTTGTCGCCCTGCCATGCGGCTAGCGCGCGGGCGGCGCGCACCAGGGTCAGGTCGCCGCGCAGCCCATCGGTACCCAAAGCCATGCACAACTGCGCTGCAAAGGTGCGCGCGCTATCGGGTATCTGCACGTCGCCCAGGCGCTTGCGCCCGGCCACTATGCCTTTGCGCACTTTGTCGTCTTCCTTTTTCCAGTGCTCGGTAAAGGCTTGCGAGTCTTGTTCAAAGGCATCGCGGCGCTTGACCACTTCTACCCGTTCGTCCAGCGTGCCAGGAGTTTTTACTTCGACCGACAGGCCAAAGCGGTCTAGCAACTGTGGGCGCAATTCGCCTTCTTCCGGGTTGCCGCTGCCGATCAGCACAAAGCGCGCCGGGTGGCGCACGCTCAGGCCTTCGCGCTCGACCACGTTCTCGCCGGAGGCGGCTACGTCGATCAGCAAATCCACCAAATGGTCTTCCAGTAAATTGACTTCGTCGATATACAAATAACCCCGGTTGGCGCGCGCCAGCAAACCGGGTTCAAAGGCTTTCACGCCTTGAGACAGCGCGCGCTCCAGGTCCAGCGCGCCGACCACCCGGTCTTCGGTCGCGCCCAGCGGCAGATCGACCACCGGCACGCCCACCAACGCGCTGGCGCGGGGTTTGCCACTGGCCGCGGCCAAGCAGTCGGGGCAGCGGACGGCGTCTGGGTCACAGCCGTAGCGACATCCGGTTACGGCGCGCATCTTGGGCAGCAAGGCGGCCAACGCGCGCACCGCCGTGGACTTGCCGGTGCCCCGGTCGCCAAAGACCAGCACGCCGCCAATCGTGGGGTCGATGGCGGTGAGCACGATGGCCAGCTTCATATCGTCCTGGCCGACGATGGCGGAGAAAGGAAATGTCAGAGCCATGGATTTATGCGCAAAAGTTGTTAAATATTAAAAGGGTTTCAATGCGAGGCGCCGGCGATCAATTGTTCGCTCAATTCCCACAGCAGGGTAGCGCGCTCGCGGCTGCTTGCCTGGTTAGACAGGGGCTGGGCAAAGGCCGCCCGGCCCTCTTTTTGTCGGTTGCCCCAGCTCCAGTGCTGACCTGACTCGCCAAACTCCGGGTCCACCACCACCTGGGCCACGCGCTCGCCGGCCAAAGCCTGGCTGACATAGCCCTTGGTGATGTTTTTTTGGAACCACGGAAAAATAGTGCGAAACAAGGCCGGCGTGTCGCGAAACAAAGCGGTGTCGGCCACGCAGCCGGGGTAGAGGGTGTTGAACACAATGCCGGTGCCTTGGTGGTAGCGGCGGTGGAACTCGCGGCTCATCATCATGTTGCACAGCTTGCTGTCTTTGTAGGCCTTGCCCGGCTTGAAAGGCTTGCCATCGATCATGGCCACCGGGTCGCGAAACCCCGCTTTCAGGCCGGCAAAATCGCCCAAATTGGCTGGCGCGGGGATCGGCACTTTGCCACCAAATTCTTCGGAGTTCGCGGTAACCGTGCCCAGCGTAATTAAGCGGGGATGCGGGTGCTGCGAACCCTGCAAAGCCGGTAACAGCAACTGGCACAACAAAAAGTGGCCGAAGTGGTTGGTCGCCACACTGATTTCAAAGCCCTCGGGCGAGCGCTGCGGCGCTTGCAAGCGTGGCAAATAGACGGCCGCATTGCACACCAGCGCATCCAGCGGTAGTCCGGTGGCGGCAAAGTCTTTTGCAAATTGGCGCACGGCGGCCAGCGAGCCCAACTCCAAGTGCAGCAGCGTTACGGCCTGCGACGCAATGCCTAGATCCGCACATGCGCGCCGGGCTTTGTCCAAATCGCGGCAGGCCATGACGACGTGCCAGCCGCGCGCCACCAGCGATTGCGTCGCATACAGGCCCACGCCTGAGGAGGCGCCGGTCACGATGCAGGTGGCTTGGGGTGTCTCACTCACTACGTTTCTCCGTCAAAAATTGCAGCACGCCGGGCAGGGCCAGCTGCGGATTTTCTTCCATCGCCAAATGGCCCATTTTCTCCAGCGCCAGAAGTCTATGGTTTGCAATGTCTCGCTGGTAATCGGCGGCATTAGCGAAAGGAATCATGGCGTCTTCCCGCCCCCACACCAGCAGCGTGGGCGCTTGAATTTGTTGTAGCAAGGGTTGCGGTTCGCGCAAGGTGGTTTGCTCTAAACGCGCCAGCATCGCGGCGCGGGCGCCGGGTGCGCGCATCAATTGGTGGTATCGGCTCAGGTTCTCCTCGCTCAAGGCGTCGGGCTGAAAGTAGCCGGGCTCCAGGTTCATGCGCAGCAGCCAGCGCGGCGCAATCCAGCGCATCAGGCCCATGGCCGCGGGCACTTGCGCCGGTTTGCCGTATTCAAAGCCGGGGCTGGCAAAGCCGTCGGGCGCCAGCAGTACCAGTTTGTCCACCCGCTGCGGCGCCGTGGCCGCAAAGGTCCAGGCGATGCGCCCGCCAATCGAGTGCCCTAGCAGGCTGACTTTTGGCAGCCCGCGCGCATCGAGCAAGGCATTTATCAAGGCGATGCTGCGCGTGTCGCTGTAGTCATTGCCGGTATCGGGCGGGCTCAGGCCGCTGCCGGGCAAGTCCAGACGCAAGACGCGCAATTGTTGGGAAAGGGTTTGCGCCCAAGGCTCCCAGGTGTGCAAGCTGGCCCCAAAGCCGTGGATTAGCAGCACGGCGGGTGCGTCTTTGGGGCCGCTCTCGCGCACATGCAGGCGTTGGTCCAGCACCTGCACCATGTCGCCTGGCGACTGCAAATACGGGCGCTCCAAGGTGGCGCGGTCCAGGTCCGGCGTCCATAGGGCCCACATTGCCACTGCCAGCAGCAGCACGGCGATGAGCAATGCGGTTTTCATAGCTGGAAGCGACTGGCAGACATCCCTGCATACTAACCAATCAGAGGTGAAGCGGCTTTTTGCGTCTGATAAACCTGACACTTTTCCGTGTCCTCCACCGTGCGCAAGTTAGCTCGGTTCATGCCGGTTAGCGCCGGGCGCTGCACCAGTGGCCTTGCCAAGCGCAGGGTTTGGCGGTGGCGGCCTTAGGCCAAGGCCAGTTCCGGGCGGGCTGGTGCGGCGTTTAGCGCCTGGGCGGCAATATCCAGAGCGCGCAGGCGCAGCGCCGGGTCGTAGACATCGCAGACCAGCATCAGTTCCTCAGCTTGGGTGCTTTCGGCCAGCGCATGCAGACCGGCGTGCACGGTGTCGGGCCCGCCGACCACCGCCGCACCTAAAAAGTCAGCGATCGCGGCGCGCTCTTGCGGCAGGCATTGTGCGATGAAATCGGCTTGCGGCGGCTGCAAGCGGCGGCGCTCTCCGCGCACAATGCCCAACACGCGCTGGTAGACGCTGCTGGCCAGGAACTGCGCTTCCTCGTCGCTGGGCGCGGCCAACAATGGCACGCCAATTGCCACATACGGCGCTGCCAAGTGTTCGGACGGTTGGAATAGGCGCCGGTAAATGTCTAGCGCCTGGTACAAAAGGCGGGGCGCAAAGTGCGAGGCAAAGGCGTAGGGCAGGCCGCGCTGCGCCGCCAACTGCGCCGAATACAGGCTCGAACCTAGCAACCAGATGGGCACCTGCGTGCCCGCGCCGGGCATGGCCACCAAGCGCTGGCCGGGCTGCGTGGGGCCGAGCAGGCGCTGTAACTCAGCCACATCACGCGGGAAGTCGTCCTCGGTCTCTACCCGGTCACGGCGCAGGGCGCGCATGGTCAACTGGTCGGTGCCGGGCGCGCGGCCCAAACCTAAGTCGATGCGGCCGGGGTACAACTCGGCCAGGGTGCCAAAGGCTTCGGCTACCACCAGCGGCGCATGGTTGGGCAGCATGATGCCACCGGAGCCCACCCGGATGCGGCTGGTTGCCCCGGCCAGATGGCCTACCAACACCGCAGTAGCCGAACTAGCGATGCCCGCCATGTTGTGGTGCTCTGCCACCCAGTAGCGGCTAAAACCCAGACGCTCGGCGTGTTGCACTGTCTGGCGGGCGACGTCCAAGGCTTGCCCCACGCTGGCGCCTTCGCGCACCGCGACAAGGTCCAGCATGGAAAGTTTGAAGCTTGCGGTAGTGGGCATGGCTAGTTTTCTGTGTCTGCGGCGCGATGCATAAGGATACTCCGCAAAACCCGAATGGCGTTGTTGCGGGCGCGGCCTTCAATTACCAGGCGCGAAGTGTCGTACCCCAAAGTACTCTGTTGATGCCTGTGCGCCAAGGACTTAGGGGTCGCCGCGTCGCCGCGCGCCTGGCAATGGGGCGCTCATGAAGCCCTTGGTGATGTGCCTGTGTCAGGCTAATCCCAGGCTAAATAAAGGCTAAACCGAGCCTAAAACCAGTGCGTTGCGGGCGCATTGAACGGCGCACAATCAGCCCGTCACTTTGTTGTCTGAGTAGCTATATGAACCCGACCACCCCCAATCCAATCACATCAGCCGTCGCCGCGTCCCCCGTGGATCAGACCGAGCTTTTATTACTGCGTGCCCACCGCCGGGCGCATCGGCGCAGTCGCGCCAAAGTTGCGCCTCTGGTGCTGACCGACACCGTACCGCAAGAGGCCGCGCCGCTCACACGCGGCCAACGCATGGCCGATGCGGTGGCCTCCACCATCGGATCCTGGCGCTTTATCCTGATCCAGAGCACGGCGATTGTTTTTTGGATTAGCGGCAATGTCTGGTTTGGCGCTAATTCATGGGATCCGTATCCCTTCATCCTGCTCAATTTGCTTCTGTCTTTTCAAGCCGCCTATACCGCGCCGGCCATCATGATGAGCCAAAACCGCCAGTCCGAGCTGGACCGTCGCCATGCGCAAAACGACTATGAAATCAATGTCAAAGCGGAACTAGAAATCGAGCTACTGCACGAAAAAATTGACATCCTCAAAGAGCGCGAATTGCTAGCCCTCACAGAGGCTGTGCGCCACTTGTCGCTGCAACTTGAAGCGCTGTCGCAGAAGGTGCATTAAGCCATTGCATCTGCCCTTAGTAAGATCGCCGCTATGCACGATACCGCTTTAGTTTTATTTTCCGGTGGGCAGGACTCCACGACCTGTCTGGCCTACGCTTTGTCCAAATACACGCGGGTGGAAACGGTGGCTTTTGACTACGGGCAGCGCCATCGGGTGGAGTTAGACGCGCGCCTGCAGGTTATCAAAGCCTTGCGCGCGCAATTCCCCGAATGGGCAGCGCGATTGGGCGAAGACCATTTGCTCGATGCCGGTGTGCTCGGCGTAGTCAGCGAAACCGCACTCACGCGGGACACAGCCATTGCCATGCAGGCCAATGGCTTGCCCAACACCTTTGTGCCGGGGCGCAATTTATTGTTCATGACCTTGGCCGCAGCGCTGGCCTACCGGCGTGGTTTGCAAGTGTTGGTGACCGGTGTGTGCGAGACCGATTATTCGGGCTACCCCGACTGCCGCGATGACACCATGAAAGCCATGCAAGTGGCGCTGTCGCTGGGCATGGATACGCGCTTCTTAATTGAAACGCCTTTGATGTGGATTGACAAAGCCGCTACTTGGCAGATGGCGCATAGCCTGGGCGGGCAGGCCTTAGTCGATGTGATCGTGGAGCACAGCCACACCTGCTACTTAGGAGACCGCAGTCAGCGCCACGACTGGGGCTACGGCTGCGGCCAATGCCCGGCCTGCGAATTGCGCGCAAAGGGCTTTGCCGCCTTTCACACCGCGACTACAAAAGCCTAGTTGCGCACGCCGCTTGCGACATGCCCGGCGGGCACATGGCGGGAGGCTGATTCGATGTGACCGGTCTGGTCGTCAAAGAAAAAATCAGGCTCAAATTCACGCAGAAAAGCGCCCTTATCCAGGCCACCTAAAAACATCGCTTCGTCCACTTCGATATTCCAGTCCATCAGCGTGCGGATGGCGCGCTCGTGTGCCGGGGCGCTGCGGGCGGTGACTAGCGCGGTGCGTATGCGCATGGCCGGGCGAGCCGCTTGCTGCAACTGGTGCAACGCCACCAGTAAAGGCTTGAAAGGGCCGTCCGGCAGGGGCTGCGCGGCTTTGTCTTGCTCGTGCTGTTGAAAAGCATCGAGCCCATGCGACTGGTAGACGCGCTCCGCCTCGTCGCTAAACAGCACGGCGTCGCCATCAAAAGCGATGCGCACTTCATGTGGATGCGCCACGCTGGCATGGGCCGATTGCGGATACACCTGCGCGGCGGGCACGCCGGCACCCAGCGCAGCACGCACATCGCTCAAATGCGTGCTTAAAAACAGATTGGCTTTGAGTGGCTGCAAGTAGCGCCAGGGCGATTCGCCGCGCGTGAAGGTGCAGCGGATGATGGGCAGCTGGTAGTGCGCTGCGGACTTCATTACCCGCAGGCCGCTAACCGGGTCGTTGCGCGAGAGGATGACGACCTCTACCCGCTTGTTGGCGTCGCTGCCTTCGTCGTTAAATGCGAGCAGTTTTTTGACCAAGGAAAAGGCCACGCCCGGCGTGGCCGGCGTGTCCAGGCGCTGGCGTTGCAAGCGCATATAGGCGCGGTCATCGCCTTGTTCAAACACCTGGTTTTCTTCTTCAAAGTCAAACAGCGCGCGCGAGGAAATCGCCACCACCAGTTTGCCGTCCAGGCTTGCAGCCATGGCCTTACCTAGCTTTGCAAAAACATGCGGTAGACCGGGTTGTCGGTCTCTTCCACATGGGGGTAGCCCAGAGCGCGCAAAAACTTGGCGAAGGCTTTGTCGTCCGTCTTGGGCACTTGCAGCCCTACCAGGATGCGGCCATAGTCCGCGCCCTGGTTGCGGTAGTGAAACAGGCTGATGTTCCAGCCCGGACGCATCAGGCTCAAAAACTTCATCAGCGCGCCCGGCCGCTCCGGAAAAACAAAGCGCAACACGCGCTCGTCTTTGGCCAGCGCGGAGATACCGCCCACCATATGGCGTATGTGTTCCTGCGCCAGTTCGTCATGCGTCAGGTCGATAGCGCCAAAGCCGTGCTTCACAAAACTGCGCGCAATACGGCCCGACTCGCCCGGCCCTTTGGTACTGAGGCCCACAAACACATGCGCTTGCGCGGCATCGTTCATGCGGTAATTAAATTCGGTTACGTTGCGCGGCCCGCCGGGCAACTCGCCGATCAGCTCGCAAAAGCGCCGAAAGCTGCCGCGCTCTTCGGGGATGGTGACAGCGAACAAGGCCTCGCGTTCCTCGCCCACTTCGGCGCGCTCGGCGACAAAACGCAGGCGGTCGAAATTCATATTCGCGCCGCACAAAATCGCCGCATAGGTTTTGCCGCGTGTCTTATGGGTGAGCGCGTATTTTTTGATGGCCGCTACCGCCAGCGCACCCGAGGGCTCGACGATGGAACGTGTGTCCACAAAGATGTCTTTTATAGCGGCGCAGACCGCATCGGTATCCACGGTGATGAACTCGTCCACCAGGCCGCGCGCGATACGGAAAGTCTCCTCGCCCACTAGCTTGACCGCTGTGCCGTCTGAGAACAAACCTACGTCTGTCAAGGTGACGCGTGCGCCGCTGGCGACCGATTGCATCATCGCGTCCGAGTCGTTCATTTGGACGCCGATCACTTTCACTTCCGGGCGCACCGCCTTGATGTAATTGGCCACGCCACTAACGAGGCCGCCGCCGCCAATGGCAACAAACACTGCGTCCAAAGGCCCTTGGTGCTGGCGCAAGATTTCCATGGCAATCGTGCCCTGGCCGGCGATCACGTCTGGGTCGTCAAAAGGGTGGACAAAGGTCATGCCCTGCTTCTTCTCTAAGGTCAGCGCGTGGTGGTGGGCATCGGTATAGCTGTCGCCATGCAGCACCACCTCGCCACCAAAGCCGCGCACCGCGTCCACTTTCACTTGCGGCGTGGTCACCGGCATCACGATGACCGCGCGTGCATTGAGGCGGCTCGCCGCCAGCGCCACGCCTTGTGCGTGGTTCCCGGCCGAGGCGCAAATCACACCTTTTTTGAGTTGTTCGGCGCTTAAATGCGCCATTTTGTTGTAGGCCCCACGCAGCTTGAAGCTGTGCACCTGCTGCTGGTCTTCGCGCTTGAGTAGCACGGTGTTGTGAATGCGCTGGCTCAGGTTTTTGGCTGTTTCCAGCGCTGATTCGGTGGCCACGTCGTAGACGCGGGCGTTGAGAATTTTGATTAGATAGTCGGCTGGCGACAGGGAAGGGGCTTTTTTCATGCGGTTTCAAAAGTGCAAGGCGCATGATAATCCCCGGCTTTGCCGCGCACCCTTGCGGCCCATCGCTGCACAAGGAGAGTTTTTATGGAATGCACCGTCAGTTGGACCGGTAACAGCGGCACCCGCTCCGGCATGGGTTTTGTGGCCGAAACCGGCAGCGGCCATATGCTGATGATGGACGGCGCCCCCGACGCTGCCAAACCCGAAAATGGCGGTCAAAACCTGGCGCCAAGGCCCATGGAAACCGTGCTGGCCGGCACCGGCGGCTGCAGCGCCTACGACGTGGTGCTGATTTTGAAGCGCGGCCGCCACGCGGTACAGGGTTGTAGCGTCAAGCTCACCTCCGAGCGCGCAGACACCGACCCCAAGGTGTTCACCAAAATCCATATGCACTTCACCGTCACCGGCAGCAACATTCCCTCCAGCTCGGTGGAGCGGGCGATCGCCATGAGCCACGAGAAATACTGCTCGGCCAGCATCATGCTGGGTAAAACCGCAGAGATGACGACTAGTTTTGAGCTGAAAGAGGCTTAGGTCGGGTCAGGCCCTGTTTTGGCGCGCCTTAAACCCGGTGCGCCACCGTGGTCATCACCTTGGCTGCGGCGCGCATCATGTCACCCACAAAACTGGGCAATTGCGCCGCCCCGGCGACACTGGCTTGGCGCGCATGGCCTATCTCGTCATCGCGCATTTGGGCGACGATAGCGCGTGATGCATGGTCGTTCGCAGGCAGTTGCTGCAAATGGCTGTCCAAATGCGCACCCACTTGGGTCTCGGTCTCCACCACAAAGCCAAGGCTGACCGCGTCGCCCAAACGCCCGGCCAATAGGCCCAGGCCAAAGGCGCCGGCGTACCAAAGTGGGTTCAGTAGGGAAGGGCGGGCGCCCAATTCTTCCAGCCGCTGCGCGGTCCAGGCCAGATGGTCAGTCTCTTCCTGGCAGGCTTTTTGGTAGTGCAAGCGCAAACCAGCATTGGGCGTAGCCAGCGCTTGGGCGGTGTAGAGCGCCTGCGCACAGACCTCGCCCACGTGGTTCACCCGCATCAGGCTGGCGGATAGAGCTTTCTCGGCCTCGGTAAGCTCGGTGACTTGCCCGGGCAGCGTGGGGCAGAGCTTGGAAGCATGTGGCCGGGCGAACAGGGTGCGCAAGGCGGTGTCGCAGGCCACCAGCACTTGGTCGGTAGTATTTGTCATATAGATTGAGCATAGCCGTAACTTGCCCTCAAGACGGGCCTTCCTGGCGGATGCCCCCGGCCACTGGAGCCCTTGGCTTTGAGGCTATATGAATCGGCCTGAATGGCAGGAGCTTTAATTTCCGTGGGGAAAAAACGACAAATTTGTGACGAGTACAAAATTTATTGGGTGAAATCGTTGTAAATCTTCAACGCCATGGTGAAATAGCTTCAGCTTCTTAATAGGGGCCTTATGCCGCAGCCCGGTTCTGAGTGGCGGTATTTATTTAACAACTATGGAGTTTTTTCATGAAAAAGACAATGATTGCTTTGGCTGCTATTGCTGCCGTGGGTGCAGCTTCTGCACAAGTTTCGATTACTGGTGAGGCCGCTTGGGGCTTTTATTCCAGTACCAGTGCTGCTGGCGCTACTGCCTCTGGCTTTGGTATTGACACGGCACAGCTGAAATTTGCAGCCAGCGAAGACCTGGGCAATGGCATGAAGGCCAGCGCCGGTTTGTCCTTGAACACTGGCAATATGGGTGCTGGCGCTTCTTCCGACGACCAGTCCATCTCCCTGACCACGCCCTTGGCAACCATCTCCTTGTTGACCTACAGCCCTGGCGACTGGGTTTCGGGTGCTTCCGGTGCTGCCACTTGGTACGGCCTTGACGGCAAAGTGTTGAGCGCGCGCGCCAAGCGCGATGCCTTCGCAGTCACGCTGCCTTTGGCAACGGGCTTGACCTTGACTGCAGCCTACATTGAGCCAGCAAACGTGTTGGGCGAAGGCACTGGTGACGTTGGCCAAAACCTCTATAACTTCGGCGTGAAGTACGCAACTGGCCCAGCCACATTGCAAGCAGCTTTCCTGCAGTACAACAACGTGACCAAAACCTCTGATGCTTCCACCGACACTGTGACCCGCTTGGGCGGCAAAGTGGATCTGGGTGTTGCCACGATCGGTGCTGGCCTGCAAATCGGCAAACTGGGCGCTGGCGGTACCAACACGCAGACCGCGCTGTCACTCTCGGCTCCCCTGCCTGGTAATTTCAGTGCTCAAGCTGTGTTCGCTTCGAACAACGTGGACTCAGCCACTGCCCAAGCCACGGTGCCCACCGGCCGTCGTTCAGGCTACATGTTGGGTCTGCAGTACAATTTGAGCAAGCGTACCTACGCTATCCTGAACGCTGCAAGCTGGACTGGTCAAACTCCCACAGCTGGCACTTGGACATTCCCCACTTCTGGAGCCGTTCAAGGTGCTACCTCTGCCGTCACCAACGACGCCGCAAACACCAGCATGTACGCTCTGACTTTGGTTCACGACTTCTGATTCCCCGGCTGGCTTGATGCCAGCTTGAGAGTTTGAAACCTGAAAACCCCCGCTGTGGCGACACGGCGGGGGTTTTCTTATTGGCAACTTGTGTGTGGATTGCTGACCCATTATTTTTTGAATAAATGAAATGAAATGGAACTAAATGGCTGTGCCCATTTATTGAAATGGCTTTAGAAATGAATAAATGGATTGGCCATTTCAGCTGCCCGTTGCCATTTTCATTGTTGCCATTTCTCGCCTTTTCCCGCCATTAAAAAAGCCCGCTGGCGTGGCGGGCTTGTAAATGGGTCGTGTAATCACTAGGGCTTTAAAGGTGTCGTGTTACACGACGCTTTGGTAGATTGATGTGCACGCTGCACATTCAAAGCCAGTTCCGCCACCGCGCTCGTGATCTGCCGTGCGCTGCCCACACATGGTGTGATCAGAACTGTTGGGCGCTAACCATTCTGAAATGTGGTTTTTGCA
>Ga0214919_10005371_pt1 | contig 18236 bp, 15 predicted proteins | sample LL1503_MetaG_FD_177994 | JGI IMG/M metagenome (GOLD analysis project Ga0214919, IMG submission 177994) | Freshwater microbial communities from Lake Lanier, Atlanta, Georgia, United States - LL-1503 | ecosystem: Environmental > Aquatic > Freshwater > Lake | place: USA: Georgia | collected...
ATCAAAGCCTTACTCAACCCGTTCTCAGCCATATTTGAATTTATTAAAAAAATAGCATTTGGTGCCTCTGATCAAGTAGTAAGAATACAAAAAGGTTTAGTTGCAAGTAAAGAAGAAGCATATGCTTTAAGACAAGGGTTTAACGACGCGGCTGTAGCTTCTGGTGAGATATCAGTTAACACTGAAAGAATGGTTGCTGCTAATACTGAATTAGGTAAACAATTAGGATTTAATTCTCGCTTTAGCAATGACATGAACATACAGTTCATCAAATTAACTAAACAGCTTGGAATTAGTGAAGAAGCAGCAGGAGGTTTAGCTAAACTTACTAAAGCAAACGGATTAGAATTTAAAGACGTTAAAAATACTGTTTATCAAACTACACAAGCATTATCTTCTCAAAATGGTATTCAAATAGACCAAAGAGAAGTTATGGAAGAAGTAGGTAAGATAACTGGTCAAACATTAGCTATGTTAAAGGGTAATCCTAAAGCATTAACTGAAGCTGTTGTTCAAGCTAAATTATTAGGTACTACTTTAGAAAGCGCTAAAAAATCTGGAGCTGCATTACTTGACTTTGAATCATCTATTGAAAACGAATTACAAGCTGAATTAATTACTGGAAGACAATTTAATTTAGAACGTGCTCGTACTGCTGCTTTAACTGGAGATTTAACAACGGAAATGAAAGAGTTAGCAAATCAAGGAATTGATTTTAATAACTTTTCTAACATGAATGTTATTGCTCAACAGAAGATAGCAGATATGATGGGTAAAACCACTGATGAACTTTCAGACCAATTATTAAAACAACAATATTTGGGTATGTCACGAGAGCAAATTGTTGCTATGAGTGGTGAGGAAGTTGCCAATAGAGTAGAAGCATTAAACGCTCAAGATAAATTTAATCTTGCTATGGAAAAAATGCAAGATATTGTAGGAAAGATAGTTGGAGGTCCTTTAGGACAATTTGCTGATATGATAGCTAAATTATTAGATAATTCTGTAGTTCTATATGGAGTTATGACTACAATAGCCGCTATTTCATTTACTAAATTAGTAGCGGGGTTAGCTGCTTCTGCGGTTCAAGCAGGTTTATTAGCAGCTGGATCAGCTACAGCTGCGTCTGCTCTTACATTTGGTGTTGCTGCTATTGCTATTGCTGCTGCTGTAACAGGTATTGCAGCTGCCTATACTGCTTTTCAAGAAGATGCTACTAATGTGGGAGATATGTCTTATTCTAAAGGTAAAACAATAGTATCAACTAAAGAAGGTGGATTATTTTCACTAAGTGATAATGATGATATAGCAGTTGCTCCCGGAATAGGTGATATGATTAGCAGACCACAACAACAAACAGCAGTTGTTCAAGACAATTCATTAATAGTTAACGCTATTGCTTCACTTAATGACACTATGAAAGGTGTTAAAGATGGTGTAGGACAATTATATAACAAATCAGGAACTATTATTATGTCCGGAGATAGAGTAGGAACAGCATTAGTTAAAGGTAACTATAATTTAGCTTAATTTAATATTTATAATAAACATTAAAATAATATCAATATGGGACTAAAACAATTATTATTAACTCCAACTTCGTACTCTAATACAGTACCTAAATGGAATGGAGGGCAAGTGCCACCAACGTTTCAACCAAACGTTAATCCTAACCCTCCAGGATCACGCCACGATCAGTATTCAATAAATGGAAACCCACCTATTCAAGTAATAGCAGGTGGATTTGTACCATTTATACCAACACCATCAATATTAGAAGAAGGAGATTCAGCAAATACTGCAACAAATAGAAATGCACCTGGGTTTAAATATCTAGATAATCCACCTACCTAAAACTTAGTAATGGGTATATTCCAACAGGCTTCATTAACTAATCTAAGGAATTTAAGATACGGACATGATACAATAGGAGGTGGTGATAGTGGATCTCCATATATTACCACACCCATTCCTCCTGCTTTAGACCAACAAGCCGATCCTAACGATGCTGTGGGGATAGACGGTGGTTTAATCAGAGGAGGATTTACTGGGGCAACAAATGCCTCAGCTAAAGACTTTATTCGTATTGGTAAATTCTTAAAAGATGCACCACAAGGCCCATTGTTTTTAATTAAACAAGTTGGGCTACAGTTATCTAACCCACAGTTGGAAGCACCTTTAGGTGCAGGGAATACTTTAAATAATGTACTACAAGGAAACTTTAGTACACTTTTTGGAGGGGGTGATAATTTTAATGCTAATGTAGGTACTACTCGTATCTATAATGGTGGTGTTAATACTTTACTTCAAGTCCCTCTTAATGCTTTTGGAGGACATATTACTAGACACGGTCTTTTACCAATTCAAGCAGATAGCGCTAAATATGAAAATATTGCATTTAATAATAATCAAGAAGCTCAAGGAGCTAATAATAGACTAGTTAGATTAAAAGCTAAATTAGAAAAAAATGAAAATGCTAATATAGCTTCGTATATTAGTGGTCCTGGTTCTATTGATGGTATAGGAATTACTACTATTCCTCGTTTTAATTTTACATTAAACAATCCTCAATATTTACCTTTAACTAAACCACTTGAAATTAATCAAAATGGTTTTAACTTAAATAACATAAATGGAGATACGGGGGTTAATCCTTATCAATACCCAACACCTAACCCAAATTATTATAATGCTCAAGGAGTATCGCTTCAATATTTAAACAATAATGTTGCTTCAATAGAAACAAGCAATAATATTCTTCCTTATTCCCCAAATAGAACTTCTAATACTACGGACAATAGTCAATTTGGTCAAGATGTTATTAATTACGGAGCTGCTAAAAATTATACTGCTTTAAAAACGGCAATCGATAATCAAACTTCTAATAATAGAGTAGGAACTGCTACTGTTAATAAAAATACAGGATCCCTTGGAGAAGGTACAATTAATAATGAAAATACAGTTACATCTCCTATAGTTTTTAATATAACTGGAAAGTCTAAATATAAAAATTTAGATTTAAGAACATTTAATATAGATTATCGTTTAGGGTTAAGTCAAGCTAATGGAATTTCTGATGAAGTTAATTTAACCCCACTATATTATGCTTCAGATGCTCCTGGATCATCTTATATCAAAATCCCAGGAAACTCAAAGCCAACTAGAGTAAGAGACTTAATTAAATTTAGAATTGAAGCCGTCGATAATGATGATCCAACAGGCCCTAGTGTTTGGATGATATTTCGTTCGTATCTTAAAGACATTACAGATACACCAAATCCATCTTGGAATACAGTAAATTATGTAGGACGCGGAGAACCTTTTTATATTTACAAAGGATTTGAAAGAAACATATCTTTTACGCTTCAAGTAGCAGCAATGTCTGAAGCTGAATTAAAACCAATGTGGCAGAAATTAAATTATTTGTATTCAAATACAATGCCTGACTATAGTAACAATGTAATGAGAGGCCCATATATGAAATTAACGCTAGGGGATTACATGTTTAGACAACCAGGAATAATTAAAAATTTAACATATACTATAGGTAATGATTCACCTTGGGAAATAGCCATAGATGAACCAGAAACTGGAGGAGATTTATATGAATTACCACACGTAATGACTATACAAATGACATTTGCTCCTGTCCATGATTTTGTTCCTCGCAAATTCCCAGGAACTCTAAACACAATACCTGGTAAAGATGGAAATCCCGTACGTGATTGGGAAAACCTACCAGCGTTTATGGTTGATAGACAAAGTAATCAAAATGAATGGTTAACAGACATATTTGGAACAAATAATAAGATACCAATAGGAACCAACGCTACATCAAAATAATATGATATACAATAAAGCAGATATAACAACTACAACAATTGATTCACCATTTGGTGCTGGGAAGCAATATTATAAAGCTAAACAATTTCCCATCATACCACCATCAGAGAATGATTTATATGTTGTTACTGTAGAAGGAGATAGATTAGATTTAATAGCTTATACTTACTATCAAGACGCATCTTTATGGTGGGTTATTGCTGCTATAAACAATAATGTTACACTGGGTTCTCTATTTCCGGTACCTGGGACTCAATTAAGAATACCTACGAATATAAACAATGTTTTAACTATATTCAATACTTATAATAAATAAAATGTTATGTCAATATTTAGAGAAACCTTTCCTGCGTTTATTCAAACAGAATTAAAGCGAAGACAAGATGGAATGGCAACTAGAACCCCTGCCTTTCTTCATCAACTTAATTCTCGTTCAGCTTGGGTGCGAATGACATCTGGAGTTGATTATGAGGGATCTTCTGCTTTAGCAAAAAACTATGTTTTACAAGGTGGAACTTTATTTCATTCTATTGAGGGTGATAAAGATAAATTTTCTCAACGACAAGGGATAGGAGATTCATCCGCCGCTTACAGTAATATTTCAATAACGGGAGAATCAACTACCATTAAAAACAGAACAGGTATTAGACCAATGCCTGGTATTACTAATGTAAGTATTCAATCAAAAGGAGCATATGGTTCACTTCAAGAAGCAACAGTAACATTTACATGTTGGGATATTAAACAATTAGAAGAATTAGAAATTCTCTATATGCGCCCAGGTTATACTGTACTCTTAGAATTTGGTTGGGATTTTGCTAGAGCAAATGGTGCCTTACCTAACTACGACATATTAAATCAAAAAAATATAACACTAAATGATGCTTTTGCTCAAATTTATGAATTAATTGACCAAAGTGGTGGGACCTATGATGCTTTATTAGGATATGTTAAAAATTATAACTGGTCTGCTAGAGATGATGGTGGGTATGATTGTACTACTTCAATAATATCATTAGGTGAAGTTTTAGAATCACTTAAATGTAATTGGATTCCTGGAGAAACTATAGCATTTAATAGATCTGGAAAAGGAATATTACAACTTTCTACTAATACTCCCGCTAATTCTACTCAACTTATTGAATCCTATGAAAAAGGAATAATTCCGGGGTTAATACAAGAATTGTGGAATAGTGCTGATCGATATCCTGGAGGATCAACAGATACTATTGTAGATAATAATACAGGTAATAAATATTATCTTTATAAATTAGAAGTAAAAGACGATAAAAATGAAAGAGGTGGATTACAAAAACCTTTAGGACCTCAATCAAAATCTGAAATATATATAACATTAGGTAGTTTTTGTGATTTAATTAGCACTTATGTGCTTCCTAAAGGAGCTAAAAATCAACCACTTTCTGAAGTAGTAACATACGAAACTGATTACAAATCAAAAAGTTATATAAAATATAGTAAAGAAAATACTACATCTAATGAATATGCCATATCTCTTAAGTGTATTGCTAGTCCTTTAGCATTATCTACTAATTTAGGTGTGTGTTATGTTAGAAATGATAATTGGAATAATTTAGAGATACAAATTCCTGAAGGTACAACTCCTCAATCTGCGCTCATTACTCTTCCTAAACCCGATATATCCGGAGCTGTTTCTAGTAAATTTATAGGTAAATTAAATCGATTTATTCCTAAATTCAAACTAGCTGGAACTGACGATTTAATTGTAACTGATGATCCTGGGCAGATTCTTAGAGAACCTTTTAGAAAACTTAATTATTATAGATATGATGGAAATTTTGAACAAGATTTTATTGATATATCAAATGAATTAAAAGCTTTTATAACAAGTATAACATATGATAATGATGGTACACCTAGAATTACTTTTGGTGATGGTAGTTCTTTTAAAGCTATTTCTTCACAAAATATAACAGGAGAATTTAAAATTAATTTTTTTGATTTATTTTATCCAAAGCAAACAGAGGCCGCTAATACAGCATATACCGATTTACTTACAAGTTTAATAGATGATTATATCGTTGCTAGTGTTGAAGCAAGACATCCTGTAAAAGATAATACTAATAAAGTTTTTAAAAAAGATGATGCTTTAAAACTTATTAACAAATATTTTACTAATCTTCCTTTAGATACTCGACTTCAACAAATCTTAGAAAGCCAAATTCCTGTAGTAGCTAATCAAGTTGCTCAAGCAGCATCAAATGTTTCATCTAAATTTGCATTACCTTTTTTAGAAGATAACAATAGTAATACAAAACAACTAGGATATATTTCAAACATATATGTTAATTTAAACTATTTATACGAACAAGCTATTTCTAAAAATACTGCTTCTAATGATACTCAAAACAAAAATACAATTTCTATACGAGATTATATTCAAGGTATTATGAGAGATGTTCAAAATAGTTTAGGAAACGTAAACAGTTTTGATATTCAAGTAGATAATAGAAATGCCATAGGTAGAATTATTGATATTAATTTTACCGGAAACCCAACCAAAGATATATTTACTCTTCAACTCCATAACCTTAACTCAGTAGTTAGGGATTATAAATTCTCATCTAAAATATTTCCTGAGATGGGTTCTATAATAGCAATATCCGCTCAAGATGCTACTGGTATAGGGAAATTAGGGTATGATAATGCTACATTAGTTGCTTGGAATGAAGGGATTAAAGATAGATTAATACCTAAAAAAGATTTTAATTCTGCTATAGCATTGTCTAAATCTGAACGTCTTGCTTCTTTTATTTTACCCTTTTTAACTAAGATATATAATTACTTTCAATATATAAATGGTACAAGAAATAAAGATGATAATAATTATGCTTACGGTGGTTTAGATTTTGCCTATAGAGATTTCTTGTCTAATTTAGATAGATTTGATCCACGAAATAGATTTAAAACTATCATTCCAACAGAATTAACTGTTACTTTAGATGGTATTGGAGGTATAATTATAGGAAACCTATTTAAAATTAACCAAGATATTGTTCCTAAAGGATATAGAAATACCCAGGGTCGAGACATAGCATACATTGTAACTAGATTAGGACACCAAATATCAGGAAATGATTGGATAACTGAATTAAGTGCTTTTCCTATTGTATTTGAAAATTCTCAAGGGGCAGATGTTTGGAAAAAATGGAATAATCAACAATATCCTGGAGCAACAATTATTAATGTTGGTGGTCGACGTATAGTAATACCATCATCACAAGCTATACAAGATACTTACGTCCCTGCTAGAGATAAAGCTTTATCTAATAGATCAAATGGTATAAAATTACTTTTAACAGCACAAGCTCAATTAGAAGGATTCAGACCAGGCAATATTAATTTTGATCTAAACAACCCAGGTAATTTTACAGGCCCTGTAGGTAGTATTCCTACAGTTGGAAGAGGAGAAGGAAGTAGAAGTAAATTTGTTAAATATGCATCTTTAGAAGATGGAATAAAAGCATCGGCAGCACAAGTAGACCTAATAATAAATGGAAAAAGCTCAACATATCCTAAAAATGCAACTCTATCCCAATATATAAACAAATATGCCCCAGAGTCAGATGCAAATAAACCTAAACAATATATTAATTATATAGTAAATTATTTTAAACAAAATGGGTACGATATAAATGAAAATACAAAATTATCTGAAATAATAGTATTATAATGAGACCAATACCTAAAAGCCGAATTCAAGAAAGTTTATATACTAATGGTATTGGTATAGGAAAAAATATTGCTCTACGTTATATAAGTAATAAAGTACCGTATATTGGATTTTATAATATAGTAAATGGAAGTAAATATTCCACAGGTAAAACATTTGATGATAATTCAAAATCATTAGAAACATATAACATAGCATCAACAGCAGCATCTACTATTGCTGCTGCTGGGTCAATCCCTATTTTAAAGAATTTACCTATAAATTCAAATAATTCTTCCCCAACACGTTATTTTTATAAAGATTTAGGCACTTCAAATATTTCGATTAAAGAAATAGATAAAAATGCTTATAATCAATTAGCTAATCAACCTTCATCTAATTATCAAGTAATATCTTATAATTCAACTACCCAAACTCTAGAAGAAGTTAACAAACAAATGCCAGGATTAGCAGCTTTTTTGGGTACCTAAAATTTTATTCGTATATTTAGCGAATAAATAAATAAGGTTATGTTTTATTTGATAGAGAAGGAATCTCAATTACCATTTTTACCGCCTTTTGATAAATGTTTTGTTCATGTAATATCGAACAATTACAATTACCATCCTGCTATATCTGAAGTATCATTAGTTTATGTAAAACCGTTCGATGATAAAGGATATATATTCTGCATTAAACATAACGAATCACTAAGTCTAAAATGGCAACCACTTAAAAAATTCCTGTCTGAAAAAGAATTATATGCTATTGATGCAAAATACACTAAATACTTTTTAAGTGGTAAAATAAATGATTTAACATTACGTAGTATTGTTAAAGGTGTTAAACTTGATTTAAGCAAATGTGAATCTACATTAATGTCTAATTTTTATCGAGAATTAGGTTCGTTAAAGAATGTTAATGAATTGATCCCTATATCTAAACATTATGAGTATTGTGAAGCGATTTATGAGTTAATAAAACCTTATATTGTTAAAAATACTGACTATGTAAATAAACAAATTGATTTATTTTTTAAAATTGAAAAAGAAGGTATTAGATTAGACAAAGAATGCTTTATTAAATATCATGAAAACCATCTTACACCGCATTTTTCAATCAAACAAGGAAGAGCTTATACTAATTATAATTTATATACTCTTACTGGACGTCCTTCTAATTCCTTCAATAATATAAATTATGCTGCTTTAAACAAAGAAAACGGAGAGCGTCAATGTTTTATTCCGGGTAATGATTTATTTATGGAGTTTGATTTTAACGGTTATCACCCCCGCTTATTAGGTGATATAATAGGATACAAATTTGATTATGATACTAATGTTTACATTCAAATCGCTCAATTACTTAACGAACCAGATATATCTAAAGTAAAGGAAATTACATTTCAAAATTTATATGGAGGAATACGAAAAGAATTTAAAGACAAGCCATTCTTTAGGGAAGTTGACATGTTTACAGATAGTCTATGGGACGAAATCCAACACGGTGGCTCATTTACAACACCCTCAGGTAAAACATTTCATTTAAAAGATATTGAAAACCCAACACCTCAAAAAATACTCAATTACTATATTCAAAACTTTGAAACATCTCAGAATGTAGAGCAACTACATGCGTTATTTAGCGAGTTTAGGCCATTAAAATCGCGTATAGTGCTTTATACATATGACTCCGTGCTTATAGATGCTTCGCGCGAAGAAACGCAGAAAATTGGTGAAATCATAGCAAAATTAAAATACCCAACTCGAGTTAAAACAGGAACAAATTATAATAATTTAAAATAGAAAAACACAGGTTATGAACCAAAATCACATATTTATGACTAGTTATGAATTTAACGATATTGTTATTGATGACATGGTAGGAAATAAATTATTTTGCACCTTTATTGCACATGATAGATTAGATGAAGTGCTAGGTGCCCTTACAAACCGCTATTCTATTTTATATAATAAAATATTTGTTTTATCCTCTCCGGATACTGACGAGTTAATTTTGACCTATAATATTGATGTAATGAATACGGTATCTAAAAATGCTCTACCTAGTACAATATTACTACATAGAAAAAAAGAATCTAATACTTTATACACAATTAATGCTTTAAATGCTTTAATTCGTGAACTAAATCAAGGTGTACTTGATACCAACTACAGAGTAAATTGGCCTGATCATCGTAATGTAATTTTACTTACTCAAGAAGGCGGTTTAAGAAAAGTACATACAAAAATCCACACTATTGTTGAAGTCTAATTTGGCTTCCTAATTTTCCTTTTGTACATTTATCTTACTTATAATTATTAAAATTAAAAAATGTTATGGATTTATCTTTAATCAAATCAAAACTGGACTCTTTTCAAAGTAAAGGACAAACCAAAGACAAAATTGACTATTCCAAAATTTTTTGGAAACCGAAAGTGGGAAAACACCAAGTTCGTATTATTCCGTCAAAATTTAACACGTCAACACCATTTCGTGAAGTTTACTTTCACTATGGTTACACTAAAGGACCTATTTTGGCCTTAACAAATTGGGGAGAAGCTGACCCAATCTTAGAAGCAGCTCAAAAACTTCGTAAATCTGATAACCCGGATCACTGGCAGATGGCTAAAAAGATTACTCCTAAGATGAGAGTATTTGCACCTGTTATTGTACGTGGTGAAGAAGCATCAGGCGTTCGTTTATGGGAATTTGGTAAAGAAATTTACACCCAATTAATGAATATAGCAATGAATGAAGATTACGGTGATTTTACAGACATCCAAGATGGACGTGATTTTATTGTTGAAGGAGTTGACGATACTGTAGCAGGTCGTAAAGTGGTAAAATGTATTCTTACACCAAGAGTAAAAACTACACAAATTACAGAAGATGCAGATGCATTACGTTCATACCTAGATGAACAACCGGACATTTTCGCAATTAACAAGAAACATACTTATGAGAGCTTAAATGAAATCTTCCAAAAATGGGCTAATCCTGAAGAAGATGATACTGACGAACCTATTGTTGCTAAAGATGAAGAAGAAGGATTTAATGATTTGCCTTGGGAAAACAAAGCAGAAACACCAGCTCCTAACTACACTTTAAACACAAAACAACCAAAAGCAGACAAATTTAACGACTTATTTTAATTATGGCTAAAAAAACCTTAAACGATATGGCATCTATTGCTATAAAATCGTCTCCTGGTAAGCCATTTGATTTAGATAGTTTTAAAAAATCAAAATTCCTATCAGAGTCATCTAAGTTTAAAAAAGAAAGATGGATTCCCTTCTCTCCCGCAGTTACTGAGGCATTATCTATTCAAGGAATACCTATGGGGCAAGTTACTATTGCCCGTGGGGGTTCTGATACAGGGAAAACTACATTATTAATTGAAGCAGCAGTAGCCGCTCAACAAATGGAAGTATTACCTGTATTCATCATTACAGAGATGAAATGGGATTTTGCTCATGCTAAAAAAATGGGACTAGAAGTTGAAGCAGTATCTAATGCTGAAACTGGAGAAGATGTTGATTACAAGGGATTTTTCCTATATGTTGATAGATCATCACTAAACACTATTGAAGACGTATCTGCATTCATTGCTGATATATTAGATGAGCAGAAAAAAGGTAAATTACCTTACGATTTACTATTTCTTTGGGACTCAGTTGGATCGATCCCATGTGAAATGAGTGTTAAACAAGGTAACAACAATCCTATGTGGAATGCTGGTGCTATGGCTACACAATTTGGGAATTTTATTAATCAACAATTTCCATTGTCGCGTAAAGAAAAATATCCTTATACAAACACATTCTTTGTAATTAACAAGACTGGAGTACAACCAGCATTGACACCAATGTCACAACCTAGAATGACAAATAAAGGGGGAAATGCAATGTATTGGGATGCTGCTATTGTAATTACATTTGGGAATGTTACAAATAGTGGTACTTCTAAAATTAATGTACAACATAAAGGTAAAAAAGTTGAATTTGCTAAACGTACTAAAATAGCAATCGATAAAATTCATGCTGATTGTGGTATTGCTACAGCTTCAACTATAATTGTAACACCTCACGGATTTATTCCCGATACACCAGAAGCTGTAAAAGATTATAAAAAAACATATGCTTACGAATGGTTTACTGAAGGAACAAATGTAGAAGAACTACAAATTGTTGAAGATACTAGTGAATGGGAAGAAAGCAGAAGCATATCTCCTATGATCGAAATAGATGAAAACTAATGTTTGATAAAAAATTTCTAAGTCAACTCATAAGCACATTAGGAGATGATAAACCAACTAGAAATAGCAGAATACTTGTTGTAGATTCAATGAATACATTCATGAGAAACTTTGCAACAGTAAATGCAATTAACCCAGCAGGCCACCATATAGGTGGTCTGGTTGGTTATTTACGAAGTGTTGGTTACGCTATTAAAACATTCCGCCCTACTCGAGTAATTCTTGTATTTGATGGTACAGGTAGTACACAAAATAAAAAGAACCTATATCCTGATTATAAAGGAAATAGAAATATTGCTCGTATTATGAATTGGGATGTGTTTGATGATAAAGAAGACGAAAGTGATGCAATGTCAGGACAAATGTCTCGTTTAATTCATTATTTAAAACAACTTCCTGTTAGTTTAATATCAATTGATAAAATTGAAGCCGATGATAGTATTGGACTTATAGCAAAACATTATGAGAATGACCCAACTTGTAACGAAGTTACAATTATGTCGGCAGATCAAGATTTTTATCAATTAATTAGTGAAAAAGTACACGTATATTCACCAACTAAACGCAAAACTTACAAAGTTGAGGATGTATTAGCCGAATTTAATGTACACCCTAATAACTTTCTACTCTACAAGGCATTATTAGGCGATAACTCAGATAATCTACCAGGGATACGAGGATTAGGACCTAAAAAAATCCTTAAAATGTTTGATTTGTCTGGAGAAAGCGAATTAGATCTAAACGATATTTACGAGATAAGCGAAGATAACGTAGGAACTAGTCATCTTCACGGGAGTATATTAGAATCCAAACAACAATTAAAAATCAACTATCAATTAATGAATATACGCACACCTAATATATCAGACGAAAGTAAAGAAGATATAATTGATTCATTAAATGAAGAAATTACTCCATTAAACATTGGAGGGTTTGTAATGCTTTACGAAGCAGACGGTTTGCGAAATTCTATTGGAAATACGCATGCTTGGTTAGCAGAAACCTTTGGATCCCTCATTCTAAGGTAGTACATTTATAAAAATAGGTTATTAACAATTTAAAAAGGTTATACATTGACTACTCTCTCAAAATTATCACAATACGGACCTACTTTCCAAACAAAAGTAATTGGTGCCCTATTAACAGACCGAGATTTCCTTATTACAATTTCTGAATCATTAAGTGATGATTATTTTGAAAACACATCTCATCAATGGGTTATAAAAGAGATTTTAAAATACTTTAGTAAGTATCACACTGTTCCTTCAATGGAAGCTCTTAAAGTTGAAGTTCAAAAAATAGAAAACGATGTTTTAAAGATTGCTATTAAAGAACAATTAGTTCAAGCCTACAGAGAATCAGAACAAACTGATGTCCAGTATGTTAAAGATGAATTTTTAGGTTTCTGTCGAAATCAACAAATGAAAAAAGCTATTATTGCTTCTACCGATTTGTTAAGTATTAACGACTTTGATTCCATTAGACAATTAATTCTTAATGCACTTAAGGTAGGTGAAATACGATCTATTGGTCACGAGTATGAAAAAGATGTTGAAACTAGATATCGTGATGATAATAGATCACCAATTCCATTTCCTTGGGATGTTATGAACGGTATTACACAAGGCGGTTATGGTAAAGGTGAATTAGTTATTATATTTGGTAATCCTGGTGGTGGTAAATCATGGGCTATTATTGATATGGCAACACATGCTGCTAAATTAGGATTTAATGTGTTGTATTATACGCTTGAATTAAGTGAAACTTATGTAGCAAGACGTATGGATGCTAATTTATTAGGTATTCCTGTAGATAAAATTACAATGCACCGTAAAGAAATTGAGAAAATGGCTCAAGAAATACCTGGTAAAATTAAAATTAAAGAATTCCCAGCAGGTAAAACTACATTAGATAATATTGAACAGCATATTGAACAACTTAGAATGCAATACGAATTTGTACCTGATGTGATCTATATTGACTATATTGACTTACTTAAAAATTCATCACGAGATAGATTAGAAGGTACAGAAGATATATACACAAGTATTCGAGGATTAGCTACTGAATTAGGTTTACCTATTGTAACACCATCACAAGCAAACAGAACAGGTGCTAAAAGTGATATTATTGAAGGGGATAATATAGCAGGTTCATATTCTAAGTTGATGATTGGTGATATTGTATTATCTTTAGCTAGAAATAGAAAAGATAAATTAGAAAATACGGGACGTTGGCATGTTATGAAAAATAGATTAGGTGGAGATGGTATGACATTTGCATCAACTATAGATACATCAATGGGTAAAATTGAAATATTTGAAGACTTTCTTGAAATAGAAACCCCATCACTAAACAGTAAAACCAACGATTACAATGCGGTAGACAAAGATGAAAAAGATTTCTTAAGAAACTTCATCCTTAATAATGATCAGGCCCTATTTTAATGTATTTATAATCCCGATTTAAAATTTAAAACCAATATATGAGAGATATTACCAAAGAGAGAGTAGTTTACAAGCCATTTGAATACCCAGAAGCACATGATTTTTGGATGAAACAACAACAAGCTCACTGGTTACACACTGAAGTTCCAATGATGTCCGATGTAAATGATTGGAAACAAAATTTAAGTAAAACTGAAAAAAATGTTATTGGTTCTATCTTAAAAGGTTTTGCACAAACCGAAACAGTTGTAAATGATTATTGGTCAAATTTAGTAACACAATGGTTTAGAAAACCTGAAATTATTAAAATGGCTGTTACATTTGCTTCTTTTGAAACTATTCATGCTGAAGCGTATTCATTATTAAATGAAGAATTAGGTCTTGACGATTTTAGCGAATTTCTTGAAGATGAATCTACAATGGCTAAAATTCAATCGCTAATGGATGTAAGAGATAGTTTTACAGGCGAAGTAGATTGGAGTGAACGAGCAAAATCATTAGCAATATTTTCGGCATTTACTGAAGGTGTTAATTTATTTTCATCATTTGCAATTCTTTTATCATTTAAGTTGAGAAATTTATTAAAAGGTGTAGGACAAATTGTAGAATGGTCAATTCGTGACGAATCTTTACATTCTGAAGCAGGATGTTGGCTGTTTAGACAATTATTGAGTGAAAAACCTGAATTGAATACTTCTGAATTAAAAGAAGCAATTAAACAAGCTGCTTTATTATCTTTAAAATTAGAATTAGATTTTATTGATAAAGTTTATGAAATGGGAGATTTAGATGGTTGTTCAAAATACGATTTAGTTAGCTTTATTAAATATAGAGTTAATACAAAAATGCAAGATTTAGGTTATGAACCTGTTGTTAATGGAATTGACGATGCTGCTATTAAACGAATGAAATGGTTTGATAGCCTATCAGCAGGAAAACAACATACAGATTTCTTCGCTAATAGAGTAACTAATTATTCAAAAGGAGTCCAAAACTGGGACGCAAACGATTTATTTTAAAATTTATATGGACAACAATTTAACTATCGACTACACACAGTGGGAGAGAGGACGTGATTTCCCTGAGTATTTCGACGAAATCTCATTAGCAACAATCAGCAAGGGATATTTGCTACCTGGAGAAACTCCTAAAAAAGCATATAGAAGAGTAGCTATAGCAGCTTCAACTAGACTAAACAGACCTGATTTAGAAAACAAATTCTTTAAGATATTATGGAATGGGTGGTTAGGACTTGCTTCACCCGTATTGTCTAATATGGGAACTAGTAGAGGATTACCAATATCATGCTTTGGAATAGACACCCCAGATTCAATTAGAGGTATTGGTTTAACTAACGCTGAATTGATGAAGTTAACATCAGTAGGAGGTGGAGTTGGTATTAGCTTATCCAGAATTAGAGGTAGAGGAACTGAGATTAAAGGAAATGGTAAATCTGAAGGTGTAGTGCCTTGGGCTAAAATTTATGATTCAACTATTATTGCTACAAATCAAGGATCAGTTCGTAGAGGAGCTGCTTCAGTTAATTTAGATATTAATCACTTTGATATTGATGAATTTTTAGAAATTCGTCGTCCTAAAGGTGATCCAAACAGACAATGTTTAAATTTACATCAATGTATTGTTGTAGATGACACATTCATGAGAAAATTAGAAGCAAGAGACCAAGTAGCTTTAGAGCGTTGGACTAAAATTTTAAAAGCAAGAATGGAAACAGGTGAACCTTACATTATGTTTAAAGACAATGTAAATAAAGCAAACCCTATTTCATATTTAATGAATAATCTTGATGTGTCTATGACCAACATATGCACAGAGATTACATTACATACAGATGAAGAACATTCATTTATATGTTGTTTATCTTCATTAAATTTAGCCAAATACGATGAATGGAAAGATACAGATACTGTCCAGATGTCTATTTACTTTTTAGATGGTGTAATGCAAGAATTTATTGATAAAACTAGCGGTAAGGAAAGCATGATTAGAACATACAATCACGCTAAAAAAGGTAGAGCATTAGGTTTAGGTGTGATGGGTTGGCATACATTCTTACAACAAAAAGGATTACCATTCAATTCAATTGCTTCAACTGCTCATACTCATAATATTTTTAGTAAACTTAAACTAGAAGCAGAAGCTGCATCAAGACAATTAGCAGTTGAATACGGAGAACCAGTATGGTGTCGTGGAACTGGTATGCGTAATACGCATTTACTTGCGATAGCTCCAACGGTCTCTAATAGTGTAATAACAGGCGGCATCTCGGCAGGAATTGAGCCGTTACCCGCAAATATTTACACATTTAATGGTGCTAAAGGTACTTTTATTCGTAAAAATAAAGTATTAGAAACATTATTAGAGTCTAAAAACGAAAATAAAGATAAATGGTGGGACCAAATGCTTAAAGACAACGGCTCAGTGCTAAACTTACCAGATAATATCTTAACCCCAGATGAAAAAGAGTTATTCTTAACATTCCCTGAAATCAACCAGTTAGAATTAGTTAGACAAGCCGCAATTAGACAAAGATATATAGATCAAACACAATCTTTAAATTTATCGTTTGATCCTCAAGATTCTCCTAAATGGATTAACCAAGTCCATATAGAGAGTTGGAAACTGGGGATAAAGACATTATATTATTTAAGAACAGATTCAGTAATTAAAGGTGATTTAGGATCACGTCAAGCAGACTGTGTGAGTTGTGAAGGCTAGGTACAAAGATGCCCTTCTTTAATATTTATAATAAATAAAATATTATGAAAACTTACATTTATTATTTAGAACGAGAAGGAATTCCTTTTTATATAGGAAAAACCAATAAACCCTCTAATAGACAAAATAGTCATAGAGCTAAACGTAAAGATTTTACTATACATCTTCATACTATAGATTTAGTAGATTCTAATAATTGGAAATATTGGGAAACATTTTATATTAGTTTATTTAAAAGTTGGGGATTTGTTTTAGAAAACAAAAATAAAGGTGGTGGAGGTACAGATGTGCAATCAATGTTTACTAAATTATTAAAAAGTAGTAAATTAAAAGGTAAACCAAAACCACCACGAACTAAAGAACATTGTTTAAAATTAAGTCAATCAACTAAAGGTCATTTAGTAAGTGAAATAACTAAAAATAAAATTAGTCAATCTAATAAAGGTAGAAAATCTCCAATGGAAGGTAAAATAAGTCCCAATAAAGGCAAAATAATGAGTGACGAACAAAAATCTAAAATATCATTATCTAATAAAAATAAATCAAAACCTAATGCTGGGGGTAATAAAATAGTTCAACAATATGATTTATATTATAACCTATTAACTGAATATCCCTCAATTAGTGAAGCCCACAGATTAACCCAAACCCCACTTTCAGGAATATCCGAATGTTGTAGAGGTAATAGAAAAACATCTAATAAATTTATTTGGAAATTTAAAAATTAAATTATATATTTACAATTATGGACGAAATAAACGAATATCTTCAAACAGTTGAAAACGAATTAAATGAAATCCAAGCTAAAGTAGAAGCAAATCCCGAGGTGGCTTCTCAATATGAATCTCGTTTAATTGAACTAGTAGAAGAACTAGTAGCACAATTAACAAAAATAGAATAAAGTTATGAAATTTCAATCAACAAAAATTTTTGACGGATACTCTACAGTATTTCGTCAATGGAGAGCAGAAGGTACTCACTGTAGGTTTCTTCATGGTTATGGTATTTCTTTTAAAATTACTTTTGAAGGAGACCTAGATGAAAGAAACTGGGTATGGGACTTCGGAGGAATGAAAAGAGCTAAGAATAAGATTGATGGTATGAATCCAAAAGAGTGGATGGACTTTATGTTTGATCATACCTATCTTATTGCTGAAGATGATCCTTTCCTCCCAAAAGCAATGGAAATGTTTTGGACAGGTATAGTCCAACTAAGAGTAATACCAGCTACAGGAGCAGAACAATTTGCTAAATTTAT
>Ga0214919_10005373_pt1 | contig 18229 bp, 17 predicted proteins | sample LL1503_MetaG_FD_177994 | JGI IMG/M metagenome (GOLD analysis project Ga0214919, IMG submission 177994) | Freshwater microbial communities from Lake Lanier, Atlanta, Georgia, United States - LL-1503 | ecosystem: Environmental > Aquatic > Freshwater > Lake | place: USA: Georgia | collected...
CTGCTGCTTTTTCATCAGATCAATAGAGCTGATGGACTGGACCTTCTTAGTTGCTTTGCTTTTTGTTCAAGCAACTTTGAGGATCAGCGAGTTAATTCATAACCCGATATTTTTGTTATCGGTTAGGTGCGATTCGGCATCCAGAGCACTGGCACTTTTGGAAAGCCTGAACAAGTGGAAACAAACAGGTCAATTCAATCGATGGTCTTATAGGCCTTTATTTCGCCTAGTCAAACTCTTAATATTTGATGTTGAATTCAGATCAGCATGGCCCGTTAGCTGTCAATGTGACTACAAGCCTTGTCAGGCAATTTCTATTTGTTGAGTAATTTCGCAGACATAAATGACCAAAAAATCTTTCATTGAAGCAGGCAAGTTCCAATTTATTTAGAAAATCCCAAGTTCAACAATCGATTCCTAGACCAAATTTTCTTGGTGCTAAGCCCCAGCAAAGCAATTCGAGATCGCACCCATAAAGGATTGAGCCATGAACAATGAACAACTGATGAATGAAATTCGCGAAGCCAACCTCACGTATCTCATGCTCGCCCAGCGCATGATTCGTGATGACCCAGCGCAAGCTTTGTACCGCCTTGGTATTTCAGAGGAAGTCGCTGAGCTCATTTCCAACATCTCTTCAGGCCAACTGTTAAAGATTGCTTCTGGCAGCGTTTTGCTTTGCCACATGCGTGCCGTTGATGAGGCTGTCTGGAGTTTGTTAAGCAATCAAACGGCAAACAGTGCTTCCAACCCGGTCACCAGCCGATTGCAAGCCAATATCGTCATGTCGGGTCAGTTTGCACAATCCTTATAAGTCAAGAAGAGATTCAAATGACAAAACGCAGCATGTTGAATGAATCGCGTCAAATTGAGCGCGCTGTTAAATTGATCAGCTTGGGGGCGCGCTTGCAAGTACTTGAAGGTGAAACGGAGCTTTCCTACGAGCGCCTACTTAAACTCTACAAAGAAGTAGCGGGAAAATCACCGCCCAAAGGGCAATTGCCTTTTTCTACCGATTGGTTTTTGACATGGCAGCCCAACATTCATGCATCTCTGTTCATGAATATCTTCAATTACTTGCAAAAAACCAGCCTTTTAGACGATGCCGAGTTGCTCATCAAGGCTTACGAACTGTACGGCGAGCAAATGAACCATTTGGAGCTTGAAAAATTGCTCTCCGTGACGCGCGCCTGGCGATTGATGAAATTCATGCACAGCAACATGCTGGCCATGAAAACCTGCAAGCAATGCAGTGGTCGGTATGTGACCGACATTTACGAAAATTCAAAATACTTTGTCTGCGGCATGTGCAACCCACCTGCTCGCGCAGGAAAAGGCCAAGGCAGCGGCAGTTTGCAATTGCATTGAAATCAAGGCCTTGAATAGACCTGCAAACTCTATTCTTATCCCTCAATCAAGTTCTGATTAGACCATTAGCATGGGTGTTTTCTGGCGTCATGTGCATGCAAGCCTTGACTCTGTTTTTCAATTGACAGTTAGATTGAATACTTCACACCATGTTTGTCATTATTGGGTACTTGCTTGCGATGGGCTGCATTTTTGGCGGCTACATCATGCACGGGGGCAATATCAAAGTTGTTTTAGAAGCATTGCCCAACGAAATGCTGGTCATTGGCGGCGGAGCCATCGGCGCCTTTGTGGTTAACAACCAACCCAAAGTGATCAAAGCCACATTGCGCAGTATTCCTGCTGCATTCAAAAGCTCTGTTCACACCAAAGCAAACTACCTTGAATTGATGTCATTGCTGTATGACATTTTGCAAAAAGCCCGCAAAGAAGGCTTGATGTCCATTGAAAAAGATGTGGATGCACCTGAAACCTCTAGCTTATTTCAAGCTTATCCCAAAATACTCAAAGATCACCATCTGACAGAATTTCTGACAGACTATTTGCGAATGATGGTCTCTGGCAATCTCAACTCCTATGAAATAGAAGCGCTGATTGACAGTGAAATGGAATCTCATCACCAGGAAAGCCATGGCCCCATTGCGGCCATTGCCAGAGTTGCCTCTGGACTGCCAGCATTTGGCATCGTGGCCGCGGTTTTGGGTGTCGTTAACACCATGGGCTCTGTCGGACAAGCGCCCGCCATTTTGGGCGCGATGATTGGCTCGGCATTGGTAGGCACTTTTTTAGGTATTTTGCTAGCTTACGGTGTGGTTGAACCATTGGGCGGCCTGATGGAGCAACAAGCCGAAGACAGAAGCAAAACCTTTCTGTGCGTGAAAGCCACCCTACTGGCCAGCATGCAAGGCTATAACCCAACCACTTGCATTGAGTTTGGCCGCAAAGTTTTATTTTCCACCGAACGCCCTTCTTTCATGGAGATGGAAGAGCATGTTCGCGGCAAACGCTGAGCAGGCTAGCAAGTAGCACCATGAGCATGGACGGCAAAAAACTCCAACCCATCATCATCAAGCGGGTTAAACGCGGCAAGCACGGCGGTGCACATGGTGGGGCCTGGAAAATTGCCTATGCAGATTTTGTAACCGCCATGATGGCTTTTTTCCTCTTGATGTGGCTTTTGGGCTCAACCTCCAAGGGTGATTTGCAAGGCATTGCTTCTTATTTCAGCAACCCTGTCAAAGTTTCTTTGATGGGTGGCGACGGCGCAGGTGACAGCACTTCCATCATTCAAGGGGGTGGGCCTCGATTAGAAACAAGCAAAGGCAATGAAGGAAAAAAGGGCAAAAGCGGCACAAGTGATCTGTCTAATTCTGAATTGAATGAAAGCCGAAAACTTCAAGATCTGAAACGCAAGATCACGGAGTCGATCAACAAACGGCCCAATTTGTCTGAGTATAAAAATCAAATCAAGCTTGAAATGACAAGGGATGGTTTGCAAATTGACATCATGGACCATCAAAAACGCCCCATGTTTGACATTGGCCAAGCCGTGATCAAACCCTACATGCGCGAAATATTGCATGAAATTGGGGCAAGTTTGAAAGAGATCGACAACTTGATCAGCTTGTCAGGTCATACCGATGCAACGCAATACAGCAGTGGCCCGCGTGGCTACAGCAATTGGGAGTTGTCAGCAGACAGAGCCAATGCTTCCAGAAGAGAGTTGGTCATAGGCGGCATGCCACCGAAAAAGCTGAAACGCATTGCGGGCATGGCTGAAACCAATTTACTGGACGCTCAAAACCCAAGCAATCCAATTAACCGACGCATTTCTGTGCTCGTCTTAAATTACGAAGCAGCCACCCGATTGATTGGCGATGGCACAAAAATCACACTCCAGAAAGAAGCCCTTACACCATGAACAACAACCGAAATCCACAATTTTTAATCGTTGATGATTTTTCTACCATGCGGCGAATTATTCGGGGCTTGCTTAAAGAGGCCGGCTATGTGGATGCAGATGAAGCAGAAGACGGGCAAGTTGCCTTTCAAAAACTTCAAACAGGACATTTTGATTGTGTCATCACGGACATCAACATGCCGAATATGAATGGTTTTGAATTGCTTGAAGCCATCAAGGAAGATGAAAAACTCAAATCTATTCCAGTCTTGATGGTCACTGCTGAAGCCAGCAAGGACGATGTGCTCAAAGCCGCTAGATTGGGTGCATCAGCCTACATCGTCAAGCCTTTTTCTAAAGCTGTGTTGGAAGACAAAATTCACAAACTTTTCAAACGAAAAGCACTTTGAAAGGCGCTCCAGTTCAGTTTTTTTGATCCCTTGAATTGATCTGCTTTTCTGCCTTTGTTTGAACTGACATGCCTCGCTAGACTGCGCACAATGAATTCCTTTCAATGGGAATACCAACATGGCGTCAAGCCAGGATAAAAACTTACCAGCGACGCAGCGCCGAATTCAACAAGCCCGTGATGATGGGCAAGTGGCGCACTCGCAACACTTGATGCATCTGGCCATTTTGGGTGGCGGTGCGGTGGTTTTGTTTGAGCTTTTGCCTGGCATCTTAGACAGGCTGCTATCGATCATGCGCAGTCAATTGACTTTCGATGCGTTGAGCTTGTCGCAAGCTCACAGCATGACAGAACAGGCGCAAACCATTTCCAGCGCAGCCTTGAAAGCCACCTTACCTGTCCCCCTCATGGTCAGTGCGCTGGCTGTTTTTTCCTCTTTGCTGGTAGGTGGTTTCTTGATCACCCTCAAACCCTTGGGTCCCAATTTTTCAAAAATCAACCCTTTGTCAGGATTGGGGAGAATTTTCTCTAAAGACAAATTGGTTGAGGTGTCATTCCTCAGCTTGATTGTCACTGCTTTGTGCATAGTGGCGGGTTCGTACATTTATCACAATACACACCGCCTAGCTGTGATGTCATTGCAGCACGATGCTGCCTCCCTTTTGATGGCCGGCAAGTGGCTCATGCAAGGCTTAACCCTGATGCTGCTGGTGATTGTGGTCATTGCGGCAATTGACACGCCTTTGCAATTTTTGTTGCATCGTCAGCGCTTGAAAATGTCAATGCAGGAATTGAAAGAAGAATTCAAGGAATCTGAAGGCAACCCTGAAATTAAAAGCAAGCGCCGTGCAAGACAGCGCGAAATTGCTCAGCAAAACAGCGTGCGACAGGTTGAAAAAGCAGATTTTGTTTTAACTAACCCCACCCATTATTCGGTAGCCATTTGCTATGACGATGCCAAGATGGGTGCGCCGCGCGTGATTGCCAAAGGTGCTGATTTGATTGCATTGAAGATCAGGCAAGCGGCACAGCAACACCACATTCCCCTGCTGGAATCGCCGCGTTTGGCGCGTGCTTTGTTTGCACACACCGAAATTGACGAAGAAATTCCCGCCACGCTTTACATGGCGGTGGCTCAGGTACTGGCCTATGTCTACCAACTCAAGGCATCTTTGACTGGCCTCGGCCCCAAACCCGGTGCCTGTCCTGTACCCGATGTGCCGGAAGAACTTGACCCGCACAGCCCAAGCTTTCAGCGAGTAACACTTGCATGAACACGGTGATCACTTTATGGCGCTCACTTTTGGCCAATAAACAAGCTGTACTTCAAGGCATTGGTGCACCTTTGGTGGTGGTGGCCATCTTGGCCATGATGGTGCTGCCATTGCCATCTTGGGTTTTGGATATTTTCTTCACCATCAACATAGCCGTTGCGCTGATGATCATGATGGTGGCCTCTTACACCAAAAAGGCTTTGGACTTTGCCGTCTTCCCCACAGTGTTATTGATCAGCACCTTGCTGCGCTTGTCTTTGAATGTGGCCTCCACGCGTGTGGTCTTGCTGGAGGGTCACACCGGCCCTGGCGCCGCGGGTGCGGTCATTGAGGCCTTTGGTCATTTTTTGATTGGCGGCAATTTTGCGGTTGGCTTGATTGTGTTTGCCATCTTGGTGGTCATCAACTTCATTGTGGTGACCAAAGGCTCTGAGCGAATTGCAGAAGTTTCAGCCCGATTTTCATTGGATGCCATGCCAGGCAAACAAATGGCCATTGACGCCGATTTGAACGCAGGCTTGATTGACAACGACCAAGCGAAAAAAAGACGCACTGAAGTGGGTGATGAAGCAGATTTTTTTGGCGCCATGGACGGTGCGGCTAAATTTGTGAGAGGCGATGCCATTGCTGGCATTTTGATTTTGTTCATCAACATCATTGGCGGATTGGCCATTGGCATGTTGCAACACGACTTGAGTGCCAATCAGGCCGCTAACACCTACATTTTGTTGGCTGTGGGTGATGCACTGGTTGCTCAAATTCCGGGCTTGTTAATTTCCATCTCAGCAGCCATGGTGGTCTCACGCGTGGGCAATGAACACGATGTTGGCCGCCAAGTGGCTGAACAAATGTTGGGTTCCCCCCAAGTTTTGGCCGTCACGGGTGGCATGTTAGTGATACTGGGCTTGATACCCGGTATGCCATTGATGGTTTTTTTGCCGATGGGCGGCTTGTTGGGCTATTCAGCATGGCGGCAGTCGCAACAACCCGCTCTTGACTTAGAAGGCGCCAATGCGGCTCAAGCACCCACTGACAACGAAGCAAGCTGGGACGATCTGCAACCAGTCGACCCCCTTGGACTGGAGTTGGGCTACAGGTTGATCACCCTGGTGGACAAAGACAGACAAGGTGATTTGCTCAGCCGAATCAAAGGTGTGCGCAGAAAATTTGCCCAAGAAATGGGCTTCTTACCGCCCCCTGTGCATGTCAAAGACAACTTGGAACTCAAGCCCAGTGCCTACAACATCACGCTGCGCGGCGTGGTGATTGCAAAGGGTGAGGCATTTCCGGGTCGACATTTGGCCATCAACCCAGGCGGCGTCAGCGTGCCATTGATAGGCAGTCCGGCCACTGATCCAGCTTTTGGTCTGCCCGCATTCTGGATTGATGAGAACCAGATAGAAAACTCACAAGCACTTGGCTTCACCGTGGTGGATTGCGAAACCGTGATGGCCACACACCTCTCCCACATGATGCAAATGAATGCGGCCAGGTTGCTCAGTCGCACAGAAACGCAGCAATTGGTTGATCACATTACCCAATTGGCGCCCAAACTGATTGAAGAGGTGGTGCCGAAATTGATTTCAATTCCCGTATTTCAAAAGGTTTTGCAATTGTTGCTGAACGAATCTGTTCACATCAGAGACATGCGAACCATCATTGAAACTTTGGCTGAATTTAGCCAAGTCAATGATCCAGAAGAGTTGGCTCGAAAAATTCGAATCGCTTTATCCCCTGCCATTGTTCAGCACATTTATGGCACTGTGAATGAACTCGAGGTCATGGCCCTAGACCCCGTGCTAGAGCGCATGTTGGTGCAGGCCTTGGCCAACCCCAATGGCGGGCAGGCCTTAGACCCAGGCGTGGTCGACTTGTTAAGTCAATCAGCCGTTCAACTCAGCCGGGAACAAGAAGAAAACGGCATGCCCGCTTGTTTGTTGGTACCAGACCCTATCCGCTCACAAATGGCACGCCTGCTGCGCCGCATTGTGCCGCGCTTGCAGGTCTTGTCCCACAGCGAAATTCCAGAAACGCACAGCATTCGAATTGGCCCTATCTTGAAAGGTAATACGTGATGAACATTCAAAAGTTTTTAGCCCCCAACACGCGGGCTGCCATGAATATGGCGCGACTGGCATTTGGCGAGACCACCATGATTTTGTCGAACCGCGATGTCCCCGGTGGCGTGGAAATTACCGCCACAGCCCAAGAGTCTGAACCTTTGAGTTTGCCTTTGTCCAGCAGAAAGAATTTAAGCATGAACTCCTCAGCAGCCCCCCAGTACGAGAAAACCAGTGTGGCCAACGATACTGAAGAAATGGCCATGAGCACTTTGTCATTTCAAGACTATGTGCGCGAAAGATTGCTTCGAAAACAGCATCAGGAAAAAAATCCAAGCAAGCAAGAAGCCCCTCACAGTGCTTCAGTGGAAACTCCAAAAAAATCCAGTCAAACGGTCCTCAGCATTGAGAAAAAAACAGCGCACTTACCAGCGCTTGATTTGCGCAATGAATGGCAAAACGTGAACGACGATGCGCCAAAGTCTGCTCCTACTTTGTTGACAGAATTGAATGATTTCCGAAGCATGGTTGAAGAGAGATTCAGCACCTTGGCTTGGTTGTCACAAACGCAGCAAAAACCAGTCCATTCGGACTTAACACGCTGGCTTTTGAATGCAGGCTACTCTTCCAAGCTCATTCGCGAGGTTCTGGAACACCTGCCCCAGGGCGCATTGACCAACCCCAGCACCAAGATGCAAGCCGTGGCACAACATTTGTCGCGCTGCATTCAAACAGATCTGGCAGGCCCGAGTTTGCTGGACCAGGGCGGTCAAATGTTGGTAGTGGGCAGCAAAGGCGTTGGCAAAACAACGGCCGTTGCCACCTTGGTAGCGCAATGCGTAGAGCTGCACGGCACCGCCAGTGTGGGTTTGGTGACGCTGGACACCAGTGCCATGCTGGGCAATGAATCGCTCAGGCAACTTACCCGCGATACAGGGGTTGTTGCACACTTGGCACACGATGCAGCCGCAGCGAATGACTTGTTGGCTCTGTGGCACAACAAACATTTGGTGCTGGTTGACACACCCGGCATTTCTCTTCAAAACATCAAGCCGCCGTCTAAGCAACCCAAGCCCATTCTTCCGAATTTGCAACGCCTTTTGGTCTTGAATGCTACGGCTCAAGTGGAGGTGCAGCAAGCCAGCTTGAAAGCCTTTGAAAAATGCGAAATGGCGGGTGCACTTCTGAGTCACATGGACGAAGCGTTCAGACTTGGTCCTCTTTTGGACATGTTGATTTTGAACAAAGTTTTATTACGTGGTTGCACGCAAGACATGCCCTTGGCACAAAATTTGTCGCGCGCAAATCCCTTGCAATGGGTTTCGCAAACATTGCGCGCGACACAGACAAAAAATACGGATTTTCAAGAGACAGAATTGCAAATTTTATTTGCCAAACCTAGAGCAATCCGGCGCAGTGCTCAGGCAAGCAACAGGCACTGAACGCGCGCAATGTACAACTTCAAGGGTCAGCCCAATATCAACAGCTTGCTCAAGCAGCACAGCTTGATGGTCAAACGCATTGCACACCACATGTATGCCAAACTGCCTGCCAGCGTGGAAGTAGACGATCTGATTCAAGTGGGCATGATGGGCTTGGCAGACGCCATTTCCAAGTACGACAGCCAACATGGGGCGCAATTTGAAACCTATGCCAATCAGCGCATTCGCGGTGCAATTTTGGACGAATTGCGCAGCACAGACTGGATGTCACGCACTTCTCGCAAAGAACAAAAAATCATAGAAAAAGCCATTCAAAAAGCCGAACAACAACTAGGACGCGATCCGAGTGAACAAGACATTGCCAATGAAATGGGCATCAGCATTTCAGCCTACCATGAGATGCTTTTCAAATCTCGAGGCACCCAATTGCTTTACCTAGAAGACTTGACAGGCGAGGTCAATGGCGACGAGGAATTTTTAGATCGCTATGTGAGCGATTCTGAATCAGACCCTTTTCACATGCTTGAGAATCAAAATATGCGCAAGTCCTTGATTGATGCCATTGGCTTGCTGCCAGAACGCGAGCAGAACATCATGAGCATGTACTACGAACAAGAGATGAACCTCAAGGAGATGGCCGAAGTTCTGGGCATTACCGATTCTCGAGTGAGTCAACTGCATAGCCAAGCGATTGCTAGGCTGCGGCTGAAGTTAAAAAATTCTTGAATGAATTCAATGACACATTCACAACAGAGGTTGAACTGGGGTGATGCTAGACAAACCAGATAAGACGCGCAGCAAAGCCTTATTGACTTGACTTGGCGGGGTGCCATGCGTGACGCCCCGTTGACTGACCTGAACGGCATCGCCTGATTCAAGCGCAAAAGCCATGTCAAGCGCCACCCAATAAACACCGCGACGGCCTCCAATGGCACTAAGGACACGCTCTGGCAAAGGAATGCGTTGTAAAACGTTGGGCATGAGTTCGTTGAGCAAAATATCCAACTGTGAAAATAAGCCGCACAAATACAACTCTGCTTTCAATTCTTGATCGGCACCCGGATCTAACAAATATTCAGTCAACATGGCGCGAAAGACCATTTGGACTCGAAGCGGGTCTAAGTTTCCTGGCTCTACAGCGCCAATGAGTTGGTCGTCTAGCCACTCCCCTACTTTAGACAGACCCACCATGGCCAAGCCCCTGCGCAGGCTCTCAATAGGCTGACCTCGACTGATCACAACCGAGTTGACGAACCGTATGAAGCGGTAAGCCAGAATTGGGTCTTGACCTAGCAAGTATTCAAGTTTTTCAATCGAAGCTTCCTTTTCAATGGCACGACTCATGTTCGCTACTGCTTGATAGGAAGGCGTGGAAGACTGTGCACGCATCTGTTGCACCATGGGTTTGAAAGGCCAACCTGCAACTCCCCAAACTTTTTTCTCTTCGATGCAATGGATCAGAAAGATCTCATTGTCAATGCCGGCGCTAATTTGATCTTTGCGAACGGCAGTGTTTGGCAAAGGAAGCGCGTCGCGGATACCAGCCCGCTGAATCATTCTCATGCGCTCAGGTTTGAAGTTTTGAAAATGCTTCATGTAAAGCCCTTGCAGGCTTTCATGTGGCTGCTCCGCCCCTTTGCCAGACCACACCAGTTGCGCGCCATTCTGGCAAGCCTCCTGCGCTTGGGCTAAAAAAACCTCATCTGAGAGCAAGCTTGTTTCTGGCACCATGATCCAAATATTTTTCTCATGCACCCCAAGAACCAAGTCGCGCATCAAAGCTGAATTGCGTGTTCTCAAAATCAAGGTGGGGGCTGGTCCATGAAAGGTGTCGTCTAGCACTCTCAATAACAAAGGAATATCGATGGGTGCAGAAGTTTCAGGATGCAAATCGAGCACCAAAGCTCGCAATTTTTTGTCTGGACTCCAAACATAATCCAAGGCGATGGAGAGCGTAGAAAGTAATGTAGAGGACATTTTTAATCAATTCAGAAAGTTGAACAAAGACATTTGTTGCAATTGAGCGTAGGACTTCAATGCGATTTCGTAAGCAGTTTGATTCGATTGCATTTTGCTAATGCCTTCAGCCATGTCCAAGTCTTGCACGCGGCTGCGATCTGTTTCTGCTTGGTCGTTGCGGGTATTGAGCAAGTTCTCAATGCGATCGGATTGATTCAAGTATTCACCAGCCTGCCCCCTTGCAGAGTTCAGCTGAGTTAAGCCTGTGTCTATGTCAGTCAGTCCTTGGGTGATGGCCAGGTTGAGCGACAAGCTTGTGGCAGGGTCGTTAGCAGGCGCTTTTAAAGCTGAAACAGCTGCGTCCATGGCTTTGAAGATGCTCGAACTTGGTGAAGCTGCCGATGCGAACATGAATGCGCTTTGACCGTCAAGTGCCATCGGCAAACTGACATCACTGGTGGCAGCGATTCCTGCAACTCCCACAAAGCTGACGGTACCTGCGGCATCTTCCACAAAGGGTGAAGCTACACTGCCAAGTCCACCAAAGAGTGCCATGCCATTGCTGTCTTGACGATTGGCCAGTTGCAACAATCTATTGCGCAAACTCTGAATTTCATTGGCGATGCTGGTTCTTTGTGATAGGTCTAAACCACCATTGCGTGCTGCAATGACCAATTCGCGGGAGCGCTGCAAATACTCTATGCCTTCGCCTAAACTGCTTTCAGCCAATGTCATGTTACTGCGCTGCATGTCCATGGCGCGTTGCTCTATTTTGATTCTTTCAATGCGCGTCATAGCGCGCTCGGCTTGTGCAGCGCCCACGGGGTCATCACTGGCATTGTTGATGCGCTTGCCTGTCGCTATTTCTTGTTGCGACCGATCCAAGCTGGCCTTGCGAATGGTCAGTTGCGCCATGACAGATTCACTGCTGTAATTTGTGCCATTGCGACTGTTAATAGGGTTCATGGTGTTCAATCCGTAGAAAGCTGTTGAGTTTCATATTTACCGCCCTAACTCTTGCAACATGGTGTCCATCACACGCTGGGCAATTTGCAAAATTTTGGCGCTGGCTTGATAGGCCTGCTGAAATTGCATCAAGCGGGCGGCTTCTTCGTCTAAATTCACAGACGAAACTCTGGCTTTTTGCTCACTCATGCTGACGGCAATGCTTTGCGATGCGTCCAATGAGAACTGAACACTTTGAACCCTAAGACCTATTTGTGCCACTGCAGTGGCATAGGCATCGGTTAATTTGCCCTTGTCAATCAGTTGTGCATCGCGCAAATCAAGAAGTGCTTTGGCATTACCAGAATTCACGGGCAATGGCGTCGTAGTCCCAATGACACCTGCCGGAAGCAAAGAGGCGGCAGCCACACTGCGTGGCGAAGAAAGAAGTGATTGGATGCTGCCTGCGGCATCTGCAAAAGGTTTGAACAGAATGCTTTTACCCGGGCCTGGTCCTGAGACTGGTGCAGTGAAATTGAATTTCAAGCCATCAATCGTTTGATTGGCAAGATCAGTGGCATCGATGAATGCAGTAGACTGCCCGTCAATTTGCCGAATGACATTCCCACCTGTGCCGGTGCCATCCATTTGAACAACATAGTTGGAGGCAACAAACTTTGTAAAGTTTGTCACTGGATCAAAGCTTACATTGCTCTGTGCACCATCAGTACTTAGCCCCGCAACTTGCGACGGCACTGCAAACATTGCTGTGCCCTGGTTGCCGTCAAAGTCCCATCCTGCCATGTGTTGTTTGTTCACCGACAAACCCACAGTCATGGCCAAACGCCCACACAGATTTTTAGCCAACGACAAATCGTTTTGCTCAAACGCCAACAAGCCTTTGATTTTGCCGCCCGCTAACAGTTGATCGTCAAGCGTGTAAGAAGTACTTCCCTTTTGTAACTGCAAACGACTGAGTGAAGCATCCTGAGTATCTTCGCTGACCGAGACAACACACGCCTTAGCGCCTTGCACCATGACTTGATTGGCCGCAAACAAGGTCAAAGAACCATCGTCCTGTATCAGTTGGGTGGTTTGAATGTAGTCGTTCAGCTCCAGTACATATTGCTCGCGACTGTCCAACAAATCATTGCTTGGTTGACCGCTGCTTTGGGTTCGCGTGATTTGCAGATTCAGTGCAGCAATATTTTCAAGCAATTGATTGGTCTGACTGCCCATGTCTTGCAGTTCAAGTCGAGTGCCCATGGCCAAATCATTGATCTGCGATTGCGTCGCACGCATAAGCTCCGATACACCTTGAACGCGGGTCAGCACAATGGTTCGCGCGGTCATGTCATTGGGCGCCGAGACAACTTCTGAAAATACATTGAGCATGTCACCAATGGCCATGCCAATGCCCGCTGTGCCGTTTGGAAAACTTTTCTCTAAAACACCCAATTTTTCAGATCGACTGGCGTCAGCAGCTTGCTGCGCTCTTGCGGCATTGAGTTGAGTGCTTAAAAAATTGCTGTAGACCCGCTCAACCCCGGCAATATTCACCCCACGCCCAATGAAGCCCCCTACCCCCAAACTGCCTGCCGCACTTTCAAGGCGCACAGTCTGTCGCGAATAGCCAGGCGTATTGACATTGGCAATGTTGTGACCAATCGTCTGCAGAGCGGCAGAGTTAGCCTCCACTGCCCGCATGCCTATGCTCAGCAGCCCACTCATGTGGCATTGCCCCTGTTTTCTGGTGAGCGAGATGACATGGCAATGGCACGGCTGAGTTTATGGGCGTACTGCGGATCGGTTGCGTATCCCGCTTGCTGCAAATTGGCCGCGTAGGCTTGAGCGTTGTCCATATGGCCTGCGGCTTTGGCATAACGGGCCGAGCCAGTGATCAATTTTGCGTAGTCTTTGAATGAATCGGCATAGGAGTCATAGGCCCTAAAACGTGCCACAACTTTGACGGCCTGGTTTTGGATGTACTCAGTGGTCATCACTTCAGCCACCTTGCCCTTCCAGTCTGATCCTGCCTTGATGCCAAATAGATTGAAGGAGCTTGACCCATCTTTGTGGCGAATTTCGTGCTTTCCCCAGCCACTTTCCAATCCTGCTTGTCCCAACATAAAGGGCGCTGGAATGCCGCTGGATTGCGAAACTTTGTCAGCTGCCAGCTGGTGTTGACTCACAAATTCAAGCGCTTTGGGCGCCACTGTTTTGACACCAAGTTCTTGGGTAGGTGTGTAAGCAGCCACTGGTTTATCAGTAGCTTTTACCTGCTGACTTAGTTGCCGGGCAATGATTTCTGAGAGCCCACCGGGCCGGCCCGACATAGACTGCGCCAATTGTTGGTCTAGCAAATCTGCGCTCACATCACCAGCTTGGCTGTCAAGCAAACCTGATCGCATGGTGGCTTGGCGCATGCTTTTAATCAGCTCACGCATGAACAAGGATTCAAACTCTTTGGCGGCCTGCGCAATGGCGGCTGGGTCTTTGCGATTGGCCTCCAACTTCAAAGCACCTAGCGCTTTGACATCGATGGCCAGGGAGGGACTGCGAGTGAGATTTGGAGGCGTCATGTCATTGCACCACCAAATCGGCCAACAAGGCACCCGCGGCCTTCATGGCCTCCAAGATATGCAACAAGTCTTGCGTTGTCGCACCCATGACATTGATGGCCCGCACCACATCTTCCAGCTTGGGAGCCGCTCCGATGAAAAAGAGGAGGCCCTCCTCCGAGCCAATTTGGATATTGGCTTTTTCTTTGGCAACCGTCGTACCAGAAGAGAACGCACCTGGCTGGCTGACCACCGGGGTTGCGCTGACGGTGATGGTGAGATTGCCATGTGCGATAGCGCATGGCCCCAACGTGACGGATTGATTAAAGACAATGGACCCTGTTCGAGCGTTGATCACCACCATGGCTGCGGGCAGACTGGCCTCAAACTTAATTTCTTCCAAGTCAGCCAAAAAACTCACACGCTCGTTGGCATTTTCAGGCGCATCTACCTGAACACTGCGGCCGCTCAAGGCTCGTGCTTTGCCAGCGCCAAAATGCGTATTGATGGCATCGGTGACCTTGCGTGCGGTTTGAAAATCTGACGAATTGAGTGCCAACTGAATATACGGCCCTTGCAACAGTGGCGTAGCCACGCTGCGCTCTATTTGGGCCCCGCCCACAACACGCCCAACACTCAATTGATTGATCTGAACGCGACTGCCTGCTTGCGATGCCCCAGAGCCACCCACAATCACATTGCCTTGTGCCAAGGCGTAAATTTCGCCATCGGCACCTTTAAGAGGCGTGGCAATCAAGGTCCCTCCTTTGAGCGATTTGGCATTGCCAATGGAGGAGACTGCTACGTCCACAAGTTGGCCGGGTTCGGCAAAGGCTGGCATTCGGCCAGTCACAATGACGGAGGCGATATTGCGCATTTGCGGCGCTGCGCCAGCGCCGCTGGGAAGTCCAATACCTTGCTGCTGCAAATAATTTGAGATGCTTTGAGAGGTGTAGGGCATTTGCGCAGTTTGATCGCCTGTGCCATCCAACCCAATGACCAAGCCGTAACCCGTTAAATGATTGGTGCGAACACCTTGCACCGAGGCGATCTCTTTGATGCGTGTTTGTTGCGCATGACTCAGCAAGTGGACTAAGGCGCTGGCGAGCAGCAAACACATGAGTGCAATTTTGAAATTTTTCAGCATAGGATGGACATCTTCGTTCTGCTCTATGCGCATCAAAATGGGAGATAGTTCATGAAGATGCGCGACATCCACCCCATGGCTTGCGCTTGCCCCTGAGCCCCTAAACTGCCTGAGGCAATGCGCGCATTGGCCACTTGGGCTGAGCTGATCACGTTGCCTGTGCGAATAGTGCGCGGATCCACCGTGCCAGAAAATTTGAGGACCTCTACGTTTTCGTTCAATCCCATTTGTTTTTCGCCATACAAAACCAAATGCCCGTTGGGCAAAACATCGACCACGGTGGCGGTGATGGTGCCGCTGAAATTATTTTCGCTTTCAGTGCCGCCCTTGCCGGCAAAAGCTTGTGCCGATTTGACGCCCGTGTTGAGCTGACCCTTCAATGTCGTGCCCAGCAATGGGAATGTGGTGATACTGGCATCCAAGACCGCACTGCGGTCCACGCTGGAGGAAGATGATTGTTTGGCATTGATATTTTCCAAAATTTCAATGGTCATCATGTCGCCCACTAGGCGTGCGCGGTAGCCCTCAAATGCTGGGCGGTAACTGCCAGCCAAGAACAAGCTGCCATTTGGCGTGCTGGGCGCATGCACTTTCAAGGCCGGGGCTTGGGAATACACACCAGGGTCGACCAAAGCAACCTTCGGTGATTGACGTAAAGTTTCGCAGCCTGAGAGGCACATCGCGCAAAAAACAAGCCCTGGATACACGCATCTTGGCAACATCAAACTTGCCCCAGTTTTTGCAGCATTTGGTCTGCAGTTTGAATGGCTTTGGAATTCATTTCATAGGAGCGCTGGGTTTGAATCATGGCCACCAGTTCTTGCACCACATTCACATTGGAGCCTTCCACATAACCTTGCATCACACTGCCTAGACCATTGCTGCCTGCAGCGCCGGCAACGGGTGCGCCCGATGCAGCAGATTCGCTGTAAAGGTTCTGTCCTCTTGGCTCCAAACCTGCAGGATTCATGAAGCCAACCAAATTGATGCTGCCGACGTTGACCACAGCCGCTGAGTTATTCTGAGTGACCGAGACCACGCCATCGGCAGAAATGGTCACGCCCTTGGAATTGGCCGGAATGGTGATGTTGTCACTCAATGCAAAGCCGGAAGAGGTAACCAAGCGGCCCAATGCATCGACTTGAAAGGCCCCGTCTCGGCTGTAGGCGTGGGTGCCATCGGGCATGGTAATTTGAAAAAAACCTTGTCCATTGATGGCCATGTCCATGGTGTTGCCAGTCTGCTGCAAACTGCCTTGCGTGAAAGAGCGCTGGGTGGCCACAGTGCGCACGCCCAAGCCCACTTGCAGACCCGTAGGCAACTGACTTTGTTGGCTGCTGCTGGAGCCTACTTGCCGCATATTTTGGTACATCAAATCTTCAAAAACCGCGTTAGCACGCTTGTAGCCATTGGTTGAAACATTGGCCAAATTGTTGGAGATCACATCCAACTGGTTTTGTTGCGCCTGCATGCCGGTTTTGGCAATCCATAGGGCATTGATCATGAATTTATCCTTTGGTGATTCAAAATATCAAGACAGGCCAAGCAAATGCGCGGCTGTTTTGTCGTTGGCTTCTGCGTTTTGCAAAAGCTTCATTTGCATTTCAAATTGGCGTGCCGCTTGAATCATTCCAACCATGGCTTCCACCGCATTCACGTTGGAGCCTTCGAGCACGCCAGATTCCATGCGCGCTGTAGCGTCTGCCGGCATGGGTGTGCCGTCGGCCAATCTGAATAAGCCATCTTCACCTCGGCTCAAGCGTTGTTCAGGCTCAGGGGTTGCCAATTTGAGTCGACCCACAACGGCAGCAGCTTGGCCCGCCACTTTGGCCGTGACAGTGCCATCGGTGCCGATGCTGGGTTTTGCATTGGCCGGAATATTCAACGGCGCCCCCGAATCGTCGAGCATGGGCAGGCCTTGGGCATTGACCAAGACACCCTCGGTACTCACATTCATGGCGCCGGCTCGCGTATAAGCCTCTACACCGTCTAGGCCTTGAACAGCAAACCATGCGCCTCCTTTGGCCATGGCATCGAGCGGGTTACCCGTAGATTGGGCGGGGCCAGGTGTATCGGTATAGCCAGCTGTAGTTTCAAGTGCAAAAACACGCGTGCTGGCTCCCTCACCTTCTAAAGGAACTGAACGGAAAGTGGACAATTCAGAGCGGAACCCCGGTGTGGAAACATTGGCTAAATTGGTGGCTAGCACGCTTTGCCTTTGAATGGCGGCGTTGGCACCCGTCATGGCGGTGTAGATGAAACGGTCCATGATTAGACTTTCTGTGATCTATCAATCAGCGCAAATTAACCAAAGTCGACATCACTTGGTCTTGCGTTTTGAGTGTTTGTGCGTTGGCTTGGTACGAGCGCTGTGCGGTCATCATGTTGACCAACTCGGCTGTGAGGTCTACGTTGGATTCTTCCAAAGAGCCCGATTGAAGACTTCCAAAATTGCCGCTGTTAGGCACACCTGTAATGGGCTCTCCTGATGAAGGAGTCTGCATCCAGTTGCCTCCGGTGGTAGAGGCCAGACCTTGCAAGTTGTTGAATTTGGCCAAGACCAATTGGCCTTGAGACAAACTCAAACCATTTGAATAACGCGCTAAGACGGTGCCATTGGGTTCAATCGACACGCTGTTCAAATCGCCAGATGCGTAACCATCTTGACTCAGCTTGCTGACAGAAAATTTAGAAGCTAACTGGGTCAAACCTGTCAGATCAACAGCAGCATTGATGACGGTTGTTCCGTCAGCCTCTTTGAAAGGGATGTTAGCTGCAGCAGGTGTTGCTGTATTGAACGATCCGTCATTTTTGAAAGTCACTGTGCTCAGCAAATTACCAGAAACAATTGTGAATGGCGTGGCGTTATCTACCTGATAGTGCACCTCCCAAGAATTCGGTAAGCTCGAGGCCGATTTGACAAAATACAAATTCACCGGCTTAGCTTCACCCTGGCTGTTGTACACATCAAAAGAAGAGCTGTAGGTGGTGTAGACCGGCGTGTTGCTGGTGGCGTTATAGGAGGGAGCCGCGGCATCAAGATTGACTTTGGCTGTAATGGTCGACGTTTTTTGACCCACAATGCCTTTGTCAAGCGGCACAGTGATGGCGGTGGGTGTGCGATTGGTGATACTTCCAGTCACCGGGTCAGTTTTAAAGCCCAT
>Ga0214919_10005374_pt1 | contig 18228 bp, 20 predicted proteins | sample LL1503_MetaG_FD_177994 | JGI IMG/M metagenome (GOLD analysis project Ga0214919, IMG submission 177994) | Freshwater microbial communities from Lake Lanier, Atlanta, Georgia, United States - LL-1503 | ecosystem: Environmental > Aquatic > Freshwater > Lake | place: USA: Georgia | collected...
TATCACCCGCATTCGAGCCAATGGCCACCGCATTGGCGCCTTGGGTAGTAGTGCCAGCAGCCTGGCCAATGGCAATCGCGTTCGCGACTTGGTTGCTACTACCCGCATTCGAGCCAATAGCAATCGCACTGGCGCCTTGATTACAAGACCCAGCGAGATTGCCAATCGCGATGGCATTCGTTTGTTGAGCTAGAGCTAGCGTATTACAACCAGCAGCATTTGTGCCAATGGCAATGGCATTCGCATTTTGGTTCGAGAGACCGGCATTTTGGCCAATGGCAATCGCACTCCCGAGTTGCGCAATTTGACCGGCCGCTGGGCCAATGGCAATCGCATTGGAGCCTTGGCTATTCGAACCCGCATTCGAGCCAATCGCAATCGCATTGGAGCCTTGGGTAGTAGTGCCAGCCGCTTGGCCAATGGCAATCGCGTTCGCGACTTGGTTGCTATTACCCGCATTCGAGCCAATGGCCACCGCATTGGCGCCTTGGGTAGTAGTGCCAGCAGCCTGGCCAATGGCAATCGCGTTCGCGACTTGGTTGCTACTACCCGCATTCGAGCCAATGGCAATGGCATTCGCATTTTGGTTCGAGAGACCGGCATTTTGGCCAATGGCAATCGCACTCCCGAGTTGCGCATTTTGACCGGCCGCTGGGCCAATGGCAATCGCATTGGAGCCTTGGCTAGTAGTGCCAGCAGCTTTGCCAATTGCAATGGAACTCCCGAATTGCCAACTTTGGCCAGCCTGATAACCAATGGCCACGGCATACGTGCCTTGGTTGGTTATTTCCGACGGACCTAAACCTGTCGCACCAATTGCAATAGTATTACTATTAAAATAAATAGCGTTCGTTTTCAGTGTGCCATTTAAGCTTAATATTGCGTTTGTGTCAGTGTAAAGCAAATTAGAACTACCCATGAAGGTGTTGTTACTATTGTATTGAACTGACTGTAATGGACCACCTGGAATCGGGACTGGACCCGTTGGACCCGTATAGCCCGTATAACCAGTATAACCAGTATAACCGGTATAGCCCGTATAGCCGGTGTAGCCCGTATAGCCCGTATAGCCCGTATAACCAGTATAACCGGTATAACCTGTATAGCCGGTATAACCGGTATAACCCGTATCACCTGTATAACCCGTGAAACCCGTGAAACCCGTATAGCCCGTATAGCCGGTGTAGCCCGTATAGCCCGTATAGCCCGTATAACCAGTATAACCAGTATAACCCGTATAGCCCGTATAGCCGGTGTAGCCCGTATAGCCCGTATAGCCTGTATAACCTGTATAACCTGTGTAACCTGTATAACCGGTATCACCTGTATAACCCGTGAAACCCGTATAACCTGTATAACCTGTATAACCTGTATAACCGGTATAACCGGTATAACCTGTATAGCCGGTATAGCCGGTATAACCTGTATAACCTGTATAGCCGGTATAACCTGTATAACCCGTGTAGCCAGTATAACCCGTATAACCCGTGTAGCCAGTATAACCCGTGTAGCCGGTATAACCCGTATAACCCGTCATGCCCGAAATAACAGTAACTTGGACCGTCACCGCGGAAACGGACCCCGCTGGACCCGTCGCACCTGTAACACCGGTAGCACCTGTCTCCCCCTTATCCCCTTTCTGACCGGCGCCTGGGCCGGTTGGACCCGTCACGCCTTGTATGCCGGCCGGGCCGGTATAACCCGTATACCCCGTATAGCCCGTATAGCCCGTATAACCTGTATAACCGGTATAACCGGTATGACCCGTATAGCCGGTATAGCCGGTATAACCAGTCGCACCTTTATTACAAGCCGATGGTCCACCCGGAATCCATACGATACTTTCATGGCTAGTTCGATTCCGACTATTATTTTGCTGCCAACTCATAATATATATATTTTCTACTAAAATACTTTGAAGGCAACGCTTATGGCTTATCGCTTGTATGCTTATGGCTTTTTTCACGCTTATGTCTTGTATGCTTATGACCTTGCTCACGCTTATGGCTTTTCTCACGCTTATGACCTTGCTCACGCTTATGGCTTTTCTCACGCTTATGGCTTTTCTCACGCTTATGGCTTTTCTCACGCTTATGGCTATAATCCTGTTTTAACCTGTCCAATAAATTCATACGACTCGATGGTGTGGCCAAGAGGGTTTTCAGCTTATCCGCTTTTATATCGTAATGTGTCAGGCGGTTATTCGCCAAGATATGTAGGGTGTTTCCGTCATAATTTACAGCGGTATCTTCGACCACTTCGCCGTTGAGAATTTCTTTGGTTTGCCCGTAAAAATGCGCATAAGCAGGCATTATATATATACAGTGGAAGGTTCGTTCAGAGTATTCGACAAAAAAGCTACACGTACACAATGTAGGGCAAACTATCACTAAATAAATTCCCTTTTTCCTATGCTTAAAAAAAGGAACTGTAAAAAAGGCACCAAAACTATTAGCCATAAAACAATTAAACATAAACCATTATATAGTACCATCATGCCTGCCCCCGCTACGCTTGTGCCCGCTACGCTTGTGCCCGCTACGCTTGTGCCCGCTACGCTTGTGCCCGCTACGCTTGCCGCTTTTAAGTCCCAAGGTATCCCCGCTTTAATAATGTCATCCGAAGAGCAATTAAGCCAACTGATTCATGCCGCCAATGACGCATATTATTGTAATCAAACCCCACTGTTATCCGATAACGAGTATGATATTTTGCGCGACTATATCCTAGATATGTATCCCGCCAATAAGGCCGCCTTAGCCGGCCATACCCAATGCGTTATCGCCGAGAAAAATAAGGTTCAATTGCCATATGAAATGTGGTCCATGGATAAAATAAAACCCGATACCACGGCCCTCGATAAATGGAAACAAACCTATACGGGCCCTTATGTGCTCTCATGTAAGCTCGATGGGGTCAGTGGGCTCTTTTCCACCGAAGGGTCCAAACCGAAACTCTATACGCGTGGCAATGGCTTGGTCGGTCAAGATATTAGTCATTTGTTGCCTTACCTCCGCTTGCCGAAAATAAAAAATACAGTAGTGCGTGGCGAATTTATTGTCCAAAAAGCTGTCTTCCAAGCAAAATATAGCCAAACCTTTGCCAATCCCCGCAATTTTGTGGCCGGCATTATCAACCAGAAAAAGCCGGACGCACTGAAATGCGCCGATGTCGATTTTGTCGTCTACGAAGTCTTGCAACCGGCCTGGAAACCCTCGGCGCAAATGGCTTATCTAGAGAAAGCCGGCTTCCAGACAGTCCAATACCAGACCACGACCACCCTTTCGAACCAGCTCTTATCAGACCAATTGGTGGCTTGGCGGGCCGATTACGCATATGAAATCGATGGTGTTATTTGTCTTAATGACGCGATATACCCCCGCCAAACGGGTAATCCCGCACACGCCTTTGCCTTTAAGATGGTCTTATCCGACCAAATCGCCGAAGCAAAAGTGGTTGCGGTCATTTGGACCCCGAGCAAGGACGGTTATTTGAAGCCGCGCGTGCAAATTGAACCGATTCATTTGGGTGGCGTGAAAATCGAATATGCGACCGGCTTCAATGCGAAATTCATTGTCGACCACAAGATTGGTGTCGGTGCCCTCATTCGCTTGACGCGGAGTGGCGATGTCATTCCGCATATTATCGCGGTTATTCAGCCAGCCGAGCAGCCGCAAATGCCCCTGCTGGCTTACGAGTGGAATGCCACCCAAGTAGATATTCTGCTCCAAAACAAAGCGGACGACGCGACAGTGAAAGAGAAGAATATAACGTATTTTTTCACCAATCTCGAAGTGGAAGGGCTCGGCATGGGCAATGCGAAAAAAATAATAGCAGCGGGATTTGATACCGTGCCGAAAATTCTGGCGATGACGGTGGCTGATTTTATAACCGTCCCAGGCTTTAAGGAAAAAATGGCCGCAAAAATTAAAAACAGCATCGCCGAGAAAATCGTCAAGGCTACATTGCCGGCCCTCATGCACGCCAGCAATCTCTTTGGGCGTGGGTTTGGGCTAAAGAAATTTCAATTGATTCTCCAGGCGGAGCCTACTGTTTTAACGGAGCCTACTGTTTTAACGGAGCCTACTGTTTTAACGGAGCCTACTATTGACAAAATAAACCGGGTCAGCGCGATAGAAGGCATGGCAAAAAAAACCGCCGAACAATTTGTGGCGCAAATTCCCGTGTTTCTGGCCTTTTTAACCGAAACGCATTTGACAGGTAAACTGCAAGCGGAGCAGCAGCAGCAAGCTCATAAAACACACCCCCTTTATGGCAAACAATATATCCTGACGGGGTTTCGCGATAAAGCCTTGGTAGAAAAATTAACGGCAGTAGGCGCCGAACAAGGCAGTGCGGTTGGAAAAAAGACCTTCGTGGTTTTAGTCAAAGATGCGGCAACCGAAACCAGCAAAACACAAGAGGCCAAAACCCTGGGGATACCTGTGCTGATTGCGGACGCCTTTAAAACCAAATATAATGTTTAGAACCTCTGTAAGATAATTTTAGCAGGATACTATATAAGCATGTCTGGTGTTTCATCCATTGGCGAACCGTTTTTGATACCCCGGGACATTCTCTCCAAAGACGAACAAATTGTATTTGATATGGTGCCCGAAGCTGAGCGAAAATTACGCTATAAATGGTGGAGTATGCATGATATTATGAAATATTACCACAGCGGCTTCCTAACGTTAGAAAACGATGCCAATATCTTTGCCTTTCGCATTGATTTAACTGCGCCCGAATTAATACAAAATAAATATCGCGATAATGGCTTAGGGTCCTCTTTAGAGACAGCCATGATGAACTTAAATAATGTCACCAATGCGATTGCACAAGTATTTACGGATACGAAAAGCAAATTAATAACCCAACAACAAGAAACGACGATGAATGCCACGATGCGACGTGGAGGCAAAAAGGGCAGCAGAAAGCTAAAGGGTGGTGATTCTTTTCAGGTTATCCCAAATTTGAATGACCCTGCTTTTTCGATTACCGAAGCTTTTTCATCACAAAAATTAAAAAATGAATGTTTGAATGATTTGGAAAAAGATATTTTTAACTCGCGCAACCGAATTTTTGTGGTGGATGGAAAATTGCCGCTCTACAACGCACCGACGGTGGATGTCCTTAAAACACAGGAAACCCAACTGGAAGAGGAATTGAAAAATGCGAATAATATGCCGGCAGTGCAAGTTGGTGGTCGTAGGACCCGCAAACAACGCAAACATAAAAAAAGTAAGACGCGCCGCACGCGACGCTAACAACGCACTTTTAAAAAAAGTGCCGCAAAAACCAACATAAGGTTGTGCCCAAGGTTGCGTCCGAGTTTATGCCCAAGGTTGCGTCCGAGTTTATGCCCAAGGTTGCGTCGGTTGTTTTGCGGCACTTTTTTTAAAAGTGCTTTTGGCCCAACCTTTTTTAAAGGTTGTTTTTAAAAGTGCGTTTCGTACTCCATTATATTCGGTGGGTCGCTCCGCAGATAGACATACAATTCTCTCTTTATACGTGAATACAATTGTTCTCGTGTAGAATTGCCGCCCATGACTTTTTTCAGATTACGCGCATACTGTTCACTAAAAGAATCGTCGGTTGCCATGCGATGTTTATTCGCTTTTTGCCACGCAATAAATTCGCGCATAAATTGTTTGTCCAGCAAATACATTAATTTGGTAAAGGTCTCCGCTTCGCACACCTGCCATTTTTCGCGAAAGAGGTAAAAGGTATTTTCTTTGCTTGTAAAAGCCCGGAGGGGGCGCAAGCTGATATGTTGTTTTAAAAACGCCACGACCCCACCGACATAATCAGTTTCATACAAAACAGCCAAGTCGGTGGGTAAGACATTCAACGCCGCTATCCATTCATCGTATGCCTGAGCAGCTGGTTCGGTCGTATTTAACCAATCCGTTATATGAAGTTTTTTCTTTGTGATATGCGCCCATTTATTCATTGCTTGCATTTTTGTTTCTAGGTCAGCACATTTGGCAGCTAAGGCCAGAATAATGGTATAGAGTTCTCGCACGCTTGGGGTGTCGGCTAATTCTTCGTTTTCCAATGTCCGTTCCCGCTTGGATTTGGCCAAGTACGCACAGGCAATCACATGGCGGTCAAAATAAATTTTCCGTTGATAATTGCGCTGACAATGGACGCAGCAAAACATTATACATATTTTACTACGGAATTGCGAACAAATTGATTTCAATTTTCAGTATAAATAGATAGATAAACATGGATACTACTTGTGCTATTGTTGTTGTTTCTTTACTCGGTGGATTCTGGTGTATTGGTGTTTGTACTATCTGCTGTGGTAAAATCTCTACGGTAAAACCTGCTACGCCGCATACAGAATCGCTGTCGCATACAGAATCGCTGTCGCATACAGAATCGCCGCCATCCTACCAAGAAACTACGCCGCATATCGAATCGCTGCCGCATATAGAATCGCCACCAACCTACCAAGAAAATATACCGCGCCAAAATTAAAATAATTTATATATATAAATGACCGACCTCGCAACCGCAATTCTTAGTTCGGCCTGCCTTTGTGGTCTGAGTTTGCTGATTGTTAAAATGTGTTCCAAGCGCCAAGCGGAGGAGAAATATATCTTGATTACCCAACAACAATATGAAGCGATGACTGGTGCGAAACCCTATTTCGTTGAACAGCCGCTGCCGGATTATAGTGAAGTGGACCGTTTAATCGCGCAGCCAGTCTTGCAGCCAGTCTTGAAGCCTACATTGCAGCCAGTCTTGCAGCCCACCAGGCAGTCCTTGCCAACCGCACCACCAGCAGCCTTGCCTCTTTAAATAAAATTGAATTCATCTTTTTTTTCTATTTCATGGCAAAATACAAAAAATGGAATTATCTCTCGAACAAGAACAAGCCCTTACCCACTTTCAGGCCGGTCGCAATATGTTTCTAACCGGCCCGGGCGGGACAGGCAAAACCGCACTCATCAAGAAAATGGTGGACCTCTGTAAAGCCGCGGACAAGAAAGTCCAAGTCTGTGCTTTAACAGGTTGTGCGGCTGTGCTCTTAAATTGCCAAGCAAAAACGGTCCATTCGTGGGCCGGGATTGGGCTCGCCAACGGACCTGCGGATATGATTGTGAAACGCGTCGCCACCAATAAGTACAAAGCGGCCGGCTGGAAAAAAATCGATGTCTTAATCATCGATGAAGTTAGCATGATGTCGCAAAAAATCTTTGAAATCCTGGATAGTCTCGGACAGAAAGTGCGCAAAGACATGCGGCCCTTTGGCGGTCTACAAGTCATCTTTTCCGGCGACTTTTATCAATTGCCACCCGTCGCACGTAGCGATGATGAGACGGCCTTTTGTTTTGAAAGTCCGGACTGGGCAAAAACATTTCCCGATGTTGTCCAATTAAAGAAAATCTTCCGGCAAACCGACGAAGTCTATACGGCCATTCTCAACCAAATCCGGGTAGGCAAGCTCTTTAAATCCGCCCTGACAACCTTGACCCCGCATATTGGCAAAACCTTGCCTGAGTCTTTTATCCCGACGATTCTCTTACCACGCCGCCGGGAGGCTGAGCTGATAAATGCCATGGAATTGGAGAAATTACCTAGCGAGAAAAAGTGTTTTACCTTAACACGGGTGGAAATTGTACCGGAACAGGCCCAAGCGAAGCAGAGCCAGGCGAAGCAGAGCCAAGCACAAGCGAAGCAGGCCCAAGAAATCAGCCCCGAGCAGCGGGAAATTGAACATACCTTTCTCACCAACAATATTATGGCCGACAAAGAAATCGTCTTGAAGAAAGGTGCGCAGGTCATGTGTATTGCGAATATTGACATGGAGAGCACGGAGCCGATTGTGAATGGCAGCCAAGGCATTGTTGTAGATTTTGTGGGCAATTTGCCGCTGGTGCAGTTCAACAGTGGGGCGCGGCGAACCGTCGGCTATCATACGTGGAACAGCGAAACGTATCCGTCGCTCGGTGTGAAACAAATTCCGCTCATCTATGCGTGGGCGATTACCATCCACAAGGCCCAGGGTGTGTCGCTTGATATGGCGCAAATCGATGCGGGCAGTAATATCTTTGAGTGTGGGCAAACGTATGTCGCCTTGTCGCGCATTAAAAGCTTGGATGGGCTCTATTTGACCGCTTTTAATCCGCAAAAAATAAAGGTGAATAAGAAGGTACAGGAATTTTATTCAACGCTTTGCTAATTATACAAAATCTCAAAGGCCAAGGTCAACGACCAATCCATATAATTCAAATCAATAATCCGGCCAAATTCATCGTACAACGCAATATGGAGCCGCTGAATATCCACCGGCCCAAAATATTCACGGGTGCGGTTCAATTGCGTGCTTAAGCCTGGGTCACTGCTGCTTTGATAGACACCCACATCCGCCTGTAATTCCGCCAAATTAATTCGTGTTATGATATTGTCCTGTAATATCGAGTTGGCATAGGCCACCATATAAGCCGGACCGGTATTTTTTTGATAGTCGTCAATCGAGATAAAACCGTAGCGGGGACCGCACACCAGACAGATGCCTTCCGAGACGCAGCGAGCATTGACCGCCGGGTTAGCGACAGTATATTGTGGTAACCGATACCCCAGCTGCCAGCCTAACCGCATCTGGAGATTGGCATCTTTCGTTGTGTTGCCCGCCACATCAATATTGAAGTCTAGGACAAAACCATGGGTAAACAAGACGCCGCCCGCCACTGCCGTGAAAAAAGCTTTCCCACTAATGCGGTCTAAACTAAAGGTAAAATCCGCCGCTGTTAAGGGTGGCCCCAGGGGGTTGGGTGTGAGCCGGCCGCTCGCATCAATGGTCGCCGGCAGCGCATTGCTAATCGTTTCATTCATTGCCAATTCAATGTACGAAGCCTTGCTATTTTTGGCCCAGGATTGCTCATAATTACCGTCCGGTAAAGTCAAGAGCCAGCCTTGGCCGATATTACTGAGGTCTACAACAACACAGGTGGAATTGCCATTACAGCCAGAGACCGCGTAATAGGTGGTGGGCAGTTCAATCGAGGCAACACGCAGACCTACGACATTTTTTTGTATCGCAGGCAAAACCATATCGTAATTCGTGGATTTCGTACCAGCATAGTTCGGGCGGAAGCGCGAGTCAATGCTTATCGCTTGGGTAATCGTCCGCACATTTAAAGGATTCAAATAGCCGGGGGGTGCGCTTTTGGATTCGAGTGTCATGCGGCCATTTTCAATCTTCGCAGTGCGTCCGACAATGCGGTCGGCGTTTTCAATAATAAAATTACTGCCTTCTTGTAGGACTTGGTGAATATCTTGTGTATCCACGTCGAATTTCACCCGCAAAGTAATTGCGTCGATAAAATTGACAATTTCCCGCTGTTTTTCACTTCCTAAATTAGACACTGTCGAAAATTGGTTGAGCAAACGTTGCTTGGAGTTATTAATCTCGTTTATACTATAGGGCTTGGTTAAGTGTAATAATTTTTCAATCTCCTTGGTGGTATAAGCCTCGCTGCTTAAATTTAACGCTTCCATTATATATTGGTCTGGTTTAATTTTTATATTGGTTTGAACCTTTAATGCCCGCACGACCCACAACTGCCCGGCGGGGTGTGGATGATGGAATGGGGTTGAAAAATGCCCATTTTGGCATAGGCCGGTCTCTGCTGGACCTGCTGCGCTGGCGCTTGGACCCGCTTCGCTGGCGCTTGGACCCGCTGCGCTTGCCTCTCAATAAAAACCATACCGATTTTTTGCGGCATCTTTATAGTATTAAGTGGAAAAAGAATTACAACAATTCACACTATTGGCGAGTAAGCCCGTCATGCGGGTTTTATTGCCATAGACGGGGACACTAATCTGTGTTTGTGTTTTAAGTGTCGAGGCTTTCTTCTTATTCAAATAGCGCGCATAAGAATCGTGCTTCACGTCGACCCCTTGGCCGCCAGGATTCCCTGCCCCTGGTCTATCACTCGTCAAGGTCCGGCGCAAGGAATTGCCACGCGTGGGGTGAAGTGGTGGCTGTACAGCAGCGGAAACCCGGTCGCTCATTTGATTCCAATTTGTCGTGGTGGCTAAAAGCGCAGCGCCACTCGTTAGCGCCGCGAGATTCATGGTATACTGGGCCGAATCGGTGCGTACTTGGCCCCAGATGCGTTTTTGTATAATCGTCTGTGTGGCCACACTATTGGCGCCATTGACGCATGAAATACAGGGGGTATTAGTCGCTAGAGCATAATTACAGTTGCAAGACATATATATAGAGCATATATTATATACTCTATTCAAGTTTACAGCCACATATTAATTTTTGGTGAGAATAATTTGTATTTGATTGAAGGATACATTTGTCACAAAATACGGCCGAACATACCGCGTAGGCACATTGCTCCGTTGAAAGCAAAATTGGAGGGTCGTCGCATTGAGCGAGAAAAAATCCGGCTCAATCCCGTCACTAAACCAATTTGTACCATTCGTACTATACTGAATTACAAACATCGGATTTGTATACGTGGTTGTATCGCAACTGCCTAAAAAAGTCGCATTGCGGTAGCGGTCGGCCCCCAGACCCAAATCAAAGCCCGCGCCGGCACTTGCCGCCGCATAAAGCCCCGCAGTCAATGTTGCCACGAAAGAATCTTTATTCGCATTCGTCTCTAGCTTTTGCAGCGTCGCATTGGCGGAAGCATCAAAAACCAGCGCGGCTTCGCTATTTTCGCCGCTGGTATCTTGAAACCCGGCCTCAAATGTATTCGCACACAGGTTGCTACAAGACGGCGCGGGTGTCGAGGTTATGACTGGCGTCGGATAGCACAAGGCCGCCCCGTCCTGGACATCCGTCAAGACTTCATAACTGGCCGCGACTTCCACATACCCACTCGAGATATCGCAGGTCGTATTTATTTGGGTATTGCGATTGTATTTTTGCCCATTTTGCTTGACCGGATTCCCTGTGTTAAGTTGTTGGACATTGCGCCGAATTTCATTATAAATCGTTTGCTGGCGTTTTTCACTAGATAATTCGCTGGCAGTTAAAATGCTGGTAGCCGAATCAAAACAGCGGGCCATTTTTATATTATATTTATATATTAAATGGGCGCAGGTGTTTTACCGGTGGCGATTCACCAAGGTCAACTCTGCTTCCTCTTCGGGGAAGAGGCGGACGAGCATAAATGGATTGATTTTGGCGGTGGTACCAAGGCCGGCGAAAGCCCTTTACAAACCGCCATCCGTGAAGGCTGCGAAGAATTAAATGGTTTTTTCGGCAGTTGCAATGAATTCAAGCAACTGTTGAAAAACAATTTGCGCATGAAATTACATTTAGAAAGCACCGGTACTACGACATATACGTCTTTTCTGGTCCAAGTGGCCTATGACCCCAACCTCCCTTTTTACTTCAATAACCACCATAAATTTATCAAAAGCCATTTGCCACACTTGATTAGCAAAAATGGCCTCTTTGAAAAACGGCAGATAAAATGGATGACACTCGCGGATATCCAAGAAAAACGCCCCCACTTTCGCCACTATTATAAGCCCATGCTCGACCAATTGGCGGCGCACGAAGCGGTCTTATTAAAGGCGATGCGATAATATGCGATACCTCTTACTGTTTTATGTATATGCATACATAAATCGGATGTCTATTTATACGTTTAAGCTTACTACGTTTAAGCAAGAGGTCAAGGTTAGCCTGGCCGATAAACTCGAATATGGCGAAATTTATACCCCTTTCGCACTCATCGAGCAAATGTTGGATTTATTTGCGCCCGCCGTCTTTCAGGACCCCAGCAAAACCTGGTTCGATGTCGGCGCCGGCCAAGGCTATTTTTCGATGTGTGTTTTTGCCCGTTTAAATACCGGCTTGGCCACATGGCAACCCGATGAAACTGTGCGCAAAAAACATATCGTCGAAAAAATGCTGTATATGCTCGAATTAAAACCGAGTAATGTTGCCGCCTTGCGCGCAATGTTTGGCGACCAGGCGAATATTAGCGCGGTGGATTTTCTGACCTACGCCGAGCCCCAGCAGTACGACTATATTATCGGCAATCCACCCTATAATGCGCACGGCCTAAAAAAAGTGCCCACCAATAAAGTGCGTGATAAAAAAAAGGACGGGGAGACCGTGTGGGTACAATTTATCGACAAAGCGCTCACGCTCTTACAACCCACCACCGGCCAACTCTGCCTGATAGTGCCGGCCCTTTGGCTAAAACCCGATAAAAGCGGCCTCCACCAGCGTTTAACCCGCTACACCCTCGAGAAAATTCAGTGTTTTTCCAGCAACGAAACCAATGCGCTCTTCAAGGGCGCGGCGCAAACACCGACATGTTTTTTCCTCTTAACCAACACCAGTGCCCCCGAGCCACAGACCATTCAGCTTTATGATAACCGGCAAAAAACTTATGTCGCCTTTTCGCACCGCCATGGCCACCCCTTGCCAATGTTTGCGGCACACTTGATACAGCATTTACAGCCCTGGCTCGCCCTGGCCGGTCCCATCGCGGTCGAAAAAACCAATATGCCATCCAAGAAAAGCCGCTTTGGTCCTACTTATACTTGTGAGACTTATCCTTATGCGAATATAACCACCTGTGTTTTAGACGGACTAGAGCCGCGCCTCGTGGTGAATTACAGCGACACGCCGCAAGCTTTTCACGGCGAAAAGAAACTGGTCTTGGCGCATAAAATGTACGGGCTGCCCTATTGGGATAAAGACGGCCACTACGGCATCGCGAACCGCGACAATTATGTCATTTGGCACAAGACCGACGCCGAATTGGCGCAGCTGGCGGCCTTTCTCTCCACCCACTTTGTGCGCTACCTTTTCGCGGCCGGCCGCTACCGAATGCAGTGCCTAGAAAAATACGTTTTTGAATTTATTCCAGATATCACGCGGTTGAGTGGCTTTCCCCAGGAGATAACCGATGAAACTATTGCCGCCTTTTTCGGGTTGGACACGGCGACGAAAAGCCATATCATGCGCCAGAAGAATTATGGGCGGTTTCTTTAATAAAAATATAAGTCTTTTATATATGGGCTTGCTCGATTTGCCAAGTGCTAAATTAGGCAAAAACTTATTATTAAAACAGTTTACCCCCACGAAAAACAACACCGGTGTGCTAAGCAAATTTGTCTTTATGGATTTTTGTACCCCAGCCAAATTCTATTTAATCGTCGCCTTGCTGACTTTGATTTACTATGTATCTATCGAACAAGCTTTTGTCTGGATAATTATAAAAGCGGTTTTATTTATCATATGGTGCTTTGGGTTGAATAAATTATGTGTAGCCGGCTATACATCCATTGCCTGGCTATTGGCGATTGTGCCCCAGAGTATTTTTATCTTGGTGACCCTGAGAGTGACGCCGGCTTTGCCACCGATGCCGGTGACCGCTTCACCCCCCCGTTAAAGATTAAAATAAAAATTGATTTTCATCTCTCGGGACAGGTGATTTTAAACCGCAATGTATACACTGATGACCACTCGCTTTAATACACAAACATGGCTGGAGCGGCAGCGCTGGCTAGACGCGAACCAATGGCCTGGAGCCGTCTATGGGACACCTGTTCGCCTGCGCGATGAAATCAGTGGTATGCTTATTGTGCTCGAAATGCATAATGACGAGAATAAAGTAAAGGCGATTGGCTTGGTGAAAGCCCAGGCCCTGCCGACCGACAAAGCGCATCAAATTTACACTGACCGCAACTATAACCGCTACATCTACAAGAGTATGTACCGCTTAATTTTAGACCAGATTGAATTGTTGCCGATGGAGAAAAAAATAATAGCTATATTTAATCAGCTATTATTTAAAGGCGCGTGCCATTTGAAACGCGCGCAAGGTATAACCGTGGTGCCGACTTGGATTATGCATAACAAGCGGGTGGATTTTTTGAAAGAAATAAAGGCACTTTTAGCAAGACACTTTAGCAAGACACCTCATCCTCCGCCATCATTTTAAGGGTTTTACTATTGAATTTTCCCGAGTGGCGCGACCAGTTTTGAGCGAATTGGGGCACCGTCATCCCATAGGTATTGCCAATAACCGCAAAAAGCCCATTACAATAACTCCGTAATTTATCATAATTCGCAATTTGTTCATTCACATCCGCAACGAATAAATCGCCGTCATGCGGATTCGCCGTGAGCTTATTAAAGAAGTCAATGCCAACCGCGCTCAGCAGTTCATACACATTTAACATTTCCGTATTTTTTTGGCGGGTTTTATCGCTGCGGAAAATATATGCCGAGAATTGTTGTTTCGTCATTTCCCCCACAATATATTTCACCCGCTGGTCTTTGAAATTGCTCAGACCTTGATTGCGTTCCCGTGTTTCCCGCACGTCGTTGTTCGTAATGTTTTCTACGAGGCGATGAATATACCGCAATGTATTACATATACGCTCGTTGGCCTGATGAATTTCTTCTAGACCATCATTCGGTTTTCTTGGCGCTCTTATTTTGACCAGAATGTTTCGATTCAACTCGCTATACGAACACAGCCCACCACAGGGTACATCCCCCGGTGCGCGTGGCACGGTGCCTAAGCCCCGCTGGTATTCGAGCCAGTGTGGATTATGAAGCTGGCCTGTTTCCACTTTCCGCCCGGTATTCCAATCAAAGGCCGTATGGCAACCCGTACACCACATTTGCGAACAGCCTTCAATGCGGTAGATGCGGTTGTGGCAGCCTGGGCATTGTTTCGTCTCTTTTTTTATAGCCAAAGCACTGGCGACATTATTCGGGTCGCAAGTATGCGCTTCCATTTTGCTGGTGCCAATCACTTCGTGGCAATCCGCGCAGGTGAACATGTCGCAAATGCCGCATTTATACTGGGTCGACAAGAGCCCATTACAATTGACGGCCGGGCAAGGCATAAAGAACTCTTTCTTCTCTTCTTTGGTTTCTTTCCCGTGTTTAAGCTGCGACGATAGCCGCGCCGCCTTCGTTAATTCAACGCTAATTACCTCGAGTTCCCGCTTGACGGCTAAATATTTTTGCCGCAATGCCTCCACCACGGCCTCTTGGTTTTTCCATGCTTTATAGTTCTCCGCTGCCGGCATTGTTTCCGCGAGCTTAGCAAGTTCTATATCGCACAAGAATTTTTCGCGATGCGGGCGATAGGTATCGCTTAACCACCCTTTTTTCAAGACCAGCATGAATTTCGCCGACCAATTCACTTTACACTCCATACAGTGCGGCTCATTTACGCTCGTCAACAAATAGGCGCGGACGCACTCTAGGCAGGCCTTATACTTACAGCCTACTTGCTCACATTCCACTGGCAGATGACAACTTTTATTGAAGGGCTCACAGCACACGAGGCAATCTTCGACGGCGGCTTTCTTCGACATGGTATTCTTCGTTATAGTATCTGGAGAGATATTTTTCGCAGCCATTTTGATAAGGTTAGAATAAAATTGTTTCTTTCTTTCTATTTCAATTTTTTTTAAAACTTTTAAAGCCGGACTGAAAAAAAGGCACCGAGAAAAAGGCACTGGCACAAAAAAGGTTTAAAAAATATTAGCGTTTTATACTACAATGGCGGACACCGATATAACACATTATACTGTCGAGGATATCTTGTTGATTTTTAATATTGTAGACCCCACGGTCTTTAACGTGACGGATGTAGCGAACACGCTGATTGCCAAGATGAAAACCGAGGGGAAGCCGGAAATGATGGATTTTTTCGCCGAGGCGCGTGATAAAGTGCTGGACTATCTAGAAAATCTCGGCAAAGAACCCGTCGAAAATGAACTCACGGAATCGATTCAAAGCGTTTGGTCCAGAAATAGGCTGACCGAAAATATACCCGAAAACCCTGCGAATTATTATAATGAAGGGACGCGGGTGACGGCTGTGCCAATACAAACCACGGTGTCCACGGGTCCGCCGATTATTTCCACCAAGCTGGTGGTCATCGACAGCCAATTTCGCTCGAATATATTACCTTACAGCTCGAACCCCAATGCGACGACTTTTAATACGAATTTTACTTTTGATTTAACGAGTCCCATCACGAAAGCGATATCCATGAAATTGTATTCGTATACGCTTCCCACATCCTGGAACGCTTTTAATGCCCAAGCAGGCAATACCTTTTTATTGTATAACGGTGTTATACTGAATATACCCGATGGCAATTATTCACCTGGTTCGCTCGTCGCCGCCTTAAATGCCCAAGCTGCGCTAAATACCGCGACGGCGGGTTTGGTCGTCGCATATAACTCCGTGACCAATCGAATTTCCTTTACAAATACCGATGCGCTACTGAATACAGTAACGGTCATTTTTTTTATTCATTCGAATATGGTCAATTTTTCGAATTGTGGCACTTTTATTTTAGGGAATTTCCAGACCTTGGGGCCGAATACGACGCTCGGGTGGCTGCTTGGTTTTCGCACACCGGCGAACGCGACAACCGGTGATATTGAACTTTTTTTGCCACCCAACGCAACCGCCTACTCGGATGTACCACCACAGACCTACGGGCCGTCCTATTTCACTTTATCGATTGAAGATTACAGCAATCAGCGTTTATCGAGTGGGCTCTACAATATCACCAATACGAAAAAATACGCCAATTTAACAGTGCCGGATTACTACAATACGATTAATGTTGCGTGTAAGCTGCGGGAAGGTACTTTAACACAGGCGCAGCTTTATTCCATCAATGCGATTACCCAGAATAATAGCAACCTGAACGGTCCCACCGGATTTAACACCTTGTCCGGGCCGACCGCGAGTGCCACTTTCGCAGTTATCCCGCTGGAGGGGATAACCGCCCTCCGGCCGAACCCGTATATTAAATTTGGTTCGGATTTGTATATGTGCCACCGCAACTATATAAAACCGACGAATCTACAGCGATTCTCTGTCAGTTTAACCGACGATAAAGGCAATTTGGTGAACTTGTATGACAACGATTGGTCGTTTTCTTTAATTGTCGAAGAGCAGTTGAATTAGATTTCGTTGTGATTAATTTCGCTCACATAGGCTGGCAGTGGTTGGTCGTGGAAAAACGCCGGCTTGGCAATCGACCATTCGAGCTGGAGGGGAACAGTTGGTGCCGCCGGCGCTTTGCTGGTCCAGTGCGGTTTATTCAGCACGCAATATAATTTCTTCACACGGTTTAGCAGGCCGCCACTATCGCGAGGCGGCACGTGTTTGACAGCCCATTCAAATTGGAGCGCTTGGTTTTTGGTTTGAAAGCCATGCACGAGGCAGACATGGGTCCAGCCGGGGCCTTTGCTTTGGGTGTATTTGGCGCCGCCGCTTATTTCTCCGTTGTGTTTGCGCAAGCGTTTGACGGGGTCGGGTGAGACGCCTGCGTAGGTACAGCCATGGTTTTGAATGATATAAAAGGACCAGGGTGCTTCGACTGCGACGGCCATTTCATTTGCTTCTGCCATTTCATTTGCGACAGATTATAATTAACTAAATTTCTTTTTATTTAAAAAAAATTGAATTGCTTTTTTAAATATAACCAACGAATAAAACCAACGAATAAAACCAACGAATAAAACCAACGAATAAAACCAACGAATAAAACCAACGATGTCTGCCTTAACGAATTACGATGTGGAAATAACGCCCAATGGCAAATGGCGCAACTTACGCCCCGATTATGTCTTGTTCGACGACCATATAAAAGAAGGTTTACACCAATGCCCAATGTGCAAGTGTTCCTTTTGTCAAGAACCCTCCATGGTGACCCTGCTCAAGGCTAAACATAATACCAATGGCAGTTCATGTGGACTAATGTATTGCGGAGAGTGTTGTTTAATAGAATACAATAAATCAAAAAAATTATAAACTATTTACCAAAAAAAATTATAAACTATTTATCAAAAAAAATTATAAACTATTTATCAAAAAAAATTATAAATATTTACCAAAAAATTATAAACTATTTACCAAAAAATCCGAATTTTCTGGGTTTGTTTTTCAGAATTGCATTTTGGACATTTTTAAAAATGTCCATTTTCCAAAAAGGCCGTCCGGCCTCTGTAAAAAACACGAAAAAACGACTTGTGAGCATAATGCTCTCATTTTCGAAAATTCACGTTTTTTGTTGTGATGCTAATTTTTTTCATCTTTTTTTCATAAATTTTTGGAATAGAAATTTATGGATTACAATGATTACAAATTTTAATGCCGAAAATGCCTTAGTTTTCTCTTACGAAATATGAGACTTCTAATGCTCTAATAAAAGCAAATTCCTAGATAAGATGGCTACT
>Ga0214919_10005375_pt1 | contig 18227 bp, 15 predicted proteins | sample LL1503_MetaG_FD_177994 | JGI IMG/M metagenome (GOLD analysis project Ga0214919, IMG submission 177994) | Freshwater microbial communities from Lake Lanier, Atlanta, Georgia, United States - LL-1503 | ecosystem: Environmental > Aquatic > Freshwater > Lake | place: USA: Georgia | collected...
ACACAACAATTTCATAACTAGTTTTTAGGATTGTTACCAAAACTGAGATAAACTTCCCTAATGAATCTCTTTGATGCCCATTCGATTGTTGCCGACTTGGGTTTACTTGGAACCTTGGGCATAATTTTTGCCGAAACAGGTCTCTTGATCGGTTTAGCCTTCCCAGGTGATTCACTCCTGTTTATTGCTGGAGTTGCGGCTTCGGGATCCGGCGCAGCGCTTTTAGGCAACGCTCATTTAAGTGCAGTTGCGCTGTTCTTGCTTGCACCTGTGGCAGCAATTACTGGTGGGCTTGTAGGTTATTTTTTCGGTGAAAAATACGGAAGAAAACTTTTCGACCGACCCGAGGGCCGTGTTTTTAATCATGAAAAGGTTGTAACGACTGAAAAGTGGCTCCGTAAGTATGGAATAGGTAGAGCTCTAGTTTTTGCACGATTTGTGCCATTCGTTAGAACTTTAATCAATCCAATGTGCGGAGTTGTCGGTGTGGATAAGAAAAAATTCTTCCTGTTTAACGCGATAGGTGGACTACTTTGGACTGAACTAGTTATTGGCTTGGGTTATCTCTTAGGAGAGAAATTAAAAGGTTCCGTCGATTCTTATTTACTTCCAATCATTGGAATAATTATTTTTGTCAGTTTGATTCCCGTACTAATTGAACTCTTTCGCGAGTGGCAAACTCGCAAACATCACAAATAATTTTTAATTTACTTTAAAGACCTAAATCCTCTAACTGAAACGCTGCGCGATATTCATACCCAGCTTCCTTGATTTTTGGTGCTGCGCCTCTTTCTACAATCACTGCCACACCTACGACAATTGCGCCAGCTTCGAGCAAAGCTTCTACCGCTGTCATAACAGAGCCACCTGTTGTTGAAGTATCTTCGACCGCTAAGACGCGCTTACCTTTGACGTCTGGTCCTTCAATACGGCGTTGCAGACCATGGGCTTTTTCAGCTTTGCGCACAACAAAAGAATCAACCTTCTTTCCTTGCTGCGCGGCTACATGCATCATCGCTGTCGCTACAGGGTCTGCACCAAGTGTTAATCCGCCAACTGCGTCGTATTCCAAGTCCTTCGTCAGATCTAACATCACTTCGCCAACAAGAGGTGCGGCTTCGTGGTCGAGAGTGACCCTGCGCAAATCCACGTAGTAATCAGCCTCTTTTCCGGAGGACAAGATGACCTTTCCATGAACAACAGCTTTTTGAACTATCTGCTTTTTCAGCGCTTCTCGTGAATTCATAGCCCGATATTACTCATAGTGGGGCACGGTAAGAAGTCAGACTTGCTTCAATCTTCCTTGTAAACAATAACTTCGCTTCTCTTACGACGAACAAGTGCTTTTGGTGGATTTGCGTCAATCAGGGCATCTACTTCGATTCGCAATTGTGCGACTTCGATAGCCATATTTGCCATCGCAGATTCCAGCTCAATGATGCGCTTAATACCGGCGTGATTGATTCCTTCGCCAACTAATTTTTGAACTGCCCGCAGCAATGCGATATCGCGCAGCGAATATCGCCGATTACGACCTTCTGTGCGATTTGGTGATACTAATCCTAAGCGATCATATTGACGCAAAGTTTGTGGGTGTAAACCTGAAATTTCAGCAGCGACTGATATGACGTACACCGCGGCATCATCAGCGGGAGGATTGTTCTCTGTTTCATCTTTCATGATTTAGCCTTAATTGCAAAATCTGCACGAACATCTTCACGTGAAGTTTCTTGTGCAAATATTTTGAGTGCGTCTAGCGCTTTACCATCGACACGTTGAGGAACCTGCACTTCAACAGTTACGAGTAAATCTCCTGTAATTGCACCTTTAGTAATACCACGACCTTTTACGCGCAAAGTTCGCCCATTGGAAGTTCCGGGTGCAATGCGAACCGTTACATCGTCTCCACTCATTGTTGGTACTTTTATATCTGCACCTAAAGCAGCTTCGGTGAAAGTTACAGGTAAAGTCACATTTAAATTTTCACCTTTGCGTGTGAAAATTGCATGCGGTCTAACATGCAACATAATGAATAAGTCACCTGGGCCAGCTTCTCCTGGAGCCCCTTTGCCTTTTACGCGAATCTTGGCTCCGTCATTAACTCCTGCTGGAACTCGCGCAGTAATGTTTTGAGCCGCTCCTCGGTCTGTCGCAAGGCGTAAATCTAAAGTTGTGCCAAAAATAGATTCTCGAAATGAAATCGTTGCTTCGGTTTGTAAGTCCTGACCTTTTCGTGGACCGCGTCGACCTCCGCCGAAGAGGTTTGCAAATAAATCTTGGGGGTTACCGCCTCCAAATAGGTCATTAAAGTCGCCACCTTGTTGTCCCCCAGTCGGGGCCCGGAAGCCGCCTCGCTCGTATAGCGAGCGTGCTTCATCATATTCGGCACGTTTCTTATCATCGGAGAGAACTTCATACGCTTCGGAGATGCCCTTGAACTTCTCTTCTTTTACTGAATCACCCTTATTTTTATCAGGGTGAAGTTCTCGTGCCAAGGCACGGTACTTTTTTTTGATTTCGTCGGCTTTAGCATTCTTATCTATGCCTAAAACTTTATAGAAGTCCTTCTCGTATAAATCTTTAGCGGCCATAAGAATTATTCTCCAGCGGGATCGGTCACTGCTACACGTGCAGGGCGCAAAATTCGCTCTTTGTACTTATACCCGGGTTGCAAAATCTTGGATGCAGTAGCAACTGCAACATCAGAAGATGTCTCATGCATTAATGCTTCGTGAATCTGCGGATCAAAAGCTTCACCTTCGGTACCGTATTTTTCAAGACCGATGCGTGATGTAATTGAATTCAATTGATCTGCAACTGCTTTGAAGCCACCGGTGAGTTCGCCGTGTTGTTCAGCGCGATCGACGTCATCGTGCAACGCTAAGAGTTCAGTTAAAACCGCACCAATCGCCATTTCGTGAGCAACTGAACGATCGCGCTCTACACGCTTTCGATAGTTGGCATATTCGGCTTGTAACCGCTGTAAATCATTAGTAAGTGTAACTACCGGATCAGTTACCTGATCCGGTGCTACATCTTCAACTACAGATTCTTCGACCGAAGTTTCTTCGGTCACTCCACAACCTCAGCATCTTCAACGCCATCTTCATTTGTTGTACTTGTTTCTTGCTCGGCACCGGCTGCCGCAGCACCTGCATAAAGTGCAGCACCTAAAGCTTGACTGACAGTTGCAACTTTTTCAGTCGCAGACTTAATCATTTCGAAGTTAGAACCACCGAGCGCAGTTTGTAGCTCGGTAAGAGCTGCTTCAGTCTCAGTCTTCTTTTCAAGTGCTTCGCCTTCGCTTAGTTTTTCTTCATTATCTTTAATGAATTTCTGGGTTGAGTAAAGAAGTGAATCGCCAGCGTTGCGGATCTCAGCTTCTTCTTTGCGCTGACGATCTTCCTCAGCGTGTGATTCAGCATCCTCCATCATGCGAGTGATTTCATCTTTAGAAAGCGCTGATCCACCGGTGATGGTCATGCTTTGCTCTTTTCCAGTTCCAAGATCTTTAGCTGACACATGAACGATTCCATTTGCATCGATATCGAATGTCACTTCGATTTGTGGAATTCCACGTGGTGCAGGTGGCAGACCTGTAAGTTCAAACATGCCAAGCTTCTTGTTATACGCCGCCATCTCACGTTCGCCTTGGTAAGCCTGAATCTGCACTGCTGGTTGATTGTCATCGGCAGTAGTGAATACTTCACTTCGCTTGGTAGGAATAGTTGTATTTCGCTCGATTAGACGGGTCATGACGCCACCCTTGGTTTCGATACCAAGTGAAAGTGGAGTTACGTCCAACAGTAGAACATCTTTTACTTCACCTTTTAAAACACCGGCTTGTAGAGATGCGCCTACAGCAACAACTTCGTCAGGATTTACGCCTTTATTTGGCTCTTTTCCACCTGTTAATTCTTTAACAAGATCAACAACTGCTGGCATACGAGTTGAACCACCAACAAGTACTACGCTTTGAATCTTACTAATTGGAATTCCAGCATCTTTTAATACAGCTTGGAACGGCTTCTTGCAACGATCAAGAAGTGAACCAGTCAACTGTTGGAACTGTGCACGAGTAATAGTCTCGTCCATGAACAATGGATTCTTTTCAGCATCAACAGTGATGTATGGCAAGTTAATTGATGCAGACTGTGAAGACGAAAGTTCAATCTTTGCTTTTTCTGCAGCTTCACGAATGCGTTGCATCGCCATCTTATCTTTAGTTAAATCGATTCCATTTTGTGAACCAAAGTTCTGAACAAGAAAATCAACGAGAGCTTGATCCCAGTCATCTCCACCTAAATGGTTATCTCCGTTGGTTGCTTTTACTTCGACAACTCCATCTCCAATTTCAAGAAGTGAAACGTCAAAAGTTCCGCCTCCTAAGTCGAATACAAGAATCGTTTGTTCTTGATCGGCTTTGTCTAATCCGTATGCGAGCGCTGCAGCAGTTGGCTCATTGATGATGCGCAAGACATTTAGTCCGGCAATTTCGCCAGCCTCTTTAGTTGCTTGGCGTTGTGCATCATTGAAATATGCCGGAACAGTAATTACGGCATCAGTGACGGTCTCGCCCAAATAAGACTCCGCATCGCGCTTTAGCTTTTGCAACACACGTGCTGAAATCTCCTGAGATGTGTATTTCTTGCCATCAATATCAATAGTCCAGTCGGTTCCCATGTGACGCTTGACTGAACGGATTGTGCGGTCGACGTTTGTGACAGATTGGCGCTTAGCCACTTCACCCACGAGGACCTCGCCATTTTTTGCGAAGGCCACAATCGACGGGGTCGTGCGAGCGCCTTCAGCATTGGCGATAACGGTGGCTTCGCCACCTTCTAGGACTGAAACGCAACTATTGGTCGTTCCAAGGTCAATTCCAACTGCTCTAGCCATTTTGTATCGCTCCTTACTCTCGCTCGAGCCTGGGGTAGGGTCGAGGCTTGTTGCAAACCTGAGTCAACTATACCCAAAAGGTTGAGTCGAAGCGACTCAGGTTTGCTACTAGAAGAACCGTGCTCTGTTGGGGTTTATTCCCTAACCTATGGCTATGAATCTGACGCTGGCAGTAATCGCCTATGGAATCACCGTTGTCGCCCTGGCTTTGATGTTCGTCCGCACCCGTGCATTGATTGGCATCTACAAGAAGGGTGCCGCCGATCCAACACGAAGTAACAATCGTGGGAAGCGTTTGCGCATGGCAGCTGGCGAAATTTTCGGTCACACTAAAATGTTTAATTTTACGATTGTTGGTTTTGCGCACTGGTTTGTGATGGTTGGTTTCGTAGTGCTATTCGGTACATTAATTACGGCTTACGGACAATTAATTAATCCTGAGTTTGCACTCCCTCTTATTGGTCACTTGTGGTTTTATGAATACTTTACCGAACTTATTGCATGGGCCACTGGTGCAGGAATTCTCACATTAATTCTCGTCCGCCAAATCACACGGTTAAGAAATAAACGGTCACGTTTTTATGGTTCTGGAATGCTTAAAGCTTATTACGTAGAAGCAACCATTCTAGTAATTGTTATGTGCGTACTTTCATTGCGAGGTCTTGAAGGTGCTCTTTCGGATGAAACCCAATGGAATCGACACTATGTAACAACGTGGTTTATTGCATCTCACCTTAAGGCTTGGACTCTTGGCCAATTAATCTCAACCACACAAATAATTGCAACAATAAAAATTGTTGTATCCATGGCCTGGTTTATTGTCATTGCAAGCAACTTAACAATGGGTGTTGCGTGGCACCGATTCTTAGCACCTTTCAATATTTTCTTTCGCCGAAATGCAAATGGTAAATCTTCTCTCGGTCCGCTACCGGCAATGTTGTCACACGGTGAAGTAATTAATTTTGAAGATCCTAAAGATGATGATGTTTTTGGTTTGGGGACTCGAGCCGATATAACCTGGAAAGGTTTATTGGATATGTCTTCTTGTACCGAATGTGGCCGATGCCAATCACAGTGCCCAGCGTGGCATACTGAAAAACCACTGTCTCCTAAGCTTTTAATCATGGCTATGCGTGATCACGCATTTGCAAAAACCGTTGAAAATGAAGCTATGGCGGGGGAAGGTGCACCAATTTCGCTTGATGTTTTGTGGTCTTGTACAACATGTGGAGCATGCGTTAATGAATGCCCTGTAGATATCGAACACATCGATCACATTGTGAATATGCGTCGGTTCCAAGTTTTGGTTGAATCAAATTTCCCAAGCGAACTTGGTGGAACTTTTAGAAACTTAGAACAAAATGGTAATCCGTGGGGGGCAAACAAGAACGATCGCGAGGCATGGATTGCTGAGTGCGATTTCCCCATTCGTGTTGTTGAAGGAACTTTGCCAGATGATGTTGAGTATCTATTCTGGGTAGGTTGTGCAGGTGCCTACGACGAGCGCGCGAAGAAGACCACTAAGGCAGTTGCCGAATTGTTGTATATGGCTGGAGTTAATTTTGCAGTACTAGGTAAAAAGGAAACTTGTACCGGAGATCCAGCACGTCGAGCAGGTAATGAATTTCTCTATCAAATATTAGCTGCCGAAAATATTGAAACTTTTAAAGAGGTTTTTGAAGGAAGAGTAAAAGGAACAAAGAAGGTTGTAGTCACATGTCCTCATTGCTTTACAACTATCGGGCGTGATTATGCGCAAAGTGGATTTGAATTAGAAATGGTCCACCACACACAACTTCTTAATCAATTACTCCGTGAGAAAAAATTATTACCCATCAAAATGAGTCACACAGCGATGACTTATCATGACCCTTGCTACTTAGGGCGACACAATGAGATTTACCAACCGCCCCGTGAGTTACTAGAGGCAACTGGTGCGCAAATCTCTGAAATGCCGCGCAACAAAGAGCGCTCATTCTGCTGTGGTGCAGGTGGTGGACGTATGTGGATGGAAGAAAAACTCGGAACTCAAATTAACCTCAACCGCGTTGATGAGGCAATCGCTACTGGTGCCAAGGAGTTGGCAGTTGCTTGCCCCTTCTGCAGAGTGATGACAACTGATGGAATGACGGCTAGATCCTCAGATGTTGAAGTCCTTGACGTGGCTCAAGTGCTTTTGCGTTCAATGAAAGCGTAATCAGGCCCAAAGACCCTTCAATTTTTATAAGGAATCTCAGAAAACTCCCAGTTTATGGGAGCATTGTGTGGCCATGACTATCACCGCAGAAAAGACCATGCAACGTATTCTCGTCGTCGACGATGAATCAAGTATCAGTGAGCTCATCTCAACCAGCCTTCGCTTTGTTGGATTCGATGTTCGCACAGCTGCTAACGGCGCACAAGCCCTAGCTATGGCTGAAGAGTTTCGACCTCATGCAATGGTTCTAGATGTGATGCTCCCAGATTTAGATGGATTCGAAGTGTGCAAGGCAATCCGTAATGAAGGAGTGAGCACTGGAGTTCTTTTTCTTACTGCCAAAGATGGAATGGACGACAAAGTTAAAGGTTTAACTCTTGGCGGCGATGATTACATGACTAAGCCATTCTCGCTTGAGGAGCTCGTTGCGCGTTTGCGATCACTGCTGCGACGCACTGGTGTAACTGAGATTGAAGTCGATGATGAAAAGATGCGATTTGCAGATTTAGAACTTGATGAGGCAACCCACGAAGTTCGTCGCGGAGGTAACCTGCTTGATTTATCTCCAACCGAGTTTGCACTGATTCGATATTTAATTATTAATGCTGATCGCGTAGTGTCAAAATCACAAATTTTAGATCACGTGTGGCAGTACGACTTTCGTGGAGATGCGGGAATTGTAGAGACATACATTTCATATCTTCGTAAAAAGATCGATTCCTTTGATCCACCACTTATTCATACAGTCCGCGGCGTCGGATATCGGCTACGGATGCCGCCTAAGTAGTGATGAAATCACCACTTCGCAATTGGTCATTACGTAATCGTCTTACTGTCGGCGTACTTGTCCTCTCTGCGATTGGTTTTATCGGGGCGGGTTTCGTTGCCCAAAACTCTTTAAGAATGTATTTGATCGGGCAAGTTGATGATCAGCTTTTAAGTGTCATTGGTGGAACTACAAATCGTGTTGATCAAGCTGGAATCGTCAATGACGATGATGCAAATCCAAAACACACAGAAAATGGTGAAATTAATCGATCTGCAACTACACGGGCAATAACACCTCTCAATAGAGTTCCCTCGACGATTTCTGTAACCGTGTTAGACCCATTCGGAAACCTCATCGGAGGAATTGGTGGTGACTTAAACGCCAATAAAATCACTGATTTTGTTACTGGTTTACTTCCCCATGACATTGAGGCTTTAGGCAATATGCCATTTACGATTCAAGCCCCTGGAGCAGATTTTAGAGTTGTCACACAAGTTTTACCTTCTTCACTTGGCAGTGTTGTTGTCGCACAATCGCTCTCCGATTTTGATAAGACAACTCATCGGATAGGAAGTATCTTTCTTTTTATTGGTGCAATGGTCTTATTGCTTATCGGTGGAGCCGCCCGTCAAGTTATTAAAATTGGTTTACATCCACTTGAGTCTGTTGAGGAAACTGCACAAAAAATCGCGGCAGGAGATTTATCTGCACGTCTTGAAAATTTCGCACCCGATACCGAAGTAGGTCGCTTAAGTACATCGCTGAACACTATGTTGGGTCGAATTGAAGAGTCGTTCGCCGTGCGCACTGAAAGTGAAGAGAAGTTGCGTAGATTTGTTGCAGATGCCAGTCATGAACTGCGTACACCGCTCACTGCGATTCGTGGTTTTGCAGAACTGCACCGCCAAGGCGCAGTTCCAGAGGGTGAAAAAACCAAAGAGTTAATTGGCCGAATTGAAAAAGAGTCAATTCGTATGGGAGCGCTGGTAGAGGATTTGTTGTTACTTGCACGGCTTGATCAGTCTCGTCAGATGGCATTTGAAAAAATAAATATTTCAACCATTATTGAGGATGCGGTGGCATCAGCGGCCGTTGCGGGACCTTTACATCCAATTTCGCTTGAATTACCAGTTGAGCTTTATGTTCATGGAAGTGCGGACAGAATTCACCAAGTATTCGCAAATTTGCTTGCTAATGCACGCGTTCATACACCCGATGGAACGCAGATATCTATAGGTTCGCGCAATGAAGAGGACGGTGTGTATGTAACTGTCTCTGATAATGGCCCTGGTTTGAATGAGGAAGATCAAAAGAAAATTTTTGAAAGGTTTTTCCGAGTCGATCCTTCCCGGCAAAGAAACGGTGCAGAGGGAAGTGGGTTGGGTTTATCAATCGTGGACGCAGTAATGCAGGCACATGGCGGAAAAGTAGGTGTGGCCTCAAAGCAGGGCGAAGGCACGGTGTTTACGCTTTTTTTCCCACATCAAGCGATTAGTTGAGCGACTCCATAGCTTTTAGAACTGCAATACGTTCGGCGATTGGTGGGTGAGTAGAAAACAACTTTGAGACTGAGGTTCCATCAAGTGGTGATTCAATCCAAATGTGGGCAACTGATGTTGATTTCTGTTGCACGACCGTTGAATCTGCTGCGAGAACTTCTAATGCACTCCGAAGTCCTGCTGGATTACGGGTGAATTCAACCGCAGTTGCATCGGCCAAAGATTCACGTTTTCTCGAAATCGCAGACTTGAGGAGCATTGCCGCAAGCGGAGCGAGAATAAGAATTAATAGTGAGAATACTAAGAGGATTGGGTTTCCATTACTTTCACGATCACGATTGCGGCCGCCACCAAACCACATCATGCGGGTCAAGATGTCACTTAAAATTGCAATTGCCCCTGCCGTTGTGGCAGCTACCGCTGATACTAAAGTATCGCGGTTGGCTACATGTGCCATCTCGTGGGCAATCACACCCTGTAATTGATCACGGTCCATAGCATCCAAAATTCCTGTTGTGAAAGCAATCAATGCATGTTCAGGGTTTCGCCCAGTTGCAAAAGCGTTTGGAGCGCTATCAATAACAATTGCAACTTTAGGCATAGGAAGTCCACTTGCAATGGTGACTTCTTGAATTAAATTAAACAACTTGGGATTGTCTGACTCTTGAATTAATTTTGCACCAGTCATAGTAATTACTAACTTGTCAGCACCATAATAAGAGCCCCAAACAGTGATGAGCGCTATTCCAACCGCAATTGGAACAATACCCACTGTTGTCGAGCCGAAATATGCAAGCGCTGCGTAAACAACTAGCCAAACTAAAATTGCCATGCCAATGAGCAAGCCAATTGTTTTTCGTTTATTTGCAGCTTGTTGTGTTCTAAAGTTCATTGCTTTTAGAAAGTAACTTTTGGTGCGTTGCGATCTTGCGGATTTTCAACTTCATAAAATTCGCGCTCAGTCACCTTTGCAAACCCCGCAAAGAAGTTAGTTGGCACTGTTTTTACTGCAGTATTGAGCGAGCGCACATTGTCATTGTAGAACTGGCGACTAAATGCAACTTTGTTTTCCGTCGTCGATAATTCTTCTTGTAAAGATAAGAAGTTTGCAGATGCTTTCAAATCTGGATAAGCCTCTGCAACAGCTAATAAACCGCGTAATGCTTGAGTCACCATTCCATCAGCTGCTGCAACGTCAGCAACCGTTGAAGCGCTGGTGGCTTTGGCGCGCGCTGTTACAACTGCATCAAAAGTTGATTGTTCATGTTTTGCATATCCCTTAACGGTCTCGACTAAGTTAGGGATCAAATCAGCGCGGCGCTTGAGTTGAACTTCTATCTGAGCCCAGGCTTCGTCAACACTGATATTCAGACGGATTAATCGGTTGTATTGAGCAACAAAAAAGATTGCGATAAGAGCGATGATGCCAAGGACTACGATTGTTTTCATAGCTAATTAAACCGCTTTTTGGTGAGAATAATTCCTGAGAATTACTAAATCACGCTTATTATTTAATTTGCGATTTATGGAAGTTTAAGAACGAGCGGCTAGCCGTTGGGCCGCGCTGTCCCTGATATCTAGAGCCATACTTCTCGCTGCCATAAGGGTGCTCGGCAGGCGATGAAAGTTTAATCAGACAAAGTTGACCGATTTTCATACCGGGAAATAACTTTACAGGCAGGTTTGCAACGTTTGAAAGCTCGAGGGTGATGTGACCACTAAAACCCGGATCAATAAAGCCGGCAGTTGAGTGCGTCAATAATCCAAGTCTCCCGAGTGATGACTTTCCCTCCAAGCGTCCTGCAATGTCGTCAGGAAGTGTTATGACCTCGTATGTGCTGGCTAAAACAAACTCGCCTGGATGCAAAATGAATGGTTCATCGCCTTCGGTAATTACTTCTCGCGTTAACTCTGCTTGTTCAATCGATGGATCAATAACGCTGTACTTGTGGTTTTCAAAGACCCGGAAAAACTTATCCAAGCGCACGTCAACCGACGACGGTTGAATCATCGATTCGTTGAATGGCTCGCAGCCGACTCGACCAGCTGCAATTTCAGCTCGGATATCGCGATCACTAAGTAGCACGCTCGGAACCCTATCCCGTTATAAGTCTCATGCGGGGCAGCGAAATCGCCCAACAGGCTTCAGGCTTGCATAAGTTACTGGTCGGTAGCAAAATTAGCCCATGAGCCATTACATAGCCAATCTTCGTGACATTGAATTCTGCCTATTCGACCTATTGGGGCGCGATGCGGTTATGGGTACGTCCCTATATTCAGATGTTGATCGAGACACAGCTATGGGAATGCTTGAAGAGATGAAGCGGTTGTGCGAAAACGATTTAGCTGAATCATTTATTGAAGGTGATCGGCTCGGCACTCAGTTTAATAAAGCAACTGGGGATGTAACGGTTCCAGCAAGTTTTAAGAAATCTTACGAAGCATATGTCAACGGCGAATGGTGGCGTTTAGATGCACCTGTTGATCTAGGCGGAATGAAAATTCCGCCATCGATTCGATGGGCTATCGCCGAAATGGTTTTGGGTTCTAATCCCGCAATTCACATTTACGCATCGGGTTATGCATTTGCACAAGTTGCTTATGTCTTAGGTACACCTGAACAGAAAAAAATTGCTAAGTTGATGATTGATCACCACTGGGGCGCAACAATGCAATTGACCGAACCCGATGCAGGTTCTGATGTTGGTGCAGGTCGAAGTAAGGCAGTTCAGCAGCCCGATGGAACATGGCATATCACTGGCACAAAGCGATTTATTACATCGGGTGATGCAGATCTTTATGACAACATTGTTCACTTCGTACTTGCTCGCCGCGAAGGTGGTGGGCCTGGTACTAAGGGTCTTTCACTCTTCTTAATTCCTAAGTTTATGTTTAATCATGAAACTGGCGAACTAGGCAAGCGCAATGGTGTTTATGTAACAAATGTCGAACACAAAATGGGATTGAACGTCTCTTCCACTTGTGAAATGAATTTGGGCGAACATGAACCTGCTGTTGGTTATCTTCTAGGTGAAGTACATGAAGGTATTGCTCAAATGTTTAAGGTAATTGAGTTTGCCCGCATGATGGTCGGAACCAAAGCTATAGCAACGTTATCTGCTGGATACCAACAAGCTCTTAGCTATGCCAAGGTTCGCATCCAAGGTGGGGACATGAAAGTCATGAACGATAAAGCGAGTCCTCGTGTCACAATTATTCACCACCCGGATGTGCGTCGTTCGCTCATGGTCCAGAAGTCTTATTCCGAAGGAATGCGCGCTTTAGTTCTATACACCGCATCCATACAAGATGAGATCGAACTTGCCGAACGCGCTGGAGACACTGATCGATTAGCCGACATGATTGCGCGAAACGATTTATTGCTTCCGGTTGTTAAAGGTTATGGTTCTGAGAAATCTTGGACTCTTCTTGGTACTGAATCACTTCAAACATTTGGTGGCTCAGGATTCACACAAGATTGGCCGATTGAACAATATGTTCGTGATGCAAAGATTGATACCTTGTATGAAGGTACGACTGCGATTCAAGGCTTAGATTTCTTTTTCCGTAAAATAGTTAAAGATGGTGGACGTGCTATTGGATTACTCGGCAAAGAGATACAGAAATTTGCAGAATCTGGTGGCACAAATGCAGAAGAAAAAGCTGCGCTCTTTACTGCACTTGGAAACCTCAACGGAATTATCTCAGTGCTTATCGGACATGCGATGGAGTCTCAAGAAAATCCAGAGAAGATTTACACTGTCGGATTAAATACATCCCGCTGCTTAATGGCAGTCGGAGACATTATTACTGCTTGGTTGTTAATCCGTCAGGCTGATATCGCAGTTGAAAAACTGCCAACTGCAGGTAAAGATGCAGATTTTTACACCGGTAAAATTGCTTCTGCGAAGTTCTTTGTTACTAACTTCTTGCCACAAATCGCGGCGGATCGAGTAATTGTTGAGGCCACTACAGGTTCAATCATGGATATTCCAGAAAACGCTTTTTAAACCACTACGCTTACGCAGTGTTTACTAAATATAAGGGAGAAATCCTGACCCTTATGGGTGCAGTGTTTTTCTCTTTTAATGGAATTGTGGCAAAGCTAGTTTTAACTTCGGGCCTATCGTCGATGCGTTTGACCCAAGTGCGTTGTGGTGGGGCTTTTATAATTCTCACAACCTTCGTCTTTCTTCGTTACCGTCACAAACTTCGAGTTACTAAAACTGAATTACCTTTGTTGGCCCTCTATGGCGTCATTGGGTTCTTGGCGGTTCAGGCTCTTTATTTTGTGGCGATTGCTCGACTACATGTGAGCATCGCCTTGATAATGGAGTTCACCGCACCAATTTGGATTGTTTTGTGGCTTCGATTCGTGAAGAAGAGAGATGTACCGCGTTTAATGTGGGGTGCCATATTTCTAGCCTTTAGCGGGTTAATTTTAATTGCTCAAGTTTGGCAAGGGGGAACTTTAGATCCCATTGGTGTTATCGCCGCACTGACCGATGGAATTGTCTTGGCCGCATTTTTCTTACTTGGAGAAAAACTGTCAACTACACGAGAAGTTGAAACGTTGATGGTCTATGGATTTGGTTTTGCATCCTTGGGGCTAGCAATTGTGATGCCACTTTGGTCATACCCAATCGAAATTTTCACACAATCCATGGGTCTACAAGGACGTTTTGCTGATTACAGTCTCCCTGGCTGGCTTCTCATTGCTTGGGTGATTGTTATGGGGACCATAGTTCCGTATTTACTCGTTGTTAATGGTTTGAAACTTCTCACCGCGTCTACAAGTAGTGTGATGGGAATGGCTGAACCTGTTATTGCAGGAGCTTTTGCTTGGATTTGGTTATCTGAAAAATGGAGTTTTATTCAACTGATTGGTGGAGCAATTGTGATTGTAGGAATCATTCTTGCTGATAAAGCGCGCACTGCGACACACTAATTTAAATTACGCCCCAAAAGAATTATCTTCAGAGGTGTCGGCTTCACGCTGCTGTGTCCAATCTGTACCTGCTCCTGGGTTTTGCGGCATGTCAAAGAATCGTGCGTAGTGAAGTTGAGCAGAAACTGTGATTGTGCGCGTTGGACCGTTACGGTGTTTAGCAACAATTAAATCTGCTTCACCAGTGCGATTCTGTTGATCATACATATCATCACGGTGTAACAAAATAACAACGTCGGCATCCTGTTCAATCGATCCGGATTCACGTAGGTCAGAGAGCATAGGTTTTTTGTCCGTACGTTGTTCAGGTCCACGGTTGAGCTGAGAGATTGCAATAACTGGAATATCTAACTCTTTGGCCATCAACTTTAATTGACGGGAAAACTCAGATACTTCTTGCTGGCGATTCTCAACTTTTTTACCTGATGACATTAGCTGTAAGTAGTCAATAACAATAAGTTTAAGGTTATGGCGTTGCTTTAAGCGCCTAGCTTTTGCGCGAATTTCCATCATAGAAAGATTAGGTGAGTCATCAATAAACAATGGCGCTTCAGAGATTTCACCCATGCGGCGTGCAAGACGTGACCATTCATCATCCGATAACGTTCCTGCTCGGATGCTATTAAGTCCAACGCGTGCTTCGGCAGATAACATACGCATGGTAATTTCAGATTTTGACATTTCAAGTGAGAAAATAACGGAAGTTAAACCATTAAATATTGATGCGTGACGTGCGATATCTAAACCAAGAGTTGATTTACCCATTGCAGGACGTGCAGCAACAATAATCATATTGCCAGGATGGAAACCATGAGTGAGTGAATCTAAATCTTTAAATCCAGATTTGACACCTTCAACTCCGATACCTTTTGAAATAGCTTCAATCTCATCCAGTGCTTGAGGAAGCAGAGTAGAAAGTTGAACATAATCCTCAGATGATCGTCGTTCTGTAACTGCAAAAACTTCAGCTTGTGCTTGGTCAACCATGTCATCGACTTCACCCTCAGATGTATATCCGAGTTGAACAATCTTTGTGCCAGCCTCAATTAATCGACGCATGATGGAGTGTTCGCGAACTATCTTTGCGTAATATCCAGCATTAGCTGCTGTTGGTACCGATGAAATTAATGTATGTAAATATGGGGCTCCGCCTGCACGAGCGATATCTCCGCGCTTAGTCAGTTCTGCTGAGACTGTTACTGCATCGGCAGGTTCGCCTCTACCGTATAGATCAATAATTGCATCGTAAATTAATTCGTGTGCTGGTCGATAAAAATCACGATCACGAATAATCTCTATGACATCTGCGATTGCATCTTTTGATAACAACATTCCGCCAAGAACTGATTGTTCAGCGATTAAATCTTGTGGTGGGGTACGCTCGAATTCACTGCCCACAGATGAGATATTTAAATCTCTTCCGGGTCGGTTGCTTGGAAGTTCGGCGATACTCACCTATATAACCTCCCATTAACCACTGACGTTCCTATTTGTATGCGTAACTTAGGGGTGAGCCAGTGCTGGAGGCGAGAATCATTAAATTTCAATGGGGATAACTTGTGGATAAACGGGTGGATAAGCCTGATTTTCTGTGTGTTTAGCGGTGGATGGCCTGTGGGTAAGTCGCATGGGCTATCTCTCACGAGGGTATAAGTGCTGGTCAAGGTCGATTTCTATACACACAGGCCTGTGCATGAAAGTATTTTTGGCAATCTTAAATCATGAGATTACGAACGGACTCGCTCATTAGATGGGTCGAACAGGGGTTCACTTGAGATCAACCCTTGGACCCAACGGCCAAAAAGCTCGACCTCAACCATGGTCCCTGGTTCGCAAGTATCAATTGGAAGATAGGCGTAGGCAATTGCTTTGTTAATCGTGTAACCCTGGCCACCAGTCTTTATTCTTCCTATTACTTCAGTGTTAATGCGAATCGGCTCTGAACCAAAAGGTGCAGAGGTAATGTCGTCAAAGACTATTGCGGCTAGTTTTCTCTTGATATTTTCTTTAGCTTCCACGCATGCTGATTTTCCATGGAAATTCTCTTTCTTGAGGGAAACAGCAAATCCAAGTCCAGCCTCATATGGATTTGTTTCCGTGTTAATCTCACCTGCCCAAGCGCGATAGCCTTTTTCAAGACGCAAGGACTCAATTGCGCGATACCCGCAAGCAATTAACCCAAAATCTTTTCCAGCATCAATTATTTTCTGCCAAAGGTTTAATCCATCATCAAATGATGAGTAGATCTCCCAGCCAAGTTCACCAACATATGTGATTCGTGTGGCGCGCACGTGGATTCCGGCAATTACGATTTCCTGTGAAGTCATAAATGGAAAAGCTGAGTGGCTCAAATCAGTACTCGTCAAAGATTGCAAAATGGCTCTAGAGTTTGGACCCATCAACCCAAAACATGCTAAGTCACGAGTAATGTTGGTAATCTCAACATCATCAAATTTAAATTCTCGACGTAACTTTTCTAACCAGCCAAAATCATGAGTAGCAAAAGCTGTACCGGTAACAATCATAAACTTTTCAGTATCGGTTTGTGTTACTGTGTAATCAGACTCAATCCCAGCTTTGCTGTTTAGGGCTTGAGTGTAAACAGTTTTACCAATTCCTTTTACTACATTATTTGCACAAACATAGTTTAAGAATTCACTCGCACGTGGACCTGAAATTTGCGCTTTAGCAAAAGATGATTCATCGAATAGTCCTGCAGAATTTCGTGTTGCATGGTGCTCGACTTGAACTGCCGATGACCAATGTTTACCTAACCAACCTTGAGGGCGTTTGTTTTCATCGCCCATGTTATTTTCATAGTAATTTACGCGCTCCCACGATGCCTTTTCGCCAAAAACTGCTCCGTTTGCTTTGTGCCAGTCATATACCGGGGAGGTCAGTTTTGGGCGAGCACTTTTCCGTTCTTCGCCTGGGTAATGTATGTCGTAATACTGTTCGTAATTTTCTGTAATGCGTTGCAGTGTGAAATCAGGGGATTCATAAGATGCACCAAAGCGTTTAATATCCATATGCCATAAGTCCATGGTTGGCTCACCAGCGACAATCCATTCGGCAACAACTTTGCCAATTCCACCGGCACCTGCGATTCCATGAGCGCAAAAACCTGCAGCGACAAAGAATCCACCGACTGAAGTTTCTCCTAAACAAAACTCATTATCTGGCGTAAAGCCTTCGGGGCCATTGATGAAACTCTTTATTCCAACTTCAGCCATTTTAGGAACACGTTTCTGAGAGGCTTCTGCGATGTCATAGAAGCGATCCCAATCATCGGGCAATAACATTGAGTTGAAGTTTGCTGGAATATCATCAATAGAATTGTAATCAGCAGACCAAGCTTGGGACTTTCTTTCATATCCACCCATTAATAATCCTGAAACTTCTTGTCGGAAGTAAATTAAATTGTCCGGATCTCGAAGTGATGGCAGATATGGTGCATCCTCTTCCATGAAATTATCTGTGATTAGATATTGGTGGCTCATTGGAACAATAGGAATTCGAACTCCAACCATTCGTCCGATCTGTGGTGCGTACATTCCACCGCAATTAACGACGATGTCACATTCAATTTCACCTTTATCGGTAACGACACTGCTAACTCGTCCACTTTTAGTTTTGATTTCAAGCACGCGCGTGTGAGTGAAAATCTGTACGCCATTTTTTCGTGCGCCTGCGGCCAATGCCATAGCAAGTTGTGATGGATCAACTTGTCCATCAGATGTCATATAACAGGCCCCAACAACACCTTCTAGGTCTATTAGTGGGAATAGATTTTGGGCCTCTTGGGGTGAAATCTCATGTAAATCAAGCCCAAAGCTCTTGGCCCAACCAATCTGACGTCTAATCTCCTGCATACGTTCGGGGGTTGAAGCCAGTTTGATACTGCCGCATTCTCGC
>Ga0214919_10005377_pt1 | contig 18224 bp, 14 predicted proteins | sample LL1503_MetaG_FD_177994 | JGI IMG/M metagenome (GOLD analysis project Ga0214919, IMG submission 177994) | Freshwater microbial communities from Lake Lanier, Atlanta, Georgia, United States - LL-1503 | ecosystem: Environmental > Aquatic > Freshwater > Lake | place: USA: Georgia | collected...
GCAAATCTTCATCCCTTAAGCAACGCGCAATCTGAAAATACTTGTCATATCCTGCCACCATCAACAATTGCTTATAGATCTGGGGCGACTGGGGCAACGCATACCAAGAGTTTGGCCAAACCCTGCTAGGCACAAGATAATCTCGTGCGCCTTCAGGGCTACTTCGACCCAACAACGGGGTTTCAAGTTCTAAAAAAGACAAGTTGTCAAGATGATCCCGGATCACTTTGTTCATCCGGTGCCTCATGGCAAGAGTCGCATGCAAGCTTGGCCTACGAAGGTCAAGATACCTGTACTGCAACCTTACATCTTCGCCTGCGAGTTCAATGCCAGGAAATTCAGTTACTTCAAAAGGTGGCGTCGGGCATTCATTAAGGATATTCAATTCAAGTGCAAACAACTCAACTTCGCCTGTGGCATGATCGCGATTTTCCTTACCGGGCAATCGCTTTCGAACTTTGCCTCGAACAGCAACGACAAATTCCCTGCCAAGTTTCTCAGCTAATTTGAACATTGGGAGGTTGGATGAATCTGCTTCAAATACAACTTGGGTGATGCCATAGCGGTCGCGGAGATCGACAAAGACTTGATCTTTGTAGCCACGATAGGCATTGACCCAACCGTTAAGGGTAACCTCATGATTTTCGTGGGAGACACGAATTTCGCCACAGTGGTGGGATCGACGCCAGTTGTCATTCAAAGTTGGATTGCTCACGGAAACACCCTTTAAGAAAAACGAAGCTTCATTAAGGAAATTGTAATGAAAATAGGGGTGAAAGTCTGAAAAAGCAATGAAAGTGAGGCAAAAACAACAAATAAAGGGTGAGATTTCCCGATTAAACCCATTATTTAAGCTGGAAGCATAGAAACAAAGCACAGGGGGAAGGTAAATAGGATTAGCCCATCGCAAGCAAAAGCTAGGGTTTGCTCATGCCGACGAAGTTGCCATTGTTTTCGCGGGCGAGAGCCCATAAAAAAGCGCCCACATCCGGGCTCTCATAGAAAAACCCAACTGTATTGATTTTAACCTTGGGAAACTCAACCTTCGTTGGGTTCCATCGCGTCTTCATCGTACTTCGAACATACTTCGAAAGATATTCACTCTTCTCCAAATCCTTTACCTCTTTGCTAACCCCAGGTGGTAAACCATCCCCAAGATTAGGCAAACCATCCGAAAAAAGATAAATCGTATCCAATCCTTTAGAACGCATCCGAAACGCAGCTTCAAAAGCCATGGACATATTCGTGCCACCCAAGGGCTTCACTTTATCTAAGCCAGCTTTAACCAAAGCAATAGACTCTTGCGAATAATCAAACCATTCGCCTTCAGCCCCCAAAGGGAAAATCGTTTTATCAGAGAAAGCGATAACTTGAAATTTCGTAAGTTGGGGAAGGCTTTGCAAAATCTTCACTACGGTTGCTTTAACTTCATTCCATTTATTTGGCGCATCCGTTTTTTCATCAAGCATTTCCATGCTGCCAGAAGCATCAATCAGAAACAAAACTTTTTCACCTGCAAGTTCAATACCTGCAAAACGGTTATCCACCTCGGAGCGCAGTTGAGAAACTTTCGCTTTAAGCGAGTTTGCATCTTCCTCAAGCGATTTGATTTCGCGTTGGTTTTTTTCAAGGGCGGTCTTATCTAATTGCAGCATGCGTTCAGACTTATCTAATTTTACTTGAAGATCTGCATATTTTGTCTGCCAAGGTCTGAGGTCAAGCAGTTCCCTATTTTTCTTATCAACATCTGCTTTAAGGGCTGAAACTTGCGCTGATTTATCCTTATCGAGCAACTTAATTTCTGTGCGTGCTTTTTCAAGGGCGAGCAGTTCAGATTGCATCTGCTTTTCAGATTTCTCAAGCTTCAATTGAAGATCGATGGATTTCGCCTTGTAAACCCTGAGATCCGCTACTTCAGTGATTTTGTTTTTAAGGTCGCTATCAAGTTCAGAGGATTTCTTTTCTTTCTCCCGCATTAGAAGTGCGAGTTCAGTGATGTTCTTTTTTTGCATCACAACATCTGCAATGGTAAGCTCCAATTGTTTGGATTTATCAGTCAACTCAGCAGATTTAGACTGCAGTTTAAGTTCAAGTTGTTTTTTTAAATCAATCTCCATTGCAAGAGATTTCTGCAAACCCGTGGCATTGGCTTTCAAGATATTGAGTTCTTTGTCTAAACCTTTGGCACGGGCATCAGCAAGATCTGCGAGTTTCACCCATTGGGCAAGTTTTTCAGCAGTATCCGCCATGCTTTGGGTACGAAGTTCGATATCTTTTTTCTGACCAGCGATCTCAGCGAGGAACACTCCCTTTTGCAGAAGATTTTCCTTGATGGTGCTATCTTTTTTCGCAATCACCAGTTGATCGTCTTTTAACTGCCCCTGCAAATCCATTACTTTTTGGCCAAGAAGTGCAACATTGGATCGAGCGAGATCGCGTTCAGAAAGAGCCTTGGTTTTTTCCTCTTCAAGAAGCGCAGTTTGTTCCTGCAATTTTTCTTCGATCATCTTGGCTTCACGCATGTTAGCAAGCCAAAGAAAAATGATGCACCCAAGGGCGCAACATAGTACATCAATCATATAAATGTTGAAGAGATTGGGCATACGATGTTTTTTTTGCATTTTATACCTCGGTATCAAACCTTGCTTGCACCTATGGAATTGCGATATTGAACAACTGAAGAAACACCGCCTGAATCAATGCACCCCTGCCCCGCCATCATCATGGCATTAGAACAAATAAAGGATTGGTGAAATAAATCCTCAGGCGAATGAGTATGGTAAGAAGCACCAGAAATAGCCTGCACCAATAGTGAAGCAAGGCCTGGAACCCCACCTAAATTATGGGCAAGGGCCAAATGAATATCATCAGTGGCTGAGATTTTATAACGGATAAAATCGTTGATATGCACCTTTAGCGATGTAAACATTTCGAAAAAGCAACGCTTTAAGTCCGCCTGGGTTATTACAAATTCTTGATTCCAAAACTCTTCTTCCAACACCACTTTGAAAGAAGGCCTAGTGCCGATGCTCGATAGTAGTTTTTGTGCCTGAAGGAAAAGCGCCTGATCGGTGGCGGGTTTTACCCTTGGATCTTTTCTGCAATGAAGGATTGCTTTTTCAGCAATAAAATCAGTTAGTTTTAACACCCATAGGTGCAAGCTGAATTCGGGAAAGACTTTGCCTGTTAACAAGTGTGGAACGCCATCAGCAATCTGAACATGAGAAAGAGAAAGGCCGAACCCATCCATTTCAACCACTAAGCAATTACTAGAAGTTTGAGATTTACGAGTCGCTCCAAGTGCCAAGGCAGTAGCAGAAGTAAGGGAGCCTTGCACTTGCACACCTATTTTCGAAGCAATTTGTTCAATTCTTCGTATTTGTTTGGGGGCCAGATATAAGGGGAGAGAAAAAGCGCATTTAGTCTCGGGGGGCATTTGAGTAAAGAGATCAACGAGATAAAATTCGAGGGCTTGATCTGCAGTGGTTTCTGATTTCCCGAGGCCCCATGTTTTATTGGAACAGATCCAAGGTAAAAAATTACTACAAACCTTATGGCTGCCTTGCCTAGAAAAAGAATGCCCCTGCAAAGGAGAAACTTTATCATCTAGAGAAAGAATCATATCCCTACTTTTAAAATTTTCATGTGAAGAACCAATAGGATTTTCCCCTGCAACACCCCAAATGGAATGAACGGAAAGCGAGTCGATATAAATGCCTGCTACATTCATACTCAAACTTCCTTGTATTTTTCCGAGGTGAAATCAAGCTGGTAAGAATCAGGTGCTTCATCAGAAGGATTTGCAGAAAATGTTTTGTGTCCATCATCCAACTTTCCCACCAGATTATCTAAGCAATACTGTTTGCAATCGAGAACAAGGTTCTCTTCCTCTTTTTGAATTGCCTGCAGAAAAAACATCAAGATAATACTAAGCGCAAGAGCAACAAGGGTGCAATCAAAAGCAACATTCAGATGGGAGGTAGCTTCTTTGATAAAAGAACCGATGGCTTTATCGGTATCTCCGCCCATGGAAAGGCTGCCTGCAAGGCCACGAACGGTGCCCAAAAATCCAATAGCAGGAAGCGACCAAGCAAGATAATTCACAGTAGACATGGAAGTAACCATGCGATCGATGACCACATCGGATTGCATTTTAACAGCATCAACGACATCTGCACTGGATTTGGTGACGCCGAACCGATTTAAAGCAGTTTCTAAAAGTTGAGAAAGAATAAAAGGGCCATTCGTTCTAGATTGGTCAGCAATTTTTCTTTGAAGCAGTCTGGCATCTTCAGGAAGAATTCGATGGGATGGGTCATGGGATAAAAGATTGAGGGAAAAGGCCTGAGATTGCCTGAGGACTTCGGTTTTTTTTGCCCAAAGAATAAGCAAAGCCCAAGTAAAAAAGATGTAGCAAGTAATTTGTTCGGGTCCGAGCAATAGCTTTAAAAGCCGTTGTTGATTCCATTTATCACTATTAAAATTTAACTGCCCGGGCATGAAGTAACTGATAAGCGTGAAAGAAATACCGCCTACTAAAAAAAGGGCTATCAAAAGTTTGGGTAATTCGTTTACTGCTTTAGTATTTGTAGGTTGCAAGAGATACTCCCATGATTAATCAAATCTCATTCTGAAGGTCTTAACCATTCATTGTCAAGGATGGGCTTACTGTTTACAGTAGTTATTCGCTGGAACTTTCTAAATATTCGACAAATACTACGGAATGTTATTATTTTAACAATTATTATAGGTTCCTGTTTATAATCTACACCTATTTAAAGGAATAACACCTTGGCTACAGATAATTTGATTGCAGTTCTTTGGGATATGGATGGCACCTTGGTGGATACTGCGGAATTGCATTTTCATGCCTGGGTGCGCATTTGCAAGGAATATGGTAGAGAATTCACCCGTGAAGACTTCACCGCTACCTTTGGGAAACGGAACCCTGAAATCATCGACTACCTCTTTGATGGAAAAATCAAAGGCCCCGATGCGGATAAGCTTGGGTATCAAAAGGAAGAATACTACCGTGGGGAATCCAGAAAAACCGGAATCGAGTTATTGCCCGGCGTTCTCAATTTATTAAAGAGCCTAAATGAATCAGGAGCGAAGCAAGCGATAGGGTCAAGCGCACCAAAAGGAAACCTCGAACTTATTTTGGAACTGACAGGCATCGGGAAATACATGCAAGCGATGGTTGCAATGGAAGACACGCAAAGAGGTAAGCCCGACCCACAGGTATTTTTACTGGGAGCGGAAAAACTAAAAATCCAACCCCGAAGATCAGTCGTGGTGGAAGATGCAATTGCAGGAGTGCAGGCTGCAAAAGCAGGTGGCATGAAGTGCGTAGCAGTTACTTTTGTCGGGCACCACAGTGCAGAGAAATTAAAAGAAGCAGGGGCAGATCGTGTAGTAAAAACATTGGAAGACATGAGCGCAGGGGATTTTTACAAGCTTGCAGAGGGATAAGCTCAAGAGGTGATTTTCGCCTGCCTGAACTCGCCTTGCGCATTGGCCTGCCAATATTCCATGGTGTTTAAATCGCAACAGGTAAGCCAACCGCCACCATAAACATTGGTATCTAGGCAAAGAAGATGCTCGAGGTTTAAAGGGATCCCTGAGGCTTGTCTGGTATGCCCACAAACGACTATTTTACCTGAATGATGCCCACGAAAATTCGGATCCAACTTGTCCCAGAAAAGCAACTTGTCTGTTTGTTGATCCAGTGGCAAAGAAGGGTCTACACCCGCATGCACAAAAATATGCTTATCATCTTCCCAATAACGGCTGCATTCTGATTTTAGAAAATCTACAATCTCTGCATTGAAAAGCTCGTAGTCTGGATTAGCAAGATCAACGCCAAAGGATTCAAGAGTTTGCAATCCACCATACAAAAGCCAATCGGTATTGAATCGCTTAAAGTGGATGGATTCAAGAAACATCAAATCATGATTACCAATCAACATCTTTAGATTGGTAAGGGTTTTAAGCTGGATTAATTTAAGAAGAACATCTTTGGAATGTGGGCCTCGATCGATGTAATCGCCCAAGGTTACCAGAGTATCTTCAAGATCCGGTTTCAAATGATCGAGCAATAAGTTTAGAGGGGTAATAAAACCATGAATATCGCCGATAACCAAAAGCCTTCCAGCCATTAAAAACCCCTAGGATGAGAAAGTCAGGCAGCATCCATGCCAGAGCCATCCGAAAAATTAAAGCGACACTCCGCAAGAACAGCATACTCGGTCAATTTTGCAGCTGTAACACCAATTCTTTGAAAACAATCAATGACTACACTATCGGAATCTGTGAGAAGGCTGATCAATAAATCCATGGGTGTAATCTTTTTTCTGGCATGAATGGAGCTTCGATCTTTGGCATCCCTGATCAATTCGATGACCTGATCAGAAAGAAACTCCCGATGCAGAAAAAGCTTGGCATGTTCGGGAGTTTTATCTTGATGAAACAACTCTTGGAATTGGATGGATAACTGGTTTAAATCAGCCTTTAAGCTTTGCCCCCAGGCAATAATGCCTGGATCGGGGAAACTTAAAAGGCCCATGAAAAGGTGGGGGGTACGAATATTATCTGAACGGGTAGCAACAGCGTGTTTGATGGATTCTGAAAGCACAGTCATCGCATCAGATGAAAAAAGCGAAAGAGATAACTTCCCATTATTTTCAAAGACATCATCCATGACGCCTCCATTTTTTTAATTAAAAGACCAAGGGTAAGAAGCCAAGGGAAGGATTATGCAAGGAAGGTAAAAGTAAAGCAAGGCAGGCCTTGAAAAGGGGTCCAAAAGCTTCATGCCTTTCACCTATTCAACCTGTTTTGCCATTGCTTAGCAGTCTCCAAAGGAAGGAGATCCAAGTTTTCCAGCAATGTGAGATTCAACTCTTCCAAGGAATCGGCCCTGATAGTTAAATGCCCAAGTTTACGGCCTGCGCGGGGTTCCTTACCGTAATCATGTAAATGAGCGCCTGGTATCTTTAGCACTTTAATGGCATCGGGCATAGAGCCAATGATATTGATCATTGCAGAAAAACCACGGGGTTTGGGATCGCCTAAAGGCAAACCCGCAACAGCACGAATATGATTTTCAAACTGGCTTGTTTCAGCGCCTTCAATAGTCCAATGCCCGCTGTTATGAACCCTTGGTGCCATCTCGTTGGCTATAAGCTTGCCCTCTTTTTCAAAAAACTCAACCGCAAGAATGCCAACATAATCAAGGGCTTGAAGAATTCTGCCTACTTGAGCAGATGCTTGAAGATTAAGGTCGGTGTTATGAACCAGAGCGGGCGCAAGAGAAAGACGCAAAATCCCCTGATGATGAAAATTTTCTACAAGCGGGTAAAAAAAAGTTGCGCCATCAGTACCGCGAACAGCAATGCAAGAAAGTTCACGATCGAATTGAACAAACCCCTCTGCGATGATATTCTTCTGCCCTAATTCTTTGAATGCTGTAATTGCATCTTCAAGCGATTTAACCAAGAACTGCCCTTTACCATCGTAGCCCAATCTTCTGGTTTTAAGAATCAAAGGTAGTTTAAGAACAGTAATGGCTTGTTCCAAGGAGGGCAGATCATCAACCGGGTAAAAAGGAGCAGTGTCGATACCATGCTGATTAAAGAACTGCTTTTCCAAAAGTCGATCTTGGCTTGATTCCAAGGCTATTGGAGGAGGGAAAACGCTGCGAGTTTGCGCCAACTTCCTCACAACTGAAACTGGAATGTTTTCAAATTCATAAGTGATCAGGTCGGAAGATTCTGCCAATTTCTGAAGTGCGGTTGCATCTTCAAAAGGGGCAACAATCTGCTCACCCAACAAGGAAGCAGGGGAAGAATGCGAAGGATCCACATAGAGAAACTTAAACCCCAGTGGAATTCCTGCAAGTGCCAACATTCGAGCAAGCTGGCCTGCGCCTAATACTCCAATTGTTTTCATAATTAAGACCTAGGATCTGGATGATCAAGAACTTCTTTGCTCTGATTTATTCGCCATGCTCGAAGGGCTTCGCGCACCACTGCATTTTCATTCCCAACAATCGAGCAGGCAAGCAATGCTGCGTTGATAGCACCGGCCTTACCTATAGCAAGTGTGCCAACGGGTACTCCGCCCGGCATTTGCACGATCGAAAGCAATGAATCCATGCCTTTAAGTATTTTTGATTCGATTGGAACGCCTAATACGGGAAGAATGGTCCAGGCAGAAACCATACCGGGCAGATGAGCAGCACCGCCTGCGCCTGCAATAATAACCTTTAATCCCCTGCCCTCCGCACTTGTAGAGTAATCACGAAGGAGATCGGGGGTACGATGAGCGGAAACCACCTTTACCTCGGATGCAACTTTAAGTTTGTCGAGAACTTCGACAACATGCTGCATGGTTTCCCAATCAGATTTGGATCCCATGATGACGCCAATAACTGGTGGCATGAATCACCTCAAAAAAAGGTTAATGTTTCTAATGAATGGTTTATCCGAAAAAACCGGAAGAGGCCAGCAATCAGCGAGAAAAAAAAGCCATCAGAGTTAAAATCGAGCCAACTGCCGGGTTAAAAATCCATCAAGCCCGCCAAGGCTTTCCAAGCACCAGCGCTGATGATCCGCCTTGGGATTCTCTTTAATCAACATCTTTCGATGGGCAAGGATTTCTGGTATTTCCCGCATAAAACTCAGCTTTCCCATTAAGAATGGGAGTAAGGTTCCCTCGGTGCCCCTACGCCAAGCTTTTGCAAGCAGGGCTAGCAAATGCAATGGAAGGGTACGCCATAATAGTTGGCAGGGAATATTCCTCCAATAAACTCTTTCTTCATTAAGCGATTGCCTTTCAAGCAACTTTCGGTTCAAGCTGGGTTTGCCGTAGGACGAAGAAACGCGATGAAGCACCTTGGAACAGGGTTGAAAAACAACATCATACCCTGCCCAATGTAATCTGAAGGAAAGGTCGACATCTTCAAAGTAAGCGCCAAAAGATTCTGGGTAGGCGCCAACCTTTAGAAAAACTTCGCGCCTGTAAAAGGCACTACTGCCACTAGCACCAAACACACGGCCGGGAACCATCCACTTTTCTGCAATGAGCTGTCCATTCCCGCGCTTGGTTGCAACGCCTGATGCAAAGTAAGCATCGCCTGCACTATCGATAACCGCGCTGCCCTCGATAGCCCCGGGCCAACGCAAAACCAATGGTGCAACCGCAGCAACTTTAGGATCATCAAAAGCATCAAGAGCCATTTCCGCCCAACCGGCGCAGACTTCAGTATCATCGTTAAGCAACTCGACAATATCATGAATTGCGGCTTGAACTCCGAGATTTGCAGCCTTAGCGAAACCAACTCTTTTAGGAGTGCGAATTACTTTGACACCTTTGAATTTTCTAGCAACTTCACTAATGCACATGTTTTCGGAGGCATCATCAACGACAATGATTTCGGTGCTAAGGGGGGCGTTTCTGCGCAAAGAAGCCAGGCATCTTGCGAGCAAGTCGGGTCTGGAATAACTGGGAATAATCACGGATAGGTTGTGCAAATTCAGACCTCTGAAAAGATTACGCTGAAGGTTCCGCCAAGGCCGCAAGAAACTCTACCCTTGCCTTGTTTAAGCTACCCGAAGACATCAGTTTGGAGTATCGAGCCAGCCTGTCGTACCATTTGACTGCGCGGGAATCGCCCAGAAATCGCGCCCAAATACCCATCACAAACGCTTCACAGCGAATCACCCTGCACATCCATTTTGATTCGCTTTTGCTCCAATGCTTCCGGGCATAAGTCATCAAAGCCTGGCGTGTGATCACCCGTAATCGAGGTGGAACTCTGCGAACATGAATCGGGGCATGATGAACCACCGCAAGCGAAGGTTCATAGCAAACATCATAACCAGCCTTTGCAATGCGCTTACAAAGGTCAACATCTTCGTAGTAGAGGAAATAATCCGTGTCAAACTTTTTCAATTTCTCAATGCAAGCTCTTTGCGCCAGCATGCAACAACCAGTGATCCAATCCACCTTTTGCGCTTCATTATTGTTGTTAAGGTTATACTTGCGCCATGCTCTCGGCAGAAACTTGCGTGCCAAGGTTCCCATAAAGGTGGGGAAAGGCCCAGTCGAACCCTGCACACTACCATCGGGATTTCTCAAACCAAAACCAATGACACCAACTTTACTTTGATGCAGGTTATTGGCATTCAAATACGAATTAATGTTATCTAGGAAGTTGTTTTCAGGCGTGATATCAGGGTTGAGGATTAAGACCCAGTCGCCACTCGATAGCTTGCATCCTTCATTAACTGCGCAGGAAAAACCTCGATTTTTGGTCCACCTTCTTAGCGAAACATAAGGCTTGGAACGCAGTCTGCGAATCGCAGGGTGATAAGAGGAATTGTTATCGATAACTATGATTTCTGCATGGCCATTTCGAACCAATTCGCATTGCCCCAACTTGCGCACCAACTGCTCTGTGTATTTCCATTGGCGATAATTAACTATCACCACCGAGAGTTTGATTGGATTGGATTGTTTGACAATCAAGCTAGCGGGAAGTTGTTTGACTTCCAAACTTGGCTGCAACAAAAGTAACGAGCTTTCAGGATCTGGCATCTTGCCCCATTTCTCTCTCAAACCTTCCGTGGTTTTTGAGTTTAAACAGCATAAACAAAGAGGGCAATCCCGGGCAATGCCACTCCCCTGCCCCTAATCACTCATCATCCCTGTAATCACCATAATCTGTTGCCCCTATTTGACTTACATCACTCAAAAGAGTAGGAAGGAAGGGAAATAGCCAAGCTTTTTTCGCAGCATCGAGTTTCCCGCCATATTCAGAAATCTCAAAGGCTTCGATCAATTGGGTTTTTTCGCCCTTCTCCAGCCCATAAGTTTGGATCACTAAATCGCGAAATCGGTCAGCATAGGGTTTGATCCATTCCACCATCGCCTTTTGAAGCCATGCCTTTCGATCATTGCAATTTTCAGGCAGGGCATCGAAAAACACTCCGTTATAGGGGAGCCATTCGTAGAACTGCGAAATATGACAATCCAGCATGCTCATGATGGAATCAAAAACAGGTTCAACATCCACAACAATATCAGCATGAAAAGGAATTGGTTTGCGAAAATCATCTGCAAAATATCCAAAGACGGGATTAGCTCGCAGGTGTGGCGTATCAGGGCAAACCGCGGGAACTGTAACCATATAAGCAGCATCTTGCACCAATATCGAAGTGTAACGATGGTCGGGGTGATAATCGTTGGGCCGGTGAGTCAGAACCAGATCGGGTTTAAAATTGCGTATCAGTCTGATGATTTGATGCCTGGCTTCCAAGGTTGGCATTAATGCACCATCAGTAAAATCAAGCACCCTGTATTCGGTACCTATAACCTTGCCAGCAGCGGCTGCCTCTGCTTTCCTACGCTGGGCCAACTCGGGCCCTTTCATGGTTTGGTGCCCACCACTACCATCCGTCACGCTTATAAGAAGCACTTCGCAGCCATGCTTACGCCAAAGAGCGGAAGTACCGCCCACTTTAATATCTACATCATCGGGGTGAGCGCCAATTGCAAGAATTCTTGGAGAAGCCATAATTAATGTCCTTTAGCTAAATAAACTAGTTAAAGAAAAAATATACTCTGAGCGAAGTACAATTTCCATCAATTGCATGGAAGATTCAGGCTAAATTCCCCTTGGGTTCATTGAAATTATGATTTTATTCTTAATAGTGGGGGTTAAAGTGACCGTCAAGCTTTGACATTTTCTACCTTAAATCCTCATTTATTGGTTCTTTGTTTCTTTATTTGGTGGCGTTGCCTTGGTACTATCATTACCTGCTGGTCGTCAAGGAAAGACGGCGTGGTTGGAGAAGTTTCTCTCAATTCGCGAAGGTTGGAGCCCAATTCCCAAGCATTTTGTGGTCGCAATGATTTGTATTGGGAGATTCTCTATTGGCTTTTCCGATGACCTTATTGTTTGCATTGACTCTCTTTTCGAGTGCGACATTACTGTTTTTAGTGCAACCCATGGTAGGAAAAATACTTCTGCCTTATTTGGGCGGAACACCTTCTGTCTGGAATACCTGCATGGTATTTTTCCAGGCAGCGTTATTAGGTGGCTACACTTATGCTCATTGGCTCACGAAAAACAGGCCGTTTAAATCGCAGATTTTCATTCATGGCATCGTGCTCGGTGTTGCTTTTTTGCCCCTAGCAATCATGCGTTTCGATGCGGGGATTCTTGCAAGAACTATTTTGCCACCGCCAACTTCAAGTAACCCTGCCCTTTGGTTGCTCTTTGTTTTGACCTTGGTTGCAGGGCTACCGTTCTTTGCAGTTTCGACTTCAGCACCATTGCTTCAGAAATGGTTTTCAACCTCGGATCACCCTGATGCCAAGGATCCCTATTTTCTTTACGGGGCAAGTAATCTAGGTAGTATGATAGGTTTGTTGATTTACCCTTTTGTAATTGAACCAAAAATTGGCGTTGCAACTCAGGCTGTGCTTTGGGTGTTTGGTTATGCAGGCCTTATAGGGATGACTGTTCTTTGTGCAATGATGGCATCGAAGCGGCAAGTTTCAGAAAACACCAAACGCAACACCGTTGCAGATCCATCCCCAAGCAACTTCACAAGATTTAGATGGGTGGCACTCGCCTTCATTCCATCCAGCTTGATGCTGGGCACCACCACTTATCTCACTACCGACATTGCTGCAATTCCTTTGCTTTGGATTCTACCTTTAAGCCTTTATATTCTCAGTTTCATTCTCGTATTTTCTCACATACCCGCTTCTATTTACCTTATATTTGTAATCAGCATGCCAATTATATGGCTTGCTAAAACTGCAAATCTTCCAGAATGGCAGGGCTTTGGCTTCGAAGCTCTGACAAGTTGGCTCGATGACACAGCAAGGGCGCTTAAAAAAGACACCTCCGTTTCTTTCTTCCAGATTACTTACACTTTGCTTACCGTGATGTTTGTCGGGCTATTTTTCAAATCCCACAATCGCATCCGCATGGGTATGGTTTTAGTCACCCCGATTCTGTTTTTGTTTGTCGTCTTTATGCATCAGATTAAAACCGCTCTCGACCTTCGGGAAGTGGAAATCATCGGCATCCATCTTGCACTGCTTTTCGTAACCGCAATGTTGACTCATGGCGAATTGGCAAGAACCAGACCCCCTGCATCGCACCTAACCGAGTTTTATCTTTTGATGTCGTTAGGCGGGGTACTTGGGGGCATTTTTAATGCGCTTATTTCTCCAAGCATATTCCCACGCATTCTTGAATACCCACTGGTTGCAGCCTTCGCTTTAATTTTACTTCCAGGCTTTTCTTTACCCAACGCCATCAAATGGATTGCTGTTCCCATCCGAACCTTCAGCTTCCTCATTGGGTTTGTTGCGGTGGGAATACTTTTGGTTCAAAATTGCCTAGATCGAAGTTATGCACTCGAAAAAGCAAACAGCGCACCCGAGTTTGTTCGCAGCTTTGCCCGCATGATTGCAACGGGTTGCAATGATCGCACTAATCTTCTTTTTGAAGAGCGCAATTTCTTCGGCTGCTTCACGATTCAAAAATGGGAAAGCCCCACCACAGGCGAAATGTATCACACCATGTATCATGGCACCACCAACCACGGTATGCAATGTGTCGAACCTGCTGAAAGGCGCATCGATACCCTCACCTATTTCCATAAAGTTGGGGCAATCGGCCAACTTTTTGAAGCTGTTGAAAAAAAGAAGAATGGCGCACCCGTTAACATGGGCGTTCTTGGAGTTGGCACCGGCACTCTTGCTGCATACTCCAAAAAGGGCTGGGGCCTCACCATGTACGAAATCGACCCCGCAGTGGTTAAATCTTCCATCGACCGATCTGATTATTTTTCTTTCGTTAACGATGCAAAAAACCGGGGCGTCAATGTCGATATCATTCTCGGTGATGGCAGATTACAATTCCTAAAAGCACCCGATGCATCTTACGATCTTATTTTCATGGATGCATTTACTTCAGATGCAGTTCCTGTGCATCTATTAACCCGCGAAGCATTTGATATCTACCTTAAGAAACTTGCACCAGGCGGGATCATCGTCCTTAATATTGCCAACCGATATCTAAACTTTGAACATGTTCTGGGCAACATGACCGAAGATCGAAATATCGTAGGCATGATTCAAGGGGGATATGAAGTCCGAGAGATAGATAAGTATGGCACCAATTGGGTGGTGATGGCTCGTAAAACAGAGGATTTTGGCGTTCTACCCGAACTTAAAGCAGAGCTTAAGACCGATTCCGAAGATTGGGTAGAAACATGGAGAAAGATTGAATCCAATCCCAAACTTGGAGTTTGGACCGACGATTATTCGAATTTGCCAAGCATATTCAAATGGAGTCGATAGACTAATAACTATTATACTTTTTTAGCTAGGAGAAAGACCTTGTCTCCCTTCCAGATCAACATGTTAGCAGCCTATGCATTTACACTATTCAGTAGTGCAACGCTATTATTTCTTGTGCAACCCATGATCGGGAAAATGATTCTTCCCCTTCTAGGAGGCACCCCTGCAGTATGGAATACCTGCATGGTTTTCTTCCAGGCACTGCTTCTTGCTGGATATGGGTATGCCCACCTTTCCACAACTTTTCTCGGCGTTCGAAAGCAAGCTTTAGTGCACATGGGGGTCATGCTTTTACCCATTTTGTTTTTCCCGATAGCAATCAATAAAACCTTCCTTGAAGGTGGCGAAGACAACCCTATCTCTGGCCTCCTTTTGCTTCTCTTCACCTCGGTGGGGATTCCCTTCTTCGTTGTCTCCAGTAGCGCACCCATCCTTCAAAAATGGTTTTCCAGCACCGATCACCCTGCTGCGAAAGACCCCTACTTTCTTTACGGTGCCAGTAATCTCGGCAGTATGCTTTCCTTGGTTGGGTATCCTTTATTCGTCGAACCTTACTTGCTGCTAGCAGACCAGAAAAAGTATTGGGCTGTAGGCTATGGATTTTTAATGCTACTCACAGCATTAAGCGGCTGGCTCATGTACAAATGCGCCCCTGCTGAAGTTTCAACCTCGATCAATCTAGAATCCGAAGATGAAGCAGAAAAAGTTTCATGGGGTCGTAGGGGTTGGTGGGTTCTTCTTGGAGCGGTTCCATCCAGCTTGATGTTGGGCGCAACCACTTACATGACCACGGATATTGCAGCTATCCCCTTACTTTGGGTGCTTCCTTTAGGTTTATACCTCTTGAGTTTTATCATTGTGTTTTCGCGAGTGCCTGAATGGGTTCACTCTTCGATGATAGTTGCAACCCCCATGCTTGCACTTCTATTGGTGTTCATGATGCTTTCAGAAATCAGACCACCCAAAGTTTACTACACAGTAGCAATCCATCTAGCATGCTTGTTCACTGTTTCCATGGTTTGCCATGGGGAACTTGCAAGAAATCGCCCCTCCACCAAATACCTGACCGAGTACTTCCTATGGATGTCGTTTGGTGGCGTGGTAGGCGGGCTTTTCAACGGCCTTCTCGCACCTATCGTCTTTTACGGTATTGTAGAATATCAGCTTATCCTTATGGGTACCTGCTTCATACTTCCCCCGCTTTTCATCAGCAAGCCCAACAAATGGAACAACCTTGCTGATCTTAGCCTCGCTTTGCTTTTTATCATTGGTGGCGGGGTGCTCATCTACTTAAGAACGAAGGATAACGACATCCAATACGATATCTTGAAAAGCACCAACAATTGGAAATGGCATGCAAGTATCGTTGGCATCTTTCTTATTTATGGTGTTTATTACATATTCAAAGAAAGAGCCCAACGGCTCGAGCGGGCCTTGGATGTTGTTCTCCCACTCGCTTTAGCTTTTCTCTCTTTTGGTCTTATCTGGGGCCTTTTTTCAGACACCCTATGGCCTAGAGTCAAAGGCTTGGCTGGTTGGATCGGCTTAAAGCCTGCCCAAACTCTTGCTATTCTTACTTATGGTGTGCCCACGGTTCTTTGCTACACCTTTGTCGAGCGACCTTTCCGCTTTGGCCTAAGTGTTGGCGCTATTTTACTCGCCTCCGGGTTCAACACTCTTTTTGACACCACTGTTTCCTATCAAGATCGAAGCTTCTTTGGTGTCCTAAAAGTCGAGAACGACCGCTTCTTCCGCAGGCTCGTTCATGGTACAACCTTGCACGGCAAGCAATTCCTGGATCCAGATGGCCATGGTATTCCTCTAACTTATTACCATGAAACTGGCCCCATTGGCCATGTGATGGCTGCGTACAATGTGCCTGACAAAGATAATAAATACCCTAATTGCGCATTCATTGGTTTGGGTACGGGCACCATGGCGGCATATGCAAATAAAGGCCAGCATGTAACTTTCTACGACATCGATCCCGTGGTTAAACGCATTGCTTTTGATAACGACAAATACTTCACCTTCGTTGAAGATGCCCGCACAAAAGGCGCAAAGGTTGATCTTATCTTGGGGGATGCCCGCCTGACCATGGAAAGGCAGGATCTTACCGAGGAAGAAAAATACAAAATCATCGTGGTCGATGCTTTTAGTTCTGATGCGATCCCAATCCACTTGATAACTCGTGAAGCACTGAAAATGTACCTCACGAAAATCACTCCCGATGGTTTGATTTGCTTTCATATTTCCAACCGCTACCTTGATCTCAAGCCTGTGCTTGCAAATCTTGCCCGGGCGGAAGACCTGAAGACGCTTTATTTCAGTGATGATGATGAAGCAGAAGCAGGCAAAGCTCGTTCAACCTGGGTGGTGTTGGCAAACAACCAGAAGGCACTTTCACGATTGCTTACCAAAGAAAACCTGAAGCCGATTCAAACTGAATGGGATAGGCCTCTTAAAATGCTTTCAGGAATGTCTTGGGAGCAAAGCCCCGGACCTGGTTCTTTTGCCCTGATGCTTTTGGGTGCGTTAAAGAACACCGATGCCCCTTGGGAACCTGTAAAAACGCGCGATGATGTGGGTGTTTGGAGCGATGACTACTCCAATCTTCTCAGCGTATTCATGTGGTAAAGCAACCGCCATCAAACAAAAAAGCCTCGCCCGAACTTCTAGTTCAGGCGAGGCTTTTTATTTCAACTCTTTCTACCATTCAATTTGCTGCCCCAAGCCTTCTGCTTTAGCTTTCTGAAACACTTTCAATCCCACTGCAAGATCTTCGATACCCAACCCTAGCGACTTGAATAATGTGATTTCCGCAGTTTCAACTCGGCCTTTGTAACGGCCACCAATGATTGGGCCCAACTCGCGAACTTCCCCCCACTTTAAAGATCCATCTTCAAAGCCCTTTTGAAAATCTCCTGCCTCTATTCTGCATTGATCACGGCTATCTACCACGATCCTACTGAACTTCTGCACTGCTTCCGGGGTTAGCTCTGCCTTGCCCATGAAGTTGGATCCTATTGCGTTTACATGCATCCCTTCCTTGAGCCATTCTGCTTTAAAAAATGGATCTCTTGCGGAAGTCGCAGTCACCAAAATATCCTTATCCTTAGCGACCTCATCTGGGTTTGCAAGCGGGGTAACTTCAACGCCACAAACCTCAGTCATCTCTTTGGCGAAGGCATTGCGATGTTCTTCATTGGGGCTGAATACATCAACCTTGGTGATGGTGCGAACCTTGCACATTGCTATAAGCTGGGTTCGGGCCTGCTTGCCACTACCAAAAATCCCCACCCGCGATGCATCTGGATTAGCAAGATACTTCGTTGCAACACCGCTGGCAGCGCCTGTTCTTACCTGCCCAAGATAATCAGCCTGCATTAAGCTAAGCAGATCTCCGGTTTTGCCATCAAACAAGGTGAAGAGAAACTGAGCATTACCTTTTCTGGTGGTCGCATAAACTTTGGAACCCATGCCGCCCAAAGTTTTTGCGGATGCCCCCATGGTATGAAGCACGCCGTGATCGGTTACCACTCTGGCACGGTTTATATTCATTGCTTCTTCAATACCAAGCTTTTTCAGCCCGATTTCTACCCCTTCCATTGCCATTTCCATGGTCAACACTTTACGAACATCATCTTCTCTAAGCATAAGTACAGGCATGACGAAATCTCCATGGGGCAATCTTAGGGGCAATTAAACGGCTGTTTTCAGCCAATCCTGAAGCTTATCAAGGCCTGCTTCCAAAACTTCTTTGCTAGTGGCATAAGAAAGTCTGGCATAGCCCTCCGCGCCAAAAGCGGAACCTTGAACCAAGTTTACATGGGCTTGTT
>Ga0214919_10005378_pt1 | contig 18223 bp, 15 predicted proteins | sample LL1503_MetaG_FD_177994 | JGI IMG/M metagenome (GOLD analysis project Ga0214919, IMG submission 177994) | Freshwater microbial communities from Lake Lanier, Atlanta, Georgia, United States - LL-1503 | ecosystem: Environmental > Aquatic > Freshwater > Lake | place: USA: Georgia | collected...
ACATCGATTGTTTTTGATACAATTAAAGAACATTTTAAAAATAAAAATGTTTTAGTTGTAGCACATCAATGTACTGAGGGAGTATTTGATAAAATTATAAAAATTTAATATATATATTTTTAATAATATAATAAATGAACAAATCGCATATTATTTCACTATCATCTACTTTTCTATTTTTAGTATTAGGAATTACTTTTGCTATTTTGAAATCAAATAACGACGAATATCTTAAATCAAATCCTGATATTAAAAATAATAATTCAGGTACCTATTTAGGATTAAGTATAACATTCTTTGTTTTCTTTTTAATTTCATTATGTTTTACTGTTTTATTACTTATTTCACCAAAAGATAAAAATATTTTGACACCTATATTGGAACCTTTAATGAACGGGTTTGGATATGGAACACCACCTAATGAAATATCAGATGATAAAACCCCAACACCGTTAAAATTAGGTAAAAAAATACTTCAAGAACAACGAGAACGAGAAAGTAAAATTTCCGAATTTCCTCGTTTCAACCTATAATTTTTAAATTTTTAAAATTTAAAAATGTTTTTACTTTTTAACAGTAACAATGTCGTTTAAATCTTCCTCTACATAGTCATATTTTTTATACCACTCTTTTCCTAAAACATTCTCCATAATACATTTTTCATTTTCTGTAAGCATACTTGGATGTAATCCAGATTTTAAACTTTCACAAATATATGATGCAGCATCAGTTAAAAATAGAGGAATATTATTTTTATCAGTCACACCAGCTGTTTCGAAATTTATTTCACCAAACATTGATTCTCCAATTTTTTTATAATGTTCAAGTTCGTCGTGAGACATTGAATTTAAAGCTGACGTTATCATTGAATTATTCCATAAAGAATTTTCTTTTTCCTTTTTTCTTTCTTTTAGCTCTTTGTTTAAAATTTGTTGTTCCATTTTTGTTATTTATATTGTACATTATCTTTAAACCTTTTTTTTATAAACTTTTTTGTTTAAGAAAATATATAATCGCTATATTTAAAATATGATTTTTAAACAAAATGTCTTTTATTTATTTTTAGTTGTATTCATAGGATTTATTTTATACAAGTTATATAATTATTATTCAAAATCGTCAAAAATTAAAAAAGAATGTACAATTATCGTATCCATTACAACATCCCCAAGAAGAATCAAATTAATGAAAAATACTCTAGATTCTATATTAAATCAAACACATCCGCCTGACTTAATTAGAATAAATATTCCAAAACAATTCAAAAGAACAGGTCAGTATTATGATATACCAAAATTTATAAAAAATAATGATAAAATTCAAATTTTTCAATACGAAGAAGATTATGGTCCAATAATGAAACTTTTACCTACTCTATTAGACTACTCTGAACATCCAAATGCTAATATAATTTATGTAGATGACGATGTACTAATGCTACCACATACAATCGAAACATTTATAAAGTATATTAATATAAATCCAAATCTTGTGTACTGTTTATCTGGATTTGATTTTAAGGGAAATAATAACTGGGTAAGAAATAACGATAAACCTTGTTATGTAAATGTACCTGAAGGATATATGTCTGTTTGTCTTAGCAATGCTGTTATTAAAAAAATTAAAAAAAAATCTTCAATACAAGATTACTATAACTTTTTTTCAAAAAATGAATATTGTTTCACAAGTGATGATTTGATGATTGGAAATTTCTTAGCAATGAATAATATTTCTATCTATAAAATTCACGATTATAAAGCAAATTTTAATCTATGGTGGAAATCCGGATGTGAATTACAATATGGAAAATCTGGTGATGGTATCATGCACTTAGGACAAGACCAACATTTCACTAGATATAATAAAGCATTTCAGTATTTAATTAAAAATAACATGAATTTTTTATTGTCTAATACGTAACTTCATTCTTAATTCATCTTTAATAAATCGTTCAATATTTTCTAATTTCACTGTATATGGAACTTCTATTAAAATTATATTTTGATCCTTACACATTCTTCTTTTCATATCATCACGATATTTTTGATTTAAAAATGCTTCGTAATTCTTATGAAAAAAAGGAACATACTTATAATGCTGTTGACCATTCATTTCCACCGCGATTTGTAGCTCTTCGTTATAACAATCCAATTCTAAGTTGAAATGTCCACCTGTTACAGGATTATTTAAAAAATTAGGTCTTGCTTTATTAAACGGCTTATTGAAAATTTTTTCTAGTACTCTTCTACATTCTATTTCACCTTTACTATCCGGTCTAGAAAAACTATTATTTATTTTAGAATTATTTTTATCAAAACTTGAATCGTAAAAATAATTTGTTGACCAGCTACCCTTTTCTCCATTATATTTTCTATACATTGAAAACAAAAATAGGAATATTATACATATAACAAATATTAATTCAAAGCTATAATCTTTTAACAAATCTATTCCGTTTTTCATATCATTCAATTTTTTAATACTGTTACCCATTTTTATTGTATCAAACATTTTTTTATTCTTCTTCAAAATTTTTACGACAAACTGGACATGTTGTTCTATAAGTTGACCATTCTTTTATACATTTTGTATGAAATAAATGTTGACACTTTGAAAATGATACATCATCATCTTCACTAAAATCCTCTAAACATATACAACAATCCTTTTCTTTTTTTTCTAAATTTTTATATTTAAAACTATCTATTTCTATTTCTTCATTTATTTTTTCAACACTACCACTTGATTGCTCAATAAAACTTTCATTTAATATACTTTCAAATGGATCAACTATTCTATCAATTATTCTATCTAAAAATGAGTCATTTAATAATCTCATATTATTAGATATTCTTTCCGGAACAGACGATGAATATCTAAAATTCATATCAACTGACTGAGGAATAAAAATTGATCTTGTTGTGTAATAAGAAGAAGTTGAAACATGAGGCGAAGTTCTATTTATACGCGATGATGTTATATAATTCAATAAAACTTCATTAAAAATTCTATTTACACTTGAAAAATTATTATCATCTTCTTCGTCATATTCGACATCATCAAATTCTATAAAATTTACATCCATTGATTCTTCCATTGATTCTTCTTTATTTTCTTCGTCATCAGACATTTTTTATATTATATAATTTATTATTAAAAAGATGTTTTTTAAATTATAAATATCTTTTTCACTTCTTTTTTTATTATTAAATCTCAAAAATTGAACGCGCTTCATTTAAAGCCATCTTATCAACTTTTTCGTTATATTCGTTACCTGAATGACCTTTTACCCATTCAAACTCTATATTCTTATCAAAAGATACTTTTTCATATTCATTCCATAAATCTTGATTTGCTTTTCTTTTCCATTTTCCTATTGCACAATTTATGACATATAGACTATCGCTGTAAATTTTACATCTTTCTTTTGATTTAATAAATCTAAGTCCTTCTATAACTGCTTGTAGTTCCATTTTATTATTAGTTGTACTTTTTTCACCATCACTCATATGAATTTCACGATCTTTATCAATAAATATAAATGCCCAACCACCTGGACCCCCTGGATTTTTTAAACAACTACCATCTGTAAATAAAATACTCATTGTTTAACAACTTCTTAATATGCAAACGTAAATAAAGTTTATTTTTCAATTTTTTAAAATCAAAAAAAAAGACTTTGAAAATATTCTTATCATATAAAAATCCAAATTAGTTCTAAAAAAATGATTTTTTTTAGTTTTTTTCGATTTATTTTCAAAAATGTCAAGTCTTTACGTGTGTACAAACGGAAATGAACAATGTTTTTGCCAAGAATGTGATTATGATGACGATAGCGAAGAAGACTATGAAGATGACGAATGCAACTGCTCATGTTGTACATGCACAGACATTGAAGATATACAAAGAAGAAAGGATGTATTTAAAAAAATATCCGATTTCTTTCAACTACCTTTATTATATTCAAATATGAATATTACATATTTTTATAATACCAATTCTATACTAGATTACAAATATGCTGAAAACAATAAACCCACAGATCAAGAAATATCGGATATATTAAACAAATATATAAATGAAATGGTATACGAAAAAGATATTGTAATTAAAAAAATCAAAATAATGATTTTTTTTCAAATAATAATTCTTCCAAACATTAGAAAATATATAACCGCGAATAACAATTTTTTTGATATAGTTAGTAATAAATTCAAAGAATTTTCTGAAGATAAAGAAAAGTCATTTGCTTCATTTATAGAACAATTTAATTTCTGTGTATAAAAACTTTAAGTTAATTTAAATACATCTTTTTATATATAAAAAAAGTAAATGCAGTTTTTATATTTTATTTATTTAGCTTTATTTAATACCGTTAGCAGCAGTTCATTTTCTCCTTATAATTTCCGTTTTGCTTTCAACACCAATAACAAAATGACTATTTCTTGGTCTACAAAGAGTTTGTATGAATTTAAACCAATTATTTTATATGGTAAATATTCATATAAATTAAATTTACTTGCAGAAGGTGATTCCTTTCAATATCACTATTCCTCAGTACATCATCATGTTTCAACAAATTCTCTTGAATATGAAAAATTATACTTTTTTTCAGTTGGTGACGGTATTACAATGTCACAAGTGAAAAATTTTACATCAGCTCCTGGAATTACACTCAATAAATTTAAAAATATTGCAATTTACGGTGACATGGGCGTTGAAAACTCAAATAATACAATACATCGTCTTAAAAATAAGAATGATATTGATTTTTTTATACACATGGGTGATATTTCATATGCAGATGACAAAGGATCGTTGTTTGGAAGTAATCCTGTATATGAAAGCACATACGATAAATTCCAAGAAATGATAACATTTAATAAACCTTACATGGTTTGTCCTGGAAATCATGATATTTCATGTCATTCTTTGTCAGATTTTGGTTGCAATTCAAGTTTTTTAAATTTCACAGCTTTTAATTCTCGTTTTAAAATGCCATCGAATGGCTCGAAAAATATGTGGTATAGTTTTAATTTTGGACCTATTCATTTTGTCTCTATAAATACAGAAACTGATTACTCTGGCGCACCTACTACACCTCATACAATTTTAGGTTCTGGAGCAGGTGGAGGTTTTGGTAATCAGTTAAAATGGTTGGAAAATGATTTATCATCAGTTAATAGAACAGAAAGACCGTGGATAATTGTTTACGGACATCGACCTATGTATAGTAAAAATATAATCGATATTCCTTTTAATATGAAAAATAGAATTCGTAATGCTTTTGAAAACATACTTTTAAAATATAATGTCAATATTTATTTCTCAGGTCACATTCATGCATACGAAAGAATGACTAAAGTAAAAAACGGTAAAAAAGACAAAAATGGAATTTATCATATTATATCAGGAGCTGCAGGATGTCAGGAAAAACCTTATAATGACGATTATTTAAAACATGATTATACCGAGTATTACAACTATAAAGATTTTGGATATGGAATACTAACTATTTTTAACAATAATACTTTAGTTTGGAAATATTATAGAAGCTCAGATGGAATTTTGCTTGATTATTTTAATTTTTAAATTAAACTGTAATTTAAAAATAAACCTAAAAGTTATTATATATAGAAGATGGAAAAAGGAAATTGCGATATTTGTGATTCAAGGAAAATTTTTTTTTATGAAAACAAAGAATTTAATATTGATGAGTACAAAAGTGAATTAGAATTTTACAAAGATAAGAAGATTTTTTGTAAAAATGGACATGAATTGATATATGTTAATTCTAAAACAATAAAACCTCATTTACGTCATTGTAACACAAGTATAAATAATCCCATAACTGATTGGCATGGAAAATGGCAATCACATTTCGATAAAAAAGAAATTTTGTATAAAAATCCCCAGCAAATATCAAAAAGACGTTCTGACGCTGATCTTGATGATAAAGTTATAGAATTTCAGCATTCTAGAATTTCTAAAGAAGAAGTTAATAACCGAAAAAATGATTATACAATTGTGAATAATAAACCAATTTTTTGGATTGTACATGGAGAAGATTCAATTAATGTTGAATATTTTAAGAATAGAGTTTTTTTAGAATTTTTAGGTGAATTTTGGAAATATGAAAGTTTTATTGATTACAATTTCATTTTCATTGATATTAAGGGTAAAATTTTTAAGATAAATCCAAAAAAAATCAAATGTAATATGATAGACGTGGAATATCCTAAATCTAAAGAAGATTTTATAAAATATTTACATGATAATAATAATATTTGGAATGATATTGAACCAGACCAATGCACTTTATTTATTGAACAAAAGGGGGCCGGAAACGGAAAAACTTATGGTATTATTAATATGATTGAAAATGATGACTATCAACATTATGATGTATTTATTTATCTATCAAAAGCTCATACTGCAAAGTACACAATTTATAACGAACTTAAAGATCAAGTAGAAGAGTCGGATGAAAAAGGAGGGTTTAAAAATATTTGTGAGATAGATGTTTACAATGAAAAAGAAAAATATGTTGCACTCTATACAAACAAAAACAAAAAGAAAGTTCATATTTATATAGCAACTATTGACTCATTTTTTTATTGTATTGGAGATAAAAATAATGAATCATTTTACGACAAATTTGTAGGTATAGCTGAGTCTATAATAAATAATCACATAGAAACCTCTAAAAGCGGGTCAGTTAAATTTGCTAATAAAACTCTGCAGCTAAATAAAAGGACTCTTTTAATAATAGATGAATCTCAAGTGTTAAGCGATGTTTATGCAAAAGCTATAATTAAAATAATGAAAAATAATTATATTGATTGCTTTATATCGCAAGATTTATTACAAAGTACTGCATGCGAAGATAACATAGCCAGTTATTTTAAAGATAACTATGAATTTCCATATATTTTAATTAACAAAAAAGAACCTTCAAATATATGTAGGAGATTTAATAACCCGTACTTAATTAAATTTGTAAATCATATGATTGATTTCGACAAGTACAAACTACCTAAAATTAACCCATATAAAATAGAAGAAGTAGAGGATAGAAAAGCTTTGACATTTTATGAGACTCCTGTCGACTATGATAATGATGATTGTATACTATTTGATATTACTAAAAAACATATGGAAGAATATAAACGACTAGTTGATGAATATAATTCAGAACCTAAAGATTTTGGGCTCATAGTTTCTTTTACGAAACAAAATCCAATTGCCGAGTCACTCACAGGAATGATTAACGATTTTTGGAATGATAGAAAAGATAACAACAAATATAAAAGTTATGCCATTTTCCATAAATCAGAGGAAGGTTCGTCGATTAACCTTGATGAATCTAAGGATGCAACTAGAATTTATTCTATTCAAGCAAGTCAAGGAGACGGGAGAAAGCATGTTATGATTATACAATTATCGGAAAAATATTTAAAAAAATTTTGTAAAAATAACAAATCAATAGTTTATGATTCTTTAGAACATGTTGCATTTACGAGAATGACCAAAACTCTAAGTATTTCGTACACTTCCGATTATAAAGATAAAATTACTAAAAAAATACAAGATTTTGTTATAAAAGAAAATATCCATGACACTGGAATTGAGCCAGTTGCACTTAAAAGTATATCAAAAAAAATCGATTATAATAAATTAATTATGAAAAATTCTAACTCTTCAGATTTTGATATTTTATACAAAATTATTAAAAAATCATCTCTTTTGAAAAAACTTGAAACCGATGATGATAATGAAAGTAAAGACGATCGTATGTTGGTTGATTATGGTAACCATATTATAAGATATTCGTCTCTTGCAATAACTATTTACACTTATATTGTTAATCTAGATAAAGGTTCAGATAGAAAAGCTCAAATAAAAAGTATATTTTTAGCTATATGTGATACCAACATAGAAAAAGCAAAAACGTGGAAAGATTATTTAAGTGCTATAGATAAAAAGCGGATTGCATTATTACATATAACAAAAGGTGGGGATTATAATAAGTACTACAATATTATTTATGAAAATATGGAAAATATTATTAAAAAAATAAATGTATTTACAAAAAATGGTAGAGGAAACGATATTTCATTATGCCCATATGAATGTATAATTTTATCTCATATGTTAGATATTAAACAAAATGGTAGTTATTCTAATACTAGTTTGATTGATATATATAATGTCACGGACGTTTACATGAAATCTTATATAAAAAATGGTTTAAAAAATCACGAAACCTGTTCATGCAATCAAAATTTTGTTTATCATGGAAAAATTGACAGTGTACAATTAAAAAGTATTCAAAAATATTTATGTAATTTTTTTGAATTAACACAAATCGTTAAAGAAAGCATGGGTGTATTGTATGAAAAATTTCCATTAACAGATTGGAACATACATTATTCGTTTCCATATGATGATAATTCTACCGATTTAGATATTTATAGAAAATTTCAACTTATTGGGTACAATAATGAAAATGTAATAATAGTGTATATTAAACCCAATTTCAATACATTAAATAGAAATGAGATTTTATTACAAAGCATATATGATATCTATTTTATAAAAAATATGAACATGAATGATGATTGTAATGATAAAATTAAAAAGGTCAAAGGTAAAAAAATTACGACATGTGTTTTATCTCTAGGAAGCAAAACTCCATATTTTATAAACTGGGATGATGATGAAGGTTTCGATTTAATAGAGAAAAACAATAAAATAATTAAGGATAATATTAAAAAATATTTACATGAACATTATTCATCTGAAAATTATAAGATTAGATATTTTTATACATATTGGTTTAAAAAGAATGAAAAATGTTCAACAAAATTTTTAAAAATTTTAAGCAAAGAAAACGATTCAATACAGGTCAAATATATAAGTAATTTTTTTATTAATATGATAGCCGAAGTCGAAGATTGTTGTGATCCTGATGATAAAAATATAGAATATGAATATTGTCGTATTTTTGAAAAATATTATGACGAAAAACATTTCAATATTAAATTAGATAGCCGAATGAAAACATTTTTCAACAAAATTTTTAATTAAAGAACATCTCGTCTAATTACGGTTTAAAGACATACATCTTCATATAAAATATGAAAGAGAAACGAATGTCAAACCCAAAGAACTTCTGTGAAGAAGCTATGAAGTTAGATATACGATATGAATATTTAATAGAAGCAAAAATGTGTATTGGTGGTCAAAAATTAGCTCAAATGTTTATAGGAAAATCTATCAGAGGAGGTGGCGATTCATTATCATCTGCAACTATTGAAAGTTGGATTAATACTTTTATTTATGTTCAAAATAATCCAGATGAAGAAGATAAAGATCAATATTCTGCAAGGCGATTTGAACCAAGAGAATCATGGTACAAATATCTTGAAATTATAAAGAAACCAATAGATGATGCTATTGTAAACATGTGGAAAAATCTTTCTGCTAAAAAACTCGGAGACCAAGCTGAAATATATGGAATCACACTTGGGATAAGAAACGCAAAAGCTGTTTTAAATTTGCATCAAAGAATGTTAGATATGGTTGAAAGAAGAAGAACAAATATTTGGAATAAAGAAGTTGAAATTATTGACGGTTCTATAGATGATAAAATTAATTATAAATTTAAAAATGTACCTGAACTTAGAAGAATTTGCAAAGAACGTAATCTACAAAACGCTCACATTACTGATAAAGAAGGGTTAATTGAACTTTTAGAAAAAAATCCTTTTAATGCAGTGTATAATTTGGATATAAACAATATTTATACCATGACTCATCCAGAACTAAAAAGTTTAGCAAAAGAGAGAGGGTTCAATGAGTATAATAATGTGAGTAAAACAGATCTTTTAAAAATGCACGAAGAATATGAAATAGAATTGAAAAAAATCGAAGAAGAAAAAGAAAGAGAAAATGAGAATTATTCCGAAGGTGTATCGGAAAGTAAAGAAAATGAAAAAATCGAACATATTGAATTTTCAATAAATGAATATAAATTGATTCTGAAAAACGGTAATAATTTTATGATTCCGATTAGAAAAGATGGTATGATAAATGCTACTGAATTATGTAAAGCGGGAGGTAAAAAATTTAATGATTACCAACGACTCAAACAAACTCAAGAATTTCTAAAAGAATTAGAAAAATCTGAAAATATTCCAGAATCTAAATTAATTATTGTAAAACACGGTGGTATTAGCGAATCGGGAATTACCGACTCGCTAAATTCTAAAATACAAGGAACTTGGATTCATCGAAAAGTAGCGTATAATTTAGCTCAATGGATTTCACCTTATTTTTCTGTACAAGTATCAAAAATATTAGACGAGTTATTTACCAAAGGTGAAGTTAAACTACAAAGACCTATTCATCATATTCTAGATTTATCTGAGATGGATATAGAGGCTGAACTTTTGGAAATTGACTATGATTGGACAAAATGGACTAATAAATGTGTATTATATGTCGTTTATATAGGTGAAGGTTTAATAAAACTTGGTTTTAGTGATCATAAGCTCGATAAAAGAGAAATTAAACATCAAAGTTCAGAAAGCAATTTTAAACAATATCGTATGGTAAAGGTAGTCGAAATTTCTGGAAAAATTGCCGAAGATAAAATAAAAGATCTACTTAATATATACAGAGTCAAGTTTCATAATCAACATGAAATTTTTAAACCCCCAGCTACAATTGCAAACTTTATTGAAGATATAGAAAATCTACTCAGAGATAATGATTTACATATGATAATTACCTTACAACAAAAAGAAATAGCCGAATTAAAGCTTAAAGTTTGTGAAATGGAAAAGAAAAATTTAGAGCTACAGTTACAGTTAAAATAAATTATTTTTATGATTCAAACTTCCAGTAAAAACCAACAGTAAAAGTTTTATTTTTTATTGCCGAACTTAAAGTTTTTGGATTAATATTATTATCTTCAGACGCTTTCGTAATTGATTCATATAGTTTAATAAGTTTATCATCTTTATCGTATTGAAAAACTTTTTTGTTATGAGCGTGTTGTAAGTTTTCTTTTGAAGAAACCCATTCAAGATTCGAAACATTATTATTTATTCTATTTTTATCTTTGTGATTTATTTCATGTTTTGTTTCTGGGTCATCATTGTCAATAAAATGTTTTGCAACTAAATAATGAACTCTAAATTTTTTTCGTCTTTCTTGTCTTTTACGGGTATACTCTTTTTTTTCTTTAGTTTCATCATATTCTTTAGCATACAAATCAATTACATGATACCCAGCTCCATTTAAAGATGGATTCAAAAATCTTTTTGATGTTTTAGAATATATTTGACCACTATCTGTAATTATGTAATTTTCAAAGCCTTCAACTTCTTTTCCTTCTTGGTTGTTTATTTACTATTGTTTCTTCAGAGTATTTCCATATATACCCACCCGCTGTTTTTTGAGTTCCATTACAAACACTAATTATATAAGTATTATACTTTAAAACATCTTTATTATCATCAAAAGCTTCTGTAATTGAATTGTAAACTGTTATTTCATTTGTTTTTGAACAAATTCTTTGAACAGAACGATGATTAGTTGCTATTAACAACCCATTATCAGATGCGTGTCGAGTATTTTCCAAATTTGTTGTCCATTCAAGATTATTTGAACGATTGTCTAGTTTGTCACTGTTTAGGTGATTCACAATATTTTTCTTTTCAGGGCTGTCGTTTGAGCAAAATAGTTCAGCAACTAAACGATGAAGTCTAAGTGGTTTTTTTTCTAATCCTATTTCATTATTATCTGGATATAACGATACTTGAATATATCCATCTCCATTAATAGATCCTTTAATTATTTCATCTCTGGCGATATGTTTTACACGTCCTAAATTTGATATAGTATATTTTGAATAGTACTTTTTAGTTTTCCATTCTTCTGTAATTTCTTCTTCCATATGTGTGTTTACCATAATATTGAATTTTAATTAGAAAATCAATTTTTATACAATTTTTTTGTATAAAAATCAACTATATTTATAATCTTTCACGGGCACGTCTTTCACGTCTTATTTTGTTTGCATTGTCTTTGTATTCTTGAGTTTTCTGTTTTGCCAAGATAGTTTCTTTATTTTTAGCATAGTGTTCTCTCTTCTGGGTATTTATCTCATCTCTTTTGATTTCTCTGCGATCAGAAACCCGTTTCTTAATAGATTCCTTATTTTTTTCATACTTAGCTTTATCCCTTTCTTTTTCAGTTCTTGTAAGAAAAATATTTTTATTTAACGGAGGCTTAAGTTCTTGTAACCAATGATTTTCTCGTATGATAAGGTTTTCTATTTCAATATCATCTTCAACTAGTTCAATAGCAAAATTATCTCGCCCTTTTTCTCTTATATAAGTGTATAAAGGAGTTGTTCCTTTTTTTATTGAAGCAGATTGATGATCTCTTAATCTATCAAAAATTTCTTTAACTGTTGAACCAATATAAAATTGAGAACTATCCAAGCTATAAAAGACTTTATATACACGACCAACATCTCTATTTGATATAATATTTGGCGTTTTCATATTTAATACTGGCTTTAATTCAGTGTAATGTTCTCTTTCTCTAACACCGATTTCCTCAATCTTTTCGATTTCAAATTCTTCTATTAATTCAATCGAGAAATTTTCAACACCATACTCTCGAATGCAATCGTAAAGTTTACCTGGTTTATTATGTTTGGCATTACTAATATGCCCTTTAAATCTTTTCTTGAGAGTTTGAATAGTTGAACCAATGTAGATATCAACTGTTTTAGTATTAACTATTTTATAGATACGTGCAGTTTTCATTTATTTGTGATAAAGGTTCCGAATTTTTAATTAGAAAATCAATTTTTATACAATTTTTTTGTATAAAAATTTGTTTGAAATTGTAAAATTGTAAAATTGTAAAATTGTTTTCGAAGCACGAAATAAAGTCTTCAAAGTACAGGAAATCCAAGCGCCGATTTGTTCCTGTTGTTACAGGCTGAATTATTTATTCAGCTTGTAGGGATACCTTTACTTTCGCAAAGGAGTAGACTATATCTTAAGAAAATCTCTTTTTGAGAAATTTCCCAACTACCATTTAGTCGTTGAACTGCATTCTACCAATCACTTTTGGTTTAGAACTTGGCTGCAGATTGCCCAATCTTTTGAAATTTTTACTATGCCCACGCCATTACGCTTGGTTCCTATGGGTATATTTCTATCCCATGGTAGTATTCAAAAGCTTTAGAGGGGTTTCCCGCAATTTGATAGTTTCGCCCAAGAATCAAAGATCGATTCTATAGACTAGCCAGTTACATACACTCAATCATATTAGAACTGATTAGTGGTGATAATTTACACTGTTTTTCTATAAAAGAATTATCACATCTTTTATAGCAGCTGACTGTTGGAGGCACGCCTTGGTGTTTACCTCCAGATACTCGAATAATATTATTGTTAACACACGTAACCACGAATTCAAAGGTTTGTGGTTGATAGTATCCAGAACCGACAGCTCCTCCTCCAAGAGCAGCAGTTTTGGCTGCTTCAGAAGCTTCAGGAACGATAGAAACGTTGGTTAACTTACCGTAGTTAGTAGAACCCATCGGGTCCAAAGCCATAAAATCAAGGGAATACGAATAAGAGTGGTATCCAATGATATCAGGAATGGTGGGTGCATGGAACCAAGGGTTAATAAGTGAAAAGTAGTCAGATCCCATTTGAGTCAAACGATTGGTATTCTCATAGATGAGAGAAGTTGAAACAATGGGGTCAGCAGCACCGTCAGGCCAGAACAAGATAACGGGGACTTGATTGGAAAGAGTGACAGTGGGTGATGAAGTAGAATAAACAGACCATTCAGCCTTGCAACTGGTATTACGAACAGCGAAGAATAGAACTCTGATGGCGTGAGAGAATCTAATATCAAAACTTGGAGTTTGGTTTGAAGGGATAAATGAAGAACGTGGTGCAGTTTGCACCTGTTCGATCAAAATGTCTCTAGGTGCACAAGCCATTCTCTTACGTTCATCGTTGGAGACGATGGCATAGTTAGCCCATACTGCTGCAGTCAAAGAAGGAGCAGTTGCAGGGTACAAGTCGGAAGCTTGTGCTGCGACACTGTTAGTCGATTCATCATCATAACTGATAATCAACAAATCAGAGAAGTCTCTGAAAGTGAAGTTGATTCTCATTTCGTTATAAGGAAGAGCAGCAGTTGGTAGAGCAACACCACTATCTCTACCATAGAAGAATGGTAGAGGAAGATTTAGAGTGTATGAAGGAATATTAACCATAGCACCATGAGGATCAGTCAAATCACTGACGTTTCCGATCATGTTGTCATACCCATTACGCTTGCTTGCTGGAACAGTGAAAGCAGCCCAGAAATCAAGATGGTAGTTATCAAATCTAGCAGCAACCAAATCATTGAATGTGATATTACATTCCTTGATGATATTGTGCATTAAATTTCTAGTCCATCTGAGACTGCGAGAAACTCCAACGCTAGAGGTAATAGAAGCTGCAGATGATAGGGCAACCGTAGGGGTAGTCAATCTAAGCCAAGTTTGAAGTAAATAGTCTCCAGCACGAGAGATACTTACTGACCAATCAGCGTTGAAAGCAGGAGTTCCAGAAGCCTTAGACAAAACAACTGGGACTTGAGTGAACCATGTGGACTTACGTGTCTCACGCACGAAGTATGCGGTCGCATCTGGACCACCATACATATACTTTTCGATTTCATCAAAAGTGGCTAAATCGATAAAACCAGAGGTTACATTAGAGGATGCGGACATTTTTTTTATTAAAAACAAGATAATAAAAATTCAAAAAAAAAAATTACACGTAATTATTCAATGTTTTAGGCTCATAAATATATACTTTTTCAAGAAAATTGATGATATGTGATTTAACCAGCCTGTTTTAAGGCTTTGCAAACGATATTTATAATATAAAAGCTGTTTATTGTATAAATATATCTATTCAAAAAAAGGTAGTAGATTGTATTCATTCACATAAAGAACCTGACTTCAGAAAAACTGATGTTAGATTCATGTGTATTTTAAAGAGATTTTTTATGAAAGTTTAGTTATTCAAAGGGGTTTATATAAAACATACCCCTTTAAAGGGAGTTGTATAAAAACATACCCCTTAATGATAAACTCAAGATAGTCTCTATATACTAATCAATATATAGAGATTATTTTTTTATTTTTCTTGAAAAAAGAAATAATGGTTTAAAGAAATGAGAATACTAATAAAAACAAATGTCTCAGTCAATTAATATCGTTAAGCTTATCGAGGAAAATCCTAATACTAAATTATCTAAGTCTTATCAAGGAAAATTAATTAATAAACTAAAGGATAGCTTTTTCACAGATGAACAACAATTATTTATTTCAAGCTTTTATTGCTATTTAAATTATAAATCAAATGATTTTGTAATTGATTTAGATGATATCTGGAATTGGCTAGGATTTACAAGAAAAGATAGTGCTAAAAAGTGTTTAGAAAAATATTTTAAAGCTGATATAGACTTCAAATTAGTTTTCCGCCAGCTGGCGGAAAACCTCTCAGGTGGAAGACCAAGTGAAAAAATTATGCTAAATATAAAAACTTTTAAGAAAATGTGTTTGAAAGCAAATACTTCAAAAGCAAATGAAATCCATGAATATTATCTTAAATTAGAAGAAACTCTTCATGAAGTTATTGATGAAGAATCAAGTGAATTAAGACAACAATTACAACTCAAAGATGAAGAAATTAAGAGAATTTCTGAAGAAACAGAATCAAAACTTATAGAAAATAATGAGGAAAATCGTCTTAAAATGTGTAAAGCAATTATACAAAGTTATGATAACAAAAATTGTCTTTATTTAGGTTTTATTGGTATAATAAATGGGAAAGAAACATTTAAATTCGGAAGTAGCGGAAGATTACTAAAAAGAATTTACAAAGAACATAGTAAAACATACGATATATTCGAATTTATACACTGTATTGAGTGTGAACAACATATAAAACTTGAAAATGCGTTAAAAGCAAATGAAACAATTAAAAAGTATAGATTTTCACATCCATTTCATGTAGAAGGATCTGACAAAATAACCAATGTATCAGAACTTATTTATTTTGATGATAGCTTTACGTTAGAGAGCTTCAAGAAAATTCTTATAAAACTAAAAAATAATATTGAAATTGTCGATGAACTAAGAATTGAATTAGAAAAAACTGAACAACTTAAATTAGAATTACAGATTAAAAAAGAAGAAGAGGAAACGAAAAGACTTGCAAAAGAACTAGAAGAGCAAACAAAGCAAAAGCAAATTGAATTAGAAATCTTAAAACTTAAACTTGCACATCCAACAGAGGTTCGTGAAATAAATGAAGAAAACAAAAATGAAGAAATTAAAAGAATAGAAGAAGAATTAACATCTAAGATAGAATCAGAAAGAGAAGTTGTTAGACAAATTCAAGAAAATAATAATAGAATATTTGAAGAAAGAATTAAAAGTATAGCATCTCATTTAATTGATGTAAACATATTTGAAAATATATATAAACCAATTCAAATTGTATATAATAGTAGAAAAACTTTCTTATATGTGGCAAAAATAAACGATGAGATGTATATAAATGTGAATTCAATATCTGAAAAATCTTATCCTATGGATAGATGGAAAAGAGGTGCTGAAATAAAAAACAAAATTCTTGAATATAATTTCAAATTGAAAGATAAGAATATGTTATCAATATATTCACATAAGAATAAAGGAACTTGGATTCTATTTGATTTCTTTTGTAAAAATTATTTCAATTGGTATGGATCAATTTATAATAAAGTTAATTCAAACACTGATTTTTTAAATTTCGGAACATTTTTAGAAATTCAATTACCTAAATTAATTGATGAATATGATTTATCAACTGACAAATATTTTACTATAATTAAAAGAAAAGAAGGATGTTATAAGCTTCGCGCAAATAGAGAAAATAATTTTATTAATGTAACTGATTTATTTAATGCACATAGTCGTGATATAAGAACTTTCAACAAATCATCTGAAAGAAAAAACTATTTTTCTGAAAATGCAGAAGATCATTATTTGAATGGAAATAATATAACAGATGAGTTTGGAATGAAAGTAACTTTTTGTCATCCAAAATTGGCACTTGTTATTGCAGAATGGTTGTATAAGAAGAATGAAAACAACGAAGAAAAACAACAAATATTAGATTTTATAAATTATTTTATGGATAAATAAGTTCGAGTAAACTTTTTAATACATATCATGTTGTATTAAAAAATAAAAGGGTATGTGCTCCTAAACACATAAACTTTTTAAAAATGTCGGTTCACACACCGTTTTAAACATTGGCTTAAAGATAAGGAATATATAATAAAAACAATCAGTAGAAGATAAAAAATGGCAAATACATTTAATATCGTAAATCTAATCGAAAAAAGTGCTATGACACGTCTTTCTAATGATTATGAAAGTAAATTGCTTATGAAAATAAAAGAAAATTTTAATGATAATCAACAGCAATTATTTGTAGCAAGTTTTTATACTTTTCTAAATTACGATTCGAAAAAAGATTTTGTTGTTGATTTCGACAATGTTTGGAAATGGTTAGGATTTTCAAGAAAAGATAACGCTAAAACAGTCTTAAATAAATATTTTGTAGAAGAAGTTGATTTCAAGGTAAATAAAACCGCTCCTGCAACTTCAGGAGCGGTTTTAGAACCTGTGAATGGAGGTCAAAATAAAGAAAAAATTATGCTAAATGTAAATGGGTTTAAAAAGTTTTGTTTAAAATCTGGAACTAAAAAAGCAGACGAAGTGCATGATTATTATATTAAATTAGAAGAGCTTTTACAAGAAACTGTAAATGAAGAAACTAATGAACTTAGAGAACAACTTTTATTAAAGGAAGAAGAAAAAAAGTGTGTTGAAAATCACCTTATAAATCTTCATGAAAAACATATAAAGCTTGAAGATAATCATAAACGACTAGTAAATAATCGAAACAAGCATTCACTAAAAAAGGGGAAATGTTTATATATAATTCGTGATGCAGATAAACCAATTGTGGATGGTATATCTGATTATATATTTGGATATACAAGACAACTTTCTGTTCGGGAACAAACTTATTATTCATATATAGATCCGGTATTTGAATATGTAATA